>Ga0302237_1001257_pt1 | contig 18595 bp, 6 predicted proteins | sample AAG_UR_Ala_MG_FD_193530 | JGI IMG/M metagenome (GOLD analysis project Ga0302237, IMG submission 193530) | Enriched activated sludge microbial communities from anaerobic digester in WTTP, New Holstein, Wisconsin, United States - AAG_UR_Ala | ecosystem: Engineered > Bioreactor > Anaerobic >... | reverse complement strand
TGTCCTCCGTTGTGGCTCCTGTTTCGTGCGAGACGATCGCGCCACCGGGTTTTCCGGCGATTCGGGCAAGCCCCGTATCGGCTCGGAATCCATCGGGAGTCTCGCACACGTTGATGCGCACGACCACGCGTTTGCCGCCGTCGTAGGTAACATTGCCTCTCTCTTCCTCTGCGACCGCCTCCAGGCCTGTCTGCCGAATGGCCTCCAAGTGTTGCATCGCCGCGGAAAGCTCCTGGCCTTCGCAGATCTTCCCGTCCGCCAGCGGCAGGCGGAACGATCGAACGAGCCGGCCTTCGGTCCCGTAGTCGGGTTTGATCACCACGCTGACCGTCTTGGCTCCCTTGACCGCGACACCGCGTTTTTCGAGTACCGCGCGGACAAGAACCTCCAAGGACGTTTTGCGCGTGGATGCTTCCGCCTGCTGTCTGCAATCAATCCGCTCGTAGAGCGGTTGATCGACAACGCCGGCGCAGCAGGCATGCGTCAGCGACTTCGAGTCGAGCGTCGCAGCGACCTCAGAGGGGTTGATGACGGGTACGCCGGCGGTTTCGAACAAGTCCGAAAGCGCGTGGTGCGTTTCTCGTTCCGTTGCCGTGTCCAGGCCAAAAATGCCCGCCGCTTGCAGGCGGACGGGAGTGGCAAAAGCCACTTTCCGCACCGGACCTCCGGCGTCTACGACCAACGCCTCCTTGGCCGCCTTCCCATCAGGCGTGAGCCAATCCTTGCGGACGCCAAGGAAGTTCAGCCCTCGGCTCTGGCCGAAATGACGGTCGGCATCCATTTGGAAGGCCGCGACCGTGTCGGCAAAAGCGGTTTCGCTGTCTTCAAAAATGAGGCCACAGCTTTTCCAGTTGCCCAGCAAGGTCTCGGCCCGGGCGTCGTCCAGGGGTTCCGCGGCCACACGCATCGCCATCCCCTCTTCGCCCCTCTGGAGGCACTGGTAGACCAGGCAGGCGATCGTCTCGCGGTACGAAGGACTGGACAGCAGAGCCGTGAGTTGAACGCCTTCCGCCAGTTCGAGCCGCTCGCGGAGAACGCCGGCCAGTGGCTGCTGAGACAGAAACGCACGCACGGCGCGGAACACCTCATCTCGGCTCAGGGACTGCGCCGTTTCCCGGTTCTTGTCGTGCGACGCAAACAGACTTTCTGCGGCCGCGTAGCTCAAGACGAGTCCCATGTCGTCTGGACGAAATGCGTATTTCGCGTCTTGGTTCAAGTCCTCGCGCGCCCGAGCCGCGCCCTGCTCAACGAAACTTGCCAACGTGCCGGGCTCGGCGGCCGCTTTCTCGGTGAACAAAGCGTCGCCCAGCCCGTGATATTCGACGGTAGGGCCGGGAGTGGTCTTGGGAGAGACGTCACGGGGGAAAGAACGAGGGAAGACGCCCGCCTCTTTGAATTGCTTTGCCCGCTCGCCAAGCGGCCTGAAGATGCCCAGCACGCCCTCCCCGCCCCTGCGGGGATCCAACTTCTGTAACTCCAGATCGTACAGCCGCCAAAGCCCCGCGCCGGGGTTGAACTCAATGATCATGCCTAACAGGCATGAGACGCGGAACTTCGCGCGCTGCGACTCGCTCATTTTCGAAACGTCTCGGTCATAAAGTTCCCTTTCTCGAACCTCGCCGCCGGCCGTCTCGAAAATCGCGAGCGGCGCAGCCTTGCCGTCTGGTCCCGTTCGCGGAATCGCCTTGCCGTCCCTGTCGAACAACTCGACGGCCGTCGGCATCCCTTCCGAATCCGCCAGGGGCAGCAGCGTCAGATTGCCCCAGTCATCGAGGCGGATGTTGCCCTGCTCGTCACGGGCGACGACATAGCGGTAGTTTCTCTTGTCGTCCCCCAGGTACATCGGCATGCCGTCGTCCATCGCGTAGTGGATGTCCAGAGGCAACTGCCCGGCCGTCTCCAAATAGGAGCCCAGGAACTGGACCAGCGGCGTTGCCATCTGTCCGTAGTCGGCTGCCAAGGCGGCCAGGAAGTCCCTGCCTTGGTCATCCAGGCCGAATAACCCTTCCACCCAGCCGCTCAGAAACGCCTCTAATCGTCCCCGCGCCGCCGCCCACTCGCCATGCGCCTCGGTGAACTTCTCGGCCAGGGCGCCGCATCGACCGCGCAGGAAAGAAGCGAGATGGTCCTGTAATCTGCTCCCAAAGCGCTGGTTGACCACCAGGTACTCCCTCAACACTCGCGGCCAGTGCGCGCGCAAGTAGCGCCGCCGGGCGGCCATCGCTTCGTAAAACGCGGTCTCCAGCGCTCGCCGCAGCGGTTCCCGGAACTCGAGATTGACAATTTCCTCACGGAAGACGTCCAGAGTGCTTCCCGGACGGGCGGCGTTGCCGATGGCCTCGCCGCTGATGACGCAGATCCGGTGGGAGGTGCTTTGGGGACTGCGAAACTCCTCGTCCGTGCCCCGGCTGAGGATATAGCGAAAATACCCGAACAGCCGGGTTTGGGGGTCAAGGTCCAGCGACGTGGATTGCCCGCGTCTGGCTCTCCTGGAAACGATGTTCTCGAGAAAGCTGTGCGTGTAGAGCATTCGGATGTGCGAGTACACGAGCCCTTGGACGACGACGTTGTCCTTCTTCGAGGTTTCGTAAATGAGATTTGCCAGGTGGTGCAGGTTGAGCATCCCTTCGGACGCATCCGCCGGGGGGCTGCCATCGAGAGCCGCTCGGATCTCTTTCTGGATCTCTTCCGCGGTAGCCTTCTGGCTGCCGTAAAACTTGAGGACGCCCTGGTCGCGGCTGGTTCTGCTCAGAATCGGCAGCACCTCGCAACCGCGGCCCCCCGACTCCTTTTCCGGTTTCTCGATGATCTCCGTCACAAACGGGTATTTCTCCAGCATGGCCCAGAGTTTGTTCCGGATCTGTGTTTCTACGACGCGGCGCACCTCGATATCCGACGGCTGCCGGCTCAGTCGTTGGGCCAGCGTTTGCAGGGCCGCCTGTTCGGCGCGCCGGGTGTCGTCCATGCTCCACGTGAAGCCGGCCGGGGCGGCGACCGCGGTCCCGGCGAGGACCTCCGGAACGGCACTCTTCAAGTAAGTCAGCGCCTCGGCGCCGATCGGTTGGATCAAGGCGACTGTCGCGTGGTCGATATCGCCGCGCAATGGTTGCGAAAAATGGAAAAACGCGCCGTGGGCGATCACGGCCTCTCCGTCGCGAATCTCCCCGCCGGGGCTCTGCGCCTCCTGTGGCTCCGCGAACGACACGGCGACCAGAACGCCCTGCGGGGGAACCCTGGCGGCGATCCGGCCGGCCTTGCCGGCGTCCACGCCGCCGGCCAGCAGCAGTCGCCGGTAGCGTTCGCCCGACACGTACATCAAGGCATCTCTGGCCCTCAGGAACGTTCTGCCGCAACGGGCATCGTGGCGCATCTCCGGAAAGGGACAGAGCATGAAATTGTAACCGTCCCTCTCCAACGCGGCGCCCTGTTCCAGAGCGACGAGCATGGTGGTGTTGCCATACGGATAGATGCTGAGGAGATTAGCGCACGTCCCTTCCTCGCCGGCATCCAACACGGCGGGAGGCACATCGAGGAAGATCTCGGGGACTCCATTCAAGGTCGAAGGATGGTTCAGATTCGTCAACTCGCGCATCATCGCCACGCAGTCGCGGAGCCGGGCGTAGCTGAACCAGAACCTTTCCGGGTCTGTGTCGACGTTGACGCCGATCCCCATGCGCCAGGCCTGCGGGTGCTCGCCGTCGCGGACATCTCCCAACCAAACGTTTTGATACTCCGGCGTCTTGTCCGCCAGCGCCGTCCGCTGGACGACGTCCTTTCGCACTCGCCCGTAAAGCCAACGGTGGCGGTCGCAGGCCAACTGGAATTTCTCGCCGCGGGTGAACCATCGTTCGAGGATGCCGTCGCTCAGGCCGGGTTGCAGCAGGAAGGGCAGATAGTCGAAGTGGTGGACATTCATCGTCTGGTCGAAGAACGTGAAGAGTCCGTTGGCCGCTGCTTCCCTTTCTTGCCCCGTACCCGCCAAGTCAATCTCGTATTCGACCGAGAGCAACAGCGAGATATCCAACAATTCGCCCACCTTGCCGATACCCACGAAGGTTTCTCGATCCGCATCGCTCATGGTGTCGCGGGTCAGCCCCAGGCCGGCCAGTCGCTCGCCGGCAAGCTCGACAAGGCGGATCAAGTCTTTGACGACGGCTTCCTTGTGCGTCGCCGGGTCGATAACGTCGCTTCCCAAGTAGGAAAGCAGATGGTCCCGCATCGCCCGTCTCTCTTGGAGACGCTCGGACTCGGCGGTGAGGGGGATTACGCTGTCGATGGCCCGCAGGCCGGCCACCTGCGTCCAGTAGAGCAGCCCGCTGAACTGTCCCTGGCTGATGCTCGCCTCATACGGGCGCTCAACACCAGGTGATGCGCCGATGGCGGCGAGGGCCTTGTCGCAGGCGGCATTCAGACCAAGCGGATGGTCCTCCGGTTTGCATTTCTGCTCCGCGATGAGGGCGTTGGTGGCAGCGCGGCGCTGGTTGATCATCAGCTCCTTACGCGTCTTCCGGTCGCGTTCCTGCCGGCGGCCCAACGCTGCCGCGCGCGTTTCTCCTTCGGTTTTCCCGACCGTGATCCCGCCTCCCGTCTTCTGGGCGAACTCCTTGTCTTCTTTCGCTTCGTAGCGGGGTCTCAGAAAGACCGCCAGGGCCTTGTCGGTATCGACTGCCATCAAGGCCGGCGGCAGCACGGCCTCGGGCGCATTCCGTCCGATCGAGTTGACCGCCTCCGTGAACGTCCTGCGGAATACGGCAAACTGCTCCGGGCTCATGAGCCCGTTCAGCAGATAACGGCCTCCGAGCGCGAGCCAGGTCGCGAAATCAAGCCGCTCCAGAGGCAAGCCCGCCTTGACATTTGTCAGGCACAACGACATGGACTCAAGAAACGGATTCAGCTTGCCTGTCTCGCGCCCGCCGAAACGCAGCAGGAGCGAGATCCGCTCGGCCTTCTTCTCCGACCGCACGCCGGCCGCCAGTTCTTCGTAGACGGCCCGCGCCCCGGTATGGTCGCCGGTCGCGGCTCCGGTGCAGAGCGCGTCATAGAGCCGCTGAGCCTGGGACCGCTCCTTTTCCATTTCGTTCCGCCACCGCTCGATATCCTTCTTGCCCAGGCCAAGACAGCCGTACACCGCAGTCTCGTCGAGGGCAAAGAGTTCCTTGACCTTGTATTCGGCAACGATGTTCCTGACCGCAGCCGCGCGCGGCCGAGCGCCGACCTGGCCGTCACACAAGACGAAAAGCCCGTCGGGGTTGGCTCGGCGGGCCCGCCCGACGAATTCGGGCAGATTGTCGATCAAGTCGAGAAACTCCGGATCGCCGACCGTCGCGACATGAACGTCGCAGCCTTGCACCGCTTCCGCGTAACTCGTGATGACCTCGCCCTGCTCCAGCGCCACCAGGTGCAGCAGTCGCGTCAACTCCGGGTCCTGCCGTATCGCGTCTTTGACCTCATCGGGTACTGGCCACAACCAGAACTTCTCGGCCCATTCCCGGTTGCCGCAAAAAGCCGCCAGCTGGTCTTCGGAGATCCCCAGCCGGGCAAGCCGGGCCTTGGCCTGATGGATGAACTGGCCGACGGGGACCTCTTGCCGCGCCGCGATGAGATCGTTGGCGGTGACCGTCCCCGCGATCCTGATGCAGCCGGGCACGACGGCTTGTCGGCGAATCTGCTCGGCGGCCCGCCGGCCTTCCGGGTCCAGTTCGCGCAGAATCTGCTCGTCTTTTCCAGACAGAATCAGCATCAGATCGGCCGCCGCCGAGAGCCGGGCGTCGGTAATCGGCCGATTTTCTCCCTTTTCCGTCCTGCTGCCCGCCTTGTACGGTCCGCCCATCTGCACGGTCAGATCGGCGTCGTTTTCTTTGCAGGGCCGGCCCGCTTGTCGGCATCGCTGCCGCGCCTCGGCCACAAGGTCCGTCATCAACTTGACCGTGCGGTACGGACCAAAACGGTTGACCTGTTCCAGACCGTGCAGCTTCTTATTGACCCAGGCGGCCATGGAAAAGAGCAGTTGGCGGGTCTTGAGTTCCTCCTCGGTCATCGTGATTCCCCACTCCTGCAGCGCCTTGGCGATCCGAGGAGCCGAGGCCAGCACGGCGGCGTTCAACGCGGGCAGGGCCTTGTCCATGCGCGAGACAAATGCGGCGTCGCCCAGGGCGGAGAAAAACGTGTGGTAGTTGCCGGCGAAGAACGCCGCCGCTTTGCGGTGCCAATCGCAAGCATCGGCCGCCTCCAGCTGCAGGCTTTCCCGCAACATGCCGACAAAGCTGTTGCGTTTCACGCGATACTCCCGCGCCGGAGCCTGCTCTTCAAAACTCTCCTCAACGAGCTGCTCGAAGGCGGCGTTTTCGCCGCACGGGGCGAACGCCATCAACATCTTCTTGGCAGCCTCTCTGTTGGTCGGCGCGACCATGACCGCATAGATCAGGAAGAACTCCTTGGGGACACAGAAGCCGCGGTAGCTCATCCCCGTGGGCAACACAATCCTGTCGCCGCGCAGGTTGGAGAAGCGCATGTACATTTCCTGGTCGCCCATCATGAGCGCATCGATGTTCATGCCCTCGCCAAGACTCAGATAGAAAACGCCGCCGCGGGTGAAGAAATTCTCGCGGGCCTTGAAGAATTCGCCCATGGCGGTGGCCGGGAACTGGACGGTGCCGGGCAGATTGAAAAGATCGTACAAGGCGCTTCCCCGGTTCAAGGTCGTTGGATCGTTCGCGGTCACGACCTTGCCGATGGCTTCCACGGAGTGCCGCTCGCCCTCGCCCAGATCAACTCGGCTCGGCGTGTACAGCATGCCGAACTTGCGGTACGGCCCGTCCGCCTCGTACCTGTATTTCGGCTGGTTCAGCAGATTCGCAACCGCGTCCGCGCCGGCGGGGTCCTGCGCGCTGTCGGCCTGGAGGGACTTCAGGTATTCGGAGACGATCTCCTGCCGCGCGGTGTAGGCCGCCAGCGGTCCCGCGTGCAGGCGGTTGTAGACGAGCGCCCCGATGTGACCGGTGCCGCCCACCTCGCCCTCCAAATGGTACTTTGCGACGACTGCCTTTCTGGCCAGGGACATCAGTACGGCGTCCCGTTCGGCCTTGACTTGCAGGCGGTCCTCGTCGGCGATCAGCGGGGCAAGCCCGCGATCCGTGACGTCTCGCGGATCAATGAGGCTGCGGAGCACCGTTTGTTTTGGCAGGCGCCGTCTCTTGCAGAGGGCCTCGACCGCCTTGCCCAGACGGGTGTTGTTCTGAGCATCGTAATTGCTGACAGCCCAGGCATTGGCCTCGCATTCCAGACGCCGGCGCTGGCGCTTGTCCTTCAGGTACTCCTGCACGAGAGCGGGTTCTTTCCCAGCGTGCGCGGGGTCGCCGGCGGCGTGCCTCTCCCGCTCTTCATATTCCGCGATGGCGCAGATGCGGGCGGCCTCGATAGACACCGTCGGGTATTGCGCGGCAAACCGCGGGGCGAGATCGATGATCTCCTTTTCGTCGGCGGGATCGCGGCCTTCTTTCACCATCATCTCGAACAGATCGCCCTGCAGGCCGAGTTCGCGAACCACGCGCCAGGCGGCGTGGCCCATCCGCTGGCTGTATTGGCGGACCCGTTCCCTGACGCGGCCTTCGAGGTTGTTGTCGCGGCAGAACAGGTACAGCGACAACCCCGTTTCCAGCCAGGTCTTGAGGTAGGTCGTCGTCTCGCCGGGGCCGAGTGTCGTCAGGTTGTGAAAACACGGCAGTTCTCGCCGCCGCAAGAAGGCCCGGCCCTGCATTTCGGCGTGCGTGCGGGACAGGTCCAACGCGGGGCCGTTCACCAGCGCCAGTGCCTGCGCTCTTGTCTGCCGGCCGGTTTCATCCGCCTGCGCCGCCGGTTCGCAGAAGGCGGCCACCAGGTTTGCTTCGCTTCGGTTTGTCCGCAGCACCCTCGCCAGCGCCGCAACTCGTTCGACCCCGTGGGCGACGGAGTAACGGCCGACCTCCTCCTCCAGATTCCGGTAGCTCGCCGCAACGAGCGTTGCCAACGCCTCGACCGTATCCGCCAAGCCCTTGTGCCGCAGCATCAAGCGGATCGCCTCTTCGCGGCTCGCGTCCGCGTCCTGGCCGCGTTTCCTTAGCGCTTCGGCAACCTCGTCGATCTGGGCCGTCAGGCCCATGCGGGTGGCAAGGATGCCGCGCGCGATGGCGGCATGTTCCGAGTGCATCACGTCTTCGATGTTCGCCGCAATGGCTTCGGAATTTCCCTTGAACGCAATCTCGAGGATGTCCCTCTGGCACCCGGCGGACACTTCATAATTGTCCCCCGGCAGGTCGACAATCTCGTACCAAGCGTAAGCGGGCAGGGCCTGGACCCAGTGCGATACGCGCGCCAGCCAGGGCGCCAACGTCGCCGTCACGTGCAGGCTGGCCCCGCCGGAGTTCAAGAGACTGCGGAAGTCGCTGGTCTCGCCAAGGAACGGGTCCAGCAATTCGTTCAAGAGGTACAAGTTCAGCGTCTCGGCCGGCATCAGACGCTGCATCTCGACATTCCACACCGCGCGCGAGGATGGCAGCCGTTGGGCCCGAAGCTCCAGTTGCTGAAAGACCGCCGCGGTGAACGTATCGACCGCGTCTCGCAGGGCCGCCAGGTCCCGCTGGAGCGTCTCATACGTTCCGCCGGTTCTGTTACCGCCGCGCTCGCCCGCCGGAGGCTCTTGGTGCTCGGCCTCGGCGATGAAAACATCCTTGTTCTTGCGCGCCACCGCACGCGCCGTCCGCGCCGCTTCGCCGCAGAATGCGTCCAGCGCCTCCTCGAACTCCAGGATCGCGCCCTGCAACTGGGGCAACGAGACCTGCGGGTCGGTGACCAGGTTGGCCAAACGTGAAAGCGGAGCGCCCGCCGCCTGCCAGCGATCCTCCAAGCGGCGCAGTTCCGGCGTGCGGACCTCGGTGAAGCGCTGCGCGAGGAAAGAACGGTAGATCTCGCCCAAGGGCTCCCGCAGTCCGGCGGTGGGCACGACCTCGGCCGCGGCCATCAAGAGTTGCTCCACCAGTCCCGCGCGGCCGAGGAATCCCATGACCAGCTCGACGCCGTTCTCCTGCATCTCCGCCGCTACGCGGACCGCAGCGAGTTCTTCCACCGTCTTGCTGTAGGTCCTCGAAATCGTCCGGTGCGCGATTTCCCGCAACCCTGCCACGCCGAGTTCGTTCAGTCGCGGCCGGCCCGTTTCGTCGAGAACTTCGTCTTCCAACTCGCGATGGGCATAAGCCCGCTCGACCCGCTCCAGTTTTGCGATCAGGGCGGCCTGGTGCCTTTTGGCCGGTTCGGCGGCGCCTGCGCCCTTGGTCAAGAAGCGGGCAAAGTCGCCCGCGTTGTCGATGATTCTCTCGCCGGCAGGACCACGCGTCCCAAGGACGGACAGGAGCTGTTCCTGTCCCGCGCCGAGTCCTTCATAGAAGGTCAGCAAGTTCAGCAGCGCGTCTTGCTGCGAAAGTCCGGAGAGAAGATAGAAGTGGTGTACCAGACCCAGCGCAAACAGTAGCGTCAGGCCCTCCCGATTCTGTCCGGCGCACAACGCTGCGGGCGCGTCCGTATCCAATACCAGCTTCCGCCTCCTCGACTCGATCTCGTCCAGCACGCTGCCGGCGGACAAGTTCATCAGGCGGTCGTGGTCATTCCGGTATTCCGTTTCCCACGTGAGGTCCTGATCGCGGAGGGAGACCCTGCACAGGGCATCCTTGACAACAGGCAGGGAGTCTTGGTGTTCGGTAAGCCATGCCAAGGCCCGCTCGACCAGGCCGCTTGCCGCCTGGGCGTCAGGCACGGGGGCGGGAGAGCCGGCACTCGATGGCGTGCCTTGCGCGGTGACGCGCACGCGGCCTTGGCGGTCGGCCCGCAGCGTCAAGAAACCGGTTGCCACCAACTCGCCGGTGCCGCGCCGAGGCACCTCGATGCCCTTCTTCCGGATATCTTCGGCGAGGACGCGCGCCTGCTGCTCGCCGTAGAATGGAATCAGCATCCGGGCGAGCTTGTCTGCGGCCGCAGGAATCATCAACGGCAGCGTGCCCTGGCTGGGCACCGTGAAATCCCGCGGTACCACGCCGCCGGGGCCTCCTCGGTTTGCATCGCGGTTGGTGCGATGCTCCTTCTGCGGCCGCGTCTGGAGGGCAGAATTGCTCGGCATAGCTTCGTCCTCCCTGAAGGGTGCGAAGGCGGATCTCGTGAACCGTTCGGCGATCGTTGGCCCGGCGACCGTGTGGCTCTCGGCACGCCGGGGTCAAGTTGTCAGCCAGCCGTCAACCGCCGCTCACGGGCGGGACGCAGGTGAGGTCGGCGCCGGGCGCGATCGGCGTGTCTTCCCTGGCGTAGTCCGAGTCGAGGGCGAACAGGGCGCGCCGCACCAACTCGGCCAAGGCCGGGTGTTGCTCGGCGATCGCGCGGCGCAAATGGGCGACCGTGGCCCCGTCCGGCAGGTCGACTTGAATTTGATCCTGCCCGGCCAGTTGCCGCGCCAGGGCAAAGACTTTGATGCTCGCTTTCATGTCACGGTTAGCTCTTCGCTGCGAGAGGTCAGCAGGGCTGCCACTTCGGGCATCAGGTTGTAGGCCAATGCCAGGAGCTTGATCGGGTGGATGGTGGGCTTCGAGGTGCCCTGTTCCATCTGGATTTTGCACGCGCTGCACTCGGTCACACCGGCCTGCAGTTCCGGGTTGCGGAGATCGGAGATCAGGCCCCAGCCGGCCCGTAGACTGGAGCGGTAGTTCTGCCGCCTCAGCCCGAACGTGCCCGCCATGCCGGAACAACCGCGTTCGATCCGCTGCAGCGTCAAGCCGGGGATCAGCCGCAGCAAGTCCTCGCCGGGGCTGCCCACCTGCAGCGCCTTCAGATGGCAAGGCAGGTGGTAGCCCAGCGTGGCGTTCAGCGGCCGCAAGTCCAGCTCCAGCTTGCCAGCCTGGTGCAGGCGCCAAAGGTACGTGCAGGCTTCGCAGGTGTTCTCCGCCACCAGCCGCGCCTCTTCCTCGTCGAACAGGTTGGGATACTCCTGTTTCAGGCACAGCGCGGCCGCCGGTTCGGTGGCCACGATCGTGTATCCCTGCCGCACGGCATCGGCCAGGATGGCCAGATTGTGAGCCGCCAGCTTGCGAGCGATATCCACGGCGCCGATCGAGACGGCGGCCATGCCCGACTGGACCTGGCGCGGGTGTACGTACACCGCCACGCCGTTGTGCTTGAGGACGGCCACCAGAGCCTGTGCCAACTGCGTGTCGTGGCGGTTGGCGTACAGGTCGACGAAGTACAACACCTTGTTGCCAGACCGCCGGCTGGGGCGATCCAGCCGGCGCCGATGCGCGATCTGCAGAAAGCTGCGGCCCTCGATCCGCGGCAGTTTGCGGCCCTGAGCGATGCCGGCGGTTTTCTCCAGCAGCCAGCGCATCCGCCGGTTGCGGAGGGCCCAATTGGCCAGCGAACTGAACACCGAACCCCAGGCGGCCAGCACATCCAGGCGGGCGATGCACCAGTCCGACAACTTCAAGCCGTTGTTGGCGACGTACTGGGCCTTGGTCTCCAGCACCAGCTTCGGAATGTCGACCAAGGCCGGACACTCGAAACGGCACTGGTGGCAGTTGACACACAAGTCGGCGATCGCCTTCAACTCCTCGGCCTGCAGCCCGCCGGGATCGAGCCGGCCGGTCAAGATGGCCCGCAGCAAGTTCGCCTTGGCCCGCGGCGAAGCTTCTTCCCGCGGGGCGAAGCGAAAGATGGGGCACATTCGCTCTTCGGGCCCCTGCGTCCGGCAGCGGCCGCAGCCGTTGCAGGCCCGCGTGGCGCGGGAAATGTCCTCCCATTTCCACGCCAGTTCCAGCTCGACTAGGGACGTGGCCGGTGCGGGAGAGGCGGGGGGGGCCGGCGCCGCCTCAACCCCTGCGGCGGACGTTGCCGTCGCGCCGGCCGCAGGCATCTGAGTCGGGATCGGCGGACGCAGGTTCTTGGTCAGCGGCTGCGGGAACTCCGCGATGACCTTGCCGGGATTCAAGATGTTTTGGGGATCGAAAATGCGTTTGACCTCGCGGAACACTTCGTACAGCGGCCCCACCTGCCGGCGCAGGAACCAGGTGCGGCTGAGTCCCAACGAGTGCTCGCCGCTGATCGTGCCGCCCACGCTCAACACTTCCTCGTACAGGTCCGCAGCCAGCTCCTGCATCAACCGCTGGTGATCGGGGTTCCCCAAGTCCAAGAACGGCCGCAAGTGCAGCTGACCGTGTCCGATGTGGGCAAACATCGGGGCGGTCACGGCGTGCTTCTTGAACACGTTCTGCATGCGGACCAAAAAATCGGGCAGGGTCTCCGGCGGCACCGCGATGTCCTCGATAAAGGGCAATGCCTGGGTCGTGCCCTTCAAGCGGTACAGCGTGGTGGCCACGCGCCGCGACAGCCGCCAGTAGAAGTTGCGCTCCTCCTTTTCCATCGTCACGCGGGCGTCGAACGCAAGGTGCCGCTCCCGTGTCAACCGGCCGACGAGTTCTTTCAGCCGCTGCCCCACCTCGTAGGCGTCGTCGCCGGATTGCTCGACCAGCAACATGGCCTCCGCCTCCGCAGGGATCAGCAGCTCGTACCGCACGTCCATCTCCCGCGCGATGGTCAGCAACCGCCGATCCATGAGGTCGCAGGTCGCCACGTGGTAGTCCGCAATTTCCAGCGCTCCCCGCGCCGCCGATTCCAGGCGATCGAAGAACAGCAGCGTCAGCCCGCGATGCTTGGGACGCGGCACCGTCCGCACCGTGGCCTCGGTGATGATCGCCAGCGTGCCCTCGGAACCCACCAACAGACGGGCCAAATCCAGCCGGTCCTCCGCCAGCACGTCGGCCAGTTGGTAGCCGCAGCGATTGACCAGACTTTTGGGCTGGTGCTGGGCGATCAGTCTCTGTTCCCTGGTCAGTAGCTCCGCCAGGCGGCGGACCAGTTGCTGCCGCTGGGGATTCGTCCGTTCGCCCTCGGCGTCGGCAATTGCGTGCCGGCCGACTTCCATCACTTGGCCGTCCGCCAAGACGATCTGCAGGCTCTCCACGTGGTCTCGCGCCGAGCCATAGTGGGGCCAGTGGGTACCGGAGGCGTCGACGGCCAGCACGCTGCCCATCGTGGTTACACTCCGCGTCGCCGGATCGGGGCCAAACAGGCGGCCGTGGCGGTCCAATTGGCGATTCAAATTGGCGAGAATCACGCCCGGCTGAATTCGCACCGTGTCGCGGTCCACGTTGAGGACTCGGCGCATGCTGTGCGAGAAATCCAAAACCAGGCCGGGACCCAGGGAATCGCCGGCCAAGCCCGTCCCCGATCCGCGCGGATGGATCGGGATGCCCTTCTCCGCCGCGTACTGGACACAGGCCACGACGTCCGCGACGCTGCGCGGCCGAACCACGCCCAGCGGCCGGATTTCGTAAATGCTGGCGTCCGTGGCGTACAACTGCAGGAAGACGTCGTCGCAACGCACTTCGCCGGCCACCAGGCCGCGCAGGTCCGCCTGAATTCTCTCGCGATCGGGGTCCATAAATGCCTTACACCGTATACGAAATCTCGACGGAAACCAGTTGCGAGCCCAACTCCCCCAACCACAACGCCGCCATTGTAACGCCCAGCAGCAATCCGCTGGAGGCCAGATCGGCCAGTGCCAGCCCCATCCCCGCCCCGCCCGTGACGAGCCGGAGTAGGAACTGAAGGAAAGGAGACGGCATAGACAGATTCCCCTTGCACCCGAACTCGTCGAGGCGGCTTCCCACAGACCAGCGTAGCTCCCGGCGCGTGCTGCCGCAAGTATCCGTTTCGGCAGTTGCGGGCCATGCGCCGCCGTTCGGATTTGGCGGGCTTCAGTCTTTGCGGCGGCCTTCGCGGCGGCGGTCGATTTCTTTGAGTGTGATCTTGCGAAGGCGGAGTTGCTTGGGGGTGATCTCGACCAACTCGTCCTCTTCGATGTACTCCAGGGCGGCTTCCAGCGAAAAACGACGGGGCGGCTTGAGGAGGATGTTCTCGTCGCTGCCGGCGGCGCGGATGTTGGTCAGTTTCTTTTCCTTCGTGGGATTCACCGCCATGTCGTTGTCGCGGCTGTTCTCGCCCACGATCATGCCTTCGTAGATTTCGTCGCCCGGAGCCACGAACAAGTCGGACCGCTGTTGCAAGGTATTCAAGGCGTACGCCACCGCGCGGCCGGCGGTCATCGACACCAGGACTCCGTTGCTGCGCCGCGGCACGTCGCCCTCCAGCGGCCGATACGCCTCGAAGCGATGGTGCATGATCGCCTCGCCCTGCGTGGCGTTCAAGAGCTTGGTGCGCAAGCCGATCAGGCCCCGCGCCGGGATGGAAAACATCAAGTAGGTGTAGTTGTGGCTGCCGTCCATTTTGGAGAGCACTCCCCGCCGTTCGCCCACGAATTCCATCACCGGCCCCAGCTTGTCCGCCGGCACTTCGACGATCAGGCTCTCGAAAGGCTCCTCCTTGACGCCGTTCCGCTCGTGCAGAATCACGTGCGGCTTGCCGACCGACAGTTCGTAGCCTTCGCGCCGCATGGTCTCGATCAGCACGCTCAAGTGCAACACGCCGCGGCCGGACACGCGGAACCCCTCGCTGTCCTCCAGCGGTTCGACGCGGAGCGCGACGTTGCGCTCCCGTTCCCGGTACAGCCGCTCGCGCAGCTGGCGGGAGGTGACGTACTTGCCGTCGCGCCCCGCAAAGGGCGAGTTGTTGATCGTGAAGACCATCTCCAGCGTAGGCTCGTCGACCGACAGCCGCGGCATGGGACGAGGATGATCGGGGTGGCAGATCGTGTCGCCGATTTCTACGTCTTCCAGGCCGACGATCGCCACGACGTCGCCGGCCGTCGCTTGCTCGACCTGCACGCGGCCCAGATTTTCGAACACGTACAGCGTCACGATGCGAGCCGTCGACGTCTTGTCACCCGCCTGCAGCAGGGCGACGGCCTGGCCCTGCCGCATCGTGCCCGCCTGGATGCGGCCGATGGCGATCCGGCCGACGTACTCGGACCAGTCCAGGGTGGTGACCAGCATCTGCAGCGGCGCGTCCGGCTCGACGTCCGGTCCGGGGATCTCCTGCAGCACCAAGTCCAGCAGCGGGCGCATGGAATCGCCTCGATGCACGGGCGCCTCCGTGGCATAGCCCTCGCGGGCCGTAGTGAAGATAAAGGGAAACTCCTGCAGGTGGTGGCCGCCTTCGAGTTCCATCAGCAGGTCGAAGGCTTCGTCCAGGACCTCAAACGGCCGCGCGTCGGGCCGATCGATCTTGTTGACCAAGATGATCGGCTTCAGGCCGCACTGCAGCGCCTTGGTCAGCACGAACCGGGTCTGAGGCATCACGCCTTCGGCGGCGTCGATCAGCACCAGCGCACCGTCGGCCATGCGCAGGACGCGTTCCACCTCGCCGCCGAAATCCGCGTGCCCGGGCGTGTCGATGATGTTGATCTTGACGCCCTGGTACGGCAGCGCGATGTTCTTGGCCAGGATCGTGATGCCGCGCTCCCGCTCCAGTTCGTTGCTGTCCAGGATGCAATCGCCCACGAGCTGGCTGTCGCGGAACTGGCCGCTCTGCCGCAACAGGCAGTCGACCAGCGAGGTCTTGCCGTGATCGACGTGGGCGATGATGACGATGTTCCGAAGGTCTTCGCGCCGCATAGATTACTTCTTGGCCTTCGGGAACAGCGGACCGCCGTATTGGGCGGCGGCGCCCAGCTCCTCTTCGATCCGCAGCAATTGGTTGTACTTGGCAATCCGGTCGCTGCGGGAGGCCGAGCCGGTCTTGATCTGGCAGGTGGCTAAGGCCACGGCCAGGTCGGCGATCGTGGAGTCTTCGGTTTCGCCGCTGCGATGGCTGGTGACGCTGCTGTAGCCGTTGCGGCCCGCCAGCTGGATCGCTTCGATCGTCTCGGTCAGCGTGCCGATCTGGTTGACTTTGATCAGAATGCTGTTGGCGATGCCCTGATCGATGCCCCGCTGCAGCCGCTCGGTGTTGGTGACGAACAGATCGTCGCCCACCAGTTGGACCTGGCCGCCCAGTCTGTCGGTCAGCAGCTTCCAGCCGGACCAGTCGTCCTCGGCACAGCCGTCCTCGATCGAGCAGATCGGGTATTTCGCGGCCCAGTCGGCCAGGAATTCGACCATCGCCGCCGAATCGATCGCTTTGCCGTCGATCGTGTACAGGCCCTTGCCGGCGTCGTAGAATTCGGTCGAGGCGCAGTCCAGGGCGATAAAGACCTGCTGGCCCGCCTTGTAGCCGGCCTTGTCGATGGCTTCCATGATCAGGTCCAACGCTTCCACATTGCTGCCCAGGTCCGGCGCGAACCCGCCTTCGTCGCCCACGGACGTGTTCAGCTTGCGGGAACTGAGCACCTTCTTCAGGTTGTGGAACACCTCGACGCCGCAACGCAGCGCGTCGCTGAAGCGATCGAATCCCAGCGGCATGACCATGAATTCCTGGACGTCCACCGAATTGTCGGCGTGCTGGCCGCCGTTGACGATGTTCATCATCGGGGCGGGCAGGACGCGGGCGTTGCAGCCGCCCAAGTAGCGGTACAGGGGCTGGCTGGTAAAGTTCGCAGCGGCTTTGGCCACGGCCAGCGACACGCCCAGAATGGCGTTGGCCCCTAGGTTCTTCTTGTTCGGCGTGCCGTCCATCTCGATCATCTTGCGGTCCAGACCGACCTGATCCAGCGCGTCCATGCCCTCCAATTCGGGAGCAATTGTCTTGTTGATGTTGTCCACGGCCTTGCTCACGCCCTTGCCCAAGAAGACCTTCTTGTCCCCGTCACGCAACTCCCAAGCTTCGTGGGCGCCCGTGCTAGCACCGCTGGGAACCGCCGCTCGGCCGAACGACCCATCGACCAACGTAACTTCGACCTCGACGGTGGGATTTCCGCGGCTATCCAAGACCTGACGACCATGAATTTCGGCAATGGCGCTCATCGTGTATCCTTTCGTAGAACTCGATAGACTGGACTGCATCGTAAAGACTGCATCGTAAATGCCCGCGCAGGAGTTTGGGGGGCCAGACGCCCCGGCTTTTCCAAAAAGCCGGGCTTCTTTTCCTCGGAAAACCCTTGGGCAAAGGTGTATTGTGAACGATTGTCGCCGAGTTGACTAGGAGGCATGCGGAAAGGGTGAAGGCGCTGCGTCAGAACCAGAAACCCTGATCTTTCACCTGATCTTTCACCTAATCTCTTCCTGCCAGTCTGGGAGACTAGGTGAAAGATCAGGTGAGAGATTAAGGTGCTGTCGGTCCAGACACGCCGCTTTTACAGATTGGCATCATATGCTCTTTGCGGACCTCCGAATCGGTGACGTGCGAATTGGCTTCCCCGTCGTGCAGGCCGCACTCTCCGGGTACAGCGATTGGCCGATGCGCATCGTCGCGCGGCGGTTAGGGGCCCCGTACGCGCTGTGCGAAGTGATGCTGGACCAGTTCCTGCTGACGGTCAAACTGCGGAAGCGAACGCGGCACTTCCTGTACCTGACGGACGACGATCACCCGGTGGGCGGCCAGTTGATGGGGGCCGAGCCTGAACAGTTTGCCACGGGCGCGACGCGGTTGGTACAGGCCGGCTTTGATGTGATCGACATCAACTTCGGCTGCCCCGTGAGGAAGGTCTTGGGCCGCTGCCGGGGCGGGTTTCATTTGAGCCAGCCGGACGTGGCCCTGGAGATCATTCGCCGCACCCGCGACGTGGTGCCGCCGGCAATCCCGGTAACGGTCAAGATGCGGCGAGGCATCGACGATACGGCGGAGAGCCGCGACAAGTTCTTCGCGATCTTGGACGGCGCCTTTGCGTCCGGTGTAGCCGCCGCAACGGTCCATGCCAGGACGGTGCATCAGCGCTACGACGGGCCCAGCCAGTGGGCCTTCCTGGCCGAGGTCAAACGGCACGTGGGCAGCCGGACCGTGCTGGGCAGCGGGGACTTGTTCTCCGCGGCAAGTTGCCTGGAGATGATCCAACATACCGGCGTGGACGCCGTGACGGTGGCCCGCGGCGCGATCGGCAATCCGTGGATCTTCCGGGACGCGCGAGAACTGGCTGCCGGACGCCCGCTGCCCCCGCCACCCTCCCTGCACGAACAGCGGGAGGTGATCCGAGAGCACTATCGGCTGGCCGAAGAACTCTACGGCAGCAAGCGCTGCGGCCCGCTGATGAGGAAATTCGGCATCAAGTACTCGGCGCTGCACCCGCAACACGAACTGGTTCGCACGGCCTTTATCGACATTCGCTCGCGTCACGACTGGGACCACGTCCTGGAGCGATGGTACGCGGAGGATCTTGCGGGAGTAAGGCCCGCCGGGCAAGGAACAGAAATTCCCTGCGAAGCGCAGCAGCGGTGACTGGAACGACTTCTGCGGTCCCAGACAGCGATCCTCGTTACATTAACCAGATGTCAGGCCAGTATCGGGCGTGGAATCTCCGGGAGCCGTGTCGTCGGCTGGAAGACTCACCCCACAGGCATTGCATTTCAACCACACGTACCGGGAGCACGAACATGGGAATCTTCAAACGAATCTCCGACATCATCTCCGCGAACTTCAATGACATGGTCGAGGGATACGAAGATCCGGAGAAGATGCTGAGGCAGGCCATCCGGGAGAT
>Ga0302237_1001240_pt1 | contig 18739 bp, 15 predicted proteins | sample AAG_UR_Ala_MG_FD_193530 | JGI IMG/M metagenome (GOLD analysis project Ga0302237, IMG submission 193530) | Enriched activated sludge microbial communities from anaerobic digester in WTTP, New Holstein, Wisconsin, United States - AAG_UR_Ala | ecosystem: Engineered > Bioreactor > Anaerobic >... | reverse complement strand
CTGGTTCTGGTGCAGCATCATCCGATCCTCCCCGTGGTGGTGACCCTGATCACCGTCATCTTTCTTACCGATCTATTCGACGGCGCCATAGCCCGGAGCACCGGTCAGATCACCCGGATCGGGAAATACCTGGACAGCATCAGCGATTATTCGGTCCTCATCGTCATTTCCGTGGCCATGGCCCATTACGCCATGATACCGGACTGGTTTTTCATCCTCGTCCTTTTTCGCCTGCTTTTCCAGCTGGTGGGAATGGGGACTCTCCTGGTGTACCAGGGCTACCTCCTGCCTTCGGCTTCACCCCTGGGAAAAACCTCCGTTTTCGTCACCATGGTTCTCTATGGGCTGGAACTCCTGGTTCTGGCGGAGGGGTTCAGGCCCCTGCTGCTGCCGATCCTGCGGGTCCTGGAATACCTGGTGGCGGCGGTTCTTACCCTTTCCCTGGTGGAAAAGGTGTTCCATCTGAAAAAGGGGTTTCTCGAAGCGAAGGAAACCCTCACGGGCCGCGCCGATCGCAGGCCCCGTCTCCCCCTGGACTGACCTCGGAGGGGTCCCGCCCGTTGGCCTCCGCCAGGGTGTCGGGCTTCAACGGGCGGCGAATCTGCCCAGTTCCGGCCTGAGGTCCTCCATCTCGTCGGGGCGGAGGTAGGAGTACAGGACCCGGTAACCGGCCCTGAACTTTTTCAGCACCAGTTTCCGGATCCCGTCGTCCATGTCCTTCTGCGAATCGTACTGATAGGTCTTTTCCCGGGACAGGGAGAGGTTCCGCCCCCAGGACACGGTGAAACAGTGAGGGGAAAACAGGTGCCCCTGCCGATCGTGGAGGCTGTAGTAATGGGTGGCTCCCTGGGGGTCGATGCGGTACAGGGTGATCATCATGGCGGCTTCATTATCGGCAGAAGCGGGGTAAAAGCCCCAGTGAAAAAGCCCCTACCGGACGAGGGCCGCCGTTTCCGCCCCCGGATCGATCCGGACCCGGTAGATGGAGAAGATATCCTCCCGGGGAAGCTCCGCCTCCACCCGCAGCAGCCGCACCCCCGGGAGCAGGCCCGGGAGCTTCTCCGCAAAATCGCCGCCGGAACGGGGCGGGCCCAGGGGCTGTTCCGTTTCCCCCACCCGCAGGGCCGCCAACCGGTAGGAGGTTTTCCGCCCCGCCAGGACGTAGGCGTCGTCCAGGATCAGAAGATCCAGCAGGACCGATATTTTCCCCGATGGAAAAGTCACGACGTTTTCGCCGATTCCCCCAAAGGATGTCAGGAGGGTGGTTTCCCCCTCTCCCCGGTGGAGGATCTCGATGCTTCCCGCATCGGCGGGGGCGTACACCGGTGTCCAGCCCCGCAGGGCCGCCCGGGCTCCGAAGCCGGCCAGCCCTGCCAGAAGGAGGAGAAGGATCCCCGCGGTCTTCTTGAACCGCAGGCCCAGCCCCCCCGCCAGAGCGGCACAGGCTGCGACGAGAAGGTGCTTCGCGTCCCGGGGTACCTCCGGAAGGCTCAGGATGACCGCGGTGGTGAAACTCGGTATGGCCCCGGAGAGAAGGAGAAAAATTTTGGTCGGCTTTCTCCGCCGGGTTCTGGCGGGGTTTTTGGTCCTGCGGGGAGCCACCGTGAGCTGGGCCACGGCAGCCCCGAACAGAAAGCCTCCCAGAAGAATCCAGAAAAGGGGGCTTTTCAGCAGAAAACTTTTATAATCCATACAACTCCCCATACTTTTCCGAAAGATACCGGATAAAGAAAGAGGGGTCGAGGGGGGCTCCGGTGGCGTCCCGCACCAGGTCCGCCGCGGTCCGGGACGCGCCGGGGAGGTGGATGTGGATCCGCAGCCACTCCAGGATCGGGGCCATGTCTCTCCGGGAGAGCCGGTCGTCCATGTCCGGAAGGTCCCGCCGGAGGGCGGCGTAAAACTGGGCGGCGTAGAGGTTTCCCAGGGCGTAGGTGGGAAAGTACCCGATGGCCCCCAGGGACCAGTGGATGTCCTGCAGAACTCCCTGGGCGTCGGTCTTCGGGGTCAGGCCCAGGAGTTCCCGGGAAAGCCCGTTCCACGCGTCGGGAAGGTCCCGGGGAGGGAGGTCTCCCGTGACCAGGTCCTTTTCCAGCAGGAAACGCAGGACGATGTGCAGGCTGTAGGTCACCTCGTCGGCCTCCACCCGGATCGGCGAAGGCTCCACCGTGTTGACCGCCCGGTGGAAATGGTCCAGGGGCAGGGAGTCGAAAACGCCGGGGAAATGGTCCCGCAGCGCCGGATACCAGCCCCGCCAGAAGGGAAGGCTCCGGGCGATGCAGTTTTCCCAGATCCGGGACTGGGATTCGTGGATCCCCAGGGAGGCGCCCTCCCCCAGGATGGTGCCCCGGACCTGATCTCCGAAACCCAGCTCGTAGAGGCCGTGACCGCCCTCATGAACCATCCCGAAAAAGGAAACCCGGAAATCCCCGTCGTCGTAGCGGGTGGTGAGGCGCACATCGTCCGCCCCCAGAGAACTGGTGAAGGGATGGGTGGACCGGTCCAGCCGGCCCCGGTCCCAGGGGAAGCCCATGGCTTCCAGGACCTTGCGGCCGAAGGCTTTCTGGGCCGCCTCCGGAAAACAGGCGGCGGGAAGAGGCCGGGGCCTCACCGGGGACTCGGCGATCCGCCGGACCAGGGGGGCAAGATGCTCCCGGAGCCGGGAGAAGAGCCGGTCCGTTTCCCCGGTGGTCATCCAGGGCTCATACTCGTCCAGCAGGGCGTCGTAGGGGTGCTCCCGGTAGCCGATACGCTCCGCCGTCTCCCGGGTGAGGACGATGATTTCCTCCAGAAGGGGAAGGAAGAGGGAAAAATCGTTTTTCCGGCGGGCCTCCGCCCATCGGGCCTGGCCCCGGGCGGTGGTCCCGGCCATCCTCTCCACCAGGCTCCGGGGAAGACGGACAGCCCTCCGGTGACGGCGCTCCCAGGCCCGGTAGAAGGCCCCCTGGATATCCGGGGTGCCTCCGGCGAGGTTTTCCCGAGGCGATCCCCCCGGAACCGCCCCGTGGGAGGGGCCGCCCGGGCCGGAGGGGCCGCAGCCCGGCCCAGGTCCCGCTCCGTAAAAAGGGGTGTCCTCCCGAAGGGGGCCGCCCCTTCCGTCTGTCCCGTCGCCTCCCGGGGCCGCCGTCGGCCCTGCCCCGCCGCCCCGCTCGAAGCCCGGCGGCCCCTTCTCCTCCCAGGCCGCCAGGGCCTCCGCCACCTCCGGAGAGGTGACCCGTTCGTGGATGAGCCCCCGGAGGAGGGCCAGCTGCTCCGCCCGCTCCTCCACTCCCCGGGCGGGGAGATGGGTCTCCTGGTCCCAGCCCAGGACCGCCTCGGCATGCCGGAGGAGGCAGATCTCCCTGTCGATCGTCCTCAGCCTCTCCTGGAGTTTCGTCATGGGAACCCCCGTCAGTGGTAACTGTAGTCGCTGCCGCCGATGAACTCCCGCAGGAGCGACCGGGGCGGCACCACCTCCTCGTCGCTCCAGTCGGGAACCCCGTCGAAGAGCCGGAGGATCCGCCGGGCCCGGGCCAGGGCGTCGGTCCGGTCGGGGTTCTCCGCCAGTTCCTCCACGAAGGCGGGAAAAAGCGGCGCCAGCCGCGCCTTGTGGAAGAGGAGTTCGTAGGGCATGAAGCTGTTGACGATGGCGTGGGCGTGCCGCAGCCGGGAGACGATGTGGCGCAGCTCGGCGCGCCGGACCAGGTACCAGTGCAGCAGGGTCTCCCGGGGGTTGTAGTTCCGGAAATGCATGTCCCGCACCATGCGCCGCATCATCCGCACATCGGTCCAGCGGATGAAGTCCCCCTGGTCGTCCTTCAGCTGGGCCAGGGTCTCGATGTAGACCTTGAACTTCGCCTCCGCCGGGACCGTATCGGTCATGGGCTCGTAGAGACCGTGGAGGCTGTCCACCAGCAGGATGTCCCGGGGCCCCAGCCGGATGGTCCCGGAGGAGCCCTGCCGCCGGCCCGCCTTGAAGTCGTAGCGGGGCGTCTCCACCTCCTCCCCGGCCGCCAGGAGCCCCAGATGGCGGCTGAAGAGCTCCAGATCCAGGGCCTGGGGAGTCTCGAAATCGAAGTCCCCGTGAGGGTCCCGGGGATGGGAGGCGAGATCGAAGAAGTAGTTGTCTACGTTGATGGGGACCAGGCGCAGGCCCCGCTCCGCCAGGGCCTCGGCGATCTTGATGGTGGTGGTGGTCTTGCCCGAGGAGGAGGGTCCGGCGATGATGACCACCCGGAGGCCCTGGTCCAGCCGTTCCCCCAGCCCCTCCAACAGAGCCCGGATCTCCCGGCCGTAGAAATCCTCGCAGCGGGACACCAGATCCGGAAGCCGGCCCTCCCGCGCCGTCTCCCGGAGCAGGGCCAGGCTGTGGCAGCGGTTGTCCACCGCCCAGGACAGGGCCTCCCAGAGTTTGCGGTAGGGCACGTTTTCCGAGGAGTAGGTGAGGCTCTCCCGTTTGCTGCGCTTCAGGCTGTGCTCGTATCGGTAGAGGATATAGGCCTTGGCGGTGCGGGCGTGCCCACCTTCGATGAGCATCTTCTCCACCGTGTCCTGCACCTCCTCCACGGTGGGGGGGGACGGGGCAAGCCCCTCCGCGGCGTCCCGTTTCCGGCGCCGCTCCAGTTCGTCCACCACCCGGTCGGCGAGCCGTTCCGCCAGTTCCCGGTCCCGGCCCCCCACCGCCACGGCGGCCCGGAGGATGGCGAAGGAGATCTTTTTCCGGTCGAAGGGCACGAGCCGCCCGTCCCGTTTGATGATCCCGTCGATCATGTCCCCTCCTTCCGCCCCGTCCGGGGGGGCGGACCGATCTGTCCCGGGCGGCCGCCGGAATCGCCGCCCCGGGGTCACAGCTATAGCAGCGCTTTGCTCCGGATCTTTTCTCCCAGAAATGCGGCGAAATCCGGCAGGGGCATGTTGTTCATCTGCTCCCCCGCCCGGGTCCGCACCGAGACCGCCCCGGCATCCTTTTCATTCCCCCCCACCACCAGCATGTAGGGGATCTTCTCCCCCTGGGCGGAGCGGATCTTGGCGTTCATCCGGGAATCGGAAAGATCAGCCTCCACCTGAAAACCCTGATCCTTCAGGCTCCGGGCCACCCGGGCGGCGTAGTCCCCGAAGGCGGGGGCCACCGGGATGACCACCCCCTGGACCGGGGCGAGCCAGACCGGGAAGGCCCCGCCGTAGTGCTCGATGAGGACCCCGAAAAACCTTTCCAGGGAACCCAGAAGGGCCCGGTGCACCATGAAGGGCCTCTTCTCCCTGCCGTCGGCGTCCACGAACTTCATGTCGAACCTTTCGGGCATGTTGAAATCGAACTGGATGGTCGTCATCTGCCATTCCCGCCCCAGGGCGTCCTTTATCTTCAGGTCGATCTTGGGTCCGTAGAAGGCCCCGCCCCCCTGGTCCAGTTCGTAGTCCAGCCCCTGGGCGACCACCGCTTTTTTCAGGCTCTCGATGGCCGTGTTCCACAGCGCGTCGTCCCCGATGCTGCCCTCCGGCCGGGTGGCCAGATAGGCCTTGATGTCGGTGAAGCCGAAGTCCTCCCAGACCCGGAGGGAAAAGCGCAGGACCTCCAGGATCTCGCTTTCGATCTGGTCGGGGGAGCAGAATATGTGGGCGTCGTCCTGGGTGAAGCCCCGGACCCGCAGGAGGCCGTGCAGGACCCCGGAGCGTTCGTAGCGGTACACGGTGCCCAGCTCCGCCCATCGCAGAGGGAGGTCCCGGTAGGAGCGGGTCCTGCTTTTGTAGACCATGATGTGGAAGGGACAGTTCATGGGCTTCAGGTAGTAGTCCTGGTCGTCGATCTCCATGGGGGCGTACATGTTGTCCTTGTAGAAACCCAGGTGCCCCGAGGTTTCCCAGAGCCAGGACCGGCCGATATGGGGGGTGAACAGGATCTCGTAACCGTTGCGCCGGTGCCGGTCCCGCCAGTAGTCCTCCACCGCCTGCCGGATTCTTCCCCCCTTGGGGTGCCAGTAGATCAGGCCGGGGCCGGCGTCTTCGTGGACCGTGTAGAGGTCCAGCTCCCGACCCAGCCGCCGGTGGTCCCGTTTCTCCACCTCCGCCAGATGGTCCAGATATTCCTTCAGTTCCGCCGCGCTCCGCCAGGCAGTGCCGTAGATGCGCTGGAGCATCTTGTTCTTCTCGTCCCCCCTCCAGTAGGCCCCGGCGATGCTGAGGAGCTTGAAGGAGCCGGGGTCGATCTCCCGGGAGTTCTCCACATGGGGCCCCCGGCACAGATCGGTGAAGGCCCCCTGGGTATAGATGGACACCTCCTCGTTCTCCGGGATGGCGTCCAGGAGCTCGAGCTTGTAGGGCTGACCCTGAAAACGCTTCCGCGCCTCGTCCCGGCCGATAACCTCCCTCCGGAAAGACGCCCCCGACCGGATGATGTCCCGCATGGACTCCTCGATGCTCCTCAGATCCTCCGGGGTCAGATTCCGGGGCAGGTCGAAGTCGTAGTAGAATCCGTTTTCAATGGCCGGACCGATGGCGATTTTCGCCTCAGGAAACATCCGGAGCACCGCCTCCGCCATGATGTGCGAGGTGGAGTGTCGCAACGCATCCAGTTTCTGTTCCGTCCCTTTCATATTCCTTTCCTCTCCTTGGATGATACGATAAAAAAAGCCCTCGCGCTCGTCGCCCTACGTCTTCCCCCCGGGGATTGCACGTAAGGACGAAAAGCGCAAGGGCTCGCCATGGCGGGGCCCCGCTCTCCGCGGTTCCACCTTACTTCGGAGCTTTCCGAAAAACCCTTCGGGGCTCCGCACCTCATTATTCACCTGTCGGGCTCGGGAGGTGGTCTTCGTCTGCGCTCCTGCCGGGACCCTCTCAGCCGCGGGAATCCCTCTCTGTCGGCCAAAGTCTGCAGCTACTCGTCTCCGTCCACGCCTGTCACGGCATAAAATAAAAAAAACCCTTCGGGCTGTCAAGGGGAAAAACCCCCAAACCCCTCAGCCCCGGACATCCCGGACATCCCGGACACCCCCGGGAAGGACTCCCCGGGGCCTTTTTCCGGAAGCCTCAGAAAAAGGAGGCCCCCCAGAAGGCCACGGGAACCGAAAGGACCCCCAGGGCGGTGGAAACCAGGATCATCGTGCCGGTGAACTCCGGGTCCGCGCCGTAGCGGCTGGTGAGGACATAGGAGAAAAGGGCGGAAGGAAGGGCCGACCCGACGATGAACACCGGCCGCGCCAGGCCCTGGATCCCGAAGAGGAATACCGCCGCGACCCCCAGGAGGAAACCCGCCCCGGTCCGGAGGAAATAGCCCATGGCCAGATGGGAATCGAAGCGCAGCCGCCGTTTCGTCAGCGAGCAGCCCAGGGCCAGGGCCGCCAGGGAACCCATGCCGGAGCCGGCGAATTCGCAGACTTCAAGCGCCACCTGGGGGACGGGAACCTTCAGGAACCGGAACCCCATGCCCAGAAAGATGGAGAAGAAAAGCGGGGTCTTCAGCACCTCCAGGATCCTCCCCGCGGAAAAACCTCCGGTGACGATCATGACGGCTATGGCGATGGCGAAGGCCCCCTGCAGCTGGTCGTAGATGAGGACGATGTTCATGGCCTCGTTTCCGCCCCAGAGCTTCATCAGCGGGATCCCCAGGAATCCGGTGTTGTACATGATCACCGCCAGGAGATAGCTCCGGGGGTCGATTCTCCGGGTCCTGGTCCAGAGGAGCCCCAGGATGGTCAGCACAATCACCACGAAACCCGCCGCGCCGCCGATCCGGAGAACCATTTCCCCCGCGACCGGGGAGCTGTACAGGGAGTGGAAGAACATCATCGGGGCGACGATATCCGCCAGGACCCGGAACAGGGTGTCGTCGGACACCGGCACCCGCTTCGCGTAGACGTATCCCACGGCGATGGTCAGGAACAGCGGCAGGAGAAGGAAGAAGACGGCTGCGATCATGGAGCCCCCCCTGATTCGGCAGGTTGGGCCGAGTATTCCGGATCGCGGAGAAAGAGTCAACGGAGGCGCAAAAAAACCGCCCCCGGGAGGGGGGCGGTCCGGGGGGAGTCCCGGGGAAGCCCCCCTAACCGTCGTCGCCGATGGCTTCCACCGGGCAGGACTCCATCGAGATCCGGGTGTCCTCCAGGTCCTCCGGGGCGGGCTGTTTTTTGACGTACGCCTTGGCGTCGCCGTTCATCGCGAAAACCTCCGGAGCGGTGTTGACGCAGAGTTCGCAGCCGATGCAGGTCTCGTCCACATAGTAGGCCCCGGGGACGCTGTTCGCGGTTCTATCATTTTTGTCGGCCATGGCCGGCCTCCTCGTGTTTTTTCTGTCACCCCGAATATACCGGACCCGCGGCGGAAAGGCCGTAACAATTATCACGCTTTTCCCGGCATCCGCATGGTTCTCATGGAGTTCAGAACCGCCAGAACCGCCACCCCCACGTCGGCGAAGACCGCCTCCCACATGCCCGCCAGACCGGCAATCCCCCCGGCCATGAAAAGAGCCTTCACCGCCAGGGCGAAGAGGATGTTCTGCAGAACGATGACCCGGGTCCGGCCCGCCAGGGTCAGAGCGTCGGGGATCTTCCGGGGGTCGTCGTCCAGGATGACGATGTCCGCGGTTTCCACCGCCGCGTCCTGGCCTATCCCGCCCATGGCGATGCCCGCGTCGGCCCCCGCCAGGACCGGGGCGTCGTTGATGCCGTCCCCGACGAAGGCCACCGCGCCGGCGGACTCTTTCCTGATTTCCGCCAGATGCAGGGCCTTGTCCTCCGGAAAGAGGCCGCCCCGGGCGTCGTCGATCCCCAGACTCCGGCCCACCTCCCGGGCCCTGCCCTCCTCGTCGCCGCTGAGCATGACAACCCGGATGCCCCGCCCCGTCAGGGCCTCCACGGCCCGGGCCGACTCCGGCCGGACCTGATCCCCCAGGTCGATGCGTCCGGCGTAGAAACCGTCCGCGGCGATGTGAACCTCCCCGCTTCCCGCCGGCGGGGCGGGAAGGTCCTCGGGGACGGAGACGCCCTCCTGCCGGAGAAACTCGGCGCTCCCCGCCAGGACCAGCCTCCCTTCCACCTCGGCCCGGATTCCCATGCCCGGAACCTCCCGGAAAACCGAAGGCGGGGAAAGCTCCTGTCCGTGGGCGGCCCGCAGGGAGCGGGCGATGGGGTGGTTGGAGCCGGCGTCGGCCCGGGCCGCCAGTTCCAGAAGCCCCGGGGCGAACCACCCGTTTCCCCGGGGACCCGACGCCGGGGTCCCGTCGGGGGCCTCCCTCTCCCGCTCCCCCTCTCCGGCGGGGTGCACCCCCAGGACCGCGAAATTCCCCCGGGTCAGGGTGCCGGTCTTGTCGAAGACGACGGTGTCCACCCGGGCCAGCACATCGATGAAATTGGAGCCTTTGATCAGAATTCCCCGGCGGGCGGCGGCTCCGATGCCCCCGAAATAGCCCAGGGGGATGCTCACCACCAGAGCGCAGGGGCAGGAGATGACCAGGATGGTCAGGGCCCGGTACAGCCAGTCCCGGAACGCCTGGCCCGGAAGGAGAAGCGGGGGCAGAACCGCCGTCAGCAGGGCCACCGCCAGCACCGCCGGCGTGTAGTACCCGGCGAACCGGGTCATGAACCTTTCGGTCCGGGACTTCCGGGCGGAGGCCTCCTCCACCAGACGCAGGATCCGGGCGGCGGTGGATTCTCCGTACTCCCGAACCACTCGGACCGACAGGAGACCCAGACCATTCACCGTTCCCCCCAGGACCTGCGAACCCGGAGCCGCCTCCCGGGGGACAGGCTCGCCGGTGACCGCGGCGGTATCCACCCAGGAAGAGCCCTCCAGCACCACCCCGTCCAGCGGTATCCTCGCCCCCGGACGGACCAGCACCGTCTCCCCTGCCCGGACCTCCTCCGGATCCACCCGGAGGGTTTTCCCCTCCCGGAGAACCTCGGCGTAATCCGCCTTCAGCGCCAGAAGGGCCTTGATGGAGCGGCGCGACCGGGCCAGAGACAGCTCCTCCAGGAATTCGCCGAAGCGGTAGAAGAGCATGACCCCCGCGGCCTCGGAAAAGGCCCCGATGGTCAGGGCCCCTGCGGTGGCCACGGTCATGAGGAAGTTCTCATCGAAAACCCTGCCATGCCGCAGGCTCCCCGCCGCCGCCCGCAGGACCCGGAACCCCGCCGCCAGCCAGACCGCGATGAACAGGGCGGGTCCCAGGGCGCGTCCCGCGCCGAAGGCGGTCCCGTAGAGGGCGGCGAAGAGGAGGATGGCCAGGACCTCCCGGCGGTTCCGTGTCCTTTCCCGCGCCTCCTCCCCCTCCGGGATTCCGCCCCCGGGGGCGGAGATTTCCACCTCCGGCTCCAGGCGGCGGATCTCCTCCCGGACCGCCTCCATGTCGTCGGTGTCGATGGTCAGGCTGGCGGAGGCGAAGCTCAGGGACGCGTAACGCACCGTGGTCATGGAATTGATGCGCTTCTCTATTCGGGCCGCGCATTCCGCGCAGTCCAGGTTCTTCACCTGGTAGGTGGTCATCGTTTCTCCTCCACGTGTTCCAGGCCCTGCCGCAGGATCGACGCCACATGGTGGTCGCTGAGGGAGTAGAAGATGGTCCTTCCCTCCCGCCGGTATTTCACCAGATTTTCCAGCCGGAGAATCTTGAGTTGATGGGAAACCGCGGAAGGCGACGCGGCGAGGGCCGCGGCCAGATCCTGGACGCAGAGTTCCGACCGGAGGAGGGCCTGCAGAATTTTGAGCCGGGTGACGTCGCCGAAAACCTTGAAGAAGGCCGCCGCGGCCTGGAGAGTTTCCTCCCCCGGGAGTCCGTCCCGGATCCGGGTGGCGGTCCCTGGCCCTGCAGATGCCGCCGTCCCTGTCGCCGTCCCTGTAGCCGCCCCTGCAGTCGCCCCTGTAGCCGTCCCTGCAGTCGCCCCTGTAGCCGTCCCTGTCGCCGCCGAGGCTGGATGGGTTACCCGGGGAACAGCCGGGACCGCAACCGGGGAAGCTCTCCCGTCGGGAACGGGCCGTTTCCGGCGGACCGGGGTTTTTCCCGAAACCGCCGCAGCCTTCATGTAAACCTCATATATGAACAGTTATTCATGTGTTTAAAATAGCGCGTCTTTCCCCCTCCCGTCAAGCTCTCCGAGCGCCTTGTCGTCAGCTTCCCCGGGCTGCCATCCCCTGATGCCGCCCGGCTGCCGCCCCCCACCGTCGCCCCTCCGGGGTTTCAGCCCCAGAGGGCCGTTCCCATCGCCGCCCCGCCGGCGACTCAGGGCCGGGGCTCCACCAGGGGCACGAACCTGACGGGAATGAGGCTCCGCATCACCGGCTCTCCTCTGGAGTCCCGGGTGACCAGCGCCAGTTCCTGGGCATCGTAGGGCCCGCCCAGGGGAAGGATCATCCGGCCCTCCGGTGTCAGCTGTCGCACCAGTTCCCCGGGCAGCGCCGCCGCGGCGGCGGCGACCAGGATCCTGTCGAAGGGGGCCTCCCGGGGCAGACCCCGGGCTCCGTCGCCGGGAAAGAACCGGGCCTTTTCGTAGCCCAGTCTCCGAAGCCTCTCTTCCGCCTCCTCCCGCAGGGAATCCACGATTTCAATGGAATACACCTCCGCCCCCATCTCCAGCAGCACCGCAGTCTGGTACCCGCAGCCGGAGCCTACCTCCAGAACCTTGTCCCCGGGGCGGAGATCCAGCATTTCCGTCATATAGGCCACGATATAGGGCTGGGAGATGGTCTGACCCCGGCCGATGGGGAGAGGACGGTCCTGGTACGCAAAAAGCCTCTGGGATGGGGGGACGAACTCATGACGGGGCACCCGGCGCATCGCTTCCAGAACCCGGGGGCTGGTGACGCCCCTCTGAAGTATCTGCCGCTGGACCATTCTTTCCGCTTCCTTCATGCCATCCTCACCGTGACCGGCGAACCGGGGGGGCCGAATCGGGAAAGCCCCTCTCGTCCAGGGCTTTTTCCAGCCGGGCGCAGAGGGAATGGAGGAGTTTGATGTCCTCCCCGTCCAGGGCCGCCAGGCGTTCCAGAAGCCGCCGCCCCACCTGATCTTCCGCCGGGGGAGACAGCCGCCGGAGCAGGGCGGCGGCCCGGTCCTTCAGGGCCCGGAAGGACTCCCCCCCATCTTCCCGGAGTTCCGCCGGATCCTCCGGGGCGGGAAAGTCCGCTTCCGGACCCCGGGCCGGGAGGGCCGTGCCGGGTCCCCGGGATGTGAGCCGCGATCCGGCCGCCCGGGCCGGGAGGGCCGTGCCGGGCCCCCGGGGTCTGAGCCGCGATCCGGTCGCCCGGGCCGGGAGCTGCGTCCCAGGCTCCCGCCCCGGGTAGGGCGCCAGCGGGGAGAGCAGGTAGGCGTAGAGCATCACCGCCTGAGACAGGTTCAGGGAGGGCTGGGGGGCCGCCAGCGGGATGGAGGAAAGGCAGTCGCAGAGCTGCAGGTCCGCGTTGGACAGACCGCTCTCCTCGGGGCCGAAAACCAGAGCCGGACGCAGCGCGGCGCCCCCCTTCCGCCGGATCATTTCCTCCAGGGTTCCGGCGGGGTGGTACTCGTGGCGCAGGCCCCTCCTGCGGGCGGTGGTGGCGATGACGAAGTCCCGGTCCGCCAGAGCCTCCCGCAGAGAGGCGAAAACCTCGGCATTCTCCAGAATATCCCGGGACCCGTGGGCGGTCCACAGGGCCTCCTCCTGCCGGTGCAGCTCCGAGCCGACGAGCCGCAGGCCACGGAAGCCCATGGTTTTCAGCGCCCGGGCCGAGGCCCCGACGTTTCCCGCCACCGCGGGGGCCACAAGGACAAAGCGGATATCCATGCCCCCATGGTAGCCCAATACGGGCTTTTACACTATCATTCCCCCGGGACACGACACATGACGAAGAAGCTGCCCTCCCCCACCCGAACCCGGCAACTCCTGCCCGCCCTCATCATTGCCGCGGCGACCCTGGCCGCCTCCTGCGGCGGCGGGTCACCCTCCGGAGGCTCTCCGGAGAAGGGAAAACCGGTCCACCCGGCCTTCCGCCTGGATGCCTCGGAGCTTTCCCCGCTTTTTCGGGACCTGCCGCCGGAGATCGGAGCATCAGTCCTGCTGCGGCCGGGTGAATTTCTGGCTCTGGCGGCGGAGGTCCTGGAACTGCCCCAGGACCTTCTCATCCTGGTGGACAAGAAAAACGCCCTGCCGGACTCCTACGAACCCGGGGATCTGCGCTATCTACGGGATTTCCCGGTGGCCGTTTCCCGGCGGGACCTGCGTTTCCGGGAAGCCGCCCTCCCCGCCCTTCTGGCCATGGCCGGGGCGGCCCGCTCCGATGGGGTGGAACTCCTGGCCTCCTCGGCCTACCGCTCCTACACCTACCAGAAGACGGTCCACGACAGGATCGTCCGGGAGATGGGGCAGGAGGCGGCGGACCGGGAATCGGCCCGACCCGGACACTCCCAGCACCAGCTGGGGACGGTCATCGACTTTGGTTCCATCAGCGACGACTTCACCGGAACCCCCATGCAGCGGTGGCTCCAGGCCCGGGCCGGGGACTTCGGGTTTTCCCTCTCTTTTCCCCAGGGGCGGGAGGCCGTCACGGGTTACCGCCATGAAAGCTGGCATTTCCGGTACATCGGGCCGGCGGCGGTGAGGATGGAAAAGGAGTTCTTCCAGGGAGTCCAGCAGTGGTTTCTGGAGTTCTGGGCCGCCGCCGGACCGGCCCTCCGGGCGGCCCGAATTCCGGGCTGACGCGGCGGAAAAGCCCTATACAGCCATCACGAGCCTATACAACCCGCGTAAAATGGAGGGGCGCGTCCAGGAGGGTCCGGTCGAGAAGTTCCCGGACCGCCGAAGCGATGCCGGCGGCGTCCAGACCGCAGTCCGCCAGGAGTTCGTTCCGTCCCCCCTGGGGCAGAAAAGCGTCGGGAGCCCCTCCGTGGTCGTACACCAGCCCCGGGGCGGTTTCCCGCACCAGGGAGCCCAGCATCTCGCCCACGCCGCCGCTTCGGGCCCCGTCCTCCACGAGATAGGCGGCCCGGTAACCCCGGAGAACCTCCGCGAGAAAGCCCCTGTCCAGGGGTTTGACGAAGCGGAGGTTGTAGACGTCCGTCGGGACTCCCTCTCCCGTCAGGATCTCCGCAGCCTCCAGGGCTCCGGGCAGCAGCCCCCCCAGGGACAGGATAAGGATCTCACCGCCCTGCCGCCGGGCGAAGACCCCCCTCCCCGCCTCCAGGGGCCGCGACAGCTCCGGAAGGTCCGGACCGCAGGCGTCCTTGGGGAAGCGCAGCATGGAGGGACCCGGCAGGGCCATGGCCCAGTCCATCATCAGTTCCAGCTCCCCCCCCGAAGCGGGGGCCAGGATGGTCAGGTTAGGGGCGGACCGGAAGAGCTGGATGTCGTAGAGCCCCTGGTGGGTCTCTCCGTCGTCGCCCACCAGACCGGCGCGGTCGATGGCGAACATCACTCCCAGGTTCGGCAGCGCCACATCGTGATAGACCTGGTCCACCGCCCGCTGCATGAAGGTGGAATAGATGGCCACCACCGGCCTCAACCCGGCGGCGGCCAGCCCCGCGGCGAAGGTGACTGCGTGCTGCTCCGTGATGCCCACATCGAAGAAACGGTCAGGGAAGGATTCCTGGAAGGAGGACAGTCCCGTGCCTCCCGCCATGGCGGCGGTGATGGCCGCCACCCGGGGGTCCTCCTTTCCCACGGAAAGAAGCTTCGCGGAGAACCGTTCGGTGTAGCTCGGCGCGCCGCTTTTTTCGATCATGCCGTCCTGGACGCAGAAATGGGGGACCCCATGGTAGGTGGTGGGGTTGTCCTCGGCGTGGGAGTAGCCCTTGCCCTTTTTGGTCAGAACATGCACCACCACGGGCCGCGTCAGGTCCCGGATGTTCCGGAATACCTCCCGGAGAAGGGGGATGTCATGGCCGTCCAGGGGACCCACATAATCAAAACCCAGGGCGGTGAAGAGGGTGTCGGGGAACACCACCGCCTTGGCGCCCTTTTTGACCCGGTTGACCACATCCAGGAGCCTGTCCCCGTAGAGCGGCACGTTCTGCACCGCCTTGTCGATCCGCGCCCGGATGTCCTGGTAGCGTTTCGTCGAGGTCATCCGGGACAGGTAGGAGGAGATGGCCCCCACGTTTTTGGAGATGGACATGGTGTTGTCGTTGAGCACCACCACCAGGTCACGCCCCAGATGCCCCGCGTGATTCAGCGCTTCCAGCGCCATGCCCCCGGAGAGGGCCCCGTCACCGATCACCGCCACGACCTTGCCCTTCCGTCCTGAAAGGCGGAGCCCCGTCAGGAGGCCCAGGGAGGCGGAGATGGAGGTGGAGGAGTGGCCGGTTTCCACCGGATCGTGGACGCTCTCGCCCCGTTTGGGGAAGCCCGAGAGCCCTCCCTTCCGGCGTATGGTGGCGAAGCGGTCCAGCCGTCCGGTGAGAAGTTTATGGGTATAGCACTGATGGCCCACATCCCAGACGATCTTGTCCGTGGGACTGTCGAACTCGGCATGCAGCGCCAGGGTGAGCTCCACCACTCCCAGATTGGAAGCCAGGTGCCCACCGTTGACGCTGATGACATCGATGATGATCCGTCGTATTTCCGATGCCAGTTCCCCAAGGGCCGTCTCCGAAAGGGAGCGTACATCCGGAGGTCCCTTGAACGAACTCAGGAGCGGATAGCGGCTGTCCATTCCTTCGCCTTTCGACGGGATTTCCTTCATCGCGCCGCAGGACCCTACTTGTTCTTCTTTTTATGCCGATTCTTTCTGAGTTTTTTCTTTCTCTTGTGAGTGGCTATTTTCTTTCTTTTTCTCTTGCGTCCACAAGGCACGGTATGTCGCTCCTTCGGTTTTCAGTGGATGTTACAGAAGCTGATTATGCACAAAGGCCCGGCTATGGTCAAGTGCGGGGGATTGTTGTACTATGACGGGCGGAAATTCTCATCAACCAAAATCGGAGGAACCGGCATGGATACGAAAGGACTGAAAGCGGCGGCCCTCAGCATCAGGACCCTGTCGATGGACGCCATACAGAAAGCCAACTCGGGACACCCCGGCATGCCCCTGGGCTGCGCCGAGATCGGCGCTCTTCTGTACGGGGAGATTCTCCGTCATTACCCGGGGGACTCCGCCTGGCCCAATCGGGACCGCTTCGTTCTGTCCGCCGGGCACGGGTCCATGCTGCTCTACGCCCTCCTCCACCTCTCGGGGTACAGACTGAGCCTGGAGGACATCAGGAACTTCCGGCAGGTGGGCTCCCGGACCCCGGGGCACCCCGAATACGGCCACACCGACGGGGTGGAGACCACCACCGGCCCCCTGGGTCAGGGGGTGGGCAACGCGGTGGGCCTGGCGGTGGCGGAGGCCATGACGGCGGCGAAATTCAACACCCGGGAGCACACCATCGTGGACCATTACACCTACGCCCTGGCCGGGGACGGCTGCATGATGGAGGGGGTCGCCTCCGAGGCGGCCTCCATGGCGGGGCACCTGGGTCTGGGCAAACTCATCGTCTTCTACGACTCCAACGACATCACCATCGAGGGCAGCACGAACATCACCTTCACCGAGGATGTGGGGGCCCGTTTCAGGGCCTACGGCTGGCAGACCCTGACCGGGGACGCCTACGACTTCCCGGGGATGATGAAGCTGGTGGAGGAGGCCAAGGCGGATACGAAGAGACCCAGCCTCATCATCCTGAAGTCCACCATCGGAAAGGGGGCCCCGTCCAAGCAGGGTTCCCACGAAACCCACGGCGCGCCCCTGGGGTCCGACGAAATCAGGGCGGCCCGGAAGGCCATGGGCGTTCCGGAGGACGCGGAGTTTTTCGTGCACCCCGACGCAGTCTCCTATTTCGCGGCGAAAAAGGAGCGGACCCAAAAAGCGTACGATGAATGGAAAAAAACCTTCGACGCCTGGGCCGGGGCCAATCCCGGGCTGAAGGCGGAATGGGACCTGTGGCACGCCAAGGAGCCGTCGCTGCAGGGCCTGGCCCTTCCGGAGTTCAAGATCGGCGACAGCGTGGCCACCCGGTCCGCCGGCGGCAAGGCCCTCCTGGCCGCCGCCAGGCTGCTGCCCAACCTGGTGGGAGGCTCGGCGGATCTGGGGCCGTCCAACAACACCGCCATGCCGGAGTACGGCGTCTTCGGCCCCGGGAACCCCCGGGGGCGGGGCTTCCATTTCGGGGTCCGGGAGCACGCCATGGGGGCGGTCTGCAACGGCATGGCCCTCTACGGATCCCTGCGGCCCTTCTGCGCCACCTTTCTGGTATTCTCCGACTACATGAAGCCCGCCATCCGGCTGGCGGCGCTGATGAAGATTCCGGTCATCTACATCTTCACCCATGACTCCATCTACGTGGGTGAGGACGGCCCGACCCACCAGCCCATCGAGCACCTGGCGGCCCTGCGGATCATCCCGGACCTCCTGGTCCTGCGGCCCGGGGACGCCCAGGAGACGGCCCTGGCCTGGAAGACCGCCCTGGCCCGTCACGACGGCCCCACGGCGCTGGTGCTCACCCGGCAGAACCTGCCGGTCTACCCCAAGGCGGACCCGGACTGGGCGGACAGTTTCCGCCGGGGGGCCTACATCGTGAAAGACCCCGCGGGGAGCCCGGAGGTGGTGGTCCTGGCCACCGGATCCGAGGTGAGCCTGGCGGTGCAGGCCGCCGAGGCGTCGGGAAGGAAGGTCCGTGTGGTGTCCATGCCCTCCCGGGAACTCTTCCTCGCCCAGGACCGGGCTTTCCGGGAGAAGATCCTTCCCCCGGGAGTGCGGGTCATCGTCGCCGAAGTGGGGGTTTCCTGCGGCTGGGACGGTTTCGTCCGGGACCGGAAAGACCTTTTCACCATCGACGGCTTCGGCCTGAGCGGCCCCGGGCCGAAGGTGGCGGAGGCCCTCCACCGGGACCAGTCCTCCCTGGAAAAACTGATCCGGGGCTGAGCCTCCCGCCGCGGGCCATGCCCGGGCCATGCCGGGGCCCTGACCGAGTCCGGCCCTGACCGAATCCGGCCTGGGCTTGGCCCCGACGCCGGTGTCGGCAGGACCCGGACCGGGGGCCAGCGCCCCGCCCGGCCAAAACCCGGGCATAGCCTGAGCCATGCCCGGGCATAGCTCAGGCTATGCCGGTCATAGCTCAAGCTATGACCGGGCCCAATGTTTTCTCATTCTCCCCGATCCCGGCCCCCCAAGTTGAAGCGCCCCGTGTTCTTCCCCCGTATGTAAGCGTGAAAACAACGTTTCAGGAGGCCGACATGAACAGTCTGAACTCGATTCTGGTGGAAGGAAACCTGGTGCGGGATCCGGTGCTCGCCCAGACCCCCAAGGGCACCCCGGTGTGCAACTTCAGCCTGGCGTCAAACCGGTTCTACCGGGTCGACAACGAGACCCAGAAAGAAGTCTCATTTTTCGAGGTGGAAGTCTGGGCGAAACTGGCGGAGAACTGCGCCGAATACCTGAAAAAAGGCCGAGGGGTGCGGATCGTGGGCCGGCTCAAGCAGGACAGGTGGATGGATGGGGAGGGCAAGAACCATTCCCGGGTCAAAATCATCGGGGAACACGTGGAGTTCAAACCCGACTTTTCCGGCAGGAAGGAGAAAGAGGAAACGGCGGAGGCCCCGAAGGAGACCTCCTCCACTCCCGAGCCGGTGGGGGTTGGATAGGCGCCCGGATTCCTCCGCATCCCGGGCCTTTTTCGGCTCGGGATTTTTCTTCTTTTTCCGAGAATTTACTTGATGATTCCCCGGGAACGCATTAGAATTCATTCAGATATCGCCCTCAGCGGTTCAAAGGGAGCTTATGATAGGGATTAAAATTGCGGACGGGACATTTTATCCCATCCTCGAAGAAT
>Ga0302237_1001234_pt1 | contig 18795 bp, 17 predicted proteins | sample AAG_UR_Ala_MG_FD_193530 | JGI IMG/M metagenome (GOLD analysis project Ga0302237, IMG submission 193530) | Enriched activated sludge microbial communities from anaerobic digester in WTTP, New Holstein, Wisconsin, United States - AAG_UR_Ala | ecosystem: Engineered > Bioreactor > Anaerobic >... | reverse complement strand
CCGCTTCCACGACGTGACGCCCTGTCTTGGGAAACAGCACTTGCACGCTGCGAGTCACGGTCTGGCCCGGCTCGATCTCGTTGATCAGGACCGTCGGCAACTCGTCGACTTTGGGTCGCAACTGCTCTGGGGAAGCGGTCTGCTGCAGCTCCGGATCGTAGAAGTTCGTGCGGACTTTCAGCTGGACGTTTCGCGCCGTGTCGGGACCGAAGTTCTTGACCATCGCGTTGACCATCAGCGGCACGCCCGCAGCCCGCGTTTCGTTCGCCGGGGACACGTCGACCACCGCCAGGTTCTGGCGTGCTTCGCGCACGCAGCCCACCAGGTGGATCTCGGCCGGCGACTGCTGGATCTCCCGCAACAGCTCGCGCGCTTCGGCGGGACTGTCCCACTGGGCCGTGCGGAAGTCGGACACGAGGTAGATCCGCCGGTTCTCGTTGCCGGCCAGAGAGATTAACTCCTTCAATAACCGCAGCGCCGGGGTGGGCCCCACGGCCAGTTCCGTGACGGGGCACGCGTTGCGCTGGTTCTCCAACGCCACGTCGAACTCGGTATCGACAATCCGGGCGTTGAAATCCAGGACCTGATCGAAGTCGATGCCTTCTTCGACTTCCGGCGCGGCTCGGGCGGCCCGCGAGAAGCGGATCAGCGTGAACTTCTGCACGCCGCTCTGCGCCGCCACCGCGATCCGCGATCCAATCCGTTGGACGGCGGCCGCCCCCAGTTCAAAGGCGCTGGCCCCGCCCAAACGGTCGGACATCGAGTAGCTGTCGTCCAGCAAGACGTAATGATGCGTCGGCTTGCCGCCCAACAAGTCCAGCCACTGGCCACGCGAAATCCACTGCGCCAACATGGCGACCACCACCGCGACGGCGGCCATCCGCATCAACAGCAGGATCAACTGCTTGAGCCAAATCCACTTGCGGTGCTTCTTGTAGCTCTGCAGCAGGAAGTCCATCGCCGCCCACTTCACCCGACGATGCCGCATCATGTTGATCAGGTGGATCAACAGCGGCACAAGCACCAGGAAAAAACCCCAGGTCAGGGGCTGATGGACGAATTGCATGGGCGTCAATTGTCAGTTGTCAGTTGTCGAGACATTGACCTGCCTGGACCTCGCTACGTTACGCCTCCAGCAACTCAAATCTCGAAGCCGAGCAGTTCGGACAGACGGCGAGGAGCCAAGCTGACATCGGCTCCGGAATCTACGGCGAATGTGCGACGCAGCAGGCTACGATTCGGTCCAGACAGCAGGACGTCGATCGCGGGGACTTTGGGATTTATCGGTTCAATGGGTGGCAGTACAGTCCGCCACGGTTTGACAAAAGAATTCACCGGATCGTCACTCCCTTGTCAAGACATTCCACGACGATCGTCGGATCTCCAGGGTTATCCAGCTTGTCGCACAGTTCCGTCATCGTGCGTGCTGGCGCCAAGATCTGGCAGTCTCTGGCGGCGATCCATTGCCCGGAGTACTGCAAGCGAATGTCGTCCGGCAGGTCCCACAGCCACTGCATCGTCGCGCCCGTAGCCCGAAGCGCAGGCGCCTGTTCAGGCGTTGGTGTCCAGGGATGGACTTTCACTTTCCTGATGACCATTTTCAAAACTCCTCGCTTTCACCTGCCTTGTTCAGTTCTTGTGGTGCATTCCCAACCGGTTGCTCAGAAACGTGGCCAGGGCCGCATCCAGCGGCTGGCTGGTGCGGATCAGGGCGTAATCGACCGTGTGCCCGGCGCAGCCGCGGCGGACCTGGGCCAGGAACTGGTTCAAGGCTTCCAGGTAGCCTTCCCGCAGCGCCCGCGGGTTGCAGTTCAGGTAGTCGGCCGACTCCAGCCCCTCGAATCGCGTCGGGCCGGCGAACGGAAAGTCCAGTTCGTCGTCGTCCAACACGTGGAACACCAGCACGTCGTGCCCCCGCTGCCGCAGCATCTTGAGGCCCCTGAGCGTCCCTTCCACGTCGGCCAACAAGTCCGAAACCAGCACCATCATGCCGCGCCGCGGGAGTCCTTCAGCTGCCGAACGCAAGATCGAGTACAGATCCGTCTTGTCCCGCGGCTCCGAAACGTTCAAGGATTCGATGATCGAGAGAATGTGATTCTGCTTGCTGCGGCTGGGCACGCGCGTGCGGACCTGGTCATCAAAGGCCAGGCAACCCACGGCATCGTGCTGCCGCAGGATCAGGTACGCGAGGCTGCCGGCGACCGTACAGGCGTATTCATATTTGTTCAGCGGCCCGCGGCCGTAAGCCATGCTATTCGAGACGTCCACCAGCATGGTGCAGCGCAAGTTGGTCTCTTCTTCGAACTGTTTGACGTACAACCGGTCCTGCCGCGCCCAGACCTTCCAGTCCACATAGCGCAGATCGTCCCCGACCGTGTACTCGCGGTGCTGCAGGAACTCGACCGACTGGCCAAAGTACGGACTGCGATGCATGCCCGATAGGAAACCCTCGACGATGTGCCGCGCCCGCAGTTCCAATCGCGAGATCCGCTTGATCGCTTCAGGATGCAAAAATCTTTTGGAATCGGGCATCTCTCGTCAGCTCGTCTTCCTTGGTGGGAGTCATCGACACCAGACGATCAACCAACTCGTCCGGCGTTTTGCCTTCGCTCTCGGCGGCGAAATTCAACACCAGGCGGTGCCGCAGCACCGGCTTGGCCAACGCCTGGACATCGTCCGTCGAGACATGTGTGCGGCCCTGCAGCAGCGCCCGAGCCTTGCCGCCGAGGATCAGGTACTGGACGGCTCGCGGACCGGCGCCCCAGGCAATCGTGTCGTCCACAAACTCCGGCGTGCCCGGATAACCGATCCGCGTCTGGCGGACCAGCGACAGGGCATAGCGAATCACGTAGTCGGTGACGGGGACCTCGCGGACCATGCGCTGCAGTTCCAGAATGTCCTCAGCGCTCAGCACCGGTTGAATGTCGTCCGTCTGAACGGCCGTCGTGCGGCGTGCGACCTCGAACTCCTCCTCAAACGTCGGATACTTGACGAACACCTTGAACATGAAACGGTCTTGCTGCGCTTCCGGCAGCGGGTACGTGCCCTCCTGCTCGATCGGGTTTTGCGTGGCCAGCACGAAGAACGGATCGGCCAGTTTGTGACGTACGCGGCCGACCGTGACCTGCCGCTCCTGCATCGCTTCGAGCAATGCCGCCTGCGTCTTGGGCGGTGTGCGGTTGATCTCGTCGGCCAGGATGATGTGGGAAAACACCGGACCTTCCAGGAACCGGCGTTCGCGCGACCCTGTGCTGCGGTTCTCTTCGATGATCTCCGTGCCGGTGATGTCGGCGGGCATCAAGTCGGGTGTGAACTGAATCCGGCTGAACGTCAGGTTCAACGTCCGCGCCAGCGTGCTGATCATCAACGTCTTGGCCAAACCCGGCACGCCCTCCAACAGGCAGTGCCCGCGGCTGAAGAGCGAGATCAGCAACTCGTCGATAACCTGGCTCTGGCCGACGATCACCTGGGACAGTTGGTCGATAATCCGCCCGCGAGCCTCCTGCAAACGGTGAAACGCCGCCGATTGACTCGGTGAATAGGCCGCTACGTCGTCGCCTGACTCCGGCATAGTCTGGATGCCTTTCGTTGGGATAGGTTGCCGTGGATCTGCTTGTTGGAGAATTATACAGATGGCGGCCTGCAAGGGCAGATATGCAAATATGCCCTAGAATACCCCAAACCGCCCAAACTTCCAGTCCGGCGTCGATCGGCCGACTCGCAAAAGGCACTGGACACCCAAGATAACGCCTTTTGGACGGCCTGAATGACGATTGGTTCCCGCCGACGGGCGGCAAGCGACCACCGATGGCGACCACGGCCACTGGTCACATGGGCCCTCGACTGATAACAATATGACAAGCGAATACGCGCCTCCAGAAGGAGCATGGCATGCCACTGTACGAATACACTTGCCGAAAGTGCCACAGCGATTTTGAATTGTTGATCCGCGGCGAAGAAACTGCCGAGTGTCCGAAGTGCCAGAGCCACAATCTTGAGAAGCACCTGAGCGTGACGGCCTCCCCCATCGTGTCTGGATCGGGTCCCCTGCCGATGTGCGGAATGCCGTCGATGGCCGCTTGCGGCCAGCCCGAGTGCGGCAAGGGATGCTGCGCGTTTCAATGACCGGCTGACCGGGGACGAGTTGGAGTTGCTCGCGGCCGCGGCACCCCGCGGGACGACCGCCGGCCAGCGCTATCCCGACATGAGCACGGTCAACCGCTGATGGTTCCGGCAGGCGATAGGTCTCGATTCAGCTTGGATTGGGAAGTGAAATGCGCATCAGGACCCGCTTTGCACCGCTGCTTAGCAGCGTTCGAGAAATGACAGTCCGGTGTTCGTTGCTGATCATCACACGGGGTGTGATGGCTGCTGTGCAGGGTCCGCCGCCAAACGCTAGACTCGCCCCGTGCGTTCATTTCGTTCGACGGCCGGTTTGGCCAGCCGCCGCTGTTCTCGCAACGTGTGCGGCCCTCGGCATCACCTTGGTGGCCTTCGCGGAGCATCCGCTGGCCGCTCCAGGCATCACCAGCTTGACCGATGCCAGCGTGCGTTTCGCAGTGTCCGAGGACCCTTACGTCGTGCTGCAGCGCGGCGATGTACGGGCCGTCATCGTCGACAATGTGGCGTTGGATTTGCCGGACTTGCCCGGCCACCGGGCGGGTTACAATGGCGTGGCCTCGTTGACGCACCGGCGCCGCGACGCCAATCTTTTCGTGCCGGCCGTGGCCGGCCTTAATTTCGAACACATCCACGACGGGACGGCGGCCGGATTGAAAGAAAAGTTTGAACCCCGCAAGTTTCCCATGCAACTGCGCGTCGTCGACCGTCAGACGGTCGAGGTCTACCAGGGGCCGACAGCCAATTGGAAGTTGGAGAGCTGCGGGCGATACCAGCTGTTGGAGGATGGAACGATCGAGTACACGTTCGAGTGCATTCCCAGGGCCGGCGGCTACCGGAACGGGTACATCGGGCTGTTCTGGGCCAGCTACATCCATCAACCGGAATCAGGAGCAATCTATTTCCGAGGGCACGGACGCGAGGAGACCGGGCCGGCACGATGGATCGAAGCCGTGTCGCCGGCGCACGGAACGGACAGCACGCACGCCCCCGCCGGACTGGCAGCCCTGCCGCAGGTCGACGCCGATTTTCCGTTGACGCTGGTCAACCATCCGTCGCGGTACGTCTACACCGAGCCGTGGTACTTTGGGGTCAGTCACGGCATGGCCTTTGTGCAAATGTTCCGACAACGCGACCGCATTTGGCTGGCCCAGTCGCCTTCCGGAGGCGGAACCGGGAATCCGGCCTGGGACTTCCAGTGGTTCATTCCGGATTACCAGGTCGGCGAAGCCTATGGTTTTGTGATGCGAGCGGCCTACATGCCGTACCAGAGTCGCGAGCAGATCGAGCGTGACACGCGGCATCACCGCGAGGCGCTGAATGCCAATCCCTTCGCGACAAGAGTTCGGTGATGTGTAGCCGAACTCGTGAGAGTTTGGAAATCACGGGAGTCTCGCGAATTCCGCGACCCCTGGATTAAGCCTTGACGACGCACTAGGCCAAGGCTTCCTTGCAGAACTGGACACATCTGGCCACTTCCCGCACGGCGTCGGAGTCCTTGGGAACCGGGTACTCCAACTCGATATCGGCGGGGAAGGTCAGCCGGTTCTTCTTCATGTACTGGAGCACCTCCGTCACCGGAGTGTCACCCTGGCCGAAGGGCACGTTGGGACCGTTGTCCCGTTTCCGGTCTTTCAAGTGCAGGCTCAGTATTCGGGCGCAGTGTTTTTCGATCAGCGGCAGGGGGTGTTCGTTCGTGCCGGCGAGGTAGTGGCCGATGTCCAGGTTGATGCCCAGGTACTTGCCGTGCGAGAGAATCTCGCCGTCGTAGGTGGTCGGCTTGAGTTGGGTGTGGTTGTGGAACCCAATCATGATTTCGTGCTTGTCGGCCAGGGGGCCGAGGCGTTCCGCGGCAGGCTCCGACAGTTCTCGCGTAATGCCCTTGGCGCCCAGGGCTTTGGCGACGGCGAAGTAGTATTCGATCTGCTCGTCGGACATGCCGGCATCGCCAATGTTCCCAAACTTGACGATATGGATGTTGACGCCGGCGTCGTTGTACATCTTTCGCAGGGCTTTGAATCCGTCCATCGACGCCGAGGATTGCTTGCCGGGAGCGGACTTGCCGCCACCCTGCTTCTCCATCCAGGCTTTGGCGAATTGCTCGGCGGGGCCGCCCATCAACTCGACCGAACTGATGCCGCATTGGAGGATGTACTTGAGCAGGTCCTCGGCGCTGCCGGGCAGGCTGCGGTAGCTGTAGGTGATGACTCCGATCTGGACGCCGTTGAATTTGGAGTTGGGGCGGGCGCCGGAGGCTGCAGCGGTAAGGCCGGGCAGCAGGGGAGATGCGGCCACGGCTGCGGCGCCGCCAAGGAACATTCTGCGGGAAATGGCAAGGTCTGGATTCTTCATGGTCCTCCTCACGAAACTGGGGTTATCTCGGCAGTTGCACGACGGCAGTTGACCTTACTACAAGCGGCAGGACAACGCAACCGGCTGGGCACTGCTTCGCGGTGCCCGAATCGGTTTCCACGCCGAAGACCTACCATCATTTCCGAGTGCTGAACTCAGGGCTGGCTATCCTTGGCGCAACCTGTCCGAAGGGTAGGATTGGGCTTGAGCAAGGGTAGGGCCTTGGAAAAACCCGCAAAAAATGGAGAAATGCGGAATGGCAGCGCGAGGTGACAGGCGACGGGGAAGACCGGCGTTCGCGCATGGGGGATCCCTCTCGCCTCACGCCCCGTCATCCGGTAACCTGTCAACTGGCGCTGAGATGAATAACCGTACCCGAATTGCTTGCCGATGAAGCACAACCCTGTTCAACGCTGGTTGACACCCCAGGGTTCGACGCACTACTTTTGACCTTTCGACATCACGCTTGATCCGCGGGCACGCGGGAGACATCCATGCCGTTGCACATCCGCATCCTGCTGGGCCTGGTCCTGGGTGCCGTCGCCGGGGTCACGACGAACCTCCTCACGCACGGCGGTCCATACACCGAGCGCTTCGTGAAACTGGTCACCGAGCCGATCGGCAAGATCTGGCTCTCGTGCCTGATCATGACCGTGATTCCACTCATTGTCTCGTCGTTGGCGCTGGGGGTGGCGGGGCTTGGCGATCTGCGGAAACTGGGCCGTATGGGAGCGGTCACGCTGGCCTGCTTTCTCTCCCTGACCGCGCTGGCCACGGTCCTGGGACTGGCCGCGATGAACTATGTGCGTCCGGGAGACGATCTCGATCCGGACGTCAAAACGCGGCTGCTGGAAACCTACCGGAGCGAGGCGGAGGGGGCGATGGGGTTGTCGGGCACGGCGTTCAGCATGGACTTGCTGATCAAGATCGTGCCGCGAAACCCGATCAAGGCGGCGGCCGAAGGCGACATGCTGGCCATCATCTTTTTCACGCTCGTGCTCGGGGCGGCCCTGGCGGCCCTGCCTGGTGAGCGGGCCGGCCCGCTCCTGGCGCTGTTGGAAAGCTTGGGCCAGGCCACGGTGGCCATCATCCACGGGGTGATGTTCTTCGGGCCATTGGGCGTCTTTTGTCTGATTTACAGCGTCACCGCGCGGTTCGGGTTCGACTTGTTGCTGAACCTGCTCAAGTACGTGCTGACCGTCGTGGGCAGTCTGGCTTTCATGCAGGTCGTGGGCTACGCGCTCATCGTGCGGTTTGTGGCCGGGCGAAATCCGTGGGAGTTCCTCCGCAAGATTCGCCTCGTGATGATCACGGCCTTTTCGACGTCGTCGAGCAGCGCGACCCTGCCCACCACGATGCAGGTGGCCCAGGAAGAACTCGGGCTGCCGCGCGAGGTGGCGGGGTTCGTGCTGCCGCTGGGCGCGACGCTCAACATGAACGGCACGGCCTTGTACGAGGGCGCGACGGTGTTGTTTCTCGCCCAGGTCTTCGGCTTGCCGCTCAGTTTTGGCGAGCAGTTGGTCGTGGTGCTGATGTCGGTGGTGACGGCGATCGGCGTGGCGGGAATTCCCGGCGGCTCGCTGCCGCTGTTGATGATGGTCTTGGGAATGGTGGGCGTGCCGATGGAAGGCATCGCGATCATCCTGGGCATCGATCGCATCCTGGACATGTGCCGCACGGTCTTGAACGTGACCGGCGACCTGGTGACGGCGGCCATCGTCAACCGTGTCGAAGGCCGCTTGGGAGGGGGCCCCGGCGAATCGTCCTCTTCATCAACGCCTCTCGCGCCGAAGGCGTAGGTCAGGCAGCTTTCCTGTGTTCGCTTTGCTCCAGCTCCTTTCGTCAAATCGGCGAGGTGATGCTGGTGGCCTTCGGCACGTCCAGTTCGAATGTCACGTTGCCGGTGTCACTTCGCGTCGCGGAAGAGCGTCTGCGTCTGCCGCCCGCCGTCTCCCGGTTCGTCCTGGCCGTCGGCGCGACCGGCAATCAGAACGGCACCGCGCTGTACGAGGGCGTCGTGGTCCTGTTCCTGGCCCAGGTTTTCGGGGTGGACCTGACGCTGATCCAGCAGGTCATGGTGGTCCTCCTCTCGGTGATCAGCGGCGTGGGGACCGCCGGCGTCCCCGGCGGCTCGATTCCCATGATTGTCCTGGTCCTGCAAAGCGTCGGCGTGCCCGGCGAATCGATCGCGATCATCCTGGGGATCGACCGCATCCTGGACATGTGCCGCACGGTGTTGAACGTGACCGGCGACCTGGCCGTGGCGGCGTGAGTGGCGGGGAAGGAGTAGGCGGGCGTTATCGGAAAAAAAGAAGCCCGTCTTTTCCGAAAAGCCGGGCTTCTGTGGCTGCAAGGTCAAGCCCCGGTTACGGCGTTCCGTTTCGCAGTTGGCCGACGATCACCGACGCGTTGTGGCCGCCGAACCCGAAGCTGTTGCTCATGGCGACGCGGATGTCGCGCTCCCGCGGTTGGTTGGGCGTATAATCCAAATCGCATTCGGGGTCGGGTGTCTGCAGGTTGATGGTGGGCGGCACGACGCCGCGCTGGATGGCCTTGACCGTGACCACCAGCTCGATCCCGCCGCTGGCGCCCAACGTGTGTCCCAAATTGCTCTTCGTGCTGGAAATGCTCAACTGGCAGGCGTGATCGCCGAAGACCTGCTTCATGGCGAACGTCTCCGCCCGATCGTTCAGCCACGTGCTGGTGCCATGGGCGTTGATATAGACCATCTCGGCCGGGTCCAAGCGGGCGTCGCGCAGCGCGCTGGTCATGGCCTTGGCGGCGCCCAGCCCTTGTTCATCCGGCTGGGTGATGTGTCCGCCGTCGCCGCTGGCGCCAAAGCCCAGCAGTTCGGCATAGATCCGCGCTCCGCGGGCTTTGGCGTGTTCCAGTTCCTCCAGCACCACCAGCCCCGCGCCTTCCGACAGCACGAAGCCGTCGCGTTCGGCGTCGAAGGGCCGGCTGGCGCGCGGCGGGTCCTCGTTCCGCATGGACAGGGCTTTCATGTTCTGAAAGCCGCTCAACCCCATGGGCGTCACCGCCGCCTCGGTGCCGCCGGTGATCATCACATCGGCCTCATCGTATTGGATCGTCTTGAAGGCGTCGCCGACGGCGTTGGTCGCACTGGCGCAGGCGGTCGCCACCGTGTAATTGGGCCCGCGCATGCCGTAGCGGATCGACAGATTGCCGCCGGCGGCATTCAACATCAGCTTGGGGATGGTCAGCGCCGAGACGCGGTCCGGTCCTTTGCTCAGCAACCGTTCCATCTGCGCTTCGATTTCATTCAGCCCGCCGATGCCGGATCCCAGAACGACCCCACAACGGAAGGAGTCTTCTCGGGCGAAATCCAAGCCCGAGTCCCGCACGGCGTCGATCCCGGCCACCATCGCGAACTGAGTGAACCGATCGATCCGCTTGACTTCCTTCTTGTCGATATAATCACCGGGGTCCCAGTCGTACACATCGCCGCCGAACTTGACCTTGAACTCCGTCGTGTCGAAATGGCGGATCGCGTGGATTCCGCTCTCGCCGCGACACAATCGGTCGAACAGGTCATCTACCTTCAGACTCAGCGACGTGACGACCCCCAGGCCGGTGACGACAACGCGTCGTTTCATGCTGGTGGCTCACACTCTCTCAGGAGGACTGCGCTTCTTCGATAAACTTGATCGCCTGACCAACCGTCTCGATTTTTTCTGCGGCGTCGTCGGGGATGTTGATGTCGAACTCCTCCTCCAATTCCATGACCAGTTCCACCGTATCCAGCGAGTCGGCGCCGAGGTCGTTGATGAAGTGCGTTTCCGGCTTCACCTTCTCTTTGTCGACGCCCAGCTGTTCGGCCACAATATCAATCACTCGTTCGGCAACTGAAGCAACTGAAGACACTTCTGCACTCCTCCCACTTGGTAGCTAGAACCACGGAGTCAAACTCCGCGTTGATTTAAGTCTGAACCGAAATCTAATCAAGTCTTTTTCGAGACGTAACCCGCCAAAAGATAAAGGATTCTGTCAATCTTGGTCAAGAGCGACTTGGCGTGACAGCGCGCCGTCAGCTCGTCATGCCTCCGTCTACCACCAGCACTTGGCCGGTGACGTAGGAGGCCGCCGGACTAGCCAGAAACAGCACGGCGGCCGCGATGTCTTCCGGCTTGCCCAGCCGTTTGGCCGGAATCCGTTTCCTGGCGTCCTCCAGAATCGCAGCTCCCAACACCCGCGTCATGTCGCTTTCGATAAATCCCGGCGCGATAGCATTGACAGTAACCCGTCGCCCTGCCAACTCGCGGCTCAGGCTGCGCGTCAGGCCAATCAAACCGGCTTTGGTGGCGGCATAGTTGGTCTGGCCGGCATTCCCGATGATTCCCGTGACGCTGGCCATATTGATGATCCGCCCATATTTGGCCATCATCATGTGTCGCGAAGCCGCCCGCGCAAACAAAAACGCACCCGTCAGATTGGTCGAAATCACGTCGTCCCACTGCTCGTCCGACATGCGCGGCAACAGGGTATCACGGGTGACCCCCGCATTGTTGACGAGGATATCCAAACGTTCCCATTCCGCACAAATGCCATCCACCAGCACATCGATCGACTTGCGGTCCTGGACGTCGCAGGCGAACGCCTCCACTTGACCGCCTAGGCCGGTAATCTCGGCGACCGTTTCAGACAGCTTCTCCGTATCGCGGGCAATGCAAGCGACCCTGGCGCCATTGCGAGCCAGCACGATCGCGCTCGCCCTGCCCAGGCCACGCGACGCGCCGGTCACAATCGCGACTTGGCCCGTCAGGTTCGCCGACAGGCCCAAGGTTGACTGATCTGCCATCGCTGCAACTCCTTTTTCGCCATTTCGCCGACCACCGTCAGCGGGGATCACAAACCGGTCCGAACCGGCGATACCAGGCGGGCGCAAGTCGTCCGGATCGGAGCCGGTCCCTTGTTCGCCAGCCGGGCCGCCGGGCGCGATCAGCACGAGACATTCTCGCAATTGGCCTCGCGGTCAATCCGCTTCAAGAGCCCTCGCAGGACGCGTCCCGCGCCGATTTCGTAGAACAGGTCGAAACCTTGGCCCAACAAGTAGCGCATCGAGTCGTCCCAACGCACGGGCGAAACAACCTGCCGGATCAGCAACTGCCGCAGTTCCTCCGGGTCTTCGTGCGGCCGCGCGTCGACGTTCGAGATCACGGGGATCCGCGGCTTGCGCATCGGCACATCCGCCAGGGCCGCCGCCAAACGCTCGACCGCGGAATCCATGATCGGCGTGTGAAACGCACCGGCCACCGCCAGCGGCACGACTTTCATCGCCCCCGCCTGAGTGGCCGCCTCGGCGATCCGCTCACAGGCCGCATTGTGTCCGGAAACCGCGACGTTCCTCGGACAGAGGAAATTGGCGCACTGCAGAATCTCCCCTTCCTGCCGAACTTCATCGCACAACCGCTGAACGCGGTCCGGGTCCAGTCCCAGGATGCTGACCATGCCGCTGGGCGTGCGGTCGGAAGCCTCCTGCATGGCTTGCCCCCGCCGCTGCACCAGCTTCAATCCGGCGTCGAATTCCATCGCGCCGGCAAACACGATGGCCGTGTACTCGCCCAGGCTCAGTCCCGCCGCCGCCGCACATGCGTCGACCGTCTGGGGCGACTCTTGACGCAACGACTCCAGCGCCGCCAAGCTGGTCACGAACAGAGCGGGCTGGCTGTAGACCGTTGAATCCAGGTCCTCGTCGGGGCCGTTAAAGCAGATCTCCGCCAGATCGTAGCCGAGCACTTCGGCCGCGCGCTCGAACAACTGACGCGCCGCCGGCAACCGCTCCGCCAGCTGCGCTCCCATGCCCACAGTCTGCGCGCCCTGTCCAGGAAACAGAAAGGCAATCTTGCTCAAAATCCGATCCTCGCCTATTCCTCAGCCGACTCGACGACGACGCGCCCCATATAGTAGCCGCAATTGGGGCACACAACATGGGTCGGCACGGCCGTGCTGCACTTCGGACAGAAGGTCAGCTGCTTCGGCTTCTTGTGGTGGTGGGAACGGCGTTTGCCCGTTCGCGAATTCGACTGCCTTCTCTTGGGTACTGCCATAACTCAATCCAACAAAAGCACAAAGGATGGACGGCAACGGAACTGCCGCGCTGGAGATTCAACCTCAGCAGGAACTGCAACGTCTTTCCAGGAAAGGACTTAAGATCACAACGAGACGTCATTGTCCGTCGCGATGCAATGGGGATACCTCTTTCCCGGCATACCTTGTCTGCCAGTAGGCCGACTTGGCTATTTCGGGAAACTGAGCATGGTAAAGCGATAGCGGCCCCGTGTCAACGGCTACCAGCCAACCGTCAACATGCTAAACTGGGTGGATTCGACAGACACGCTTTTGAGAGTTCCCCATGTCCACGCTCACTCAAAACGCGATTCGATCGGCAATTGCGTTCTCCGTTGGCCTCGGTTTGCTGCTCGCAGTCGCCGGATCGGCGGCGGAACCTGTGCGGCTGCGAATCGAGCCCCTCACGGTTCCGCCTGCCACCCAACCGCTGGTTTCCGTGGTCGTCCAGAATCTGCAGCAGCAGCCGTGCCGGGCAACGCTTTCGCTCACGGCACCCGCCGACTGGCGAATCGCCCCCGCCAGTCGGGACGTGGAATTGCCGGCGTCTGGCGAGCAGCGTATCGCGTTCAACATCGAAAAGGCCCGCAACGTGGAAGCCAACGCCTACCCGCTGGTCATCTCTGCGCGAGTTGGCGATCAACTGGTCCGGCACACGCAGTCGGTGTTTGTGGCCAGCGCACCGTACTCCAAAGCGACCGTGGACGGCCGAGTGGAAGAGTGGAAGGAGGCGATTCCCGTTTCGTTCCGGCACGCGGAAAAAGCCACGACAATCAGTACCTTCTGGAGCCGGAAGCGATTCTCCGTCTTGGTTTCTGTTCAGGAGGAGCGACACGTCGGATGCACCGGACCAGATGGCCGGCCGTGCGACGCGGTGCAACTGGCGATCTCGTCAGTACACGAAGCGGACGGTGCCGCGGCCGCCGCGCGCCGCGTTGAGTTCCTGTTGGCGTCGGCCGGCGGCACCGCCAAGTGCTTTCAACTCGCCGCGTGGGACACGCCCTTGGAAGTCATTAGCGAACCCCGGTCACTCGAACCGTTCGTGTGCGGCGACGTCGAAGTCGCAATCCTGCGCGAGGGCGGCGTGACGAATTACGAATGCTCGATTCCCTTCAGCATGTTGCGTAACGCGGTCGAGCCGGCGGAAGGACGGGAGTTCTTCCTATCGGTGATCGTCCACGACCCCGACGGAACGGGGCTCCGCGACCTGGGCCGCGCGGCCGGACTATGGGCCTGGCCCGAGGACGCGACGGCGTGGAGCCGCTGGCAGGGCGCGAAGATGGGAAGCGGGAAGCCGCTGGGCAATAAAGTCCGCTGGGGGCTGTGTACGTCGAAGTATTAGGAGGTTCACATGAGATCCGTTGCGTCATCCCGACTCGCGTTCCGCCGTTGCACGGTCCCGGTGGCCTTGCTCTGTGCGTTCTCGATTGCTGCGTCTTCCGCCCGAAGTGCCGACGACGTGTGGCAGAGCCCGGCTGCTCAGGCTGCCGGCAAGATGGTTTTCCGGACCGTGATGGTCGAGGATCAGGACGAGCAACCGGTCGCGGCGGGCAAGGCGGCAGCCGAAAAGCTGAAGGCGGCCATGGGCGACGCGCCGCTCAAAGCGGTCGTCGTGTCCGAGTGCTTCGAAGACGCGGAGAACAAGCTGGCGTTGCTGGCCGGCATCGGTTCCGTCGTTCCGTCCGAAATCGTCTTTGGCCAGGCGACGTACGGCTCGTTCACGCAAGCCGGGTGCGGCGGGTTCGACACGGTATGCCTGCTGGGTATCGGCGGGGAAGGAATCGGCGCCGCGGCGGCGCTGGTCAGGGATCTGGGCGTGTCCAAGCTGACGTTCGAGGAGCACGAAGCGGAGATCAAGCAACGGTTGCACGCCGCGGGCAGGAAACTGGCCGCCAAACTGCCGCGTGCCCCGAGCGATCGCCTGGCCATCCTGCTGGCCGACGCGCACTCGCCCAAGAACCAATCGCTGGTCGAGGGCGTCCAGCAGACCCTGGGCGGCGAGTTCCCGATGACGGGCGGCAGCGCCAACAAGAACGCCGGCCAGACGTTCGTGTACTTCCAGGGACGTGCGCTGGCTGACAGCGCGGTAGCGCTGATGCTGTCCGGCGACTTCCGCGTCGCGCTGGCCGGCCGCAAAGCGATGGACAACGACCAAGTGATCGCCACGGCGCGGGAAGCGGCCGCACAATCGCTGGCCGCATCGGCCGGCAAGCCTCAAGCCGTGCTGGCGTTCAACTGCGCCGGGCGCCGAGGCAAATTGAAGCGGCCGGCCGACGAACTGGAGGCGATCCAAGCGGCGTTGGGCAAAGAACTGCTCCTGTTCGGCTGCTATTGCGCCGGCGAAGTCGGGCCGTTGGACGCCTCGGAGAAGACCCCCGGCGCGCTCAGCGGCGGCAGCGGCTGGCACGTGATGTTCACCGTGATCAGCCGGTGAACGACCCGCTCCGCCGGATCATCGTGCGGATGAACTCGACGATCACCAACACCGCCAGTAAGAGCAGGACGATCGCGATCACGCCGATCAGGGACAGACCGTATCGCTCGATCAGCAAGACCAGCGCGTACAACGTGGCGACGGTCATAAAAGCCAGCGGGAACAGCACGAAGCCGGTCTTCCGGCCTGTCTTGCGCAACCAGACCGCCAGAACCAGGAACGTCAGTCCGGCCAGCAACTGGTTGGTCGCGCCGAAAACCGGCCAGATGGCCTTGTAGGCGGGAACCGGATTGCCCTGGGAATCGGCCAGCGTAATGAGCACGAACACGGTGGGCAAGGCGAGCGTCGGTCGCCGAGGTCGAGGTCCGCAAGCCCAACCTGGAAGAGATCTTCGCGGCGTACATGCAGATCAGCCCAGGAAAACGGCGGAGGAGGATACGGAAGGAGCCTGACGCGGGTTTTTTCGCGCGCTGCGCCGCACCGGAGCCGATCAGTGGGAATTCCGCAATGACTTCGATGAAGTCGTCACACAAGCCGAGGGGCTGGCCTTGGGCCGCCTGATGCTCGTACCCCTGTCCGGACAGGGGTGAGAACTCGAATCGCATCTTGTCACCGAACGGCACGAAGCTCGGTCGACGCGGCCAAGCTGACCAAATCCCCCGACGCGGAGCTGACCAGCGAGGCCTGATCCGATCGCTCCTACGTCAGAATCCCGTCCCAACCTTTGCGGTAGGGGCGGCGGATGAACTGGTCGGCCTCCGGCGCATTGCGCGCGCGGAGGTTGACGTAGTCCCACTCGAGCTTTTTCCCGGTCCGGTAGGCGACGTTGCCCAGGTGGTTCGACTCGGTGACCCAGCCGGAATAGAGGAAGTTCGAGCCGGGCGCGGGACCCTCGCCTTTGCACGCCTGGATCCATTCGATGTAATGGCCGGGCGAACGCGGGAGTGTCTCCGGCGGCGTCGGGTAATCCTTGAACTTGTCTTCGGGCAGCAGCAGGGGCCCGCCGCGCCCATCGCTGTACAACATGCCCTCGTCGCCGATAAACAGCTGGCCGCGCTCGCTCATCTTGCTGGCGTCAAACTGGGGCGGCCGGCCTGCGCCCTGGTACCAGACGAGCTTCAGCGGCGGGGCCGAGTCGCGGGCCGCGAACTGGTACGTGACGGTCATCGAGGCCGGCGCCAGTTCCGGGTGGGCCTTGCCGTTGGGCGACACGGACTCGATCGTCAGGGGCTGGCGAATGTCCAGCACCTGGAATACGACGTCGTTGTCGTGGCCGCCCAGGTCGCTCATCGTGCCGTTGCCGAAGTCCCACCAGCGGTACCAGCGCGGTCCGGGCAGGTAGGTCGCATGGAACGGCCGCATGGGCGCAGGCCCGATCCACAGATCCCAGTGGATGTTCGGCGGGACGGGCATTTCTTCCGGGAAGCGGTCGGTGATCTGGATGCCGTTGTAGAACCCGTGCGGCTTGTCGTACTTCTCCGCCGGCGCGGCGTCCTGCAGTCCCCAAGCGCGGCCTGCCCAGACGTGGACCTCGCGCACCGGCCCGATCGCGCCGGCCATGAGCAGTTCCTTGATCTGGCGGCGAACGGGCGAGGCGTGGCCCTGGTTGCCCGTCTGCGTAGCCAACTGCGGGTGCTTCGCGGCGGTCTCGCGAATGAGCCGCGCCTCCCAGACGTCGTGAGTGAGCGGCTTCTCGCAGTAGACGTGTTTGCCGTGCGTCAGCGCCAGGTAGGTTGCGATCGTGTGGGTGTGCTCGGCGGTGCTGACGATGACGGCGTCGAAGTCGTTGGGGCTGTCGAACACCCGGCGGAGATCATTGTACGTTTTGGCTCTTGGGAACATCTGGGCCGCGGCATCCACGGCGTCCTGGTTGACGTCGCACAGGACCGTGATGTTCTCGGCCGGAATGCCCGTGGGAGATCCGGACGAGGCGGCCTGGACGCCTTTCCCGCGGGGACGGCCGCCGCCGTCGCCGTTCATGTTCGCCCTGGCCCGGCCTCCGCAGGCGATCATCGCGATGTTCAACTTGTTGTTCAGGTTCCGGCCCCGCAGAAAGGCCGGCGCACCCGCGATCACGCCGGCAGCAGCCAGGGCGCCGCCGAGCAACTCGCGCCGGGTCACCTGACGCGCTCGTGGGTTGTTGGTGATCCTTTTCTTCATCGTGTGCTCCTTGGTCGGACAGGTGAAACAAACTCAGGTCACTGCTTGTTGTATCGCGACGCGCACGAACGCTCCGGAGGCCGCGGCCTGGACGGCCTCGTTGATTCGCTCCAGCGGAAAGGCTGCACCGACCAACTCGGCATAGGGATAGCTCGCGGCGTGCTGCTGGAGGGTTGCCCGTTAGTTCGTTGACGTCGTAGCCGCGAACGACAATCCGCTCGCGGGTCTTGTAGCTGATCGCCGACTGCCAGTGGAACGGTTCTTTCTCTCTTGCATCTGCCGTAGCTTCTCTCTTGCTCTCAGGGCACTCCCGATCGATCCTGCCACTGAGCACCATTTACAACAAAGGGGATGCTCCGTCAATTCCCCAGAGCGGGCGCGCTCGGCACGTGGCTCTTGGTGGTTGACGGTTTCCAGGCCCGCGCGGCTTCGCCTCGCAAGGCCGAGCGGCCGAATATTGTCTCTGTCCTGCTGGACAATCTGGGCAAGGAGTGGTTCGGAGCCTACGGCAGCCAGGAAAACGTGACGTCGAATTTCGACCGGCTCGCCGCCGCCGGCGTGCGGATCGAGAATTGGCACACCCCCACGGTTTGTGGGCCGAGCCGCATCGTGACCCTGACCGGTCGGTACCTGTTGCGTTCCGGCTTCACCGTACACCACGACGCGGCCCTGTACAGCGGCGGCGGGCTCGATCCGCGCCGGGAGGTCACCTTTGCGCGTCCCCTCAAGAAAGCCGGTTTTGCCACGGGCATCTTCGGCAAGTGAAGTAAGGGCCCCTAACAGACCCGTTCGGCGCCGCTCTCCTGACCCATCGTTCGGCGCGGTCTCCTCAGCCTGCTGGGGTCACTGGACGGCGGTCCGGTTGACCTGCTTGGGAAGTGAAGCTAAAAAAGATGTTTTCTGGTCTGAACCAGGTCTGGTTGGGCGTTCGTTTTTCGCGTTGATCCAGTCGAGTTCAAGCTGCCCCTTGCAGGCGGCGGGAGCGTCTTATGTCTCTGGACGTAAAGGTTTGGTCAGCCGCGACGTGTATGCTTTGGGGATTCGCCGTGCTGCCCGGTTGTTCGACCGCTCCGGCGGTCGTCGAGCCGCCTCCTCCGAAGGTCACCGTGCAGCATCCGGAGGTCCGCGAACTGGTCGATTACGACGAGTATAACGGCTGGATGGCCGCCAAGGAGACGGTCGAAGTGCGGGCGCGGGTCCGAGGCCACATCATGGAGATCGGCTTTGAGGACGGCCAGTATGTCAAAGGAGGACAGATGCTGTTTCAGTTGGACCCTACCTCGTTCGAAGCGGAACTCGCCCGGGCAAAGGAACAGAAGAAGATCTATGAAGCCCAGTTGGATCGTGACATCAAGGAGGAGAACCGGCAGAAGGCGCTGCTCCCCTCCGGCGCCAGCACCAAGAGCGACGTCGAGAAAGCCGAGGCCGATCGGAAGGCGCTTCAAGCGCAAGTCGAATCGGCGGCTCAGGAGATCATACGCAAGGAGGTGGAGCTGTCCTACACGACCGTCAAAGCGCCTATCTCCGGCCGCATCAGCCGGGCCTATTTGACCGTGGGCAACCTGGTCAACGCCGGCGGTTCCGATCCGCTGCTGACGACGATCGTGTCGGTCGATTCGATGCAGGTTTACTTCGACATCGAC
>Ga0302237_1001232_pt1 | contig 18816 bp, 11 predicted proteins | sample AAG_UR_Ala_MG_FD_193530 | JGI IMG/M metagenome (GOLD analysis project Ga0302237, IMG submission 193530) | Enriched activated sludge microbial communities from anaerobic digester in WTTP, New Holstein, Wisconsin, United States - AAG_UR_Ala | ecosystem: Engineered > Bioreactor > Anaerobic >... | reverse complement strand
AGACCACGCCGCCGGTCGATCAGCCCCGGATTGGCGCGGCGAAGGAAACGAACGCCCGCGCGGTGCTGGGAACGGTGCCGGTCGAGTCGGATGGCAGCGCGTATTTCGAGGCGCCGGCCGGCAAGTTGATTTACTTCCAGGCGTTGGACCGGCGGGGGCTGGCCGTCCAGTCGATGCGATCCGGCACGTACGTCCATCCTGGCGAAGCGTTGACTTGCCAGGGCTGTCACGAACCCAAGCACCGGCCGCCGGCGCCCCCGCGCGGCATGGCGTTGGCGCTGCTGCGTCCGCCCTCGAAGATCCAGCCCGAGGTAGACGGCTCGAATCCGTTCAACTATCCCCGGCTGGTTCAGGGCGTGCTCGATCGCCACTGCGTCGAATGCCACCGCCAGCGCCGGGCGATCGACTTGTCGGGCGCGGCCGGCGGCGCGCACGGCTGGACGCGGTCCTACGAGAACCTGGCCGCCAAGTACGGCTTTTACTTCACGGTGGGCAACGGCACGATCAACGCCGGCGTCCACGGCGGCAGCCGCACCACGCCCGGCCGCTTCGGCGCCCGCGCCGCCCCGCTGCTGCCGTACCTGGACGAACGGCACTACGGCGTCCGCCTGTCCAACGAAGAGTTCCACCGCGTGACGCTGTGGCTGGACTGCAATTCGGAGTTCTACGGCGCCTACCACGACACCCCGGCGCAAGCTCAAGGAGCCGTGGTGATGCCGCAGTTGGACTGAGCGGGCGATCACTCCGAGGCTGTGAAAAAATGGGACTGGCTCCGAGCGAGCACCGCGCTAGTCACTGGAAAAACAGGGGGCTGCGAGGTGCCTGTCCCAATTTTTTCACAGTTTCTCCGCGTTCCGGCCGGCATCCGCGATATCGGCCGCCAGGAGGGCGAGCACATCGTCCAGCGGGAAATCGAGTGTCCCGCCGGCGTCCTGTCCCCAGGCCGCAAGGGCGGCATCGTGGCGGCAGAGCCAACCCGCGCCGGCGGACGGCAGCGCGAAAGCGTGCGTCCCGAACCGGCCGTGCCGTGCCGTCCCACGCTGGAGCACGGAGGATTCATCGACGGCCCGTGTTGCGCATCGAGAATCGATGGCCGCGGACCCTGCGGCGCGAAAATCCGGTCCAGACGGAAACGGCGTCAGAGAACCGGCCGCAAACTCTGCGCCGGCTTCCCCTTCTCCCTCGCCGGCCCCCGGCGTGCGATTCAGGTAGTTGATGATGATCAGCAGGTCCACGGGTTCCAGCAGGTTGTTGCCGTCCACGTCGTAGTAGTACAACGGCACCTCGGGAGGAATCGGGTCGGGCGGCAACTGGTTGCCGTGCCCGTTGATGCGGTTGATCCCGATCAGCACGTCCAGGGGAGTGACCGCGCCCGATCGGTTCACGTCTTCGTGAAGTTCCGGATTCTGGTAGTCCGGCACCTCCGTGATCGCGATCGTGACGACCCCCTGATTGGACTCGTATCCGACCACGTCGCGGACGGTGTAGCGGAAAATGTCCGTTCCCGAAAAATTGGCGTCCGGCGTGTAAGAGATCAGGCCGTCGATCACCGTCGCGGTGCCAAATGCCGGACCGGAACCGGCGACGATGGCCAGGGCGGCCGGGTCGAGCGGCCGGCCGATCCCAAAGTCGTTATTCAGGACCTCGATGTTGATCAGCGTGTCCTCGTTGGTCGTGACCCGGTCATCGTTGGCGATCGGGCCCACCGTGGCAAAGTTCCAAGCCGTCTCGCCATTGATCCCCGCGAAGGGGTTGCCGGTGAGATCCTGGAACGTCCCGGCGTCGATTTCCACGTAGTAGTCCTCGCGCCGTTCCAGCTCCGCCGCCGGGGCGATCGTAGCGACCGATCCGGAGACCAATACCTGGCCGTCGTCCACCGGAATCGTTTGGAATGTCGAGCCATCGCTGGAACGCTTAATGACGATGTCTCCGGCGCCCTTCTGAACGGGTTCGTTGAAGGTGATGATCAGGTTGGCGTCTTGGGGAACGCCCGCCGCGCCGTCCGGCGGGGAGAGACGCAGGACCGCCGGAGGAAGATCCACGGTCGTCCAGTTCCAGGCCGCGGCGCCGCTGATCCCCGCGAAGACGTTGGCCGACAGGTCCTCGAATGCGCCGCTGGTGACCTCGACGTAGTAGGACGTGTTGTCCGACAGCGTCACCGTGGGGTCGATCGTGACCGTCGTCCCCGCCACGGCGACCCGATCGCTGGGGACAGGAATGGTCTCGGCCGTCGAGCCGTCGTCCGACCGCCGGATCGCAACGCTGCCCAGGCCGGCGCGAACGGGTTCGTTGAACGCGATCTCCAAATTCGTGTGGATGGGGACGTCCACGGCTTCGCCGGCGGGCCGGAGCGCGGTCACCGCCGGCGGCGTAAAGTCGCCCGTCGTGAAGTTCCACGTCGCGCCGCCGTGAACTCCCGAAAAATCGTTGCCCGCCAGATCCTGAAACGCCCCGGTGGAGACTTCGACATAGTACCCCGTGCTCTCCAACAGCGGATCGGCGGGGTCGATCGTGACCGTCGCCGCGGAGAGCGTCACCTGGCTGCTGCTCACGGAAATCGCTTCGACCATCGAACCATCACTGGATCTCCGGATCGTGATTGTCCCCGAGCCTTTCCGGACGGATTCGTCAAAGGCCATCACCAGGTTCGCGTTCAGAGCGACTCGAGTCGCGTTGTCGCGCGGGGTGAACGCGCTGACGGACGGGTTCTGCATGTCGATGCTGAACTCGGCCTCGGGCGTGTAATTCTGCATTGGATTCCCAGCCGTGTCCTTGGCCCCGGTGACGTCGATCGTGATGTTGGCGGCTGCCAAGTCGCGATCGGTCACGTCGTAGGTGACGGTCACGGTATCATCAACCACCGCCGTCGTGGACCATTGGAACGTGGGATTGGACAGCGTCGGCGTCGTGCCGCCGATCACGGCCGCATGGCTGTAGACGAGCGCAGGCAGCGTGGCCGTGTCCATCGTCTCGCTGAACACGACCGTCACCGCCAAATTGGCCGCGCCGGCGTCGGCGTCCGAAACGAGCAGGTCGCTAACCGCCACGCTTTGCACCAGGGGTGGTTGGGCGTCCTGCAAATCCACGGTGTAAGCCGGGTCCTTGCCGCGGTTGATCAGCTCCGCCTTGGTGTGCGTGTAGTCGTTATCGTAGACCTGAATCACGTACGTCCCGGCCTGCGACAGCGCCGACACCGTGGCATCACCGGGACTCAGTTCCCTGCCCACCAATGCGCCGGAGGGCGCGTAGACCGCGGCCCGAGGCTTGTAGTTGGCCGTGTCGTTGGAGGAAAATGAGACTCTGACTTGGTACTGGCCGCCGTTGGCGGCCAGCTCGGCGGCCGTGAGCGTAAAGCGGAACTCGTCCACCTCGCCCATGCCGTCGATCGTCCCCGTCCGTTGTTCGCCAAGCGTCATCGCCACGGCGTCCAGGCTGGGCGGATTCAGGCCCTCCAGCGCCACGCCGTACGCTTCTGAATCGGTATAGTCGTTATCGTAGACCTGGATGACGTAAGTTCCCGTCTCGGCCGGCAGCTGATAGAAGACCTTCTTGCCGTTTTTGACCTCGCTGGGCCCGTTGGTCCCAGGGAGCTTTGCGACTTTCTTGCCCGAGGGCGAGTAAAGCTCCGCCCACAATTCGGTGCTGCTGCCGGACTGAGCGTCCGACAAACTCACCGTCACGATCTCGCCGCCCGCGGCCGTAAACTTGTAGGCGTCCACTTCCCCGGCAACGATCTCTCCGGTCTTGTATTCACCAAGCGTCAGGGACACGGCATCGCTGCTGGCCGGCACGAGTCCTTCCAAGGCCAGCTGGTAATCGCCGACATCCATGTAATTATCATCGTGAACCTGAATCACGTAGGTCCCGGCCTGCAAGGGCTCTGACAGCACTTTGTTGCCCGCCGCGACCCGCGTGACGCGATTGCCCGTCTGGGCCGAGTACAGTTTGACTGTGTCGCCCGCCGGCGAATACAGGATCGCGCGGCTGCCAAGATGAGCCTCGGACAACGAAATCGTGACGACGTTGCCCGCGGTCGCCGTAAAGGTGTACTCGTCCACCTCACCCATCTGATCCAGGCGGTCTGACTTGACGTCTCCAAGCGTCGTCTGCTGGGCGTCCCGACTGGGCGGATGGATGCCCTCCAGGGCCAGCGCGTAGGTGCCCGTGTCTCGGTTGTCGTTGTCCTGGACCCTGACGAAGTAGGTGCCCGCCTTCGTTAACAAGTAGGTGTTCGAGGAACCGGAGTCCAATTCGCTGCCGATCGGATCTCCGGGGTACGAGTACAGCCTGGCCAGCGGCCGAAAACTGTCGACGGCGCCGGCCAGCGCCAAGGTGACCACGTACTTGCCGCCTGCATCGGCCAAGTCCCGCTCGGAGACGGCAAAGAAGTGGTCGTCCGTGTCGCCTGCGGGGTAGATGTCGTCCGTCAGGACGCTTCCGCTGACGCTCAGGACGCGGCGAGACTCGAGCTGCTCCAGCAACAGGCGTCGTTGGTTCGTCGCGCGTCGGGCAACGGCCGGCGATCGCCGCGAGCGCCTGCCGGACGCGGGCCTGCTGCGGGCGGGACGCTTTGCCAGGTCAAGATCAGCTAGCTCTCTCATGTCCATTAAGTCATGACTGGAATTGTGGTTACACGGAGGAAACGACGTCGGGTTTGGGCCGCTAAACAGGGTTTTGGACGCGGCCTACATGCATTTAGTTCATCCGGTCCGGAAGGAAAGGATATCGGACACGCCGGTCGGGTACTCCCCAGACTTCCGGGATGGAAAAGTCGAGGAATAACGAATTCTTCGTTGGAATCGAATTGCCCCAGTCTCAGGCGTTTGAGCAAGTCGCGCCGGCGGAGTCCCGGCTGGAGCAGTCGCCCCAGACGCAGATCTGCCAGCCAAGATCGCAAACCGATGCCCGGTGGCGCTAGATATGTCAGGTACTCGGGAACGCCGGATCGAGGCCGATGATATCCACCACTTTTATAAATGCCATTTGAGAGGTAGTATTTGTCCCGATTTTTTCGCTTGCATCATACCGCTATCACTGCTATCATATGCAAACTTGACTCCCGCCTTGTATCACTTTTTTCGATGCGTGCGTTGTTTCCACATTGTTGACCCTTTTTCAAGGAAGAACGGGTTCCCATGCTAGTACTCAGTCGAAAAGTTGGTGAACGAATTCTGATTGGCGACCAGATTTCTGTGACCGTGGTCCGGATCACGGGCGGGGGTGTCCGGCTGGGCGTCGAAGCGCCGCCTGACATGGCGGTGATTCGTCAAGAGCTGAGGGATCGGCTGGACGACGAACAGGCGTTGTCGCCGAGACTCCCATTGAAGACCGCCGGAGCGTCGTAAGGATCGGTCAATCGCCGACAGTCCGTTTCTTGTCTGCCATCATCACGCGGAGAGGCTGTGAACTTGTCTGCGATCATCACGCGGAGCGTGATGGCTACGTTGAAGCCGCGACAGTGATTGATTCGCCGGCGCGTAAGTGGCTGTGCAGACGTTGCGGTGTGTTGCTAGTGCCGGTTCACTCGTCCAGTTCGAACCGGCTCGCCGTTCGCGGGTCGGCCGCTGCGTTCTGGGTGAGATCGATGTGGACGTCCGCGTTCAGTCCATCCAGTGGGCCGTGCTTCTCGACGTAGGCGACCAGGTGCTCGACTTTGGCAATCGCCGCTTGCGCTTCCGCACGGCTGTCGGCTTGCGGGGCCGTCCCCCAGACAGCCTGAGCGCCGCGCCGCGTCGCGAGGACGAACACGGCCTCCGCGGCGGTCTGCGGCGCCGGCTCGCCGGGCTTGACCGCGATCCGATACAGACCAAGTTGCTTCCAATGCTCCGACAGCACGGCGGCGATCCGGGCCGCCCCGCTCACGCGCGGATCGCCCCACGGCGTGCCCACGGGACCTGCCGGCGTGGCGTCGGGAAGGGATATCCGCAGGTAGTCTCTGGCTTGCTCGGCCGAGAAGTCGCCGGGGGGCAGGAGAACGCCGTTGATGTCCACGGGCAGCAGGCCGGGACGATCGTTCATCGTCACTTCGACCATGGCCACGGGTGTGCGGTAGACCAGTTCCACGATCACGCGAGCCGGATGCGCTTTCCTCACGCGCCGCACTTCTTCGACCCAGGTGTGCAGACTGAAGGCCCCCGCGATTTTGACGGTCAGTTCCCGGTCCAGGATGGACAATCCCGTCAAACCGCCGTCGCGAATCGTTTCGGCGCGGACGTCCGAGCGGATCCAAGGTGGCGGCGGAGGGATTTGGATCTGGTCCGGCTGCAACACATACTCCGGCCCCTGCACGATTTGCGGCCCCACTCGCTGCCAGGTGTGATAAGCGCCGCCCAGCAGACCGGCCAACAGCAGCAGGACGACCAACATGCGGCGGTAAGGCCGCTGTAAAAAAGGCAGAAGCCGGGCCACTCGCCCGGCAGGACCAGGGTCCGCTTTGCGTTTTGCGGCGTTCATGACTCGAGCCTCCTTGCGCGAGTTGCCGATCAAGGCGCGCGAAGTTCACCAAATGTCAACAGCGGTATTCAATTCCACACCCAGCCGTTGCAGGACTCCTTCCCGCAAGTAATCAATCAACCCCAACACGTCCTGGCTGGTGGCGTTCGCCCCTGCCACGGCAAAGTTGGCGTTCCGGTCGCTCAGTTCGACCCCGCCCACTCGCGTTCCGTGCAATCCGGCCTGATCGATCAAGCTCGCGGCACTGACGCCGCCTGGGTCCTTGAAGATCATCGCCGTCCGCTGATCTCCCAAGGGTTGAGCCGCCTTGTTCACGATCCACAGTTTTTGCATACGTTTGGTCAACTCCCGCGGGTCCGTACGCTCCAACTCGAAACGAGCTTCGAGAATCACCAGTTCGTCCAGGCTGCTCTCTCGATAAGCAAACAATAGATCGCCTCGCGGACGTTCCACCAACTCGCCGGTATGGGTCAGCACGGTCGCCGCTTGAGTGCAGTGACCGATGTCTGTTCCGTGACACACCGCGTTGCCGTGCAGCGCGCCGCCCACCGTGCCGGGAAGGCCCGCCAGTGGTTCCAGGCCGGCGAGTCCCTCGCGCACCGCGGTGGAGACCAAATGCGATAGCTTGGCACCGCCGCCGGCAGCCAGGCCGCCTTCACCCACAGACAGACCACAGAATCGCCCCGCCGAAAGGTGAATGACCAATCCCTTGACGCCCTCGCCCCGGATCAGCACGTTGGAACCGCCACCCAACAACCGCACGGGCATGTCCTGCTGGTGGCAGCGTTGGACGAGCTGCGCCAGTTCCTCGACGCTGGTCGGCTCGGCAAAATACTCAGCCTCGCCTCCCAGACGGAGCCATGTGTACGGCGCCATCGCTTCGCGCTGGCGCAAGATGTGTTCAAATCCGCTTTGGAAAGGCATTCTCGGACGATCCCTTATGATGGAACGACTGGCGGCAGAGGATCATAAGAGCCAGTCGCACGGGTGTCAATGTTAAGTTGTCACTCCTGCTTAATTTCTGCAATTTCCCCGGGCTCTCTATTTTCCGCCGGCAACGGGATCCAATACGGACATCCTTTTATTCCCAGTTTGAGACGAAACACAGCTTCCTTCGCTGCCACTGTGGTGTACAAATACGATCCGTGAAAATGGCAGTTCGTCACTTGCGAGCCCCCGGCGCTGTACTGGCGCAGCAGATTCCCCGAGGCCAGATCGACGACGTTTACCACGCCGCCCAACCACATGGCGACGTACAATCGTCCCGAGTCGTCGAAGACAAAGCCGTCGGGAGAGAATTTGCCGCCCAGGATGTTGCCTTGCGTCTCTTGGGGGAACTCGATCAACACCCGCGGTTCGCGCACCGCGCCGGTCGCCTTGTCCACGTCAAAAATCAACAAACGATGCCGGTCGCTTTCGCCCACGCACAGTTGCGTCTGGTCCGGCGTGACAGCGATGCCGTTGGGGTAGGCCAGGCCGGTAGCCAATTTCGTCGTCTTCTTGGTGCGGATGTCGTAGCGGTACACGGAGCCGGTGGGTCTTTCGGCGGATGAGTTGCCGGGGTCCGTGAAGTAGATGTTGCCGGTCCGATCGAGTGCCACGTCGTTAATGGCATCGAACCGGACTCCGTCACAGCGGTCCGCCAGCACGTCGACCTGCTGCCCGTCGGGCGAGATCCGCAGGACGCGCCCGCCGCCTGCATCGGCGGCAATCAGCCGGTTTTCGCTGTCGACCTTCAGGCCATTGGCCTGGACTTTGCGTCCTTCCACGGGGGACGCCTTGTTCAGGTCGCACCAGATCGAAGCCGTGCCGTCCGGCGTGATCCGTCCGATCGTCCCCAGGACGCGATAGTTCACAACGTACAGGTTGCCCTGAACGTCGAACGCGGGCCCCTCGGCAAACGCGAAGCCGGTCGCAAACAGTTCCGGCGTCACGGAATGAGAAGGCGGCAAATCCTCAGCGGCCGGGGATGGGGCCGGGAACGCCAAGGTGCAGCCTAACAGCAACCACGCCCTCCAGCCGTTGACGCGCCGGCCCTTGCTCATCGTGGCGGAACTCATGGCGATCTCTCCCCTCGCGGCTCGATAACCAACGGCTGTTCACTCGCCGGGTCGCCCACTCGGATAGCCAGTCTGCCAGCGATCAGGTCTTCAATCACCCTGCCCACCACTTCCGCTCGCCAGCCACGAGCCAGGGCCGGCGGCGACCGGCCGGCCGACGTGGAGTTTGCCAGGTGATGGGCGATCAAATCGCGCACGTCATCGACGGACCCGACCAGGCTGGGTGCGACTTGCTGCACTCGGCAGACGCCTGCCAATGCGGTCGCCAGGAATTGGCCCAGCAGGTTGAATTGCAGCCGGTTGGCCGTCCGGCTCAGCGGCTGCGGGCAGTCTTCGTCCGGCAGGTCCAGGGCTCGGCGGATGGCGGCCGCAAGGGCGGCGAGATGGCGCTGCACGTCGCGCCGGTTCAGTCCGCGAATGGCCCTGATCCGTTGCACGTCATCGGTGGCCGACTTGGCGAGTTCCGCCATCAAGTCGTCGCGCAGGATGCGCCGCGCAGGACAGTTTCTGCGCCGGGCTTCCGCGTCCCGCCAGTGCCACAGTTCCCGGATAATGGCCAGCCCTCGCGGCCCGAGGTTGGAGGCCCCCGAGGTGCGCCGCCAGCGTTCGTGGAATTCCGCCGTTTCGACGTTCGTCTGCCAGTCGTACAACTCCGCCGCCAGCCAGGCCGTCCGGTCCAATGCCTCGAGCCGCTCCCGCAGGACGCTCTGGACGGGCTCCAAGTGGACGACATCCTGCAACGCGTACTCGATCTGGCGGTGGGACAGCGGTCGGTGTCGCCAATCCGTTCGCGTCTCGCCCTTCTTCAGCGTCTTGCCCAGCAGATTCATGACCAGCGTCCCATAGGCGGCGGGGTACTCCAAACCAATCAGTGCGGCGGCAATTTGGGTGTCAAACAGGGCCCCCGGCCGGCGGCCGATGGCTTGCAGACAGAAACACAGTTCGTGCCGCCCCGCATGGACGATCGTCTCACGCGACGGCTCCGCAAGGAGTTCCCAGAACGGCCCCAGGTCCCGGATGGCCAAAGGATCGATCACGGCCAATCGTCCGCCCGCAGCGACCTGGATCAAGCACAGTTCGGGCTGGTAGCTGTCCTCCGAGACAAACTCGGTGTCGAAGGCAATGCGAGTGGCGGCGGCGATTTCGCCGCAGAATCGGGTCAGCTGCCGGTGGTCGTCGATGTATTCGTGCTTCACGGTTCTGATGATAAGAGAAGCCGCCAAGGATTTCCAGCCATCTATACCATGCACGGTTGGCATTGGCTCGTTTCACCGCGACCCAACGGGGAGCGCGTCGGCCAATTCGCTCCCCGTTGGGTCGCGGTGAAACGAGGAAGCGGGTTGTGCCATCCTCAACCGCCTCCAGTATAACACGAAGATGCGCTAAAAACGGCTCCCAGTTCGCCTCAAACCCGTTGGTGTCCGGGCTCGTCTGCGGTACACTTGTAGTCGCGGTGGTCATGTGCTTTCGGCACGTCATGAAGAACAGATCAAGGGGTTTATGACGGGACTGTTGGTTAGCGTGCGCAGCAGTTGGGAAGCCCGACTTGCCCTGGAGGGTGGGGCGGATGTGATCGACCTCAAGGAACCCGCCCGCGGCGCCCTGGGCGCGGCCGAGCCGGCGGTTTGGGCCGAGGTGGCCTCGACCGTGGCCGGGCGCGTTCCGGCGAGCGTCGCCTTGGGTGAGATGAGCGAGGCTGCGGAGCCCTCGGACCCTCACGCGTTGGCAGCGTTTCAATTCGCCAAGCTGGGCTTGGCAGGCTGCCGGGCCTGGGCCGACTGGCCCCGGCGCTGGGCGGAACGACTGCAGTACTTGCCTGCCGGCGTGACGCCGGTGGCCGTGGTCTACGCGGATTGGCCGCTCGCCAATTCGCCTCGGCCCGAGGCGATTCTGGACCGGGCGGCCGAAGTGCGTTGCGGAGTCGCGCTGTTCGATACGTTCTGCAAGACGAGCGGCAGTTTGTGCCACCATCTGGGGCTGGCGCAATTGGCCCGCCTGACGCTGTTGGCACGTGACCGGGGAATGCGAGTCGTCTTCGCCGGGAGCCTCGGCCCTGCGACCATTCCGCAGGCGCTGACTTTGGCGCCGGACTATATCGCTGTCCGCGGCGCCGCATGCCGCGGCGCGCGGACGGGCGACGTCGATGCCGGCCTGGTGCGGGGACTGCGGCGGCTGATCCTGGGGAATTCGCGCAGCGGCCGCGTGCTCAGCCGCGATGCTTGCAAAACGATCGGAGAAGACAACAGGGTGAGGAATCAACGATGAGTGACCAGCCGGAACGCGATCGGGAAACGTCGGATCAGGCAGACGCGGCGGCCGATTCGGCCGCTTCGGCCCAGCCCATCGAAACGCCGTTGATCCGGACGGACATCGGCCCCGCGGGCGGACGGAAAAGACGCGGCAGCACGGCGCGATACTCCGCTCGGAAGACCGCCCCGGCTTTCGACGCAGCTGCGATCAATCGGCTGGTCGACGTGCCGCCGGCGGAGGCGGATTCGCCGGAACCGGAAGAGACCGAAGAACCGGCGGAGGAAACCGCCACGGCGGCACGCGACGCGGCGGCCGGGGACGTGGAGGAAGACGCGCCGGCCGACCCCGGTCTGCCGGTGGTCACCGCCGGCGGCCAGGCGAAAAATCGGGCCACCCCGCAAAGCCTGGCGCGACTCGCGGGTGGGGCGCGGCCCGTCAAGCAGCGCCGCTCTCGGTCCCGGACTTCCGGCTGGATCCTGTTGGGCGTTTGCGCCGCAACTGCCTTGTTGGTCGTCGTCCTGCTCGTCAATCGAGGCGGCCGGCCCGCCGGCGGCGCCGCAGCCCCGCGCCAGGGACTGCCAACCTTCGGCCCGGACGGCGCTTTCCCCGCACCCGGATTGCCGGAAATCCAACACGCTGGATCGTCGCGTACCGGCGTCCGCTCGACGGAGATCAGACCCGAGGAAGTTCTTTCCCGCACCGGGGTGCGCCCGATGACTGAGGCAGACAAGGCCCGTCTCCGCAAACAAATCGACAGCTTTGCGGAGATGGGCCGGGCCGAAGAGAACCGGCTGCGACGGGAGAAATCCAAGACGAACACGCCCAAAGAACCCCACTAGCCCGTCCGCCGCTGCGGAGCCCGATCGGGCTGTCGAGGACGGCGCCGCGTTCCGCCGCTGCTTGACTTTCGCCACGCGGAGTCCGATACTGGCGGACATGGTTGGAGTTGCCAAGTGTCCTTGAATTTGCGTGGCGGGACCACGCGCTTCGCCCGGAGGGAGCGTCGAGCGGTTGACTGCTCGTCGTGCGCCCGGTGAAGAGGAGGACTGCCGTGCCGATTTCGGTGATTGAAGCGGTCAAAATGGGCATCTGGGACTTTGAACCGGACGAACAGGATAACTGTCGCCTCGTCAAAGTAGCCATCACGCTCCGTGTGATGATCGGCAATAAACATTGGACAGTTGTTTCTCGAACGCTGCCTAGTACCCCAGAAAGACGGAGCAGACTCGTGCTCCGGGCGGCGTGAAGCCGTTACCCGGCCCACGGAAACAAGGGATCAAGCTTGAGGTTTTTCAGACGTCGCAGCAACGGACCGCAGCGAGACGGCTGTGGGTTCGTCTTGCTGACTTTCCTGTTCTCGTGTTTCTTCCTGATCCTGAACAGCGCCTTGATCAGCAAGCTCGTGCCCCCTCCGGAGGCGGCGCCGTGGCTGCTGGCGCGTCCGGGCGTCCATCAGGCTGTGCTGTTCGTCGGCCCAGTGATCTTGATCTTCCTCGAGTGGTGGCTGGCCGACTTCGTGGTTGCCTTGGTCACGCCCCAACGGGATGCGGATCCGCTGCCGCAGGAGCGGGAACCAGCGGCCCGGCGATGAGCGGGATGCGGGTCGCGGGTGTCGCCGCCGCGAGTTGGTGTCTGATCGACTTCAACAAGTCGCCCCTGAATCTGCGAAAGTCGTTGGCCACCCGCATCCCGCGCCCCGCATCCCGTCACGTTTCAAAGCTTCCGTTTGACACACAGCAGGCAGCGGTCGTCCGATTGGGGACGGTCACCGACGAAACGATCGACGTCGTCGATGATCCGCCGGCCGAGGTCCGCCGCCGTATCGGAGAACGACGCCGTGATCTGATTCAGCAGCCGCAGTTGCCCGTACTGCCGTCCGCTGGCGTCCTGGGCCTCGGTGATCCCGTCGCTGATCAGCACGAGGGCATCCCCGATTCCCATCTCGATTTGCGCCTGCTTGTAGGACTGCAACGGGACGACGCCCAGCGGCAGGCCCGCTTCCGCGTCGCCAATCTCGATGACGCTTCCATCGGCTCGCCGCAGCAGCGGCCGCAGATGGCCGGCATTGACGATGCTCAGCCGGTGGCCGGACAAATCCAGAACCGCCAGAACCATGGTCACGAACGCCCCGTCCGGATTGCGGCGCGAGAACCGCCGGTTGACTTTGTTCAGAACAACCACCGGATCCAGTTCCGTGGCCAGCGAGCCTTCCAACTCGCTGGCGACCTTGACCATCAGCAGCGCGGCCGGAACGCCCTTGCCCGACACGTCGCCGACCACCAGCGCCAAACGGTTGTTCTCCAGCGGCAAGTAGTCGTAGTAGTCACCTCCGACGTATTTGGCCGGCGCGTAGTAATCGAAGAACTCGTACCCTTCGATCTCCGGGGGTTGGCTCGGCAGCAACACGACCTGGATCTCTTGGGCCAGCTTGAGTTCCGTTTCCAGCGCACGCTCGCGCAGGGCGGCTTCGTGCAAAATCGCGTTCTCCAGGACGAACGAAATCTGGAACGCCACGGTGGCCAACAACTCCAAGTCTTCCCGCTGGAATATCCGCTGGCTGTCCAAGGCGTCCAATTGGATGGCCCCGAAGGGGTTCCCCTCCAAGTCCAGCAGCGGAGCCGAGACGCTCAGCCGTTGCTCGGACAGGACCGCCTGGCCTGTCGCAATCACATCCTTGATCAGCTTGCCTGCCTGGACAACGTCGCTGGTCCGGGGGGAATTCCGATGCCGCACGCGCAACGTGGCCGGCCGGTCGGGGGCTGTTTCGCGGAGCAAGATCAGGGCACGGTCCGCCTGAGAGTGCAGCGTCAGCAGACCTTCCAAGGCGCGGGACAGCAGCGCGTCCAACGTCACCAACTTGCGCAAGTCCTGCGTCAACTTCATCCACGCCAACAGCTTGTGCTGCGGATGCACATCGCTCCGCATCATCCAGGCCGTCGTGGAGCCGTCCAACACGGAAGTGATGTCCGAGCTGACCGTCCCCGACGAACTCGTGTCCTCTTCGTCCGCGCAAACAGCAGACGCAGCCGCCTCGTCCTGGTAAACGAAGGCATAGCCGCAGATTTCAATTCGATCACGATGGCGCAGGGCGCGGGGGTCGTGAGGCCTCAGTCGCACGCCGTTCACAAACGTGCCAGCCTTGCTCGCCTCGTCGGTCACGGCCAAACCTTGCTCGCCCGCAACCAAGCGCGCGTGACGCCGGCTCACGCAAGGGTGGGAAAGATGAACCGAGCAGATCCGCTCGTCGCGACCGATCAAAAGGTTGAACGGCTCCGCCGATGTTCCGGTCTCGTCAAGCGTGAATTCCCGTGGCGCCCCCGGCCCCTTTACCAGCCGCAGTACTGGCATGGCCTATCTCCTGTTGGTAGCGCAGATGTGATCCACGTCGTCAGTATACGGCAAATCGCCATCCATGACCATGAGCCTCTATCCGCCAACGATCGCACGAGCCACGCCGTCCCGTGGGTCTGCCAGCGTCGAGGCTGTCATTTTCCCAGGCAACCCTGCCTACAAGACGAGCGGGATGAGCCTCAAAATGGACTCGATCAGAACGGTGACTCGATCTGTCATTCGCGACGCAACTCTCTACTTGCAAAAGAGTTGCCATCTCGCGCCCCACAGATGTTCGAGCTGCGGTACGACCGCTGCCGCTGGCCGCTGCTTCGGCAATGAGCTGCAGCGAGATCGCTTGCTTCCCGAGATCGGTCGAATTGCAGGCATAGACGAGGACGTTGGTATCGAAGAACCGCTTATCGCTCATGACTGACATCTTGGGCACTTCCTTCGCCCCGGCGCCAATCTCGGTGGCCTCCAGCGGGCGATGGTAGATCTTCAGGCCGGTGATGCGCCCCGTAACCTGGTAGGCCGGTCCCGGCCCACCACTGTACTGTCCCACGTGCAGTTCGCCGGGCCAAATTGACCCGTTGACGCTCGCGGCCCGCTCGGCCACTTGAACGCCGTCCTCGTACAGTCGCAACGTCTGGCCATCGTACACGGCGGCCAGGTGCATCCACCGTCCCTCGGCCGGCCGGCCTCCGTCGCAGTCCACGCCGCCGACGTGCCAGCGCCAAACGCCGCCCAATCGCTGCAGGAACCAACCGGCCTGGTTCCAGACGCCGCAGCTGACGATCACGGGCATCTGTCCGGGTGCATCGAATCGGACCCAGCAGGTGACCGTTAGCGGTTGGGTGAGGTCGAAATGCTCATGATGCGGATACGTCAGATGGCCCTCCGATCGCAACTCCAGGCCACCTGCCGAACAGGCGGCCGCCCCGTGCAGCTTGCCGTTGAGCGTTGGCCCGCCCCACAGCGCCGCGCCCGGTTGAGTCTCGAATGCCGCTGCAAAAACCGGTTCGCGGATGATGCTCGCGCTGGCTTCCACCGGTTGTGTTGGCGGTCCCTCGGCCCCTCGCTGACTGATCGCGCGGACGACGTACCGGTACGGCTTTCCGGACTCCACGCCCGCGTCGGAAAAGCGGGTTTGCCGGATGGGCGCCGCCGTGACGAGCTTGAATTCATCCCCTTCCGCCGCACTCCGATAAACCTGGTAACCGGCCACCGCGATCGGCGGCGGACGCCACGCGAGGCGGATCGAACAGGAACCGGAAGCCGCTCTCAGATCTTCCGGCGCCGGCGGCGGTGGCGGTTCCGGAACCGTCACGCCGGCATACGCCGGTTTGCTGCGCTGATCGCCCCGCGCGACGACCAGCGCGTAATGCTGCCGGCCAATCGGAGCCTGTCGATCGGCGAACTTGAACAACCCCGTCTGCACGACGAGCGTGCTCGCGTCCGGCGTAAAGCCGGCCGCGCTGCTGCGGTGCACTTCTGACTCCAGACCGATCGTTCGTGCCGATCGCTCCCACGACAAGTGCACCACGCCTGCGGCATCTGTCGTAGCGGACAACGGCGGGGCGATCTCCGGCACCGGCGGAGGAAGATCGTGCCGGCAAACGCCGGGGATGACCTCCGCGCCCGGCATGTCGACGCGCGGGTTGCTCAGCACCATGTCGCGGGCATCGCGGATGATGGCCAACATGGACTGATAGACTTGGTCTTCCGTGGAAGCAAAACTGACGGCCGCCTCGCCGCTGGGGTCATACGGCACCCACTGGCGTTTGGGAAATGCCTCCGGCGGTTGGACCGCGTGGGCATAGCCCTTCCACAACAGATGAATCCGCTGCCGGTCGAGGTTCACCGTGCGGTCGCGGCACAGGCCGAGTCCGTACCCCGAGCCGCCCTTGGCCAGCGGCGCTCGCAGGATCCGGCTGAATTCCGGGTCGCGGAGGTTGATCCAGTCGTTTTCGAAATACAGGATCTTCTGGCCGTCGCCGTGGCAGCGCAGGCAGCCGGCCGCCTGCATCTGGGCCGTCAGGGCGCCTTTGATGCTGTTCCAGTCGCGGATCGCGCAGCCGGCTTGGGTCGAGTCCCAGGTGCCGTGGTACAGGCCGTTGGTGTCGATCCAGGCCATCAGCAGGTCGCGTTCCGGCCGGCTGAGATTCGGGATTTGTCCGTCATGGCCGCTGACCAGGAGTTGCGCCAAGGGCGCGGCGCCGGAACCGTGGCCGCGCGGCGGAAAGATCTGGCACGACCACGGGGCCGTGCCGTTCATGCAGTCGATGCCGGCGATCCAGTACGCGGTGAGTTGCGTCTCGAGCCGGTTGGCCAGGTTCTCGTAGCTGATGTTAAAGTGCTCGGTCCAGCCGCCGGAAAGGTCCATGCCGGCGGCGATGTCCTTTTCGCCCCCGTGGCAACTGACGCAGTGCTTGTCCAGGATCGGCTGGACCATGCTGGGGTAATCCACATAGCCGCTGCCCCACGATTCGCTCTGCAACGGGCGGGGCGTGCGGGCGAGCAGGTCCGGATAGCCGGCCGAGGCGGCCGTCGTGCTGTACTTGTGCTCGTGGCAGCCGATACAGGAACGAGTCGTGCCGGGAACGGCCTGCACGAAACTCCGCATGACCTGGATCGTCCGTCCTTCGGCGTCCAACGCCTGCAAGAACACGCCCCGGCCCGCAGGAACCTCGAAATAGGCCGATCCGTCCTCCTCGACGGGGACGATTCCCAGGTAATTCTTGACGTTGAAGGCCAGGGCGGCGCTGACCAGAAACACCTGGTTGTACGGGCTGCCGCCCATCAGCGTGGGACTGACGCGCGACGTTTCCTCGATCACGCGGAGGTACTTCACCTCGCCCGGCCGCACCCCGGTCAGCCCCTTGTAGATGTCCTGCACGAAGAAGCGGCCGCTGGTCGCCTGCCGGTCCGTCGTGTCCGACAGCACGCGCGGAACCGGACGGGGCTTGATCAGCATCGGTGAGTGCAGGCAGATGTCGGGGTCGGACATCAACTCGATGCGCCGGCCTGCGGTGTCGATCATTTCCAGGACGTTGCGCGTGCGTCCCGGCGGCCGGCCGCTGAACAAGAACACATCCCGTGTCACCGGCCACGGCTCGCAGGAATCGCCCCGGTCGTAGGTCGGGTCTTCCGGATGCTCCAGGTTCGTGGCCGCGGCGGGACTGTTCTTGCCCAGTCGGGGATCGATCAGCGCGATCGCGCCGCGCGGCGTGGAATTGTGCTTGGCAAACGTGGCTACGATCAAGTGCGAATCCGGCACGGGCCGCGCGTCCAGCACCGCTTCGGGGAAGACCATGTTGTTGGCATACACGGCCGTCTCCTGAGTGCCGTCGGGGTTGACGGACCACAACGACTGGATCGTCAAGGCGTTCTTGTCCACGTATTCCCAGCGGCCGAACAGGATCCGCCCGTCGGGCGAAACGCAGGGATCGAACTCGTTCACGTGGTTGACCGAAATCGGCCGGATGTCCGAACCGTCGGCGTTCATGACGTGCAAGATGCTCACCCCCGAGTTGGCGCAGGGGACCAGGCCGCTGGGCCGCGTGGACAAGAACACGATCCGGCCGTCGGGCAAGTAGGCCGGAGCGATATCGTGCTGGCCGCCGTGACTGCCTTTGTAACAGTCGCACGCGCACGCCGGATCCGTGATCCGCCGCAAGCCGCGCCCGTCGACGCCGATCTCGTAAATGCTCGTGCTGCCCGTCGGCTCGCCCTTGAAGCAGAACAACAGCTTGGTGGCGTCCCACGACAATTCCGGATGCGTGTACACGCCCAGACCGAGCGTTTCCGGCGTGGTAGGATCGATCACCGGCCGGATCTGCCACTGGTCCTTCGGCGCCGAAGGGTTCTCCAGCACATAAATCCCGCCCCCGCCCGGCGGCCACTTGTAAAACGTGTCGTAGATGTGAATCCCGGTGTACGAGTGCCGCTTGACAAACAACAGCGGCGCGTCGAGCAGGCGGAGCATCGCCTGTTGCACACCGGCCCCGGCCGGCGTCTGCGCGGAAGCATCTCCCCTCGCGGAAATGCTCGCGGAAAAAAAAGCGGCCGTGAAACAGAAGGCGGCGAAAACGATCCTGATCGAGACGGTGCTGCGCATGGCGAGAGCCTCGGGCTGGAAAGATCAAATGCAGTCGGACGACCGGTTGCACGGATCTAGAAGACCACAGGACACCGATTTCGTCAAGCATTCCTTGCCATCGAATGCCCGGACGCAATGGCATCTTGCTGTTGTCGGATGTTTGTATTCTGCATACAATCAAGGTTCGAATCGGTACGCCATGAACATCATCGCAACGCGCACCATCCGAGAATACCAGGAAGACTATCCCGACGCTGGCAGTGCGCTCGATACTTGGTTGGAAGTGGCCGGCAAGGCACATTGGGAGAACTTCAACGAGGTACTGGAAACGTATGCACGCGTGGATCAAGTTGGTTCCTGCCTAGTGTTCAACATCCGCGGCAACAAGTACCGGCTGATCTGCGGCGTGTGCTATGCCAATCAATGGGTAAAGGGAACGCTGTTTGTCAAGCATTTCCTGACTCACGCCGAGTACGGAAAAGCCACGTGGAAACGGGACTGCGAACGATAGCGAGAGAAAGATGCTTAGCGCCCTGTCGACGTACGATACACTGCTGCTGGAATACAAGCCTCGTCCGATCCGCACGCTGCGTGAGCACCGGCGCGCACTGCAACAGGTCG
>Ga0302237_1001226_pt1 | contig 18874 bp, 20 predicted proteins | sample AAG_UR_Ala_MG_FD_193530 | JGI IMG/M metagenome (GOLD analysis project Ga0302237, IMG submission 193530) | Enriched activated sludge microbial communities from anaerobic digester in WTTP, New Holstein, Wisconsin, United States - AAG_UR_Ala | ecosystem: Engineered > Bioreactor > Anaerobic >... | reverse complement strand
AGTTAATAGCTAAGCTGTTGGTAATATTTACTTCTTGAATTGCTCCTGTTTTTTGTAGGAGCAACATTACACCAATATTTAACATAATTGAGAAGAGAAGTTTTCCAAGTCTCCATTCAAAAGTTTCTTGGAAAGCTCTCATCTTCTCATTGTTTTTAAATCCATTTGTAAAGACAACCACATCTATTAACCCCCATGTTCCAAAGAGAACAAATCCAATTAAAAATACTTTAACGACCTCTGTTACTGGGACAAAAAGTAGAACGAGTATTGGTACAATTACTAAAATCATTAAGCCTCCCATATTTGGAGTACCATTGGTAGTTGTAGTTTTCATGATTTTCATAAAAAGAGTGTTGTCACCTTCTCCTCCTCCTATTTTTGATTTCTTAATTCCACTAACTTGATTGAATTTGTAGAGAAAAGAAATCATTATTGGGGCAAATATAATAGAAACAATAGTAGATATGAAAAGTAGTTCTATACTCTTTTTTAATATTTCTGTCATTTAATGTAGTAGAAAATAATTTATTTATCTATTATCTCAGTTTTCTTTCTTAATTCCTAGGTCATCTGAGATTGCTAAGAAAAGTTCCTCCCAGATAGGTGCGGTTGTCAAAGAAGAGAACCCAGCTGTTTGAGGTTCTTCTAATCTTATCAACATTATCATTTTTGGATCATCAAGGGGAGCAAAACCTACTACTGTGTCATTTGTATAGTCGCTTTTATATCCAGCTTCATCTTTTTTTGCAATCTGTGCAGTTCCTGTTTTTACTGCGACGGGGTAGTTTTTTAATTCCTTTACCAATCCACCTAGTGATCCTCTCTGTACTGCTGTGTGGAGTGCATCTCGTACTATATGTGCACTTTCTTTTGTAATAGGTTGTGATAATACTTGTGGCTTTATCTTAATTGTCTCATTCTCATCCTTTATCTCTTCAATTATGTATGGTCTCATTCTTACACCATCATTAGCAAAGACACTAAATGCTGAAATTGCTTGGAGTGCTGTTGCAGAAATACCTTGTCCATATGCTGAAGTGATTACATCTAATTTTGTCCAATAGTCAAAAGGTTTTAAGTAGTTGGAAGATTCATCTTGTAAACCTATACCGATAAATTTCCCTAAACCGAATTCTTGTAGTTTAGAGTAGTATTTTTGAGAATCAACCTTTAGAGCTATTCGAGCTGTACATGGGTTGTTTGACGTCTTGAATATTTCTGCAATATCTAATTCTCCTGCAGCTCTTTTGTTCCATGTGTACACCTTAGCTCCCTTTAGGTCAGCATATCCAGTTGCTTGGTATAGGTCTAAATATCCTGTTTTATCTAAACATTTAAAATCTTTATCTATTATTTTTTCATCTAATGCTATTGCTACTGTAAGAGGTTTTTGAATAGAGCCGTATTCATAGACATCAGTTATTGATTTGTTTTTCAAAACAGATGTTTCTGGTGCTCTCCAATATTCTCCAGGTGAGTATGTTGGGAAGTTTGCCATAACAAGTATTGCTCCTGTTTTAGGATCCATTATAATTACACTACCACTTTTTGAACGGGTGCTTTTTACTCCCTCTTCAAGAATCTTTTCAACTTTACTTTGTAAGTTAGGTTGTATTGTTAGTTGAAAGTCTTTTCCTTCCCTTGGGAGTACAGGTTGATATTCTGATGTTAGGATAACATTACCATAAGAGTCTTTCTCTTCATATGAGTACCCGAATCTACCATTGATATCTCCAAAGTAATATCCTTGTATACCATATTGTCCTATCGTTTTTCCTTCACTATCCCTTCCTATGAATCCTAATACATGTGCTGCTAGTGTGTCATTTGGATAGATTCTTTTCTCTTCTTTTTCAAAATGTAATCCAAAGCCTCTTGTACCTGGTCCAAATATTTCTGCACTTTCAAGGGCTTTCTTCTTTTCTGTAGAAACTTCTTTTTTAAGAGGTGCATATACAAAGTCATCTGTTAGTTTTGATTCTATCTCTTCTCTTTCAATACCTAAGATACCTGAAACTTCAGAAACAAATTTATCTTTATCATTAAAGAATTTATCTCTTTCTTCTTTGTTATTACTAAGAGTAGCGTAAATATTCCATACAGGTTCATCAACTGCAAGAACTGTCCCATCCGCAGCAGTTATCTTTCCTCTTGGGGCAATAGAGATTTGTGTTGATCTGTATTGTTCTTCTGAAAGGTCTTTAAATTTATCAGCGTGTAGAATTTGCCATCTAAAAGATTGGAAAATGACAATGAATGCAAAAAATGTGATTATGTATAGAAACCAAGAATTATTAGCTTTATTATTGTTTTCTTTTTTAGCTGATTTTTTTCTTGATCTTCTACCTAAATTTGCTTTGTGCAGATGTGCTAGACTTGCCATAACTATTTATTAGCGACAATAGATTCTTCCTGTATGTATACCACAGTTTTGTTATTTGTGGGAGAGAGGGCTAAAGATTTATCTGCTAATTTTTGGATTACTGTTATTGAATTGCTTTTTGCCATTTCCTCCTCCATTCCCCTATTCTCTTCTATTAAGTAGTTTTTTTCTTGATTAAGACTCTGTAGTTCTCCACCTAAAGGAGCAAGTATGGAGTTGATAACTAGTTGGCATACAACAAAGGCAATTGCTGCTAGTACGAAAATGCTTCCTGCTATATTTTGAGTTGCTTTGTTTATAATTTTCACGATTTAACCACCTAATTTTTAATTAATGTTCTTAACTTAGCAGAAGCGGAGCGAGGATTTGAAATTTTCTCTTCATCGGTTGGGGCAATGTATTTTGAAAAAAGCAAACACCCTTCTCCGCTTCTCGATTTTTCTAAATTAAAATTTTTAACGATGCGATCTTCTAATGAATGGAATGTAATTACTGAGAGTCTTCCATTCTTGTTTAAGATCTCAAAAGATTTATCTAGTACTTGTTCTAAGCTCCCTAATTCGTCATTTACCACGATTCGCAGGGCCTGAAAGACCCTGCGAGAAGGGTTCTTAGTAATAGAATTATCAGCAGCCGGTACTGCTTTGTAGATAAGTCTTGTAAGATCTCCAACTGTGTTAATATTAAAGATATCCTTTTTAATTTCTTTTGCGATTCTTTGTGAATATCTTTCTTCACCATATGTCCAGAAAATTCTAGCTAGTTCTTTCTCTGAGAGTGCACTTAGTAAATCTTTTGCTGTTACTCCTAATTCTTTATCCATCCTCATATCTAAAGGTTCATTTTCTTCTTGATAGCTAAATCCTCTGTTATGTGATTCTTCTAATTGTCTTGAAGAAAGACCAATATCAAGTAGTATTCCATCTGGTTGTCTATTTTTCCCAAATTCTTTTACAACTTTATCTATCTTGGAAAAGTTTGACTTAACTATTATCCAATTCTCAGGGATTGATTCTTTGTAGTACTCTTTGACAAAATCAATTGCATGTTGATCTTGGTCTATACTGATAAGGAATCCTTGGGGTGAGAGCCTTTTGAGAATCTCAAAACTATGTCCTCCATCACCGAGTGTTCCATCAATGTAAAAACCATCCTCTTTTATTGCTAAGGAATCAATACTTTCATTAAGAAGTACTGGGATATGAATCTTATCCATTCTTCTGTTCTGACATTTTACTTATCTCTTGAGCTATTTCATCTCCATGTTTTTGCAAGTACTCTACTCTCTCTTTCCATTTCTTTGCATCCCAAATTTCAATCCAGTTAACTAGTCCTATGAATACAATCTCATCTCCTAAACCTGCATGATCAAACAGAGCTTGAGGGATAACAAATCTTCCTTGTCCATCCATCTCTATTTCTTTTGCACTTCCTACTAAGAATCTACTTGTATCTCTAATATTTTTATTTGTAAAAGAGCCATTTATTACTTCTTTTGCTACATTTTTCCACATTTTCTTATTTACAAGGATTAGGGCTTCTTCATATCCTCTGGTAAGAATTAAATCTTCACCAATCTCTTCCCTAAACTTTGTTGGAAGTGATACTCTTTTCTTTTCTCCTACTTTACTTTTGTATTCTCCGATTATCATGTTTTCACTATATCATATTTCACCACTTTCTACCACTTCTTGCCACTAATATATCCCGTATCTGTTGTACACGTCAAGAGAAAAATATTACAGGCCAAGATATAACACTCTAGGCCAAGAACTAATTCAAAAACGAAGGCTTTTTCTATATATACCTCTTCCCTATTTCTTCTTCCTTTTCAACCGATAGCTGGAGGGACAGATCTAGATCTGACCCTTTATCTCCTTTGTTTTTCTTGTTGTACAACCGTTTCCTAATCCGAAGCGTCGTATTTCGGATGATTTTTGTAAGCCGAAATCAGAAGTATCCAAACCAAGAAACCTTGATAGGTAGGCAGAAAGGTTTGGAAAACAGGGGACAGATCTGGGACAGACCTTTAGGACGATTTTCTTTGTTTTTCTTTTTGTATAACCGTTTCCTAATCCGAAGCGTCGTATTTCGGATGAATTTTGTAAGCCGAAATCAGAAGTACTCAAACCAACAAACATTGGTAGATAGGCAGAAAGATATGGAAAACAGGGGACAGATCTGGGACAGATCCTAAAGATGGTGGACTTGATAAATAACGATAGAACCAATATATTATGTTAAGGATAAACTTAGCGTTGTACTGCCATGAAGATTTTTTTAAGAGATATAAAAGAGAGGTTTCCAGAGTTTGAATATAAAAACTATGACGAGAATGCTTTCTTTACAGGTTTTACACATGATTCTAGACAGGTAAAGCCAGATGATTTGTATATTCCAATTGTAGGTGAAAGATTTGATGGTCATGCTTTCATTGCAGAATCTCTCAATGCAGGTTGTTCTGTATCCCTTTGTGAGAGTAAGAAGCAGTCTTTCTTAGAAGGAGTTACAAAGCCAGTGATTCTTGTTGACAGTATTGAAGAAGGTCTTATGAAGGTTCTAAACTACTCTATTGGGTATATCAAGAAGCCAGTAATCGCAATCACAGGTAGTACAGGAAAGACAACAACCAAAAAGATGCTTGTTTCCATTCTTGAAAATTACATGAAAGTACTCTCTTCTGATAGGTATAATACGGTATGGGGAAATGCGGTTCTTCTTGGTCAGTATAGTGGTGAAGATGCTATTGTTTTAGAGTGTGGAATGGATAGGAAAGGAGAGATTGCATGGCATGTTAACTCTGTAGATCCTGATTACGGAATTCTTCTTAATGTAGGAGATGTTCATGCAGAGAAATTGGGCTCCATTAATGAAATCTTTCAAGAGAAAAAAGATCTTGCTGACTATATGGAACGAACAGGTAAGCCATTGATTTTAAATATTGATGATAAAAGGCTTGTTCATATCGCTGAAAACTACAACAAAAATTCTAGCTTAATTACATTTGGTCAGAAAGAAGGAGCTACATTCCAAATTTTTGATATCTCTGTTGATAAGCAGGGGACTCACTTTAAATTTAGATACTATGATGATAATGTTGTTCCGGTGGATTTGAATATATATGGAGAAGGTTTTGTATACGATGCTATGGCTGCAATTATAGTTGCTAATGAGTTAGGAGTAAGTATAGATAATTGTGTGAAGAGTATTAAACTTTATGAAGGGCAAGATGGTAGGTTTCAGAAGCTTGAATATGATAATGTAACTATTATCAATGATGCGTATAATGCGAATCCTACTTCAATGAAGATGTCTATTGAGACCTTTAAAAAAGTTTTTGGAGAGGGTTTTTATACTATTGCTATCTTAGGTGATATGAAAGAGTTAGGTACTGTTTCAAAAGATAGGCATGTAGAGATAGGGAAATTAGTCAAGCAATGTAACTTTAATGAAGTATATTATGTTGGAGAGAATATTGATGATTTTGGCATAGGTGAGCATATTGAATCAGCTGATGAAGTTGCTGCTTTACTTAATACAAAACTACAAGGGTTAAAAGATAAAAAAGTTGCAATACTTCTAAAAGGCAGTCATTCCCTTGGACTTTATCAGATTCCTGATTTTCTTAAAAAACTAGGAACTTTATAGCTTAGTTAATCCAAGATATATCAGCACCTAATTTTTGTAGATTCTCTACAAAGTTTGGATGTGCCCTCTTGATTGAGTCTGCATTTTTAATGATGCTCTCCCCTTCTATTGTAAGAGCTACCATCATCAGTGCAACTGTTGCTCGAATAATATTTGGACTATCAACTGTTGCTGGTTGTAGAGGTTTATCCCCAAATACAATAATTCTATGTGGATCACACATTACAATATGTGCTCCAAACTTGATCATCTCTTGAATCCAAAAGAATCCTCCTTCATAGAGTTTGTTCCAGAACATAATATTTCCTTTTGATCTGACAGCTAATGCAATCATTAACTGTATTAAGTCTGCAGGGAAATATGGCCATGGAGCAGCTTCAACTTTTTGTAACATGTTCTTGGTATAAGGTTCTAGGATTTCCAGTTTTTCATTTGCTTTTACGATTGCTGTATCTCCCTCATACTCTACATCTACACCGAATTTCTTAAATGTTTTTACAATTAATGGGAAGAATTCTGGTTCTGCATTGTTAACCCTAATTTCCCCCCCTGTCATTGCACCTAGTGCAAGTAATGTTGTAATCTCATGGTGGTCAGAAGAGATTGTAAATTCTGTTCCGTGAAGTTTATCAACACCTGTAATTGTGAGGGTTGAAGTCCCAACACCCTCTATCTTTGCACCCATTGAGATGAGGAAGTTACATAAATCTTGTACATGTGGTTCAGATGCTGCATTTGTCATAGAGGAAGTTCCCTTTGCTTTAGATGCTGCCATAGCGAAGTTTTCTGTTGTTGTTACACTCATGTAGTCTTGCCAAAGATGTCCAGCAGTTAATCCATTTGAACTGTCGATTTTAAGCAAATCTTTAGTATCGATCATCTTTACACCTAATCCTTGTAGAACTTCTAGATGTGGATCTAGTTCTCTAATACCAAGAGCACAACCACCTATTTCTTTTTTTACCTCAATGTTTTTCATCCTTGTTACCAGTGGTCCAAGTAAAAGAATTGCTCCTCTCATTCCCATTGGGAATCCATTCTCACCCAAATCATCCTTAAATTCCGAGTTGTTAATTTTGAGAATATTATTCTCTTTATCCCATTCAACTTTGGATCCCATTGATATCATTAAATCAATAAGTTTTTGAACATCTGTAAGGTCTGGGAAGTTTTTTATAATAACATCCTCATCTGTGAGCAAAGATGCACAAAGGATAGGTAATGCAGAGTTTTTATTCCCTGCTGGTGTTATCTCTCCTGTGAGAACATTTCCACCTTTAACAAGTAAGTCTGACATATGTTTTTTAACTAAAATTAATGTTTTTAATTATCTTAAAGGCAGCATTTTTTATAAATATCTCATTTGCTTTTTTCTCATTTACATCTATCTTTTCTTTAGAAAATAGTCTTAAAGTTACTTGTAGTTTCTCTGGGGTAAGTTCACCCTCGTTAATTATTCTTGCAAGACCAATACTCTCTAAAACCTTTGCATTCTCCATCTGTTCATTATGTGTTACCCAAGGAATGGGAATTAATATTGAAGGAATTCTGAGTAATCCAAGTTCGTAGACAGTATTTGCTCCTGCTCTTCCGATAAAGAGGTCTGTATTATTGAGTACAAAACCAATCTCTTCATTACCAATATATTTTGTGACAACCATTCTCTCTTTTAATTCATCTGTTAACTTATCTCTTTCTAAAGATAATAGCTTAAAATCATTAGTAATATTGTTGTCTCCTGTTTGTAGGATTAATTGGTAATCTTGAAGTAGCAGTAATAAGGATTCTTTAATAACATTGTTAATGATATGTGAGCCAAAACTTCCACCTGACACATATATTATTGGTAAATCTTCTTGGTGTATTATCATTTTTTTTACAGATTCTGTAATACCTCCCCTACCCACATTTTCAAAAACTTCTCTTCTTACAAGATTTCCGGTATGTATAACTTTCTCTTCAGGGAAGTACTTAGTGGAAGATGGATATGCAATGAATATCTTTTCGGCAAATTTAGCAACTATCTTGTTTGATAATCCAACTGTTGCTGTTTGCTCATGAAGGTATATTCTTGCTTTATATATCTTTGCTACAGAGCAAATCGGTACTGAAACAAATCCTCCTGTTGATATTACAATATCTGGTTTAAACTCTTTTATTACCTTAAAAGAATCTAAAAAACTTAAAATCGTTCTAAGTAATAGAAAGAGAGCTCGAATGCTAAATCTTCTTTGCAGTTTCCCTCCTCTTATATATTTTTGATTAAACCACTCGTCCTTAAATATCTTCATTTCCAATGAGAAACCAGGTTTCTCTTTTTCTCTTCCTAAATCACTACCCACATAAAGGAAGTTATTATCATTTAGTATGAATTTTTCATCAAGTGCATCAATTATTGCTTTTGCACTAGAGATATGTCCTCCTGATCCACCTCCTGTTACAATTATTTTCTTTTTTAATACCTCTTTATTATCCATTCTCTTTTGTAGAATGCTTACTTATATTAAGTAGTATACCAATTCCTATGAAAGTAACAATTGTACTTGAACCTCCATAGCTAAGTAACGGCGCTGGGATACCAGTTAATGGAATTAGTCCTGTATTTGCTCCCATGTTTAGTAAAGCTTGTAGCGTTAGCCAAATAGTAACGCCAGTTGCTAGTAACTTTCCCTGTTTGTCAGGAGCATTGTTAGCTATCTTAAAACCTCTCCAAAGGAATACAAGCCATGCTATAACAAGTATAGTTCCTCCTAGAAAACCAAGTTCTTCTAGGATGATTGCATAAATGGAGTCTGTAAAGGCTGTGTTTTCTACTAAATATCCATATCTCTGTCTTGATTGTCCAAAACCTTTTCCTAGAAATCCTCCAGATCCAATACCGATTAAAATTTGTTGCATCTGATATCCATCTCCTCTAGGATCAGATATTTCTCCTGTCAGAAGTAAATCTAGATAAGTTCTCATTCTTCCTAACCTGTACGGAGCTAGTATTGTTGCAATAGCTACTAATGGAGTACCGAGAAGCAATAGACTGCCAAGAGTATATTTTGTATGATCCCAACCATTTTTAGCTACAAAGAACATTGTAAAAGATGTTAACCCGATTATCATAGTAGTACCTAAATCAGGTTCAAGCATAATTAGTAATGCTACTATTCCCACTATTGCACCAAAACCAAGAAAAGCTTTAAGGAAAGAACCTCTTAATTCAACTTTAGTACTTTCTTGGAAATATTTATTACTACTCATCCAGCTAGAGAGGTAGAGTATGATTCCAACTTTAGCAGGTTCTGCTGGTTGAATTGGTGGAAGTGGTCCTATTGAGAACCACCTTTTCGCTCCGTTGATATCTTCACCTAAGATTAGTACTAATATTAGTAGGATGATAATTATTACTAGAATGGGGACTGAAGCTTTCAGTAGTTTTTTGTAATCCCAGAAATATATAAGTGTGGCAGCTAAAGCACCTATAAATATCCATACTGTTTGTAGTTTAAGAAAATGGAATGGGTTTCCAAACTCTTCATTAGCTTTATACACACTAGCATCAAAAATCATAATTGCTCCAAAGATAGCCATAAATATTGTGAAATACAGAATTAGGTTGTCCGGAGAATATTTTTTATTGAATAACTTCTTCTTTTTTGTTGGTTTGTTTCTAGACATATATTTACTATTAATATACTATATATAGTAATAAATATGAATAATAAAAAAGAGAAAGGTTTAGTTATTGTTGTTGGAGGTCCCGGAAGTAGTGGGTCTTCCACTATTGCTAAGATGTTAGCTGAACATTTTAATCTTGAACGTGTATATGCTGGTGGAATATTCAGAGAGTTTGTAAAAGATTTGGGGTATGAAAATCTTGATGATTTTTACAACAGGGAGAAGAAAGAGAAGTTTTTTGAATTAGATAGGAAAGTTGATGAATTTTTAATTAGAAGAGCAACAGCTGGTAATGTTTTGATTGAAAGTAAAGTGTTTGGTGGGCTGTCTTCTAAAGAAAATATTCCTTGTACTGTAAAGATTTGGTTAGAATCTTCCCTTTATGTCAGAGTTAAAAGATTGGCAGGTAAGCAGGAGAATCTTAAGGGTTTGAGAAAGATATGGTTTTACATTGTAAATTCTTTTAATTTAGTAAGGAGAAGGATAAAGGATGGACAGAGATACAAGGAATTATATGGTGTAGAATATGGTAAGCAGGAATTGTATAATGATATTGTATTAGATAGTTCTGAATTAAATGCAAAAGAGACTTTTGATTTAATTTTAGAAAGAATTAAAGATGGAGGATATATTAAATAATAATCAGGGTAATCCACAACAGTCTAATCAACCAAGTTTAACCCCTATTGAGTATGATAAGCTTAATCCTAATCCAGAGAGAGAAGATTTAGATAGTATGTGGTTAAGATGGAAGTGTATGGTATGTGGTTATCTTTATGAAGGTGCTACACCATTAAAGGTATGTCCTAAGTGTGGGAATAATAATCCAGATAAGTTTAGTGATGCGGAGTAATTGTCCAATTTTATAAATTAGGTTGGATGATTAATATTCAGTTATGTGATTTTGTGAGTGTTTTTAGAGTAGAGGTATATGAGGGTTAGGAAATAGAAGAAAATAGAATGGTTTTCACCATTCTGTGCCCACTCAGTATACCTCTACTCAGGCTCTTTTTAAGAAAGAGTACGACGGACTTGTGATCTGGTATTTCAAAGTCTGTCGTCTTTATATTTCTTAACTTAATAAGAGCCAGGATATTATATTATCCTACACATATCATATAATATTTTTGGGGAATTGTCAATACTATAAGTTGTTTAGTATTCTTTGCTGTACAATGCAGGAAGAGAGAATCGAACTCTCACTCTATTTCTAGAACGGGATTTTAAGTCCCGCGCGTCTGCCTATTCCGCCATTCCTGCTTAGCAATGTATGTATTTTATCAAATATAAGAGATTTTGAAAATGAGGTGACGACGGGACTCGAACCCGTGGTAGCGGTTTTGCAGACCGCGGCCTTAACCAACTTGGCTACGTCACCTTAGGAATTTAGTATATCTTTAACGGTAACAATCTCTAATATACTATCTGTTTCTTTATTTTTGATTGAGCTACCGCTAATAATAGCAATTTTATCCAATAAATCCAACTCCCCACTACCATAAATCTTCTCTACAGCAAGGAAGATATTTGTATCTCTATCATCAGATAACTCTTTTATATAGTGTGTTTTCACTCCTCTATATATTGCATTTTGCCTGATATTCTCTATCGAAGAACTTACTACAAAAATAGGAACAGTTGGTCTATGTCTACTAACACTACCTACTACACTCTTTGTATCTGAAACAATTAGTATTGCATTGTAAGGAATTTCCTGTGAGAACTTACATGCAGTTAATCCAAACTCATCTACTTCTTTTCCTGCTTCAGTCTCTCCATGTACAGGTGATAATTTCATGATTTCTTCTGTTCTTAGAGCTATTCTGTTCATCATTTCCACAGCTTCTACTGGATATTTCCCAGTGGATGTTTCTGCTGAGAGCATCACACAATCAGCACCATCCATTACTGCATTTGCAACATCAGATACCTCTGCTCTTGTTGGTCGTTTGTTAGCTTTCATAGACTCAAGCATCTGTGTAGCTACAATTACTGGTTTACCAACCTGCCTACATTTAAAAATCATCTGTTTTTGTAAAATTGGAACCTCTTCTAAATCTAACTCTACTCCCATATCTCCTCTTGCAATCATAACTGCATCACTCTCATCAAGAATCTCATCAAAATTCTCTACCCCTTGTCTATTTTCAATCTTTGCAATAACTTTGGTATTGCTTCCTTCTAGAATCTTTTTTACTGTACTAATATCTTTCCTGTTTCTTGCAAAAGAAGCACATACAAAATCAAAATTTAGTTCTTTTGCATATACTATATCCTGTCTATCTTTATCTGTAAGTATTGGGAAATGAAGATTAATATCCGGAATATTAACAGTCTTGTTCGGTTTAAGAATACCCTCCTGAATTACATCACATACCACACTTTCTCCTTTTATCTCTCTAACAACTAACTGGATGTTCCCATCATCTAGAAGAATGTTTGTTCCTACAGTAACATCTTTATGTAGTGTAGGATATGTTATTTTTATAATATTGGGGTTTGGAGTATTGGCTGATGTAAGTGTTACTGTTTCTTTTATCTCCGTATCTTTTTGTAAACCTGTAACTCGAATTTTAGTACCTTGAGTATCTAAGATTGTTGCAATTCTTGGTGAAATATTTCTAATCTGTTTTGAGACTCTATCTAACTCAGCAAAATCTGCAAATGAAGAATTGATTCTCGCAAGTAACATTCCTGACTCAAACATTTTTCTTAACACTTGATTATCCCATGTAGATGGGCCAATAGTAGCGATTATTTTTGTTTTTGCGATTCTATTCATTTGGGCAGTAATTATTGTATTTCAGTATACAACATTCTATATGATTTTGTAATTTTTGTTAAAACATTGTATCCTCTTTATAATTAAGATTGATTAAAACTGTCTATGAAAGAGGGTGTTAAGTTAGCTTTAGTTGGAATGCTAATCTTTCATTTTTTTGCAACTTTGTTTAATGAAGCATTCCATCTTCCAGCATCATTTCTTTATCTATTCATCATTTTATTAATTGTTGGTCTTGTTTTGTTAGTTGTATGTCCTTTTCTTAATTTTCTAACTGTCAAGTGTAATTTCATAACCTATGTTTTAATGGGTACAATTCTTCTTAGTGGGATTCTTTATGTTTTAAAAATGTTTATGGTTGATTTTGCGATTGAGGAATTTTTATTTAATGAATTAAAGTTAGGAACATTACAGATTAATGAATTTACAGTAACTCCTATTATTTCAATTATTGTTGTTTCTTTCCTTACTTCTTTTATTACTGCGATATATAAAGAACTTGATAGGAAGCAATAACTTTGTTTTTAGTGTATAATAATCGTCTATGGATACTACAAAAATATTATTAATATCACAGATAGTAGTTTGTGCTTTACTAGTTGTGAGTATTCTCTTACAAAATAGAGCTGAGGGATTAGGGCAAATGTTTGGTGGAGGTGGTGAGATTTTCAGAACCAAAAGAGGTTTAGAAAAGTTCCTCTACTACTTTACTATTGCATTGATTGTAGTAGTGATTGTCTTATCCCTATTTATTTTAAAACTATCTTCTAAGTAAGTAATCTTATGAAGAAAACAAAAAAAGTAAAAGTTCTCACAAAAGAGGATTCTTTAATGAAGGTTGTTCTTGATGAATTAAGTGTAAAGACATCTCCTATTATTAGTGAAAAGAAATCTTTTGACTTTAGGGATATTTTTTGGAATTATCCTGAGTTTTTAGTAAATTCTTTTAAGAAGCTTATTCCTGTTAGTTATATTCTTCTCTTTGGCTTGGTTGCTTTATTGATTATTCTTTTTTTGAATACAAGTACTTTTACACAAATTATTGGAGGTAATCAGAAAAAAGATACACTTGTTGGTGGTGTTGTAGGTACTGTTAACTCTCTTAATCCTTTGTATGTAACAAATAACTATATTGAGAGATCTATAGATAGTCTCATCTTTGAGAAATTTATTAATATTGATAGTGATGGTAATCCTACACCTGGTATTGCTAAGAATTGGGAAAGTAAGGAAGATGGTTTGGTTTATGAATTTAAAATAGATGAGGGACATTTTTGGCATGATGGCAGTGAAGTTACTGTTGATGATGTGGTATTTACATTTGACACAGCGATAAAACTTTCTAAAGAAGCGGGTTTTGACTCTGTTGGTATTGCTTTTGTAGATATGGAAGTCACTAAACTAGATGAAAATACTGTTCAATTTAGAGTTAAAGAGAAGAATCCTGTTATTTTTAGAGCACTGTCCATTTATATAGTTCCTCATAAATACTTAGCAGAAGTTGAAGTAAGTAAGATGGCTTTTGATGTTTTTACAAAAAGTCCGATTGGGAGTGGAAAGTATGGTTTTGTAAAAATGGATAGTTCTGCTATCTATTTAATTGATAATCCTTACGACGAATATGAGCCACATCTTAAAAATATTGTTTTTAAGATGTATTCTGATTGGGACACTTTAGAGATGGCTTTTAGAGTTGGTAATCTGGATGCAATCGGTTCTTGGGATAGGATGATAACTTCTTATATTGAAGAATATGACAATTTTGTTAGAAACAATTTAGTTATAGATGACAGAGAAAAATTGATATTTTTTAATACAAGGAAGGATTCGTTAAAAGATAAGGATATCAGGATTATACTTACACTTTTACTTAACAAAGAGAAGTTAATTGAGGAATATGGTGTTGGAGGTAGAATTCTAAACGGTCCATTACCTGAAACATCGTGGGCATATAATAAGGATATTGATTACCTTAAATATGATCCTACTAAAGCGACTGAGAAGCTTGAAAAACTTGGTTACAAAAAGAATCCTAATAGTGGTTATTTTGAAAATCAACAGGGGGAGATCCTTACATTTACTATTAGTTATCTATCAATTCTATCTAATGAGAGATTGGTTGCCCTTCTTTCCGATTACTATAAAGAAGAAGGAGTATTATTGCAGGTAGAAAAATTAGATTATACACAGATAACACAAGAGGTCATCTCAACAAGGGATTTTGAACTTTTACTATATGAAGTGGAGACAAGTGTGGATCCGGATCAATATAACTTATGGCATTCCTTAAAAGCTAATTTCCCAGATTTAAATCTTTCAGGGTATAATTATGGAAGAGTAGATATCTTGCTTGAAGAAGGGAGACAGAATATGGATAAAGAAGTACGAAAGCAGAAATATTACCTGTTTCAGAAATATTTAATGGCTGATGCACCAGCGATATTCCTCTATAATCCTATATATGAATATATTACTAGGGATAACTTAGTTGGTGTGGACCTTGATTCAATTTCTCATTCCTACGAGAGATTTCATAATATAGAAGAATGGTATTGGAAATAACTCAATGCCAGAGGGGGGAGTTGAACCCCCACCCTATCTCTAGGACTACGTTCTGAACGTAGCGTGTCTGCCATTTCACCACCCTGGCTTTACTTCTTTGAGGTAAGTGATACTTTCAAATCTTTCTTTTCTTTACCCTTATCATCATCAGGGTCGTGTTCTTTGAAACCTTTTAGAAAATCTACTTTTGTAACAATCTTTTCCTTTTGTTCTTCAGCTTTCTCTTCTGTTGGTATTTCCTCTTTTGATTTCTCCTCTAAAATAGGATTATCAATATTTACTGTCTTTTCTTTTAACTTCTCAAGTAATGTCATAGGTTTTTCTTTCTCATCTACTAGTTTATCTAGAGTCTTAGCAACCTCTCTAACCTCTTTCTCCTCTTTTTTCTTCTTGAAAAAGGAGGAAAATAATATACCAAGGAGTAAACCTATTAAAAGAAGTCCAACTGAGAGTACAAGTAAATCAATATTGGTATTTGTCAATGTTTTAATATTCTCACTATCAATATCTTTAAAAGTGAAATGTATTGGTGTTGTAGTAGTTGTTGTTATTACTTCTTTTGAGCCTTTACTATCAATATCTAGTGTAATTGGTTCTGCCAAATCACTTGCATATCCATATTTTTTTGTTAAACCAGAGAAAGTATATAATCCTGATGGAAGATTTTCATCTAATTTTACACTCCAGGCACCATCATTATCTACTTCAACTAGTTTGGTAATCATTTTTTGATTAGAGTTTATAATAATGGTAACTTCTGAACCTGCTAGTGCTGTTCCAGAGAATGTTATTTCATTTTGCTGTATTAATGGTGTGTTTAGTACTGGTGCTCTTGGAATTACAATTAGTTCTTTATCAATAGTTTGTGTTACATCATATTCATCAGTAAATTTGAAGGTTAAAAGGTGATTTCCAATACTTAATGCAGGTAGTGTATGAGGACTTGTAATTGTTTCAAATCCCTTTTTGTCAACACTTAACTGTACTCCCTTTTTTTCTTCTGAAGGATCACTAAAGTTTATTATCATACTCGGGTTGTCAGTAATTTTTGGTATATCTAAACTAAGTTGTTGCTGTAGTGAATCAGTAGGTTTTTTCTCTTCTTCCTGTCCAAATACTTGCATAGGGGTAAGAATTAGTAACAAAAGGAGTGATATTGTGAGAATTTTTACTTTCATTTTTGGCAGATTAATAAAGTTAACTATGTTATATTCTATCTATAAATAAAATTCCATCAAGGTGGTCCTTCTCATGTTGTACTGTAATAGCGTTTAGGTCGTTAAATTTTTTTGTTTGTTTATTTCCTTCTCTATCTTGGTATGTAATTTTAACCTTTTTATATCTTAAAACCTTCTCTTCTCTATTAGGAACGCTTAGGCATGATTCCTCTATACTCATCTTTGTAAAACCTTCTGGTTCTACAATTGGATTTATAAAAAGCTCCCATATGTTAGTATCATAGTTAAGAAGATAAAATACATTTTTGTTTACTCCTACTTGATTTGCTGCAATACCACCTGCAGGTTCACTACTCTGTTTTGCCGTTTCAAGAAGATTATTTAGAAATTCATTAAATTCTTTAGTATTAAATTCTTCCTCTTTTACAGGTAAGCTCTTTCTTCTTAAGATTTCTTCATCCTTCTTATCTTCAATTGTAAGTATTCTTAGTACTTTTGCCATAATATAAGTATACCATAATTAGTTTTGTAAGGATTTTGTAAGACTAAACTGGTAAAAATATAATATGGAAACAATTCTATTTGATATTGCAACTCCTGTAAGTGTTATTAGAGGTTGCCATATCATTAAAAAGAGAGTAAAGCTATCTAAAGAAGAAGCAAAGGTATTAGATAAGCATCTTTTATCCAATATTAAAATTGTAGAGAAAAAACTTTGTAAGTTATTTGGGTATTCTGTATCCTAGACCCTCTACAGTTTCGATATATTTATTGCAATCTGAGGCATTTAACTTTTTCCTTAGCCTACATACTAATGTGTCAACAGAACCGATACTTTTATCTATATTCAATGCATCTAATATTGAGATAATTTTATCTCTGCTAAATATGAACCCTCTGTTTTTTGCAAGAAGTAGTAGGAGCCCTAATTCTGTATTTGTAAGATGGATTTCTTCTTTTCCTCTTCTGATAACCCTTTTCTCTTCTGAAAGCGTTAAGTCTTTAATATGAATAGTTCTAGGATAAAATTTCTTACAGAAAAAGTTTAATATTTGTGCCTCTAAGAGCTCATATTGTACAGGCTTTTTGTGAAATATGTTTGCCCCATTTCTGTATGACTCTATTTCATTCTTAACGCTATTATCACTTGATATTACAATAATTGGTTTCTTTTTGTAAACTTCTCTAATTCTTTCTAGTAGTATGTGCCCACTAATATCTGGTAGACCTATATCTAAGATTAGTAAAGAATAACAATTATTTTTAATCTTTCTGTATGCCTCCTTCCCGTTATATGCAAAATCAGATGTAAGATTTAAGCTTTCTAAAAACTTTTGAAGAACGTGAACCAAGCTTGCACAATCATCAATGATAAGAATATCCTTACTCCTCATGTTTTTAATATATACAGATTCTTCTTACAGAATTCTTACAATCTTACTCTTCATCTTCTTCTCTAGTTTCATCATCTTCTTGACCTTTTGGGAGTATTTTTGAAATCAAGAACAAGAGAAGAAGGAGAATTGGTAAAGACAGTAAGATTATTAATATGTAGTTCATATCTTAGATGATACCATCTTTTCAGTTAATGAGAAGCAACATCCACAGTAGTTTTGTTTGTAAAAACCAGTATGCTTAATATTTGAAGTACTATCAATTTCAATAAAATTGAGATTGTATTTCTTGTTTAAATCTTTAGCTATCTTTAGAATAGTGTCTCTTTCTTGATAGTGACTGGTAAGTAAGGTTGTTGTTGCATTTTCTATTTTCTTTTCTTTTGCATAGTTAAATAGATTCTCTAGCCTTAGATGCCAACATATATGACATCTGTTTGTTTTAATATCATTTAGCACCTTATTTAAGTATTCTTTTGGTGAATAGTTGGGAATAACTAGTTTGATATTCCACTTTTCTTTTAGTTCTGGAAATATCTTCTTTACTGCATTTAACCTCTCTAAATATTCAGATCTTGGATGTATGTTTGGATTGTAAAAGAGGGAAGTTATTTCAGTTTCCTTATCAATTACTCCCCTACTCTTTAGATCTAAAAGAGCATTTAAAAGACAATCTGCACAACATGTATGTATTACTAGGTTTTTTAGTATCATACTTATATTATACAATACCCCTTCCTTAGGCTCTAAGATTTGTGGTATAATATAGATAGCTATGGAAGCTTTCTGTGATAGACTGCTTAGAGTGTAATCTCCCATATTTTGTGGTGTAGCGAATTTTATTTTATATATATAAACAAATGGGTAAAAAGTTGTTTGTAGGCAACCTCAGCTGGAACGTCAGAGACGAAGAGTTGAAGGAAGCATTTGCTCCTCATGGTACTGTTGAAGAAGCAGTTGTCATTATGGATAGAATGAAGAACAGATCTAAGGGATTTGGCTTTGTTACAATGTCCACAGAAGAGGAAGCACAGAAAGCAATGGAAGCTCTTAATGGTCAAGAGATTGATGGAAGAGCTGTCAATGTCTCATTGGCTAGAGAAGAGAAAAAAGAGTTTTAATAGCTAAGTACATTGTAAAGTAAATTGGAAGGGAGGTAGAAATACCTCTCTTTTTTTTTGTTACTTACAAGGGTATAGATTTGATAATTATAGGTTTTTGAGATACAATACATTGTTCTTTAAAAGTTAAGACCCAA
>Ga0302237_1001216_pt1 | contig 18939 bp, 21 predicted proteins | sample AAG_UR_Ala_MG_FD_193530 | JGI IMG/M metagenome (GOLD analysis project Ga0302237, IMG submission 193530) | Enriched activated sludge microbial communities from anaerobic digester in WTTP, New Holstein, Wisconsin, United States - AAG_UR_Ala | ecosystem: Engineered > Bioreactor > Anaerobic >... | reverse complement strand
TGGCGGAGGACACCCCCGAGGGGAGGGCCTACAACCGGCGGGTGGATATCATTATACTGTCGGACGGACATCTCTAAGGAGCGGAAAGGAGAACTCATGTCGGACGATATGTTTGAAGGCGAAGATGAAGGGGCGGTGGCGGACGAAGGGGTGCGGGCCGCGAGAAAAGTGGGGTTTCTGCCCGCCGTCGTCATACACAGCCTCAAGTGGGTGGCCCTGGGGCTGGGGGCCGTCGGGTTCATCGTCACCGTCACCTATGGCACCGTCATGTTCATGGGCAGAGGGGATCGGGGGATGAGTTCCCAGAAGGTTTCCGTGGACTACGCCGGCAAGGCGCCGAAGTACGACTGGTTTTCCGCCCTGGGGGAAATCCGGGGCCGGACCGCCGATGAGACGCCGTCGACCATCATCGTGGACGTCCGGGTGGGCTACGAAAAGAACAACAAGACGGTGCAGACGGAACTGACGGAGCGCACCCCCCAGATCCGGGACATCATCCGGCAGTTCTTCACCTCCAAGAAGGCGGAGCAGCTGAAGCCGGGGTTTGAGAACGACCTGAAGGCGGAACTGACGGAGAAGATCAACGCCGTCATGACGGACGGCAAGGTCAAGGCGGTGGTCTTCGACAATTTCACTGTGGTTGAATTTTGATGAAATATATGTAACTATATACTATAATAGGTTATAGTAAGTTTCCGGGGGAGGGGACCGAAACGGAATGACCGAAGTCCTGTCACAGGATGAAATAGATCAGCTTCTCAGCGCCATATCCTCCGGAGACGTGGAAACCGAGGAGATCCACCACGCGACGGAGCAGCGGAAGATCAAGATCTACGACTTCAAGCGGCCCGACAAATTCTCCAAGGAACAGATCCGCACCGTATCCATCATGCACGAGACCTTCGCGCGGCTGACCACCACGTCCCTGTCGGCGCAGCTGCGGAGTCTGGTCCAGGTCCATGTCGCTTCGGTGGATCAGCTCACCTACGAGGAGTTCATCCGGTCCATTCCCAACCCCACCACCCTGGCGGTCATCAACATGGACCCCCTGAAAGGGTCCGCTGTCCTGGAGATTGACCCGGCCATCACCTTCTCCATCATCGACCGCCTCTTCGGCGGGAAGGGGGAGAGCGTCAAGGTGTCCCGGGACCTGACGGACATCGAACAGTCCGTCATGGAGGGGATCATCGTCCGGATCCTGGGCAACATGCGGGAGGCCTGGAGCCAGGTCATCGATCTGCGGCCCCGGCTGGGACAGATCGAGACGAATCCCCAGTTCGCCCAGATCGTCCCTCCCACCGAAATGGTGGTCCTGGTCACGCTGGAAACCAAGATCGGGGAGGTGGAGGGGATGATGAACTTCTGCATCCCCTACCTGACCATCGAGCCCATCATTTCCAAGCTCAGCGCCCAGTACTGGTACTCCTCGGTGCGCCGGGGAACCACCACCGAGAACCTGAACATTCTGCGGGAGCGGCTCTCCACGGTGGATGTGAACCTGGTGGCGGAGATCGGCAACATGGATCTCACCGTCCGGGAGGTCCTTTCTCTGGGAGTGGGGGACGTCATCCGGCTGCCCAACGTGCGGGCGGGGGATCCCATGGAGCTGAAGGTGGGGAACCGGGCGAAGTTCCTGTACAAGCCCGGGGTGGTGGGCAGAAAACTGGCGGTGCAGATCGTCAAGAAACTGGCGGAATCGGAAGAGGACGAGTTCGAGGAATTGACGGCGGAAGGAGAAGAGTAGCATGAGCGACGGATCCCTCACGCAAGATGAAATAGACGCTTTGCTTCAGGGCTCATCGGGCTTCGATCTGGGGCAGGCCGGGGGCGGAGGCCCCGCCGCGGGCGGGGAGGCGGCCGATCTGGGCCCACTCAAAGCGCTGCTGGAGGGGGCGATCCCGGCCATGGCGTCCAACCTGTCCCTGCTGGTCTCGAAAACCGCCGAAATCTCCCCCCCCACGGTGGAGGTGACGGACCGGGACGGACTCGCCCTGGAACTGGATGACGAGGTCGTTCTGGTGTCGCAGAATTTTTCCGACGGTCTTCTGGGGACCCATTTTTTCATCCTTCCCCGGGATTCCGCCGCATCCATCGCGGGCCTGATGATGGGCCAGGGGGAGGTGGAACTCAACGAGGCGGCCCTGTCGGCCCTGCAGGAGTCCATCTCCCAGATCTCCGGCCCCCTTCTAACCGCGCTGGGAGACCGGCTGAAAAGCATGGTGATGACGGATCCCGCGGAGGCTCTGCTGGTGAGCCGGGACGATCTTGCCTGTCCCGACGGGGATTTCGTCGTGGCCTCCTACCCCGTGGCAATCGAGGGGGAGGTCCCGGCGAAAATCCTGGAGATCTTCACGCTGGAACAGGCCGCCGACATCGCCGGCAAGGGCGGCGCCGGACCCGCCCCTAAGGCGGCGGCGCCCCAGAAACCCGCGCCGGGGCGAGCCCCGACGCCGCCGGGAGCTTTCCCCGGACCGGGGGCCGCGCCCGGGTACAGGGCGCCGTCCGGCTCCGGCGGGATGCATCCGCCCAGTGTGCAGCCCGTCCAGTTCCCGGGGCTCCAGCAGGGGCACACCGCCTCGGAACACGGAAACATCAGTCTCCTGATGGATGTTTACATGGAGATGACGGTGGAGCTGGGGAGGACGAAGAAGCTCATCAAGGAAATCCTCGGCATGGGGGAGGGGACCATCATCGAACTGGACAAGCTGGCGGGGGAGCCGGTGGACATTCTGGTGAATCACAAACTCATCGCCAAGGGCGAGGTGGTGGTCATCGACGAGAACTTCGGTGTCCGGGTAACGGAAATCGTGTCGCTCATGGAGAGAATGAAGGATCTGACGTAAAAAAAGTTTCCAGGTCAAGGGGAGGGGAACCTGAAACGCATCGTAATTTTTTGCCTCGCGCTGCTCCTCGCGGCGGGAGGCGCATCCGTGTCGGCCCAGAACCGCGGCTCCGCGGACGCCGCCACGGGAACGGATGAAACAAGCTTCGTATTGCGGGACGCGCCGGCGGGGTCCGAAACACCGGAGCGCCCCCCCGCCGTCTTCGGCCTCTGGGACTTCGTCCGGATGGTTCTGGTCCTCGCCTTCGTGGTGGGGCTCATCTACGGCGCCTTCCATCTGCTGAAAAAAATCTCCGCTCCCCGGGAGGGAGGCCTGCGCTTTCTTCAGGTGCTGGAGACCCGCAACCTGGCGGCGGGCCGAAACCTCCATCTGGTGGAGGTGGGGAACCAGGTTCTGCTGGTGGGGTCCGCCGAAGGCGGAGTGCGGCTGGTGGCGGAGATCACCGACAGGGAAACCATCGACGCCATAAAGCTGAAGGCGTCCGAGGCCGCGGCGGCGCCGAAGGCCGGCAATTTCGCGGATCTGCTGAAAGGTTTTCTGCATCGGGGGGATGGGGAGACCGCCCCGGGGGAATCCCTGGATTTCATCAAACGGCAGAGGGACAGATTGAAAAAACTTCCGTGACAACCCGGAACGGGAGACTGGGGGGGGAATGAAAAAACGACGAATACTGCTCTGTCTTGCGCTTGCCGCCGTCCTCGCGCCGGCGGGTGTTTTCGCCCAGGCGGGGGGCAACGCCCCGCTGACGGTCCCCTTCGTGGATCTGACCATCCGCCAGCCCGGGACGAACCAGGAGGTGGCCTTTTCCCTCCAGCTTCTGCTGCTCCTGGCGGTCCTCAGCCTGGCCCCGTCGCTGGTCATCATCATGACCTCCTTCCTGCGGATATCCATCGTGCTGGATTTCGTCAAGCGGGCCCTGTCCCTGCAGCAGGTCCCGCCCAACCAGGTCATTCTGGGAATCGCGCTGTTTCTCACGGTGTTCATCATGTGGCCCACCCTGAACCGGATCTATACGGAGGCCTTCGTTCCTTTTTCCCAGGGCAGAATGAATATCGAGGAGGCCTACCGGGGGGCGGAGGGCCCTCTGCGGATTTTCATGTACCGGCAGATGGAGGGGCGCCCGGACAATATCCGGCTCTTTATGCGGCTTTCCGGTCTGCCCCGGCCGGGGACCCTGGCGGACGTTCCCACCCGGGTGCTGATCCCCGCCTTCATCCTCCACGAAATGACGGTGGCTTTTCAGATAGGGATCCTGCTCTTCATCCCCTTCATCATAATAGACATGGTGGTGGCCTCGACGCTCATGTCCATGGGCATGATCATGCTTCCTCCGGTGATGATCTCCATGCCCTTCAAACTGGTCCTTTTCGTTCTGGTGGACGGCTGGGGGCTCCTGACGGAGCAGATCGTGGCGAGTTTCCGGTGAGGGAGGGTTTTCCGTGAGTCTGGGTTATGCGGTGTATCTCATGAGGGGCGCGATCTTCCAGATCCTGATCCTGTCCGCGCCGGTTCTGGTCATCGGCCTTCTGGTGGGGCTGGTGGTCTCGATCCTGCAGGCCACGACCTCGATCCAGGAGCAGACCCTGACCTTCGTTCCGAAGATCGCGGCGATTCTGCTGTCCCTGGTGTTTTTCGGGCCCTGGATCTTCGCTTCCCTGGCCCAGTATACGGTGCAGCTTTTCCGGCAGATTCCGCAGATGGTGAGGTAGATCGTGCTGGGAACCCTGGTGGCGGACAGCGGGCTTTTTTTCCTCGTTTTCGCGCGGGTCCTCGCGCTGGTGGAGACCGCGCCGCTCCTGTCCTCCGATGCGACTCCGCAGATCGGCAAGATCGCCCTGGGTTTCTTCGCCTCCTTCGTGGTTTTTCCCTGGGTCCGGGAAGCGGGCTACCCCATCCCCGAGAGCGGCCTGGCTTACGGGCTCTTGGCGGCGGGGGAGGCCCTGGTGGGGATCGTCATGGGGTTTTTCCTCACCCTCATCTATTCGGGCTTCCAGCTGGCGGGCCAGTACTACTCCCTGCAGATGGGCTTCGGGGCCTCGGAGGTCTTCGATCCCCTGGCGCAGATCGAAATCCCCATCATGGGGCAGTTTCTGAACCTCATCGCCATGCTGGTCTTCCTGATCACTTCGGGGTTCCAGAAGGTTTTCCTCGTCGGGGTATTCCGCTCCTTCCAGGCCATGCGGGCGGTGGATCTGGTGATCCACCGGGAGTACATCGTCCGCATGGTGCTTTCCGGGACGGCCCGGCTCTTCGAACAGAGCCTGGTCATCTCCCTGCCCATCCTGGGGACTCTCTTTCTCGTGTCCGTCACCATGGGGCTCCTGGCCAAGGCGGCCCCGCAGATGAATCTGTTGATGCTGGGGTTTCCCCTTTCCATCGGGACCGCCTTCCTGGTCCTCTTCCTGACCCTGCCCTTTCTGATGGAGATTTTCTCCGCGGTGGTGGACTACGGCTTCGAGGAGATACTCCGGCTCCTGACCCGGGCGCGGGAGGTCCGCGCATGATGGCCTTCGAACGCTACCGGACAATGGGCCTGCGGGCGGATCCCGCCCTGGCGGCCATGCACCTGCAGTGGTTCGCCGCGGAGGACGAGGGACGCACCGAGGAGCCCACGGAGCACAAGATCCGGAAGGCCCGGGAGGAGGGAAAGGTCGCCAAATCCATGGAGGTCTCCTCGGCGGTGGTCCTTCTCTTCGCGGTGGCCACCCTGGCGGCCCTGGGGCCCTACTACCTGCGGACCCTGCGGAGCATGATGGTCTTCTTTCTTCGAGGGCCCGGGGGAGGGGAGGTGGTGACCAACGGCAGCCTCTTTCCGGTTTTTCTGGGCTACTTCGTCCGCCTCGCCGCGCCGGTGGCCCTGGCGAGCCTGGTGGCGGCGGTCCTGGGCAACGTGATCCAGTTCGGCTTTCTCTTCACCGTGAAGCCCCTGGTCCCGGACCTGAACCGGATCGTTCCCCATTTTTCCCGCTTCATCCAGCGGTCGGTCCTCTCCGGAGAGGCTCTGTTCAACCTTTTCAAATCGGTCTTCAAGGTGCTGGTCATCGGCCTCATCGCCTTTCTGAACATCCGGATGGACTTCGGAAAGATAACGAGCATGATGCGGGGTCCCTTCCTGCAGGCCTGCGGCGGGATCCTGGGCATCGCCTTCCGCATCCTGCTGGAATCCGCGCTGGTGCTGCTGTTCCTGTCCCTCTTCGATTATCTGTTCCAGAAGAGGCAGCACATCGAGTCCCTGAAAATGTCCCGGCAGGAAGTGATCGAAGAGAGGAAGACCTACGAGGGGGACCCTCTGGTGCGGAGCCGGATGCGGCAGCGGATGCGGGAGCTCCTGGCCCGGGACATGGTGCGCACCGTTCCCCGGGCGGATGTGGTGGTGACCAACCCCACCCATTACGCGGTGGCGCTGGAGTACAAGACCGAGGCGATGGAGGCGCCCATGGTCACCGCCAAGGGGCGGGACCACGTGGCGGAGACCATAAAGAGGCTCGCCCGGGAGAGCTCGGTTCCCACGGTGGAGAACAAGCCCCTGGCCCGGGCGCTGTTCGCGGAGGTCGAATTGGGCGACACGATCCCGGTGAAGTATTACGAGGCGGTGGCGGCGGTTCTGAAGCAGGTGTATGCGATGAACGAAAAAAAGCGCCGGGCCGGATAGGAGGGCGCGGTGTCGGACGTGGGAACCATTTTCAACAACGCCTTTCTCCGGCAGAAGAGCGACGCCCTGGTGGCGGTGGGCGTGGTGGTCATCGTCATGATGCTGATCATCCCCCTGCCCACCTTTCTGCTGGACACCCTGATGGCCTTCAACCTGATGCTGAGCCTGCTGATCATCCTGATCACCCTGTACACCTCCCGGGCCCTGGAGTTTTCGGTTTTTCCCACCCTGCTGCTGGTGACGACGGTTTTCGGCCTGGCGCTGAACGTTTCCTCCACCCGGCTCATCCTGGCCCAGGGGCACCGGTTCGACGGCAAGATCATCAAAGCCTTCGCCGGCTTCGTGGTGGGCACCAAGGGCTCGGAGGGCCTGGTGATCGGCTTCATCATCTTCATCATCATCGTGGCGGTGCAGTTCATCGTCATCACCAAGGGGGCGACCCGGGTCGCGGAGGTGGCGGCCCGGTTCACCCTGGACGCCCTGCCGGGAAAGCAGATGGCCATCGAGGCGGAGTACAATTCCGGGGCCATCACCGAGGAGGAGTCCAGCCGGAAGAAAAACGATCTCCAGCGGGAGGTGGATTTCTACGGGGCCATGGACGGAGCCTCCAAGTTCGTTTCCGGAAACGTCAAGGTGGGCCTGCTGATCACCGCCATCAACCTCATCGGCGGCATGGTGGTGGGGATGTCCATCCACGGCGAGACCTGGAAGACCGCGGTGGACACCTATTTCTCCCTCACCATCGGGGACGGCCTGGTTTCCCAGTTTCCCGCCCTGCTGGTCTCCACGGCTACGGGCCTCATCGTCACCCGGGCGGTCTCGGACGGCTCCTTCGGCTCCGACGTCACCCGGCAGTTCTCCCGGCAGTCCCGGATCTACTGGATCGCGTCGGTCTTCCTTATCATCCTCGCTTTCCTGCCCGGGTTCCCCTGGTATGTCCTTCTGCCCATGGGGCTCCTGACGGGTTTTTTCGCCTTCAACCTGTCGCGGAAGGAACTCCTCCCTTCCCAGGATGGGGCGGCCCAGGCGGCGGGCCGGGCGGCGCCGGCGGAGATCTCCCCGGTGGTGCCCCTGGACCCCCTGTCGCTGGAGCTGGGCTACGGGCTCATCCCTCTGGTGGACAAGGACCAGGGGGCGGAGCTCCTGGACCGGGTCACCCGGATCCGCAAGGAGGCGGCCCTGGACATAGGCCTGGTGGTGCCCCGGATCCGCATCATCGACAACATGAAGCTGGAACCCTCGGAGTACTGCCTGAAGATCAAGGGGGTGGAGGTGGGCCGGGGGACCCTGCGCCTGGAACGCTACCTGGCCATCAACCCCGGCGGCATCCGGGCGGAGCTGGAAGGGGAGGAGACCCGGGACCCCGCCTTCGGGCTTCCCGCCCTGTGGATCACCGAAGACCTGCGGGAGAGGGCGGAGCGCCTGGGCTACACCGTGGTGGATCCGCCGTCCATCATCGCCACCCATCTGACGGAAATCATCAAGAAGCATGCGGCGGAGATCCTGGGACGGCAGGAGCTCCAGTCCATTCTCGATGCCCTGAAGAGGGATTACCCCGCGGTGGTGGAGGATGTGCAGAAGCATCTGTCCCTGGGGGAGATCCAGAGGACTCTGCAGAACCTGCTCCGGGAACGGGTGTCCATCCGGAACATGGTGGCCATTCTGGAGACCCTGGCGGATTACGGGGCGGTGACCAAGGAAACCAGTTTCCTCACCGAAAAGGTCCGCCAGGCCCTGGCCCGGCAGATATGTCTCCAGTACGCCGACACCGGAATGGTCCTGCGGGTCTTCACCCTGGACCCCAGACTGGAGCAGGCCATCATCGATTCCCGGGTCGAGACCGCCGGCGGTCTGGTGGCGGCTCTGAAACCGGAAACCCAGCGCCGGTGGATCCACACCCTGGCCAACCGTCTCAGGGCGGTCCGGGACGGGGGCTTCTTCCCCATCGTTCTCTGCTCCGAAGCCGCCCGCCCCCTGGTGCGGTCCTCCACCGTCCGGGATTTTCCCGATCTGGTGGCGCTGTCGGTGCCGGAAATCATTCCGGACATGAAGATCGAATCTCTGGGTGAAATAAAGCTGGAAGGATAGACACGATGCAGTATTTTACGGAACAGGCGGATTCTCATCGGGAGGCCCTGGACAAGATCCGCCTGAAGTACGGCGACCAGGCGAAGATCCTCACCCATCGGACTGTGCGGCTCGGGGGCTTCCTCGGGCTCTTCACCCGGGAGGGGGTGGAGATAACCGGATACCTCTCCGGGACGGCGGGCCGCGCGCGTATGCCTGATCTGGAGGAGGAGAAGAAGAAGCTCCTGTCCGTCATCCCTCCTGCGGCTCCGAAACAGGACGGCGCCACCCTGCAGCAGGTGCTGAAGGAGGTCCAGTCCCTTCGGGAGAAGCTGGACGCGGCGCCTGCCCCGCCGGTCCGGTGGGACGAGAACGCCACGATCCGGCGGATCGCTGATCTTCTCCGGGACAACGATTTCAGCCCCTCCCGGATAGCTGCGATGGAGGAAAGGCTGAAGAAGGAGTTTTCGCTGGAGGAGCTGGAGGATTTCGACACCGTTCAGGACGCGGTGGTGGACTGGATCGGCGAATCCCTGGAGATATACCGGGAGAAGAAGGCAGCGGGGCCGAAGGTCTTCATCATCGTGGGCCCCACCGGCGTGGGAAAGACCACCACCATCGCCAAGCTGTCGGCCCGGTACGGGGTCAGCGCCGCCAGGCCCAAAAAGGTGAGGATCCTGACCATCGACAATTACCGGATAGGCGCCAAGGAGCAGATCGAAACCTACGGCGACATCATGGGCATCCCCGTGGCCTGCGTCGAAAACTTTCAGGACTTCAAGAAGCACCTGGCCCTGTACCGGGACGCGGACATCATCTTCGTCGACACCATCGGCAAGAGCCCCCGGGACTTCGTGAAGCTGGCGGAGATGAAGGAGCTCCTCGAAGCCGCCTCCGGCCAGGCGGGGGTGCACCTGGCGGTCAGCGCCACCACCAAGACCGCCGACATCCTGGACGTCATGCAGCAGTTCGAGCCCTTCGGCTACGAGTCGGTGATCGTCACGAAGCTGGACGAAACTTCCCGGGTGGGGGGCATCATCTCCGCGCTGGCGGACCGGCGCAAGAGTCTGTCCTACCTGACCGACGGCCAGAGGGTGCCTCAGGATATCGAGCTGGCCTCCCAGGTGCGGCTTCTTCTGCGGCTGCAGGGCTTCCGGGTGCGCAGAGATCACGTGGAAAAGAAATTCGGCCGTTCGGCCGAGGAAGTGACGGTGTAAGGAGCGGGCGATGGCGGACCAGGCGGAAACTCTTCGGGAAATCATGAAAACCAAAAACGGCCCGGTTCCCGGACCCTCGGGGGAAAAGACCCGGATCATCACCATAGCCAGCGGAAAGGGCGGGGTGGGGAAGACCAACATCTCCACCAACCTGGCGATAACCTATGCCCAGATGGGGAAAAAAGTGATCCTCATGGACGCCGACCTGGGGCTGGCCAACGTCAACGTGGTTCTGGGGATCATCCCGAAATACAATCTCTACCATCTCTTCCGGAAACAGAAGTCCATGCGGGAGATCATCATGGACACCGATTACGGCATCCGGATCGTCGCGGGGGCTTCCGGGTTCGCGAAGATAGCCAATCTGACGGAGGAGGAACGTTTCGACTTCGTGGGCGAGCTGCAGGAGCTTTCCGCGGCGGACATCATCATCATCGATACCAGCGCGGGGGTGTCCAACAATGTGCTCTCCTTCGTGGCCGCCGCCGATGAGGTTCTCATCGTCACGACACCGGAGCCGACGGCCATAACCGACGCCTACGGCATCATAAAAATCATCGCCACCGAGATCGACAATCTCAACCTGGGGCTCAAACTGATCGTCAACCGGGTAAAATCGGTGGTGGAGGGACGGAAGGTGGCGGAGCGGGTCATAACCATCGCCGGGCAGTTTCTGAATATCAAGGTCGATTATCTGGGTTATGTCTACGAGGACCCGGCGGTGCAGAGCGCCGTCATCCGGCAGAAACCCTTCATGATCGTGGACCCGAAGGGAAAGGCCAGCATCTGCCTCAAGCATATCGTCTCCCGGCTGGAGAAGGTGGAATATAGGGACGGGAAGGGGTTGGGCGGTTTTTTGAAAAAACTGCTGGGCGGAGGAAACGAGGATCGGGACCCCCGGGGCTTGTTGACTCGGGGAGGGTAATTTTCCATAATCGGAGAGGCTATGGATAAGGGCTGGAAAACCGGCGTCATGAGCGCCATCGCCGCTTTCGGGGTTTCCGTTTTTTTCGGCATTCTCGGTGGTGTCGGGTTCGGGACCCTGCTGGCGCGGGCCCTGGCGGGGGCGGCGGTTTTCGCCGGTCTCGGGTACGGAGCGTCGATGATCGTCCGGCGCTTCCTTCCGGAGCTGTTCTCCTCCGCTTCCACCACCTCCGACGGGGGAGTGGACATACTGCTGCCCGATGTAAACCCCCATGGGTCCGGCGCCCTGGAACCCGGAGCCCCGGGGCCCGGGGTCCTGTCCGCCGATGAGGGGGAGGAGGAGTTTTTCCTGAAGGAGGTCCCGGGTCCTCTGGAACCGGTTGACGAGCCGGTGGAGGAGGCGGCGGACCTGCCGCTGTCGGAGGATGTCACGGGGCGAAGGGCGGCGGACCCGCCGAAGTCCTCCAGGGCCCGGACCGCCGAGCCGGAGGACGAGGGCCCGGAGCCTCTGCAGGAGCTGGAGACCCTCCCGGATGTGGGCGCTCTGGAAACGGCGTTCAGCCCGGCGCCGCGGGAAGCCGCGACGGGAGCGGAGCTTTCCGGAGACCCCGGGGACAAAGACCGGGGCAAGGACCCTGTTCTGCTGGCCAAGGTGGTGCAAACGCTGCTCCGGAAGGAGAAAGAGGGATAAGACGGTGGGGGATAACCTGTTGGAAGAAAAATCCGAAGACGAACTGTGGCGGATATTCAAGAAGACCCGGGACCCGGGCATCCGCGATGTCTTCGTCAACCAGTATGCTCCGCTGGTGAAATATGTGGCCGGCAAGATCGCCGTCAATATGCCCCACAATGTGGAATTCGACGACCTGGTGGGCTTCGGCGTCTTCGGACTGTTCGATGCGATAAAGAAGTTCGATCCCGACAAGCATGTGAAGTTCAAGACCTACGCGGTGACCCGGATCCGGGGCGCCATCTACGACGAACTGCGCTCCATCGACTGGGTTCCCCGCTCGGTGCGGCAGAAGAGCCGGGAGGTGGAGGACGCGATGCGCCATCTGGAGTCTTTCCTGGGACGCTCCGCCAGCGACAAGGAGCTCGCCGGGGCGATGGGGGTATCCGTCAAGGAATTCGAAAAGACCATGCAGAAGATTTCCGGAACCTCCATCCTGTCGCTGAACGATGTCTGGTACACCGGGGAGGACAACGACAAGGCCTCCATTGCCGACAGCATCGAATCCCCCCACAGCCTCAACCCGGAAACCATTGTGGAAAAAGAGGAGATACGGCGGGTGATAGTAAAAACCATCGACGAACTGCCGGATAAGGAGAAAAAAGTCCTGGTCCTCTATTACTACGAAGATCTGACTCTGAAGGAGATCGGAAAGATTCTGGGAGTCACCGAATCCCGGATTTCCCAGCTGCACACCAAGGCGATCATGAGACTCCGGGCGAAGCTGACGAATATTAAAAAGGGGATCATGTAGACATGGTGAGCCTCGACCAGCTCCGGGCCTTCATGAAGGCCCAGGCGGAGGAAGACAAAAACCGTCGGCGGATCCGCGCCTCCGGCGCCACCCTGGAAGATGCCCTGAAACAGGCGTCCATCGAGCTGGGCCTTCCGCTGAAAACCATCGAGTACGAGGTGCTGGAAAAAGGCTCCCGGGGGACCTTCGGCCTGGGAAAAAAGGCCTGGACCATCGTCGCCTACCCTGCGCGGAAGAAGGACGAAGCCGTCGGGCGTGATGCCGATGCGGGCCTCTTCCCGGATCAGTCGGCGAAGGCCGCCTCCGAAGATCGGGACGGCGTGGTGAGCCTGCGGCTCACCGCCGAGGGGGTGCTGCTCAAGGTGTCCCCGCCCCGCGGCAGGGGCCTGCGGGTGGGCGAGCGGGAGGCGGTGGAGAAAATAACCCAGAGATACCCGGGGCGTTTCGACGGATCCCTGGTGGCGAAGGTGGTCAAATACGCCGACGACGAGTATGTCAAAATCGCGGAATACGACCACGTTCCCATCAACGATCCCGTCATGTCCGTGGATATCACCGACGGGGAGATGAAGGGGTTCGTGATACTCCATCCCCCGGGGTCGGGAGGGGCCGACCCGTCTTTCGACAGCATCGTGTCCTTCCTGCAGAACAACGGGGTTGTCAGCGGTTTCCAGGAGGACCTCATCCATGAACTGGAGGACAACCCCCGGTATGGAGTCCCGGTCCTGGTGGCCGAAGGGTCCCGCCCGAAGATCGGCCGGGACGCGCAGATCGTCTACTCCTTCGAGACCGACACGTCGAAGGTCCAGTTGAAGGAAAAAAACGGGCGGGTGGACTTCAAGGAACTGAATCTCATCAAGAACGTCGTGGAGGGTCAGGTGCTGGCCCGGAAAATACCTCCCGAGAGGGGGGAAAGCGGGCGGACCGTGACGGGAAAGCTCCTTCCGTCGAAGGACGGCCAGGATTGCGACATCGATGTGGGTAAGAATGTGAAGCTTTCCGAGGACGGGGGCTCCGCCATCGCGGAGATGAACGGCCAGGTCGTCATCACCGCGGGAAAAATCAACGTGGAGCCGGTCTTCGTCGTTCCCGGAGACGTGAATCTGAAAACAGGGAACATCCTTTTCCTCGGAACGGTGATGGTGCGGGGCAACGTGGACGACGGGTTTTCCGTCAAGGCGGCGGGAAACATCGAGGTCATGGGGAGTGTGGGCCGATGCGATCTGGATGCTGAAGGGGACATCATCGTCCACCAGGGCATAACCGGAAAGACCACCGGCAAGGTCCTCTGCGGCCGATCCGTCTGGTCCAAGTTCATCGAAAACTCCGATGTTGAAGCCGGCGAGTTCGTCGTCGTCAGCGACGGGATCATCAACTCCCGGATCATCGCGAACAGGAAGGTGCTCTGCAAGGGCAAACGGGCGAGCATCGTCGGAGGGCATCTGCGGGTGGCGGAGGAGATTAACGCCAAGACCCTGGGCTCCGTGGCGGGGAGTGAAACCATCCTCGAGGTGGGTTACGACCCCAGGAGCAAGGCCAAATTCGACGAGATGGAAGCCCGGCATCTGGAGCTGGAGAAGCAGCTGGACGAGGTCAACCTGAATCTGGGGACCCTGGAGAATCTGAAAAAGGTCAAGCAGGTTCTTCCGGAGGACAAACAGGGGTACTACGACGAACTCACCGCCCGCAGGGCGGCCCTCCTGGGCGACGTCGACGGGCTGCGAAAAGGCATGGAGGAGCTGAAAAACTATCTGTCCCAGTTGGGGATCACCGGGAAGATCAGCGCCTCGGGCACCGTTTTCCCGGGGGTGAAGGTCATCATCAAGGAAGCGGTGCTGGATGTGAAAAACGAGTTCAAGGCGGTGACCTTCATCTCCGAGGGTAATCTGGTCCGGGTTTCCCGGTACGAGGAGCCGGAGGAGGACCTGAGCAGGAAGCGCTGATGTCCATCCAACCCATCGATCTGCAGGTTCTTTTTTCCCGCCTCGAACAGCTGGGCAAGGAGCAGGCGATCCAGAAGGAGGTGCCGGTCCACAACCAGCTGGTCCAGGGAGCGGAGCTGGCCAGGCAGGCGGAGGCGCAGGACCATGCGGTCAATCAGGCCCGGGAGGTGGCGGGGAACGGCATCGCCAAGGTGAAGGACGAAAAGAAAAAGCGGGGGAAGCCGTCCGACTCCCGGGAGCGGGAGCGCAGGAAACCGGATGACGCTGCGCCGGTCCGGGAGGAAGTGGTCCGGGATCCGGATCTGGGCCGAAATGTGGATCTTATGGGGTAGGGGGATGAGCACCGCGGCGCTTCTGGGGATGAATCTCGTTTTTCTTCTCTTTCTCTTCCGCTATTTCCAGCATCGGATGGATCGGCGGCTCTCCTCTCCGGAACTCCTGGAAAAGGTGCGCCGGGAGATCGGAGGCATGATCACCGAACTGAACATGACCACGGAACGCAACATCGGCCTCATCGAGGAAAGGCTGTCGGTCCTGAAGGAAACCCTGGACAGGGCGGACAAGAGAATCCTGCTGATGAAAAGAGAGGCGGAGAAGCACGAAGTGGGCGCGCAGGTGTACGACAGGATCCGGCGGAACCGGGAGCAGCCCGACGACGAGGCCCCTCCCCGGGAAGAGGGCCGGAAGCCGGTTTCCTACCAGGAGGTTGTGGACCTCCACGGCAAGGGTATTTCCCCCGGGGTCATCGCCGCCCGGCTCGGCGCCACCGTGGGAGAGGTGGAACTCATCATTTCGCTGCGGGACCGGAGGTCCCGGGGAGAGATCGGCCCATGACGCACTGTGCGCCGACGATGGCGTATTTTCTCGCCTTTTTCGTGGTGGGGCTCACCACCGCTTCCTTCGGCCCGGCGATCCCGGGCTTTGCCGCCGCCACCGGAGCTTCCCTGTCGGAAATCGGGAGCATCTTCGTCTTTCACCGGCTGGGCTACATAACCGGCTCCCTGGGAGGGGGCAGCCTGGTGGACCGGTTCCGCGGCAATGCCGTCACCGGCGCGGTGCTCTTCGTCGTGGCCGCGGGGCTGGCGGCGGTTTCCGCGGCGGGCAGTCTGGCCATTCTGCTGGGCAGCATTCTGGTGATCGGCTTCGCCCAGGGAATCGTCGAGGTGGGATCCAACACCGGTGTTCTTCGGCTCCATGGCGACGGGGCGGGCCCCTACATGAACGGGCTCCATCTCTCCTTCGGGGTGGGGGCCATGGTGTCGCCCCTGATCCTGGCCCTGGCCTTGAGGGTCTTCGGGAAAACCTCCCCGGGATTTCTGGCGCTGTCTCTTCTGGCCGCAGTCGCGGGCCATCACATTTTCCGGCTGCCCTCCTCCGGAACGGAGCGGGACAGGGGCGCGGGGGAGGAGGGTGGAGGGTCGGCCCCGGCGGTGGTGTTTTTCGCCCTCCTTCTTTTCCTGACCATCGCCGGGGAATCCGGGTTTGCCGGCTGGGTTTACAGCTACGCCATTCGGACCGGGCTGGCCGGCCCGGGAACGGCGGGCCTCATCACCTCCGCATTCTGGGCCTTTCTGACCCTGGGCCGCCTGTCGGGGATAGGCCTCGTCCGGATCCTGGGGGCGGGGAAACTGCTGCTTCTCAATGTGGCGGGGGCCGCGGCGGCGGGTTTTCTGTTTCTCCTCTTCCCTGGGACCGTCGGGATGCTCTGGGCGGCGGTGGCGCTGCTGGGTTTCTCCCAGGCGTCGATAGTTCCCGCCGCCTTCACCCTGGCGGGAGAGACCCGGATCCTCACCGGGTTCGTGGCGGGGCTGTTCGTCGCCGCTTCCTCCACCGGAGGGATGATCTACCCCTGGCTCATCGGGCGCTTCTTCGATTCCCGGGGGCCCGGGGTTTTCCCCTTCTTCATCGCCGCCAGTCAGGCCGCCGCCTTCCTCTCCCTGCTGGGAGTCCTCCTTTTCCTGAATCGGAAAGGCCTGGCGGAAGAAATCCCCTGATGTCCTGACGGACAGCTCCTTTTCCCGGATATCCGTGCCCGGCGGACCCTTTCCCGGGTGACGCGGAATAGCGTCCCGCCATCGTGAAAGGGACGATACGGCTTGACAAATGAGAATATTCTCATTACATTGTCTCTGTGGAGATATGAGAATATTCCCGCTTGAGGAGATCATGCCGCCTTTCATGAAGCGCCGCTTTGTCCAGTTCCCCCCCGCCGCTCTTTTCTTCAAGCCCGGCGGCGTTCCTCTGTCGGCCCTGGAGATCGTTCCCCTGGGCCTGGACGAGTACGAAATGCTCCGTCTGGTGGACTATGAGGGCCGGACCATCCAAGAGGCCGCCCGGAGTCTGGGAGTTTCCCGGGCCACCTGCGGGCGGATCCTCGAGGCCGGCCGGAAGAAGACGGCGGAGGCCCTGAGTCTGGGCAAGGCGATCCGGATCGAAGGGGGGGAGGTGGAGGTCCGGGGCAGGAGATTCCGCTGCGGTTCCTGTGGCATGGTCTGGCAGACACCGGGCGCCGGGGCCGAAGGCCGGGAGCCTATCCCCGGGGCGGAGAATCGGGAGAACCCGGCGGACCCCGCGGACATGAGTCTCCGGGAGGGCAGGGGTCCCCAAGGCTGTCCCGCCTGCTTCCGACCGGAGGTCATCGACCTGGGGAGGGGCTGGTTCCGGGAGCGGGGAGATCCATTGGGGGGTATCCCCGGGCCCGAAGGGATCCCCGGCCCCGGCCCCCGGAGGGGCTTCGGCCAGGGTCCGGGCTATGGTTCGGGCCAGGGCCGCGGACCTCATCGTGGTCAGGGCCACGGACCTCATCGTGGCCAGGGCCGCGGTCGGAAGCCCGGGGGCGGTGGGGGCCCGTGACCGTCACAGCGGTCCCGGTTTGGAGGGAGGCCGTCACGGGGGCACGGAGTCCGTTTATGGAGGAAAATCAATTTACAGGAGGGCGATATGCCGAGAGGAGATGGAATGGGACCCATGGGAATGGGACCCATGACGGGACGGGGCGGGGGATACTGCGCCGGTTTCGGACGGCCCGGGTTCATGAATTCCCCGGGCTGGGGGATGCCCTATGGCCGGTTTGCCGGAGGGCGGGGAATGGGGCGCCGATTTTTCGGCGCCGGGTATGGCGGTCCCATGGGGTGGGGATTCTGTCCGCCCTATTACGCCGTGGGTCTGGGCGCTGACGAGGAAAAGGCCGTCCTGGCCCGTCAGATGGAAGCCGTCGAGGGGCGGCTGGCGGATCTGAGAAGGCGGCTGTCCGAACTGGAATCGGAAAAGGAAAGCGGCCAACCCTGAGACCCGCCCCAGGGGATAAGCCCCCGGGTACGGAACCGGAACGGTCCGCCCCCGGGGAGACAAGAACCCTGGAGGAAGCCCCCGGGGTAGACAAGAGCCCGGGACGGGGGCAAGCCCCCGGAGGGGATACGGAACGGTCCGCCCCCGGGGAGACAAGACCCATGGAGGCAAGCCCCCGGGGTAGACAAGAGCCCGGGACGGGGGCTCCGCCGGGGAAGTTATTCGAACGGAGACAAGGAGAAGGGAATGAAAATAGCCGTCACCGCCCACGGTGAGGGGCCCGACGCCCGATTCGACGAGCGCTTCGGGCGATGCGATTATTTCGTGATCTATGACACCGCGTCCGGAGACTTCCGATCCGTGAAAAACACCGCGGCCGCCGCACCCAACGGGGCGGGGGGCCTGGCCGCCGCGCTGGTCAGGAAGGAGGGGGTGAGCAAGGTTTTCGCCGGAGAGGTGGGGCCCAAAGCGGCGGAAGCGCTGCGGGCCGCCGGCATCGAATGGGAGACCGGCGGATCCGGAACGGTCAGGGATGTTCTGGGGGCGCGGGGTGTCCTGTAAAACCCTTTGCGTTGCCGGCGCCAAGGGCGGCGCCGGAAAAACCACCGTGGCTTTGAGTCTGGCGGTGACGCATCCGGACCCGGAGTCGCTTCTTTTCATCGACGCGGACGTGGAGGAGCCCAACGCGGCCCTCTTTCTCCACCCCCGGTGGGACGAGACTCGGGAAATATTCCGGAAAATTCCGGTGGTGAACGACGCTCTCTGCGACGGCTGCGGGGCCTGCGCCCGGGCCTGCGGTTTCGGGGCCATCCTGATGCTGGGAGAAACCCCCAGCGTCATGGTGGAAAGCTGCCACTCCTGCGGGGCCTGCGCCCTGGTCTGCCCCCGGGGAGCCATCGGGGAAGTGGATGCCACTCTGGGAAAGGTGAGCCGGGGTCGCGCCGGGAGCCTGGAAATTCTGTCTGGAGAGATGGAGGTCGGCGCCGCCAGCGGAGTCCCCCTGGTGAGAGCCGAGAAGGACAGCCCCTTTGGCGGGAAACTGCGGATCATGGACTGTCCCCCCGGCACGGGATGCGCCGTGGTCGAGGCGGTCCGGGGGGCGGATTTCTGTCTCCTGGTGACCGAGCCCACACCCTTTGGACTTCATGATCTGGCGGCCGCGGTGGAGCTTCTGCGGATTCTCCATGTGCCCTGTGGTGTCCTTGTCAACCGGACCGGTCTGGGAGAGGACAGATCGGGGGAAGACAAAATCGCGGATTTCTGCCGCCGGGAAAACCTCCCCGTACTGGGCGGGATCCCCCATGATCGGCGGATCGCCGCCGCCTACGCCGAGGGCGGAATACCGGTCCTGACAGCGCCGGAATTGGCCGCCCTTTTTTCCGGACTCTGGCACAGAATCCTGGCGGCCCTGACATGAGCGGAACGATACGGGAAATTCTCGTCCTCAGCGGAAAGGGCGGGACCGGAAAGACGTCCCTTGCCGCGAGTTTCGCCGCTCTAGCGCGGAAAACCGTTTTTTGC
>Ga0302237_1001200_pt1 | contig 19166 bp, 15 predicted proteins | sample AAG_UR_Ala_MG_FD_193530 | JGI IMG/M metagenome (GOLD analysis project Ga0302237, IMG submission 193530) | Enriched activated sludge microbial communities from anaerobic digester in WTTP, New Holstein, Wisconsin, United States - AAG_UR_Ala | ecosystem: Engineered > Bioreactor > Anaerobic >... | reverse complement strand
GGATGCCCCGGTCGGACACCAGGATGTTCGCGCCCCCCCCCAGCACGAAGACCGGCAGCCCCATCCGGGATGCTTCCCTCAGGAGGTGCGCCGCCTCGCGGAAGTCGGCCGGTTCGGCGTAGATGTCCGCAGGGCCGCCCACCTCGAAGGTGGTGTGCCGGCTCATGGGCTCCTCCGCGGCGATTCTGCCGGAAATATTGATTTTTTTCAGGAATTTCCGTACCTTGTCCACAAGGTCCATACTACCAGAAAAAACTGGGCGATTCCAGAAAGCGAAAAGGACGTATCAGGTGGAACTGCAACTCTACAATACCATGGGCAGGGCCCTGGAGCCCTTTGTCCCCATTCATCCGGGAAGAGCGGGAATGTACACCTGCGGCCCCACGGTCTACAACTTCGCCCACATCGGCAATCTGCGGACCTACATCTTCGAGGACATCCTGAGGAGGAGCCTCCAGTATTTCGGCTACGGGGTGGACCATGTGATGAACATCACCGACGTGGGCCATCTCACCGACGACGCCGACGGCGGGGAGGACAAGATCCTCAAGAGCGCCCGGGAGTCGGGCCGCAGCGTCTGGGACATCGCCGAGATGTACACCCGGGCGTTTTTCCGGGACACCGACCGGCTCAACCTGCTGCGTCCCTCGGTGGTCTGCAAGGCCACGGACCACATCGCCGACATGATCGCCCTGGTGAAGCGCCTGGAGGAGAAGGGCTTCACCTACCAGGCCGGAGGGAATGTCTACTTCAGCATCGACAAGTTCCCCGATTACGGCCGGCTCGCCCTGCTGGACCGTCAGGAACTCCGGGCGGGCTCCCGGATCGCGGTGGACGAGAACAAGCGCAACCCCCACGACTTCGTGCTGTGGTTCACCAGGTCGAAGTTCGAAAACCAGGCCATGATCTGGGACTCCCCCTGGGGCCGGGGCTACCCCGGATGGCACCTGGAGTGCAGCGCCATGAGCATGAAGTACCTGGGCGAGGAGTTCGACATCCACTGCGGCGGCATCGATCACATCCCCGTCCACCATACCAACGAGATCGCCCAGAGCGAGGCCGCCACGGGGAAGCGCTGGGTGCGGTACTGGCTCCACGGCGAGTTCCTGGTGATGAACCGGGTCAAGATGTCCAAGTCCGCCGGAGGTTTCCTGACCCTGGACCGCCTGGTGGAGAAGGGCTTTCATCCCCTGGACTACCGCTATTTCTGCCTGGGGGGACATTACCGCAGCCAGCTGCAGTTCAGCTTTGAGGGCCTGGAGTCGGCCCGGTCCGCCCGGGGAAACCTGATGGAGCGGATGGCCCGGATTCCCCGGGATGCTTCCCCGGCGCGGGAGACATGGGGCGCGGCCGTTTCGGCGGTCATGAAGGAATTCGATGAAAGTCTGGCGGCGGACCTCAATGTGCCCCGGGCCCTGGCGGCCCTCTGGACCCTGGTCAAAAGCGGCAACATCCCCGACGGGGAGAAGATCGCCGCGGCGGCGGAGATGGACCGGGTCCTGGGACTGGACCTGCTGAAAATCGACGACGGGAATCTGGACGCCGAGGTGGAAGCCCTCATCGCCGAGAGGCTGGAGGCCCGGAAGGCCCGGAACTTCGCCCGGGCCGACGAGATCCGGGCGCTGCTGAAGGAGAAGGGCATCACGCTGGAGGACGGTCCCGACGGCACGCGCTGGAGGCGGGCCTGATAAACTGTAACGAAACGAAGGAAGAGTTGTTTAGCTTATGTCGGGATCAGGCGGCTCCGAAGGAGATTTTGAATCCATCTACGAACGGGCGTTCCCCATTCTGATGAGGATGCTGGTTCGGATGACGGGAGACTCGGAGACCGCAGAGGAGATCTGCCAGGAAGCGTTCATCAGACTCTTTCAGCGAGACCGGAGTTTTCCCCAGCCGGAGGAAGCCGTCTACTGGCTCATCCGGGTGGCCAAGAACCTGGCGCTGAATCACGGGAAACGGCGGGGGAGGGAGGCCCAGGCCTATCGGCGGGCCATGAAGGCCGCCCCCCTCGCCGCGGAATCGGGAGAGGCGGCGGTTCTTCGGGACGAGACGGCCCGGCGGGTCCGGGCGGCCCTGGGGAAGCTTCCGGCAAAGCTCCGGGATGTCCTCATCCTGAAGGAGTACGGCGACCTCAGCTATCGGGACATCGCCGCCGTGCTGAGGATCAGCGAGGGGAATGTGAAGGTGCGGGTGTATCGGGCCAGGGAACGCCTGGGGGGAATGCTGCGGGAATCGGAGGAGCGGGATGTGCCCGGATAAACAGCTTCTTTCCGCCTACTGCGACGGTGAAGTTCCGTCCCCGTGGAAAGAGAGTATCCGGGACCATCTGGCCCGCTGCCCCTCCTGCGCCGGGACCCTATCCTTCTATCGCGGAATAAAGGAGTCCCTGCGGGAGGGTCCGGAACAGACCGGCCGCCCCGGGGCCGCCGCCGGGCCGAGCCGCATTTTCGGTCCAGGCGGGTCTCTCCGGCCGGGCGGTCTTCATGGCCTCTTGGGTTCCCCGCCGCACCCCTTCTGGAAGCGGCGCTTCAGCCTCACCGCCGCCGCCGCCCTGGCCCTGGGGGTTCTGGTGTTCGGCGCCGGCGCGGGCCTCGCCGTCGTTCTCGGGCCGGGACGCCTCCTGACGGAGAGTCGGGCCGCCGGACAGGCCAAGCCCCTGGACCTCACGGTCAAGGTGAAGGATGTGAACCAGCTGCTGGACATTCTGAACCGGCAGGAACTCCTCCGGGAGGTCACGATCCGGCTCCCGGAGACCCGGACCTTCGAGTTCCGGGGGGAGCCCGTCTTCCTGCGGGAAAACGAGTTTTTCCGGGGCGGCGCCCGATGAGGGGACCGCTCCCCGCAGGGTCCGGCGACCGTTTCGCCGCGTCCCGCCGCCGGCGCTCAGGGGGTCCGGCGAAGAGGCTCCTCGCCTTCGGGCTCGCGGCCCTTCTCCTGGCGCCCGTCTCCGCCGGGGCGGAGGGGCCCGCGAGGACGGAGGATCCCCTGGCGGGCGCCATGGAACCGTCCCTGACAATCCTCATCGCCGCCCGGGTCTCCGGGGCGGGGGAGGCGGCGGTCTGGAACGCGGAAAGCTCGGAGACGACGATCCCCGGCCGGGGGATCGGGGTCAGGCTGGTGGGCAGCAACGTGGTGGTCGTCGCCCAGTTCACCCCCTACATCCAGACGAAGGATTCCCTCATCCTGGTGGCCCAGGGACAGGTGTGGATCTCCACTCCCCTTCAGGAGGAGATCAAATACCTCACCACGCTGAAAAGCATCCCCGTCTCCCTGGGGGAGAAGGTCCTCTTCTTCCCCCTGGGGGTCAAACGGGTGGAGAAAAAATCGGAATACATGTACGACATCGAACTGGAAATAAAAATCCTTCCCCACACCGGGCCGGCGGACAAGGTCCTGCCGTAAGGGGCGCCATGAAAACCTCCATTCCCGCCTTACTCCGAATGCGGCTTCCCTTCGTGATCCTCGCTTTCCTCCTGCTGCTCCTCTTTCTGAACGTGGTCATCACCGGAAAGGCGCCGGAGATCGACTCCATCGAGCCGAAGATCGGCCTTCCCGGGGAGGTCCTGCTGATCAAGGGAAGCCATTTCGGGCGGGAGCGGGGCCGGGTCGGCATATCCGGCATCTTTCCCGTTTCCTCCGCCTACCTGGAATGGAGTCCGGAGCGGATCAGTGTCCGCATTCCGGAGGATGCCGGCTCCGGTCTGGTCTACGTGATGACCTCCATGGGCAGGAGCGACGGGGTCCTCTTCACCAACAAGAACGACATCCCCGTGGTGCTCCGGGGGGGAGCCGCGCCGGGCACCCCCTACATCGAGTCGGTGGAGCCCGAACGGGCCCCGGTGGGGGGCCTCCTGGTCATTTCCGGCAGGAACTTCGGGCCCAACCGGGAGACGGGCCTGGTATTCTTCCCCTGGGCCCCCGCGGCGGATGCCCCGGGGCAGCCCTCCGACGGGGGCGGCTCCTCCATCGCGGCGAGCCAGACCGATTTCGACTACGAGGCCTGGTCCGACGGCGAGATCCGGGTCCGCATCCCCGTGGGGGCCGGGAGCGGAGGGGTCTTCATCAGGAATGACAAGGGAGACAGCAATTCCGTTTTCTTCGAACTGGATCAGTCCGCGGGGCGGAGGATCTTCTCCGATAAGCGGACCTACACCGTCCAGTCCTCCCTGGATGTGCGGAACACCTCCGAGAAGGAGGGGGGAGGTCTCTACCTGTGGATCCCCCGGGTGCAGGAGGGGCCCAACCAGCGGGAGGTGCAGCTTCTGAACCAGGAGCCGAAGGCGGAGATCGAAAATCACAACGGCCTCACCCTGGTGTACCTCAAGGACCTCCCCCGGGGGGCGTCCCGCCGGGTTGCCCAGACCTTCATCCTGGACAGATACGCCGTGGAGTGCCGGATCCAGACGGACCGGCTGCGGCAGGACTACGACACCGAGCGGCCTCTGTACAAGGCCTATACCGTATCCAACTCCTTCACCCCCGCCTCCCACCCGGAGATCGAAGCCGCCGCCCGGGCCGCGGTGGGCCGGGAAAAGAACCCCTACCGGAAGGCCCGGCTCATCTACAGCTATCTTCTGCGCCGGATGAGCTACGATCCGGCGAAGGGCTATCGGGACGCCGTCACGGGGCTGAAGGAGAAGAGCGGGGACTCCTACACCTACGCCACCCTCTTCGTGGCCCTGCTGAGGAGCGCCGGGATTCCCGCCCGCACCATCGCCGGGTATGTGATCACCGACGGCAAGAGCGCCAAACCCCACTTCTGGACCGAGTTTTATCTGGAGAATTTCGGCTGGGTCCCCTCGGACCCGAGCCTGGGCGACAAGGCCCCCATCAAGGACCTGCCGGTCCCGTCGGACCCGGAGACCTACTACTTCGGCAGCATGAGCAACCGGCACATCGTGTTTTCCCGGGGCCTCGTGCAGGCCAAGAGGATAAGCCCCCAGGGGCGGACCCTGGAGCCTCCGGAGATGCACTCCCTGCAGACCGTCTACGCCGAAGGGGTGGGGGATTTCTCCAGCTTCTCCGGCTCCTGGAACGATCTGCAGGTGGTGGGGGTGTACTGACCGGCGGCCCGGTCCTGCCGCCTCCGGCCGGGTGCTCCGGCGCGGCCCCGGGGAATCCGGCCGCGGCTCCGGGACCTCCCAACGGAACGCGCGGCTCCGGGGAATCCTGCCGCCGCCCGGTCCTGCCGCCTCCGGCCGGGCGCTCCGGCGCTCCCGTCGCCGCCCCCCGGGAATCCGGCCGCGGCTCCGGGACCTCCCAACGGAACGCGCGGCTCCGGGACCGCCCGGCCAGCCGCCGCCCGGTCCTGCCGCCGACCGCGCAGGCCGAAGGCCGCCGGCGGGAGGGTCTCCGAAGGGTTCAGGACGTTTTGAAGGAATTCACCGCCGTATTGAGCTCTTCCATCCTCTCCCGGCTCTCCTGGGCGATCCGGTTTATCTCCATGATGGACGTGAGGATCTCCTTGGCCCCCAGGTCGATCTCCCCTATGCCGTTGACCACGCCGCCGGAGATCTCCTCCGCGTTTTTCATGGCCGCTTCGATCTCTCCGCTGTTCCGCCGCATCTCCTCGGAGCCCTGGAGGATGCTCTTCGTCACGTCGGATATCTTCCCCGTGGCCTTCAGAATGTCCCGGCCGGCCACCGTGAGTTCGTCCATGCTGCCGGAAATTTCCGCCAGGGCTTTGGCGAAGTCTTCCACATCCCGGGTTATCCGTTCGAAGGACGTGAAGCTGGCGTTGCTGGAAACCGAGGCTTCCCGGATTTTTCCTGTGACGGATTTCAGGGCGGCGTCTATCCGGGCGGCGTTTTCGGAGGTCGATTCCGCGAGCTTCCGGATTTCCTCCGCCACCACCGCGAAGCCCCGTCCCGCGTCGCCGGCGTGGGCGCTCTGAATGGCGGCGTTCATGGAAAGGATGTTCGTCTGATCCGACACGTCGTCGATGATCTCGATGATCTCCAGAACATCGACGATCTCCCTGGAGATGGATGTGATGATGTCGTTGGTGGCGCCCACCTTCTCTCCTCCCTCCTGGATGATCCGCAGAAGCCCCTCGGCCCGCTCCTTGCGTTCGCCGGAGAGTTTCGCCACGTTCCCGATGGAGGCCGTCATTTCTTCGATGGAACTGGACGAATCCCCGATGGCCCGGGACTGTTCGTCGATCCCCCGGCCCAGGTCCCGGACCTTTTCCGCGATCCTGGTGACCGCTCCGGAGGATGTGGAGATGTTGCCGTTCAGGGTGATGAACTGGTCCCGGATGGATTCGATGTTTTTCGTTATCTGGTTCAGCGCCGAGGCGGACTGGTTCGTCCCCGCGGAGAGGGAATCCTTCAGCTCCTCCACCTTGTGGGCGGCGGCACGGACGGTGTCCAGGAATCCGGACAGGATGGTCAGGGATTCGTTGAGGTGCCGCCCCAGGGAACCGATCTCGTCGCCGCCGCCGTCGCCGCTGCGGACGCTCAGGTCCCGGGCGGCGATTTTTCTCATGGTCCGCTCCATGTCGATGACCCGGGCGGCCAGACTCCGGGTGAATCGGGCAAGGAACGCGAGGGCCGCCAGGATGACCGCCGCGGCGATGGACAGGGAGTAGATCCGGTTTTTCATCAAAATCCCGGCGGAAAGCTCCTTTATGTCCCCCGCCAGGCCCCCCAGAATCTGCACCAGAAAATCCCTCCCCGCCAGGTCCACCACCTGAAGTTTCTGGTCCAGCCGGATGAGATTGAAGACGAACTGACCGGTGATCTTCTTTTCGGAGGCCAGGGCGAGCATCCGGAGGACCCCCACCTTCTGGGGAATCCCCTCCACCGGGGTGGTGATGATGTCGTCCACAATTTCCGCTATTTCGTCGAAGCCTTTCCGGGTGAGACTCCAGGAGGCTCCCGCGTTGTCCATACGCCCCCGGGCTTCCGGCGGGAGCGCTCCCGCGGCGGGATGGCGCAGCAGCTTTTCGAAGGAGCCGCTGAACTCCTCCAGTGCGGCGGCCCAGGACGTCCGCGCATCCTTCAGCGGACCCCGGGCAAGAAGCAGGCCTTTGGTCAGGTCCGTCAGCCGGTACATGTCCCGGGTCGCCGCCATGGCGGCCATTTCCATGTCCCTGAGCCGCCCGGCGGCGGCGGTGGTGTAAAAGAGGAGCGCCAGCGAAATACCGAAACCGGTGATGAGAACGAGAACGATTCCGTACAGTTTGCCCCGGACCTTCATGCCTGCACCTCGCGAAGGACTGATATTGCAGAAAGTACAATATCGGACAATCTCAAATATGTCAAATGAATGAGAATGTAGCTCAGGAATCCCCCAATTCCCGCTCCTTCTCCAGGGTTCGGATCATCCAGTAGAGGGTCTGGTTCACCGGGGTGGGGATCCCGTACGTCTCCCCCTGGGCCACCACTTCCCGGGAAAACATCTCCACCTCGGTCCTGCGTCCCGCTTCGATGTCCTGGAGCATGGAGGTCTTGCCCTCCGGCGACAGCTTGGCGATGGGCTCGTGGGCCCGGGCCATGTCGGCCTCGTCCAGATGGATCCCCCGGGCCCGGGAGATGAGCATCACCTCCCGCATGGCCGCGTCCATCAGGCTCTTCGCCTCGGGGAGCCGCTGGAAGACCCGGTAGGGGGCCCGGAGGATCGCCGAGGCCTGGTTGATTCCCACGTTCAGCATGAACTTCCACCAGAGGTCCCGGATCATGTCCTCGGGCACCCGGGAGGGGATCCGGGCCCGGTCGAAAAATTCCTTCACCGCCAGGACCCGTTCCGAAGGGGGGGCGTTCCGGGCTTCGCCGAAATGGATAAAGCCCGGGGTCGTGTAGACCACCTCCGAACCCCGGCGCACCGCGTCGATCTGCACCACCATCCCGTACAGCACCCGCTCCATCCCGTAGCGGGCGCCGATGATCTCCTCCGACGAGATGCCGTTCAGCAGGGAGAGAATCGCCGTTTCAGGGCCGACGCAGCCCCGGATGTCCTCCACGGCCCGGGGGAGATCGTGAAACTTCACCGCCACCAGAACCAGGTCCGCGGGGACCGCCTCCCGGGGCCGGATCAGCGGGATGCGGCAGCGCCTGCCGTTGACGGTTATCCCCTGCCGGGAGAGCCGGTCGAACCTTTCCCCGTCCGCCAGCAGGCTGACGCATCCGGGGGAGTGGTCGTCCATCATCGACGCGTAGGCCGCCCCCACGGCGCCGGCGCCGACGATGACGGCTTTTTCCATTCTTTTCATGGCGGGAATCATCGTACATTCCCCGGGCTTTGGCAAGCGGCGGAGGATTCTTCCCGGGGCCCCTTTCCGCCCCGGAGCCCCGGGGAGGCCGTCCGGCCGGTGGGGCAGACCGCCGGTGGGGGTGGGGCAGACCGCCGGTGGGGCCGTCCTCCGGGGGATTGCCTCCTTCGCCGCAAAGGGGGCCCCGCCGGGAGCGGGTCCTCCGATGATGTGAGTTGACCCCCCGACCCCGGGGGATTAGTATCATGTGTCATGAACGACCCCATCGACAGGCTCATCGAACGCTATCGGGACATCGTCCACTCCCCGGAAAACCGGAGGCGGAGGGGCCTCTGGGAGGACCCTCACCGGTGGAACCGGGACATGTGGCGAGGGGTCCCGGTCCCCCGCTCCCAGTCGGACCCCGTCCCCTTCACCATCGAGCTGGACAATTCCCTGTGGTCCCGGGTTCTGGGTTTTTCTCTGGCGGAATACTACCGGGACCCGGACCTCTTTCTGGAAATCCAGCTGAGAAAGAGGATCTTTTCTTTCGAGAATTTCGACGACGATGCGTATTACAGCGACGAACTCTTCATCTGGTTCGGGGTCATAACCGAGCTTTCCATCCTGGGCGCTCCCATCCAGTGGTTCCCCCACAAGGAGGGCTGGATTTCGGGGGCGCTGCTGGAGGACCCCGCCGGGCTGGACCGGATGGAACCGCCGGATTTTCGTGCCGGCGGCCTCATGCCCCGGGTGCACCGGTACTACGAGAGGCTGTCGGACCTTTCCCGGGGCCGGCTCCGGGTCATGTTCCCCCAGTGGGTGAGGGGGCCCTTCTGCCTTGCCATGCACCTCCGGGGGGTGTCGGAGATCCTGGTGGACATGATGATCCTGCCCGATTTCTTTCACCGGCTCATGCGGTTCGTCACCGACTCCCGGCTGGCCTGGGACCGGGACCGGGAACTTTTCCTCGGAGAGAAGTCCGGCCCGGGGAAGCTCTACAACGACGAGATCGACTGCCCCACCCTGAGCCCCGAGCTGTACCGGGACATGATCTTCCCCTACGAGAAGGAGCTGGGGGAGGCCTATGGGGGCATCTCATACTGGCACTCCTGCGGAAACACCACGGCGTTTCAGGAACAGATCGCCCGGCTGCCCAATCTGGAACTCTACCACTGCGGGCCCTGGACCGACTTCGGTTCCGCCCTGAAAACGATGAACCCCGCCACCGCGGTGGACCTCTGCCTCGACCCCCAGCGGGATGTGGTGGAGGCCTCCCCGGAGGAGATGAGGCGCAGGCTGGAGGAGATCCTCCGGACAGGCGGCGGCGGGCGTTACTCCGTCCGGGCCGACGCCTTCATGCCCACCGGCCCCAACCACGGCATCATCCTGGAAAAAATCGGACTCTGGAACAAGGAGGCCCGGCGGGTCCTGTCGGGCCGGTGACGGGAGAGGGGGAAATGGGGGAATACGGAAAACCGCCGCCCGGACGGAAGCCCGGAAAGAAGCACGAGCCACAGCCCGGGCCACAGCACGAGCCGCCGCCCGGGCGGAAGCCCGGGCGGCGGCCCGGACCGGAGGGCTTTCTCACCAACCGCCCCTTCGGCGATCCCCCCGGGGGGCTCCCGGTTCTGGGGGGCATTCTGGGGGGCGGGGAGCCGTCCCGCTATTCCCGGAGTCCCGATCTCTGGAACAGGCTCTTCCGCGGCCTCGGCATCCCCGGCCGTTTCGCGGCCTTCGACCTCCCCCGGGAGGATCTGGTGGCGGATTTCGCCCGGGCCGTCCTGGAGCTTCCGGGTTTTCTGGATCTGACGGTGACCAACCCCTACAAGGGAGCGGCCTTCCGCTGCCTGGACCGCCTTTCCGTCCCGGTGGAGGCGGAAGCGGCGGTCATGGACCTGGGCCGGCTGAACCACCTGCTGCCGGACCCCGAAGGCGGCAGGGCCATCGCGCTGAACACCGACGGCCGGGGCATGGTTCTCGCCCTGCGGAAAAGGATGCCCCTGGAGGGTTCCCGGGTCCTTCTGGTGGGGGCCGGTGATGCCGGAGCCTCCATAGGGTATGAGCTGGTCAGGGAAGGGGCGGAGCTTTTCATCGCCGACATCGTCCCGGAGGCCTCCCGGGCCCTCGCCGCCGCCCTGGACAGGTTCCGCCGCCCCGGGCAGGAGGTCTCCTCCGGAGGCTGGAACATGATCGAAAGGATCGCCCCCCGCCGGGACCTGGTGGTCTCCGCCGTCAGCTCCTCCAGCCCCCTTCCGCCGGAGAAGATCGAAACCCTGCCGCCGGACACGGTCCTGGCGGACGCGCGGTACGGCGAGGCCGCCGAGTTCGCCGCCGCCGCGCGGCGGGTGGGCCGGCCCTGCGTGGACGGGCGGGAGATGCTCGTCGGCCAGTTCCGCCTGGCGGCGCTGGCCATGGGGGAGATTCACGGTCGGGACCCGGCGCGGCTGGCCGCCCTTCTGGGGGAAATCGAAAGGAGCTTTCTCGGGGCGTAAGGCTCCGCCGGGGGCGGGGTGGTGTGGCCCCGGCGCGGCCGGCCCCGGGGGCACGGCCGCCCCGGGACTCTCTAGTTCGCCACGGGGCGGGTGGCCCAGCCCTCGAAAATCAGGCTGTTTTCAAAACCCTGGATTCCCCGCACCCAGCCGAGGAATTTCTCCGCCTCCTCCTTGTTGGTGTAGGGGCCGATCCGGAGGCGGTAGAACCGGGAGCCGTTCACTTCCCGGGAGAGGATCTGGCCCGACAGGCCCTTTTCCCGCAGAACCCGGCCGGCCTCTTCCGCCCGATCCCGGCTGGCAAAGGAGCCCACCTGGATGGAGTATTCCCGGATCGCGGCGGTTTTCGGCGTCCCCTTGGCCGCCGGGGCGGAGGGCCTGGGTTTTTCCCCGTCCTTCGCCGGAGGCGGGGCCGGGGAAACCGTTTTCGGTGCCGGAACCGTCGTCGTGGAGGGCATGGGCGCCGCCGACGGCGGGGGGGGAGGGGCCGGGGCGGGGGCGGGGGCCGTCTCCACCGGAGGCTTGGGGGCCTTGGGGTCTTCCCCGTAGACGATGATGACGTCGTCCCGGTGCTTGTCCTCCGGCTCCTTCAGGGCGGGAAAGTCCTCCCTGGTTCTCACCCACTCGATGGGATCGAAGGTGGTGGCCTCACCGGTCTTGGCGACCGCGGAGCCTCCCGTCTCCGTTCCCCGGGGGTGGAAGAACCAGAGGCCCAGGCTCAGCACGGCGGCCAGAAAAAGGGCCACCGAAAGGATGATCAAGAGAGTCTTGTTCTGTTCCATACCATCTCCGTTCAACCAGTCAGACGCGAAATCACCAAGGAGACTTTTTCCCGGAACTTTTCGCGGGCGCCGGAGTTCTCCACGGTTACAATATCGGCAGGCAGGAGGGAAGATTGAGGGATCAGTTTCCGCTGGATCCAGATCCGGCGGAGCGTCCCGGGAAGCCCCAGCCTGTCCCGGGCCAGGGCCCGCCGGATGCGCCGGCACAGGGGGGCGCGGACGATGAGGATCCGCCGGCAGAGAGCGTCCAGCCCCATGGGGAAGAGGAGAGCGGCATTGATGAGGTGCGGGACCGAGTCGTCGGAAACCAGGTCCTTCACCCGTTCCACCATGAGGGGGTGCACGATGTCTTCCAGGTCGCGGAGCTTTTTCCTGTCCCCGAAGACCAGCTTTCCCAGCTTTTTCCGGTCCACCCCGCCGTGGGGGTCCATCACCCCGGGGCCGAAACGGGCGGCGATCTCGTCCCGGGAGGCTTCCAGGGCCTGATGGCCCAGCCGGTCCACATCCACCACCCGGAACCCCCGCTCCGCGAAGACCCGGGCGGCCTCGTTCTTTCCGGCGCAGTACTTCCCCGTGAGCCCCACCACCATCAGTGCATCTCCCCCCAGTTCAGGCCCGTCTCGATGCTGACCCGCAGAGGCGCCTCCAGCTTCAGGGCGGACTCCATCTCCTCCCGCACCAGATCGGCGGCCCTCCCGGCCTCCTCCCGGGGCACTTCGAAGATGAGTTCGTCATGCACTTGAAGAAGCAGGCGGGCCCGGGGCAGTTCCTCCCGGAGCCTCCGGTCCACCCGGAGCATGGCCAGCTTCACGATGTCCGCGGCGCTTCCCTGGATGGGCGTGTTGACGGCGATCCTCTCCGCGGCGGTCTTCTCGGTCTTGTTCCGGCTGGTGATGGCGGGGATGGGCCTCTCCCGGCCCAGGATGGTTTTCACCCCGCCGGTTTTTTCCGCTTCCGCCACGGTGCGCCGGATGAACTCCTCGATCCCCCGGTAGCGGGCGAAGTAGGAGGCGATGAAGCGGTCCGCGTCGGCCCGGGGGATGGACAGCTCCCGGGCGAGCCGGAAGGAGCTCATGCCGTACATGACGCCGAAGTTGATGGTCTTGGCGATCCGGCGCTGCTCCGGGGTGACCTCCGCCTCGGGGACCCCGAAGATCAGGGCGCCGGTGCTGCGGTGGACATCCGCCCCGGCGGCGAAGGCGGCCTTCAGGCCCGGATCGCCGGAGAGGTGGGCCAGGACCACCAGCTCGATCTGGGCGTAGTCGGCGCTGAGGAAAAGATGCCCCGGCGCGGGGGCGAAGGCCCCCCGGATGCGCCGCCCTTCCGCCTCCTTGACGGGGATGTTCTGGAGGTTGGGGTCCCGGCTGGAGAGCCGTCCCGTGGCGGTGCCGGTCTGGTTGAAGCTGGTGTGGAGCCGGCCCGTTTCCGGGTTCACCAGCCGGGGGAGAGCGTCCACATAGGTGGACTTCAGTTTGGACAGGGTCCGGTGGCGCAGGATCTTCTCCGGCACCGGGTCCTCCCGGGCCAGCTCCTCCAGCACCGAGGTGTCGGTGGAAAACCCGGTCTTGGTTTTCTTCGTGGGGGTGAGCCTGCGGACCTGGAACAGGATCTCCTGGAGCTGCTTCGTGGAAGCGATGTTGAACTCCCGGCCGCAGAGTCGGTATATCTCCCCCTCCAGGGCGGCCAGGTCCTTTTCCAGTTCCGCCCCGTAGTCCTCCAGGACCCCCGGATTCAGGGCGATTCCCCGGATCTCCATGTCCCCCAGGATCCGCACCAGCGGCATTTCCAGTTCATGGAAGAGTTTATCCAGCCCCCGCTCCCGGAGCCGGGGGGCGAAGACCTGGTGCAGCCGGTAGGTCACGTCCGCGTCCTCCGCGGCGTACCGCACCGCCGCCTCCAGGGGGACCTGGTCGAAGGTCGCCCCTTTGGGAACCACGCTGTCGTAGCGGAGGGTTTCCATGCCCAGATGGACCTCCGCCAGCCGGTCCATGCCGTAGGAGCCGGCATCGGCGTCCAGAAGCCAGGCGGCGATCATCGTGTCGAACCAGGGACGGAGGCGCACCCCCAGGCGGTGGAGGACCTTGTAATCGAACTTGATGTTCTGTCCCACCACCCGAACCTCCGGGTCCTCCATCAGGGTTTTCAACCGGGGAAGGACCGCCTCCAGCCCCAGCCCTTCCCCGGCGGGGGCCGTCACCGGCACATAACAGGCTTCCCCGGCCCGGAGGGAGAGAGAAAAGCCCACCAGCTCCGCCGTCATGGGGTCGATTCCGGTGGTTTCGGTGTCGAAGGCGACGGTTCCCGCCTCCCGGGCCCGGGAAACCCAAAGGTCCAGCTCCTCCGGGCTCCTCACCGCCCGGTAGATCCCCGGGGCGGGCGGGGCCTTCAGGGGCCGGGGAAGCTCCGGCTCCCCCCGCGGCGGGGCCCCGGGCTCCGAAAAGAGGTCCTGGTCCGCCGCGCCGGGCAGTCGGCTCCCTCTGCGGGAGCGGACGCCCGCCCCCGTCCCCGCCGGGGCGTCCGGCTGGGGGAAGGCCCCGCCATCCGCGGCCGCCGAAGCCTCTGCCGAAGCCGCTCCGGAGGGTTCGCCCGCCCCGGCGGGACCGGCCTCTCCGTCCGTCCCCCTGCCGGTCTCCCCCGGAGCCGCTCCCTGGCCGGAAAGCTCCTCCGCCAGGGTCCTCATCCCTTCCTGCAGAAAGAGGGGGGCCGCTTCTTTCCCCCGCAGAGGGGGCAGGACCAGACTTCCGGGTCCGCCGGGCAGGGGCACATCCTCCCGGAGCGTCACCAGGCGGCGGCTCAGGAGGACCTGGTCCCGGGATTCCTGGAGCCTGGCCCGCTGAGAGGGGCTTTTCACCTCCTCCAGCCGGGAATACAGCGCGTCCAGATCGCCGAACTGGGAAAGGAGGGCCGCCGCGGTCTTCTCGCCGATGCCTTTGGCCCCCGGGACATTGTCGGAGCTGTCCCCCGCCAGGGCGAGATAGTCCACGATCTGTTCCGGGCGCACCCCCCAATCCTCGTACACCTCCCGGGGCCCCATCTCCCGGAATCCCCCCTTGTCCGGCCGGAGGATTTTCGTCTCCCCCCCCACGATCTGCAGAAGGTCCTTGTCCCCGGACACGACGAAGCAGGGCCGCCCCTCCTCCCGGCAGGCCCGGGCCAGGCTGGCCATCACGTCGTCGGCCTCGAAGCCGTCGGCCCGGAGGGTGGGCACCCCCAGGGCCAGGGCAATCTCCTCAATGACGGGGATCTGGGCCCGCAGGTCCTCGGGGGTCTTCTGCCGGGTGGCCTTGTATTCGGGGAAAAGCTCGTGCCGGAAGGTGGGGGTGCGGGAATCCAGGACCAGGGCGAAGAGAGCGGGCCTGCGCTCGTGAAACAGCGACAGAAGGGACCGGTAAAACCCGAAGATGGCGGAGCTGTTCCTCCCCTGGGGGTTCCGCAGGGGCCGGCGGAAGAAGGCGAAGTAGGACCGGTAGATCAGGTTGTACCCGTCCAGAAGGTAGAGGGGCGTTTTCATGAAAAAACTATACATGAGATTGAATTCCGACGCTACATGCTTTAATATTGTTTCATGAGTATCCGCCTGAAGATCATCCTGGTGGTGCTTCCTCTGGTCGTCGTCACTCTGCTTCTCGCCGGAGCCTCTTCCTACTTCGCCGCCGCCAACGGCATCACCCGGGTCACCCGAGAGTTCCTGGATTTCAAGGCCTCGGAACTGGAAAAATACGCGGACAGTCAATGGGGCCTTCTGGTGGAGAACGGTTTCACCGGGCGCCCGGACATGGTGCAGGCCGCCAAGGGGGGTGTGGAAGCCTTCGCGGCGGGGATCATTCGCTCCGATACGGAACTCATCCTGGCTCTGGATCCCTCCGGCGCCCCGGCGATGAGCAGCTCACCGGTGGAAATTCTTCCCGAAGAAGCGGACGGCCTCCGGAAACTGGTCGCGGGGCGGAGCACCGAACTGGTGTCCCCCGATCTGGGAGGCAAGCCCAGGGTGGCCCGGGGGTTTTATTTCGAGCCCTTCGACTGGTACTTCCTGCTGACGGAAGAGAAAAGCGTCTTCTACGGCGATGTGGACCGCATCGCCCGGCAGACGGTCTACATCCTGGCGGGGGCGGCCCTTCTGGCGGTGGCCATGCTTCTGGTTTTCGCCAATGTCCTCACCCGGCCCATCGGACGGGTGGTGGGGGCCATGAACGGGATCATCTCCTCCAGCGACCTCTCCGCCCGGGTGGCGGTGGAATACCAGGACGAAACGGGACGGCTGGCCCACACCTTCAACATCATGATCGGGGAACTGGAGAGGGCCTACAAACAGATCAAGCGTTACGCCTTCGACGCGGTTCTGGCCCAGAAAAAGGAGCAGCGGATCCGCCACATTTTCCAGAAGTACGTTCCCAAGGATCTGATCGATAAGTTCTTCGCCGCTCCGGAGTCGATGCTGGTGGGGGACAACCGGGTCCTGGCGGTGCTGTTCTCCGACATCCGCAGCTTCACCACCATCTCCGAGGCCATGGCCCCGGACGAACTGGTCAATTCCCTGAACCGCTACTTCAGCGGCCAGGTGGACATCATCATGAATCGCAACGGCATCGTGGACAAGTACATCGGTGACGCCATCATGGCCTTCTGGGGGGCTCCGGTGCAGCACGACGACGACGCGCTGCAGTCCGTTCTGGCGGGGCTGGAGATGATGGACGCCGTCACGGTGTTCAACGCCGGCCAGGCGGCCCTGGGGAAACCGGAGTTCCGCATCGGCATCGGCATCAACTACGGTGTGGTGACGGTGGGCAACATCGGCTGCGACCGGAAGATGGACTACACCGTCATCGGGGACATGGTCAACCTGGCCTCCCGGATGGAAGGCCTCACCAAGATCTACCGGGTGGGGCTGCTGATCTCTGAAACCATCCATGCCGAGGTGGACGGGCGCATCCCCACCCGGCTTCTGGACACAGTGGCGGTGAAGGGGAAGACCCGGGGGGTCAGGATCCATACGGTGAAAAGGAGTCTCACCCCGGAAGAGGAGAAGGGCTGGGCCCTGCACAACCGGGGAATGGAGCTGTACTACGACCGGTCCTTCGACGAGGCGGCGGCGATGTTCGAGGAAACCCTCCGTGTCCTGCCGGGGGACTTCAACGCGGAGATGCTCCTGCGGCGATGCCGGGACTACCGGCGGAATCCGCCCCCGCCGGATTGGGACGGCGTGGAAGTCATGGAAACGAAATAGGGGACGGTGTTTCAATGAAAGAGACACCCGCCGAAAAGAAATCCCGAATCCGGAAGGTCCTTCCGGCGGCGAACCTGCCGGCCCTGTTCCTTCTCCTTCTTTTTTTTCCGGCCAGTACCGCTCTGCCGGCGGAGGCGCAGAAAGGTCTGTCCGTAGCGGTCTTCGTCCATGCCGACCCGGGGGAGGGTGAAGCCTCCACGGCATACCTGGAGCATCTCTCCGGCGCTCTGGCGGCGAGGCTGGCAGGGGAAGGGTTCCGGGTTCTCCCCCGGGGTGGCGGGTCCTCTTCCCCGGCGTTCGCGGCGGGGGATGCGGGAAGCGGGGCCGCGGTTCTGACCGCGGCCCGGGCGCTGCAGGCCGATGCCGCCGCCGTGGGGTCCTGCGCCATTCAGGGCCGGCGGCTCTTCATCAGGATAAAGCTCTACGATGTGCGGACGGGCAAACTGGAGGCCGCGGCCATGGAGTACGGGCTCACCGGCCTGTCGGGTTACAACCTGGTGGAGGAAATGGTGGACCGTCTGGGTCCTGAGATGGCGAACTACCGGGAGTCCTACGATCCCGACGAACCCCTCACCGACGAGGTCATGGCGGGGCTGCTCCTCCATTCCCCCGACGAGGGCATGGAAGTGGCCTACGAAAGCGGCGCCCCCTTCGGCAGGGTGGAGGACGGGACCATCCGGCCGCCCTATGTGCCGTTCCGGGTGGGATCCTCCATCGATCTCATTAAAAGCAAGCCGGGCCACCACCCGGAGGTGGAGACGGTTACAGTGACCGGGGGCATCAACGAGGTGAACCTCCGGCCCCTGGCGCGGAAATTCCGCCACGAAACCAGCCTGTACTGGTCCAACGGCCAGAGCCTGGGGGCGGGGGCGGGTTACCGTTACTACCCCTATCCTGATTACCTGTTCATCGGGGCGGATTACCAGTTTTTCGCCCAGCACGATTTCAAGGCGGGAAGCAGCCCGGTGCTGCACAACGATCTGTCTCTGGCGGCGGGGGCCTACCTCTTCGGGGCACACACGTCCCGGGTCAGACTGGGACTGTCCGGCGGACTGGGGGTGGTGACCACCTCCTTCACCCGCCCGGACCTCCCGGTTTACACCGATTATTACATCAACTACTTCAGCGCGTTTGTGGACCTCAACTACAGGCCCTGGTCCTTTTTTCTCCACATGGCGGGCAGGATATCCCTGGGCTGGGGAAACAACATTCTGGGGCGGAAGCAGATGTCGGAAAAGATCGGACCGCCTGTGAGCCTGGGGGTCAGAAAAAAATGGTGAATGGCGCCTTGCGAAAAATCCTTGGGGTCTGGGCCGTTTTCATCGCGGCGGCGGCGGGGAGCCTTCTTTTCCCGGGCTGCGCGGATTTTTTCGCCATGTCGGCCTTCCCGTCGTATCTGCCGGGTCTGGAGAAAACCGTGAATATCCGCAGCCGCATTCCCTGGGAAAAAGGTTCGGTTTTTTCGGACATCTGGCTGCGGGCCGTCACCAGCGGGTCCGGGAAGCGCTTCCTGGTGATGGGCGGCAATTTCGATAATTCCGGTGTTCAGAACGGATTCTTTCTGGTCTTTTCCCGGGACTTGAAGCACCGGGGGGGGCCGGTGACCAGCGAAGACGTTTACGGGGCGGGGAATGTTTACCGTATCGGCAATGCCGCGGGCCCCGCTCCCGGATCCGGATCGGATTCGATTCTGCTGGCCTTCGATGCTCCGCCCAATTCTCTGGTTGCCTACGACGTCGCATCCGGGACCGTGCAACCGTATGCGGATATTTTCGGCCTGGGGACCCACTGGAACCTGAACAACCCGGGGATCGTCAACCCCGTCACCGGTGACGCGTATTATTTCCAGCAGAGCGGTATGACGGCGGTGGAAATAAAAGCCATATCAGGCATGGCCGCGCACACACCCTATACCAGAGACGCCTTCGCCACTCCCCTGGGCGAGACCCTGGAGGTTTTTCTGGGGGTGGCGCCGACACCGGACCGCTCGGGAGCGGTTCTGTTTTTCAAAGGCTTCCCCAGCGGGAAAATCTTCGCCTCCGCCCCCATTGCGCTTTCCGGTCCGCTGGCCGGGGGGGCCCTGATCACCACGGACGATACCCCCTTTCCCGTGGTCGGCGGTGTTCAATACCCGGAAAACGTCTTTGCCGCCCCGGGAGGTCTGGTCGTGGAAAGGGACGGCTATTGGCGTTTCCTCCGCACCACCGGAGGCCGTGTGGAAGGGCCGAAAAAAGAAGAGTGGGACAGGTATTCCTGGACCTTCGCCCCCGAGGGGGACCTGTACTATATTCTGGACAGGGAAAGCCTGCAGCTGTCCAGTGTGAGGACCTGGTGGTGAGTATGAAAAAGTCCGCCTTTCCCCGATGCGCCGCCCTTCTGCTTTTCCTTCTCCTCGCCGCCGCGGCGGGCGCCCAGGGGGGGAAAAGCGCCGTGACGTCGGGCACCCGGGATGGGGAAGCCTCCGGGGGGGCGGGGGG
>Ga0302237_1001193_pt1 | contig 19199 bp, 13 predicted proteins | sample AAG_UR_Ala_MG_FD_193530 | JGI IMG/M metagenome (GOLD analysis project Ga0302237, IMG submission 193530) | Enriched activated sludge microbial communities from anaerobic digester in WTTP, New Holstein, Wisconsin, United States - AAG_UR_Ala | ecosystem: Engineered > Bioreactor > Anaerobic >... | reverse complement strand
TTCCCGCTTTGGTGAAGACTTTCCACAACCCCGCAATCATGAGGATGGCGATTGCCAAGTCAATTAGCAGCACGAGGGCGCCAAAGACGCCTGCCGCGGCCCCGGCAGCCTCGGCCGCCGCCCGCTGAGCCTCGATATCGAATTCCGCGCCTTCGACGTCGAAGTTGATGTCCACATCGCCCATTTCCGGCTGCTCCTGGCTCCACGCCGGCGATGACATCGCAATCCATCCGAACGAGAGAAGGACGCCCAGCAGCAGCGTACACAGAATCCGATTTGGCATAGCGAGACTCCTTTCGAGCGTGAGACATCCAGGGGCGACAGGTCGATGAAGCCCTCTGCCCGACGAAAAGGTTCCAGGCACACACATCCCCAAGACGCGAGCGCCAGCATTGGGCCAAATTGTAAGATACGCTGGCAGGTTTGCATACCCCGACAGGCGGCGGACACGGGCCAGGAGCGACGATCGGACAAGCTGCCAATGCCGCTGGCTTGCCCAGCGATTTTCTGGCCATGGCGGTATCCGCCAGAAGAAATTCAACACCCTCTTCTGCCCTTTACGCGTCGGCTGTCGCGGGGCTTTCCAAATCCTTGAGCGAACGCCCCAGACGCTTGCGCTGGCCCGCTGCCCCCGTGGATTTCCCTGGCTCCGCGTTTCCCTGCTTCATGAACTCCAGCAGTCGAGGCGTGATGTCCTCGGCGTTCTGCGGCGTGCCAATCGCCTCGATCGCATCGGAAACCCCCAACAAGACCGACTGTTTCACACCTTCACGAATCCACAAGAACAGATTGAAATTCATGGTTCTTCTCTCTGCGGAAAGTGGCCCCTTCGGTTTCCTCGCCGCCGTGGCATCAACAAGCCCAGCTTTTTCGGAAAAGCCGGGCTTCCGTCAACGGATCCACTTCTTCACCGTTGCGGCGGGGCGGGAGAATAGCTTGTCACCGCCAACCTGTCCAGACGAACTCGAATTCCCGAAATCAACTTCCCGTTTTCGTCGTCCCGCGGACTCCCGTCGGCTCAGGCGGAGTGAATTCCGCTCGGCGAAGACGTTCCGGGACAGGTGCGAAGCTTCGGACTCAGGCTGCTTTTCGGCGGATGATCGGCGTGCCGCTTCTCTTGTGACGCTCACAGAGCCCTCGAACGCACGTCACTACGTGTTGCCATTCGGCCTCCTGCAGATCGGGAAACAGCGGCAGACTGATCAACCGTTCCCAGATCCGGCTTGCCGTGGGAAGATCTTCGGGACGCCAGCCAAACGTGCGCTCGTAATAGGGGTGCAGGTGTAACGGACGCCAGTGGACCGAGCAACCCACGCCGCGAGACCGCAGTTCGTCGATGAAGCCGTTGCGGTCGAGAGTCAGCTCGTCCAAACGCAGGCGGATGGGAAACAGGTGCCAGGAGTGCAGCCGGTTCTCCGGCACGGGTGGCAACTCCAACTCGTCGACCCCGGCCAAGGCGGCGAGGTAGCGGTGAGCCAAATCCTCGCGCCGCAGCCGCAGCGTTTCCGCGCGCCGCAGTTGGTGGAGCCCGATCGCCGCAGCGATATCGGTCAGGTTGTATTTGTAGCCGGGAGCCTCGATCCGGTAGTCCCAACTACCCCCGCCGGTGTACCGTTTCCACGCGTCGTGCGAAAGGCCGTGCAGCGACATCTGCCGCATTCGTGCCGCCAGTTCCGCGTCGCCGGTGACGGCCATGCCGCCCTCGCCGGTAGTGATGGTCTTGTTGGCGTAGAACGAGAAACAGGTGACGGCGGCCGTGTTCTCACCACAGCGTCGCCAGGGCTGCGATTCATCCGCCCGGTACGCGGCCGGAAGGGCGTGCGCGGCGTCCTCCACGACCCACAGGCCGTGCTTTTCGGCAAATCGCCGGACTGCGGTCATATCCACCATCGCGCCGGCTACATGCACGGGAATCAGGCCGACGACTTTCAAAGAGGGATCCAAGGGCGTTTGCCCGCAGCGCAGATCGCTGATTTTCCGGGCGGCGTCGTCCAAGTCGATGTTGCCCGTCAGCGGATCGCAGTCCACCAGCAGCGGCACGGCGCCTTGGTAGCGCACGACCTCGGCGGTCGCAGCGAAGGTCATGGTGGGCACCAGCACGGCTTGGCCCGGCCCCAAGTTCAGCGCCTCGACGGCCAAGTGCAGCGCCGCCGTGCAGGAGTTCACGGCAACCGCGTGCTTGGCACCGACGAAATCGGCCAAGTCGCTTTCGAATCGCCTCACCCGTTCACCCGTCGTCAACCAGCCGGAGCGGAGGCAGGCGACGACCTCGCCGATTTCGTCGTCCGACAGGGCGACCCGAAAGAACGGGACGGCGGCCGGTTTGAGCAGTGCCGGCTGGGGGGCCTCGCGCCGACGGTCTGGCAGCCGGTCGGTCACGAGCCGCAGCAGGGTCTGCCGCACCAAGGAGAGATCGTGACGAACCGAACTTCGCCGCACGTAATCCTTTGCCAGGCGGAGCTTCTGGGGCAGGATCCGCTGCACGTATTCCGCATCGGGATCGCCGGCGGCGGCCAGTACCGCCGCTTCGTCCCGGAACGTAATCGAAGCCGGATCCGTAATGCCGGGGCGGACGGTCAGCACCTCGCGGAAATCGTCCGGGAACATGTGCACGTAGCGAGGAACCTCGGGCCGCGGCCCGACCAGGCTCATCTCGCCCTTGAGCACGTTGATCAATTGCGGCAACTCGTCCAGCTTGGCCTTGCGAAGCCAGCGTCCGACGCTCGTGATGCGGTCGTCATCGCCGATCGTGATCTGCCGCCCCCGCGACTCGGCGTCCTGGACCATCGTGCGGAACTTGAGAATCCAGAAAGGCTGCATGCCGCGCCCCATCCGCTGCTGGCGGAAGAACACCGGGCCTGGAGAGCTGAGTTTCACAAGGACGGCAATCACTGCTAGCAGGGGTGAAAGCAGCAGCAGCCCGCCAGCGGCACCCAGCACGTCGATCGCTCGTTTCATGCGCCACCTCTTCCGTCACGCGTCACCTTTCGTCCCCTCAGGGTCTGCGGATGATACCCAGGTAACGCCTGCGCAGCCACGGCAGTTTCTCCGGCAGGTGCATGATCTGGGTGCCCCCAATCGGTGTCCGGAGCTGACCATTGCCCCGTCAACCGCGGTTGGGGGGCCGCTTACCGACGGCATTTCAGATGAATGTAGGAGCGCCAACCAGGCACGAAATAGGTCACCAAGTCGTACCCAAACTGGCCGAGCGCAAATCGTCTCCTACCCTGGAGCATATCGCAGGGACTGGCGGAGAGCATCTCAGATCGGAGTTCACGAAATCCCACCGCCAGGCACAACCTCATGATCTCGCCTCGGGTGTACTCGTGGATATGTCCGTGTCCGTGGACCCAGTCGCGGTTGAGTTGGTGATCGGCGGGCTCCAGGGGAGAACGTCCCAACAGCATCTTGACCCGTTGAGAGAGTCTGGCGATGTTTGGCACGCCCATGATTAGCACTCCGTTGGGGCGAAGCACGCGGTGGACCTCTCGCAGCACTTCGCTGGGCGGGGCGAACACGTGTTCTAGAACTTCGGTGAAGACGATCACGTCGAACATCTCGTCCGCGAAGGGCAAGCGGGCATCATCGAGGTTACAGGCGCGGAGTTCGACGCCTGCTTGCCGGCACCGTTCGGCCAACAACTCGGTGCGATCCAGGGTCCACACGTCGTCTTGCGGTCGGGACTGCTTCAAGAACAACGTGAAAGGCGTGGTGCCGATATCCAGGATCCTCAGCGGCGTCGGAGAGGCGGGGATGGCGGCGGCAATACGCTTGAAGCGGAATTGGGAGTCGCGCATGTACTGGACTTCTTTGTCCCGATCCAGTTCGATGTGGGCCGAGACGTTAGTATCCTGCCTCAGTTCCTCGATGTATTCGTCGAATGTCATCCTGACCAGCCTTGGGACCCCGCTAGGTGACAGCATGGCATCTTCCCCGGCGGGGCTGATTGTGGAAGCGGAATCGACTGCGAAGGCCGACGCAACGCGACCGTTGGGGCAGACCGCCAGAGCAGGCCAATTCGTTTGCAGGGAATCGCCTGTCTTGCCGACAGTCTCTTCCATCCATCACGTTCTGCGGATGATACCCAGGTAATGCGTCCGGAGCCACGGCAGTTTTTCCAGCAGCTGCGCCGTCCACCATGAAACCGGCGCGATCGTCCGGGCCAGCGGTGGCGCGAGTGTGGTCCTTTCCAGACGGATCTCGCAGGCAGGAAACAATTGCCGGATCTCGGCCTTTTTTACGCCGCGCACGTCCGGATTGCGGGGATTGTTGAAATGAAAGTCGTACCACAAGATCCAGCCGTCCGGCTTCAGGACCCGCAGCATTTCCGCCGCGACCTGGCGGCGCAGGTGGGCATCCAGGATCGAGGTGAATACCGTCGCCTGCAGCACGATGTCGAAGCTGGCGTCGGGGAAGCCGAGCGCCGCCGCGTTTCCCTGCTGCAGATGGACCGCGGCGGGACACAGGCGGCGGCCCTCCTCGACCCGTTGCGACAAGAGGTCCACACCGAACAAGTGCTCGCTCCGCGCGCCCCACTTGATGAAGTCGCGCAGCCACGCCCCGTTGCCGCAGCCGACGTCGAGAATCTTCTGCGCGGCCAACTGGTCCGCCAACCCGCACCGCCGGAGCAGCGCCAACACGTGGCGTTCGCGCTGCTGCATCGTAAAGACATAATCCGTCCGGAACCAAGAGTACCGGCCCCGGTCCTGGCGACGGGCGTAGGCTTCACAAATGCGCTGCGCTGCGGAATTCTCGGATTGCACCTCTGCCGTAACCGTGGAATGGGACATGATCTGCGTTTTCTGTTGGAAGTTAACGAGACAGGGGGGCGTCGGAGATCGGCGACATGTCGCGTTTCCCGAAATTCAGGAATCGCATCATCCCGTGCAGATAGCCGCAGCCGTAGGCGAAATGCAGCGTGGGAAAGACCAGCAGCATCGCGGCTCCACAGGCCAAGCCCTCACGCCGTCCTACGGAAACCGCCCCGGCCAAGAGCGCGGAGAGGTAGCCTCCCAAGACGCTCGCCGGAAGCCACCAAGCCGTGGGGACTGCCAGGGCCAGGGCCAACGAGAGTGTCAGGACGACAAGGAACAGCGAGGGGACCAGTTGCCGGAACGTCTTCACGCCGCCGACCTTCTTGACCACCAGCGGCTTGAAGTACCCGTATTGGTAGTACATGCGCCAGAGCTTGCCGAGCGAATCGCGCGGGTAGTACGTGGATTGGACGTCGGGCACCAGGAGGATGCGGCCGCCGTGCTTCTTCAACCGCAGGTTGAGTTCGTCATCCTGGTTCCGCACCAGTTCCTCGTCGAACAGGCCGATGCGATCGAAGACTTCCCGGCGATAGCAGCCGAAGGGCACGGTGTCCACCCACCGCGGGGAAGCACAGCCGATGCGAAAATAGGAATTCCCGACACCCAGTGGGTGCGAGAGGCCGGCGGCGATGGCCCGCGTCACGGCACCGGGACCCGTCGCTTGCGTCACGCACAGGCCGCCCACGTTGTCGGCACCGCTCTCTTGCAACCAGCGGACCAACGAAGAGATATAATTCGCAGAGTACACGCAATGGGCATCCATCCGCATGAGAATCTGTCCGCGAGCGGCACGAATGCCGACGTTCATCGCGGCTGGTGTGATGCGCCGGCGATTGTTCAGCAGGCGGATGTAAGGATGCTGGCGGGCGTAACCGCGTACATGCTCCCGCGTACCATCGCCGCTCATCCCATCCACCACCAGGACCTCGAGCCGGTCCTTGGAAAAGTCGCTCTGAACGATGGATTCCAGACAACGGGCGATACGCGCGGCCTCGTTGCGGCAAGGCACGACCACGGAAACCAAGGGCTTGTCCACAATCCAGTCTCCTCCAATGCTACGGGAACTCCTTCGGTCTGCTGATTCTCAAGCCGCATCGTGCTCGATGCCGTACCTTGCGCGCGACGCCGCCAGTCGACGCACCATGCTGTGGATGAAGTCCCGGCAGGTATTCCGGGCGGCCACCTGATAGGCATTGCGGATGCAGCGCCGCCGGAGTTTCTCGTCGTCGATCAGCCGGGCGATGGCACGAGACATCGCCTCCGGATCGCCGGGGGGCACGAGCAAAGCGCTTTCGCCGTCACAGAACAGGTCACGGGCACCACCAACGTCAGTCATCACGCAGGGCAACGATTGCGCCGCGGCCTCCAACAGGGTCCGCGCAGCACCCTCCGTCATCGAGGGAAAGGCATAAATGTCCGCCGACCGGTACTCCGTGTTGAGCCTCTCGCCCAGGGCAACGAATCCCACCAATTCGACATATTCATCCAAAGCGGCCTCTCGGATTCTAGCTCTTAGACTTGCGACATACGCTGGCGGGTCGCCCCCGCCGACGATTCGGAGGCGAATCGGCCGGCCCTCGCGCAGCAAGGATGCGACCGCGTCGAGGAGCGTCTCCACACCCTTGGCGGGCCGCAGCATCCCGACGTACAGAACGGTGATGATGTCGCCCTGACAGGTATCCTGCCTAAGAAAGAAGTCGCCCGGCTCCAAGGTCGATGAAAAGACCGTCTCGGGTGCAGGATGGCGGCGGCCGTAACTGGCTGCAATGGTGCCCCCGTTGAGCAGCAGGAGATGTCGACGAGCCGCGCGAAACGTCAGGATTTCCTCCGGCAGGAACATCAGCCGGCGCACCAGTCGCCCCGTCAGGGACCAGTCCCGGCGATGCCAGATCCCGGCGACTGGATCGCCTACCATGTCGAAAACCAAGCCGATTCCGCGAGCTTCGCAAGGCCTTGCTACGACCCAGGGGCAGGGATCAAAAAGTCGCACGTACAGGGCATCCAGTCCGTCGAGATGGCTCTCCACAGTGCGCCGCAATTCGCGTTGCCGCAGCCATGCCGAAGCATAGTTTCCGCCCGGCACGGGAACCACTTCCAGCCGTGGATCGCGAATGCAGTCCAGGTTTTGTGTGTGGGGATTGGCGGCCAACGTCGTGAACAACCTGACGCCGTCCGTCATGTCCAGGAAATGCCGCAGGTAGCGGGCATTACAGCCCACCGTGAACACGCGTCCCGCATCTTGGACCACGTTCCAGTGCGCGTAGATTCCGATCTTCATGCTTGCGTTCCCACTTTCTTCGGTCCCAGTCCGTCTTCCGCCCATGCCCAGGTTTGCAGCGCTCCCGCCCAATGCCGCTGGGCGGAGGCGATGGCGCTTTCGACGCGCAAGCTGCCGCGGCCGCCGCCGGCCAGCGCCGCTTCGACGGCTTGCACGAGATCGCCGGGGACGAAGTTGTCGGCGTCCAGAATGGAGTCCGCCGGCAGGCCGATGTCCCGCGAAAAGCCCGTGCACTTCGGATGGTACGCCAGCGACACCAGGGCAACCTTCCGCAAGAAAGCGAACACGGCGCTGTGCAGTCGCATGGCGATCATCGCGTCGCAGCGGCCCACCTCGTTCAAGAAATAGCGGGGATCGGGCCGGTAGGGAATGACTTCGATCGCGTCCAGGCCGTCCAGACCGCGACAGATTGCTTCGATCGCCGGACGATCGCCTTGAATTGCATGGCCGTTGAACTCGAAGAACCGCACCAGCAATCGTTGCCGCCGCGCCAATCGCCGCAGGGCCTCCGCGATCTTGACGCAACGCGCGTCGTCCAGCGCCGGATCCCCGCCGCGGAATCGTTGCACGTGGCACGGCGCCAGTCCGATGGTCATCGGCCCGCAGATGTCGTCGCACGCTTGCCGGACTCGCTGAGTGGGTTGCGGTTCCCTCAGCAGCAGCGCAGCCAAGTCAAAATGCCGCTCGGTTCGACAGCGCAACGGTTGAGCACACAGAAACTCCCACGAGGGCTCGTCGCGCACGCTGACGTAGTCGAACCGGTTCAGGTAGCGAATCAGGCGGCGGATCTGTCCCGCAGACTGAATCGGGCCGATCGAGACGCCCAACGCCGCCGTGCGCAGGCCGGGATTGCGGGCCTGCAAGGCGCGTAGTTTCAAGGTCTCACGCTCGAAATGACAGGCTTCGTGCAGGACGCTGCCGCCGCACAACACCACCGCATCCAAGTTGCCGCCGAACTTCAGCAGCCGCAACAGGGAGGCGCCACGCCAACGTCCCAGGCCGCGGTAGATCGGCAGCAGGTGGTCGCTCTGGCAGCCTGCCGGCACATAACTGCTGGTCACGCGCACCTCGGCCGCCGAACGGGCTCGCACCAGTTGCTCGCCCAGCACGGCCATGAAGGCGTCGTCGCCGACATTGCGGAAGTCGTAGCCGCAAAGGCCCAGCACCGTCAGACGGTTGGCGTTCATGCCGCTTTCACCTCCGCACGCGCAGGCGTGCCCCTGGGCTGGAACAACTGCTCGAAGCTTTCCGCCACGCGGTCCCAGTTCGAATGCCGGACGACGCATTGGCGGGCCGCCCGCCCCAGCTCCGCCCGGCGATTCGGCGCGTCAAGCAGTTGCAGGACTTGTCCTGCGAACACTTCGAGCGGGCTCTCCACAACGTCGATACCGGGCCTGACCGGCAACGCCTCGAACGCTTCGCGAGTCCCAACCACCGGCAGGCCGCAGGCCATCGCCTCCAGGACCTTGTTCTTAATCCCGCCGCCCATGGCCAGCGGTGCCGCGTAGACGGTCGCCTGAGACAACTCGGCGGCGAGATCGGGCACGTAGCCGGCGAGCGTCAGCCACGGTTTGCCGGACACCGCTTGCTGCAGCGAGCGGCCGGCCGCGCCGCCCAGGATGCGGATCTCGAAGCCGTCTTGGCCCAAACGCGTTGCCAACTGCGGGCCCACCACCTCGGCCAGAAACCGCACCGCGGTCTCGTTCGCCACGTAGCCCAGGTGGCCGTGAAACACCACTCGGGGCGGTGGTTGGGGCCTCGCTCCGGCCAGCGGGCGAAGCTGGTCCGAGTCCACGCCGTTGGGAATGACGTGGACCGGCAGTTGGGGCGGCAGGGAGGCCGCCGTCACATCGCGCGAACCGACGAAGACCACATCGCCGTACTGCGGGTAGAACGCCTGCTCGTATCGCGCATAGCGGCGAGCAACCTCGCGGTGGTACGCGCTGCGCAGCGGGCTGGAGGAACTGGCAGCGATGTTCCGATGGAGCATGCTCAGACAATCGCAGGCGAACAGAACCCTCTGCAAGTGCCGAGCGGTGGGGGCCAGCAGACCCGCCCAGTTGGGGCTCCAGACCATCAGGGCATCGGGTTCCCATTGCGCCGTCGCGGCCTCGACCGCAGCCCGCAGGCGGCTGCCGGCGCAACGTTCCAGGAATGCGACCCCGGGCGGCCGGCGGCTGGAGACGAATTCCCGCAGGCGCGCCGCCGCGCTCATTCGTGGACGTTCAATCACGCACACGCCCTCGTTGCCGATGCCCAATTCCGCCAGGGACTGGGAGTTCATCGCCGCTGTCTCCTGCGTTTCGCGGAGAATGACGAAGCGGAACCGGTGTCGGGGCGACAGCCGTTTCAAGACGTGGTAGCGGTTGATCCGGCCGCCGTCGAACGGCGGTCCCGGCCAGTTGGTCACGTGCAGGACCTTCAGACCGCCGGCAGGCTGGGAATGTTCCGCGATGAGCATGACTCGTTCCCCTTGTTCAGCGGATTCCCCTGGCGTAATAGATCATGCCGTGGTTCCGCACCACGAAACCCAGCCCGCGCAGCTTGCTGGTGGTCGCCGCCAACTGGGAACGATAATCCGGAATCGGGTGCGCCTCGAAGACGATGTGCCGGATGCGGCGGAACAAGTCGGAAGGCGCCGAGAGCAGGATCTCGTATTCGCCGCCTTCGCAGTCGATCTTGAGGAGGTCCACCTCCGGCAGTTCGTGCCTGGAGAACACCTCCTCCAAACGGTCGCAGGGCACGGTGCGCTTCTCGCCTCCCGCGAACAGGAAGGACGAGGCATGAACCTCCTGGTCGTTTCGTTCGACCGACAAGGTCAGTTCGGAAGCCGAGCCGACGGCGCGATGGCACACCGTGATCCGGTCCTGAAGGCCATTCAGCCGCACGTTCTTGACCAGCATGGCCAGGTTCTCTTGCGTCGGCTCGTAGGCCACCACTCGCCCGCCGAGATAGTGGGCGGCAAACAGAGAGAAATCACCGATGTATGCGCCGATATCGACGACCGTGGGAGCGGCGGAAAGCCGGCAGTGTCTGAGATACGGACGCTCAAAGAACGTCTCCCGCACGATGCGAGCGTCCCAGAGGTTGTTCCGCATCTCGATCCGCAGGCCATCGCGGGTCTGCAGGAGTACGGCTCCTGGGCCGCACTGCCGCAGGGCGGCAAGATAGGCCGCCGAGTTGCGAAACAGCCACATGGCTCGGCAACGGTGCAACTGCACGGCCAGCGGACGCAGACCCGCACGCACGACAGCGAAAGGCGGAGGCAACTGCACGGCTTGTGGTCTCCAAAGCTAGAGTCTTGGAAAATCGTTTCGTTCCAGCGCCGCAGGTGTCAACAACTCGGTCTGACCTGCTGCGGCAGCAGGAAGGACGGGAGAAGTCATCAGGGCGGCGGGAGCCGCGGTTTTCGCCGGGGACGAGTCGCGCAGCGAACGGACTCTGCGCATCACCAGCAGTCCTTGAACAGCCATGTTCGGCACGTGGGAGCACAACAGCGACAGGGCGACTCCGCTGGCGCCCCAACGCGGCACCAGGACTTGCCCCAACAGCAGACCCAGGCCGCCGGAGAGCACGGTCAGCACAAGATAGGCCCGATTCAGCCGAAGGCAGAGCAGGTACTGATTGATGATCAGAGCCGGTCCGTAACAGATCACCCACAGGCAGAGGATCCGCAACGGCAAGACGGCAGACTGGTACTCCGGCCGATATCCGATGGCCAGGACCCAAGGCGCCAGCAGCAGCAGCGGAAGGGCCAACACGAGCGTCACGAACGCGGCGTAACCACAGTGCCGCAGCAGGCCGCGACGGCGTTCTTCGTAGCCATTCCCCTCTCGCGTCAGAATCGAGATCTGGGGGGTCAGCAAGCGGACCAGCTGGGATTGAGCGATGGTGACCAGCGACACCAGTTGGAAGGCGACCGCGTAGTGGGCCAGGCGTGTGGGGCCGGCGCGGGACTCCAACACGATCTGGTTCCAGTGGGTCAACAGCAGACTGGCCAGGGCGCCGCCGAAGACCAGGGAGTTGCCACAGGTCAGCTGCCAGGCACGCTCCAGGCACCCTCGCCACACGGGCCGAAACGACCTGCTTGCGTAAATCCATTGGGCAGCGCCGCCGGCCAGTCGCGCCGCCACCAGGCCGCCCAGCACGAGGATGGCCGGAGAGGCGTCGGAGACACCGGCCAGCAGGCAGGCCGCGAGGACCCCGAACAGGATTCGCTCCAGCAGAGCTAAACCAGCGCTGATCCCCATTTCGTATCGGGAATCCAGCCAGGCGGTGGGCATCAGCCCCATCGTGGCGCCCCACACGCCGCCGGCGAGTACGGTCCAGGCCTTGGTTGCCTCGGGACCGTCCCGGCTGCCGCCATACAGCCAGCATCCGCCCAGCACAAGAAAGGCGATCGCGCTGCGCTGCAGCATCGAGGCCGTCAGCAAAGCCTGACGATCCGAATTCTGCACCAGATCGCGGACCAGGGTCCGGTCGCTGCCGAAGGTCACCAGCGTGCTGCAGATCGCTCCCACCAACAGGCCATAGCTGACGCTGCCGTAGCCGTCCGCGCCCAAGCGGTTGGCCAGCCAGAGTTGCAGCGCGAATCCGATGCCGGCCTGAGCGTAGTTGCAGATCATCAGCACGATGGCGGCGCGGCGGGCCGGGGACGAGGCCTGCGCGAGTACCTTCTGCCACCGCAGCGCGCGGACATCGGAAACCGTTCCGACCCCGACGTACCGTTCCCGGCCAAGCGGGCATGGGGCGCTGCGATCGGTCAAATTGGCTTCCAGGTGTGGCAAGGCTAGCGGCCTCCCCCTGAAGTTCATCTCCCCTGCCCCCTCCAACCTGCGCGCTTCGACTCGCCAGCCGATTGTGAGAGCACGTGAATGACGTACACCGGCAGGCCGTGCAGGACGATCACGGACACCAACCCCGACATCCCTTGTCCTGCGACCATCAAGGGATAGACCAGGAAGGCGGAAAAGGCCCGCATCAACGGTCCTCGGCCGTACAGATGGCGGCCGAGCACCGAGTACAGCCGGCCGATCGTGAACATTCCCAGTACGACGCCGGGAAGGCCAAAGTTGAGGTACCAGTCGACGGCGATTGGGACGGTCGCGGAACCTGCGCCTTGATATCCCATCAGCTGATAGGCTTGCTCGCCCAAGCCAATGGTCGGTTTAGTCGGCCAGATGAATCGGGGAATGAAGACGATCACGCTGTGGGCCAGCGAGGCACCGTACAGCCAGCCGAACGTTTCCTGGCCCCGGACCACCAGATTGCCGCCGTACTGCAGGTGCGAGTAACGCGTGCTGATCCGCAGCACCGCCTCCCCCAAGCCATCGTCCGCCCCGGCTTCGTCGCAATACGGATCCAGAACCGTCCCCAAGGCCGCTGTCGCCTCCACGGCGCGGGTCATCCCCGCCACCCCCACGCGTTCCTTCGTCATCGCCTGCTTGAATCGCGTCAGCACCGGGTAGCTGATAACGATCAACGCCAGCAGCACGGCGGAAAACAGGATGCCGTTGCGCAGTTGCCGCGGGGAACGGCCGGCGCTGAGCAGCATCATGCCGCCGAGGTAGAACCAGGGCAGGAACACGTCTGCCCGCTGACCGGAAAACAACCCCGCCATCGAGTACGCGGACAAGAGCGCCAGACAGCTCACACGGCCAGCACGCAAGCGCGAGTCCCACAACGCGCACGTGCAAATCGTGCCCACGTTCGCCAGAATCGATGGCAACACCCCGTGATTGAGAAAATTGCCGGCACTTTCGTAAAACGAGTACAACTGGACCAGCAGCCTGAAGCAGATCCCGATGACTCCGATCCACAACGGCAAAGTCAGATGATAACGGACCGCCCCCGAGGACGCGACCGAGTCGGCCGGCGGCCGGACCTGCCGCCGATCCGTGCAGCACCCCCAAACAAAACTGAGCCAGCCGGCCGTGCCCACCAGGAGGCTCCAGGCAAGCGTCTCCGGAGACGTATCCAGCATCGGATGAGCCGTCTCCGGGAACCATCGCAGGAGAACGCCGCTGGTCGGATACGCGGCGACATACATCCCGCAGAAACTCAGTGCGAGCACGTGCGGGCGCCACCCGGCGCCGGCGAACACCCCCGTGACCAGCAGACCGGCCAGACAAAGGACCAAGGAACTCGCAAACAAGGAATCTTCGTTCGGAAAGGAGCCCAGCAAGAGCAGGGAAAAAACCGACGCGATGGTCGCCAAGATCAGACAGAACGAGGAGTTGGAGAGAGCAGCGGCGGCGGGCGGTGTCGCCGGCAGAATACCGCGCGCGTCCCGCTTGGCCGCTTGACCGCCGGCCTGTGGGCGATCGAGAAAAGCGTTGCCAGGAACCGTGCGGGCACCGCTTACGAGTGCCGCCGGGGCAAGGCAGGCTTGATGCGTCGTCCCGGACACGGCGCGTCCAACGCCGCGGCCATGCCGTGTTTCGGAATCTGGCCCGATTTTCTGCGCCATGTCGCTAGCTAAAGGGTAGCTCTTGGGTGACGGTTTTTCTGGGGGGGGCGGCGTTCTTCCCAGCGTCTGCCTGATCGCAGCAACTTAGACGCATGCGGAGGACGGCCACGCGGCTCCTGCCCCGCCGCAAATGGGGCGTTAGATTAGCCCCGGCATATAGACGTGGCAAGACCAGTTTCGCTGCTGGCAGTGCAGGCAAGGGGGACCAGTGCGAAGCCGCCGGCTTCACTCCTGCGCGGCACGCCCCGACCACGACGGTGAAGACCTCCGTCTCCTCCGCCCTCCGGTCAGGCGGCGGCTTTCGTCGGAAACACAGCGCGGGCGGGCAGGCGTTCGGGCTCAGCGGAATTGTCGTCGAGATCTGGGACAAGGACTCGTAAGGGGCCGAGTGTTGAGGGCCGTTCGGCGGCGGGCATCGGCGGGGCGTATTGAGGAACGGTTCTTAGCAGCAGTTGAATGAGGTTGGGCTCCGGCCCATCAACGGACCGCTGCAGTTGCCGAATCTGGTCTTGAAGAAGAGTCAAGCTGGCGCGGCGGGAGTCCGCGACTCGAATCTTGGGGTGCGACGTGGGACGATGACTCTCGCCGTCGCAGTTCAACTCTTCGAACATCTTTTCGCCGGGGCGCAGGCCCGTATATTGGATGTCGATGTCCTTGCCGAGTTCCAGCCCGGACAAGCGGATCATGTCCCGCGCCAAGTCGACGATCTTGACCGGCTCGCCCATGTCCAACACGAAGATCTCGCCGCCACGGCCCATGGCCCCGGCTTGGATCACCAGTTGCGATGCCTCCGGAATCGTCATGAAGAACCGGACCATGTCGCGATGCGTCACCGTCAGGGGCCCGCCCAGGGCAATCTGCTGGCGAAAGATGGGAACCACACTGCCGGCCGAGTCCAAGACGTTGCCAAACCGCACCGTCACGAACTGGCAACGGGACTCCGCAGCGATCGCCTGCACGTAGAATTCGGCGACGCGTTTACAGGCCCCCATCACACTCGTCGGGTTGACCGCCTTGTCCGTTGAAATCATCACGAAAGACGAAACGCCGCTGTTCTCCGACAGGTCTGCCAGCAGCTTGGTGGCCATGACGATGTTCTTGACGGCTTCGCCGGGGTGGGCTTCCATCAGCGGCACGTGCTTGTAGGCGGCGGCATGAAAAACCACATCGGGACGGTGGGTCCGAAACAGCGTCTGCATTCGCGCCGCATCGGTCACGTCGCCGATCGAGACGCGGATATCCAAGTCCGGCGCCAAACGCTTCAACTCGCGCTCCAGGAAGAACTGCCCGTTTTCTGAACGGTCGACCAGCACCAGGGAGCGGGGCGAGAACTGCACCAGTTGCCGGCAGATTTCCGAGCCGATGCTGCCGGCACTGCCGGTGACCAGTAGCACGCGATCGTCGATCCAGCGGTGCAGTTCCGCCAGATTCAAGCGGACGGGATCCCGGCGGAGGAGGTCTTCGATCGAGACTTCGCGAGGGCGCAGGTCCACGCTGCCGCTCAACAGTTGCTCGTAACTGGGCAAGACCTTGACGTTGATCCTGGTTTGGCGAGCCTCGTCCACCAACTGGCGGACTTGCTGTCCTGCCAGTTCGCCGGCGGTGATGAACACGTCGGAGATATTGTGCTTGCAGGCCAGCTCGCAAGTGTCGGCCAGGCGGCCGATCACCGGCACGCCGGCGATTTGCGAACCCAGGGCGTTCGCGTCCTCCGCGATGAAACCCACGACCCGATAGGCCAACCGCGGGTTGCGGCGGATCGCGCGCAGCAGGGCTTCGCCGGAATCGTTCGCGCCCGCGATGAGGACCGGTGTCGTGCCGCCGGAAAACAACGGCGAAAGCTCACGCTCCTCCCACAACCGAGCCAGCGACCGCACTCCGCCGATGGCGACGATCGTCAGTCCCCAATCCATCAGGAACACGCTGCGGGGCGTTGCGGACGCCGGCAAGACAAGAAAATCGACCAGCAGGATGGCAAACGAACTGGCCGTGGCGGCCTTGAGCAGCAGCGTCAGATCGTGGAACGTGACGTACCGCCCCCAGCCTTGATAGACTCGGTAATAGCTAAACGCGGCGACCTTCAAACAAGCCACCCAAGCAAACGTTGACAAGAAGACGCTCAGTTCCGGTTCGCTCAGTTCGCCCTCGAATCGCAGCCAGTAGCAACCAAAGTAAATCAGGGCGAACAGCGGCCAGGACGCGGCGGCTCGCAGCCTCGCTATCCCAAAGGCGCCGTTCTTTCGAAAGAAATTCCACATGGTGGTCCCTGCTAGCGAACGATCCTGGCTGGGGAACTCAGCCGTTGCCGATTGGCCTGCTCCAACTGCTGCTGCAAGCCCGCTTCCTGGGGGCGGCGACTGAGGCACCACTGCAACTCCGCGACGGCTTCCGCGTACTCGCCGCCGTTGGACAAGGCCATAGCGAGGCGCCGGTGCAAGTCGAAGTCGTCAGGCGAGTGGAAAACCGCATTTCGGCCGGCTTGCGCCGCTTTGCGCGCGTCTCCCAGGGCCCCATGCACCTCGCGAGCCTGGTCCCACAGCCATGCGGCGTCGGAACCGTCGCTGTGCTGGGCCTCAAGCTCCAGTTCCGCAACGTAGCGGAGCCCGACCAGCCTGCTTGCCTCCGCCGCTTGGTGGAGGCGGTAGAAGCGGTACAGCTTGCCGAGTGCGACGCGGTCCGGGCTGAAGTAATCCAGGAACGCCTCGGCAGGCATACCGGACGCCAACAACTCGATGATCGGCGTCTGCAGATCGGGATCCGCACGGAACGCCTGCTTCCACAACGTCATCGCTCGCCGGCTGTCGCCGTCCAGCGCGGCTTCCCCGCCAGCCGCCAGCAGTACCAATCCGCTGTAAGGCCGCACCCGCAAAGCCTGATCCACCAAGGCGTGTTTCAAATCCTCCGACGCGCTGTTCAGAAACGCCAATTCGGCCAGATAGACATACCCTTCGCCCTGCACCGGGCAAAGCCGCACGGCCCGCCGAGCGTGCAGCAAGGCCCCGTCCAACAGCCGGCGGTTGTCGCCCATCACCACCGACAACCATCGGTCCTGGTCCTCACGGGTGGGAAATTGCGAGGCCAAGGCCGCGTCCCGGACCTGGCTCAAAGGCATCGGATTCTCGCTGGCTCGTTGGCGTTCATCGAACTGCCGCAAGTACGCTGCCGCCATGCGGAGATTCGCTCGAGCGTTGTACGGCTCCCGGCGCAGGGTCTCCGTCAGGTGGGCGGTCATGGCGGCCGCCTGCTCAGCAAGCTCCGCCGGAGTCGCCTCCGCAGTGACGTGTTTCGCCGCGCGGGCGAGTTTGAAATAGGCTTCCCAATGAGGAGCTGCCAGGGCCGACGGCAGGCGACCGGCGATCAGCGAGATGGCCAAACCGATCAGGCCTGCGCTGGCGACAACCCAGGCCCCACGCGGGACCGCAACTTCACCTCCGTCCAGGAACCATCGCCGCAGCCGATTCCGCCATACGATCCGATGGCTCAAACGCTCGCCGTCCGTGCCGCTTGCACTCAGCTGATACAGCCTGCAGACGCAGGCTGCCGGCACGATGGTCAAGGAGAGACATGCTGGAATGTACCACACGAAGTCCCCGAACGAGTGCAGCAGACTGGCCGCCAAACCGGGCAGCAAAGCCGCCGCCAAGGCAGGGAGCTCGGACTCGCCGGTACACCGCACGAGGCGGCAGCACCAGAACAGAATCGTCGCCGCCGCAGCCAGCAAAAGGACCAACCCCGAAATGCCGGTCTCCACCATCAAGTGCAGGTAGCCGTTCTCGCCATGCGTAAACTCGACGTCGAAATCCTCTTCCATGTACGTCGGGTAGATGTACGGATGACTGCCGACGCCAGTGCCACTGAAGGCGAACTGGGGGATCACTCTCAAGTGCGCGGCCCAGAGTGCCCTGCGGCCTCGGGACAATTCGTCCAGCGACCGGGAATCCCGCAACGTGCTGAGTCGGGCCGCCAACGGCTCGTAACCGTAAATCATCAGTGCCCCGCCCGTGACGACCGCGAGTCCGCCGATGGCCACCAACGACTTTTTCCCTAACATGCCCCGCCAGATCAGCAATCCCAAGCCGATCGCGGTCGCCGCAAACATCGCGATGACGCCACCCCGCGAAAACGTGAGCAGACCGGCAAAGGCGACCAGTCCCAGACCAATCGCCAGGGCATGCTTGGGAATCTCTTGACGACCTGACGAGCCGCCCGCACGGAAGGAAGTTCTCGGGGCGGCGGTCCACAAGCAGTGCAGCCACCACAGAAGTGGACCGATTCCCAGTGCAAGAAAATGGGCAAAGTGGTTCTGGTTCTGAAACGTACCCTTGACCACCCGATACGTGTCGCGGGAGGGATGCTCGTAAATCCACAGGAACTTGCCGTTTCCGAACAGCAGCTGCGCCAGCCCCAAGACGGCCATCCCGACGGCCGCCAACGCCAACCACCGCACCAATCGCTTGACATCCGGCACGTCTCGAATCCGCTGGACCAGCACCACGAACAGCAGCCCATGGGCGACAAACGTGATCAAGCCACCGCGCGTGGCCGCAGGCGACAACGTCAATTGATTCCAGACCCCCAACGGCGTTTCCGCCGCAGCCTGCGGTGACCACAGCGGAAGCAGTGCGCGCGTTTGCGGCGACAACGTGTTCAGCACCGATGGCGGCAGCGGCGTCAACTGCAACACGACCAGCAACACGCCGCCGATCAGAACCCACTCCAGACCGGACCAACGCCAACGCGCATCTGCTAGCAAGCATTGACGCCCGATCCAACAGACCGCCGCGAAGCACACCAGCGACACGTACACCAGACGGCCAATGTCGCCCCGCCCGCCCATCAGCAGCGGTGCGACGAAGATCACGCCTATCAGCCCCGCATCGACAAGCTGCAGCAGCCGTCGGCTGATTCGCTCTCCCGCTGAGCGCAGCCGGTCGGAAACCCGACGACGCGCATGCTTGCTCTCGTACGACGAACCCGCCCGTGACACGCGACGCCTCCTCCTTGAAGCGAAACCGCCTGAGCCCTTCTCCCTTGACCGGCGTATGCGTGCCAAGTACGGGGACTGCCGGCACCGGCTCACGCTGGGTCAACTGCGGAGATATGAGAGGCGGAGAGTACAGGTTTGCCCGCGCTCGGACAAGATGAGTTTGGAGAATTGGGGCGAGTTCCGCTTTCGAAACAAGATCGCCGGCGGCGTGCAAATCCGGAGGTGTTTCTCCGAATTACGCGCGACCGGCGATGGCATTTCACAGCAATTCCTGGGGCCGGGCTTCCGCACGAAACGGTCAGCTTGCGTCGTCATCGTCGTCCACAGCCAGGACGATTGCCGTGGCAATCCCGGCAATGGCGGCTACCGCGACGCCTGTGCGTACATACGGATTGCCCCACCAGTCGCGGAAGCCTCCCTGTCCTCGCCGAACATCTTGCCCCGACACCAGGAGAACCGCATCTTTGGCCGTGGGCGGGGCCGCCGCTTTCGTCCAGGCTCGGATCACCGTGCTGTTGTCGCCGGCCGCAAGCACGTAGACACCGCCCTGGTCGAGTGGCACGGCGAACTTGCCTTGGGCGTCACTCGCCGTCCGCTGAACCACGCGGTCCCTCGTGGCTACCGTAACCGACACATCGGATCGGGGCGATC
>Ga0302237_1001190_pt1 | contig 19254 bp, 14 predicted proteins | sample AAG_UR_Ala_MG_FD_193530 | JGI IMG/M metagenome (GOLD analysis project Ga0302237, IMG submission 193530) | Enriched activated sludge microbial communities from anaerobic digester in WTTP, New Holstein, Wisconsin, United States - AAG_UR_Ala | ecosystem: Engineered > Bioreactor > Anaerobic >... | reverse complement strand
CCGTCGTTGGCGGGAACCCGGCGGGGCCCGGCTTCGCAGAGATAGGAGGCGGATGCCGTCTCCGCCGGGCGGAAGCGGTCGGCGGTGGTGAGGGACCGCTCCTCGAAGAAGCTTCCGGCGAAGTGGGTGCCCCCGCCGGGAAAACCCAGATCCAGCCCCGCCATGACGATGGGGTCCGTCCCCAGAAGGCGGGCCAGGTCCCAGGCGCTGGTGGCCACGGACCCCCCCGCCCCGAGCCGGCCCTTGGAATCGGAAGCTTCCTCCAGATAGGCGCCCAGGGGGAAAACCGATCCGGCCAGGAAAAGCTTCCCCCCCATGATACGGAAGACCCGGGGATGGGTGGAGGACTCGGAGACCAGGATCCTCCCGCTCCCCCCGACCCGGTCCAGATGCCGGGTGTTCCAGTACTGGGGATCCACCACCACGACGAAGTCCGGTTCCACCCCCGCCCGGAGGCAGGCCGCATGGCTGGTGTCCACCGCGATGAGCAGGCAGCGCCGCCGCAGTTCCCGCAGCCGGGGAAGGACCTGGTCCAGACTGGGGCCCGCCGCAAGCACCAGGCCGGGGATGCCGGGGCGCGCCGGCGTTTTGCCCTGTCCCGGCCCTTTCCGCTGTCCCGATGACTCGGGCTCTCCCGGAGCCCCGGAGAAGGCCCCCTCCAGATGCCGGATCCCCGGGACCTCCCGGATGAGCCGGATGTTCCGGGCGAGGTTGCGCACCCAGAGCCGCCCGAAGCGCTTCAGGGTATTGATGTTGATCTCCCGGCGGGAGGCGAGCCGGGACAGGGCCTCGTCGGCCTCGGCGAAGTAGCCGGGGTTCGCCGCGCAGGCCGGGCGGTGGCGGATGACCCGGAAAGACCCGGATTCCCAGTCCCCCAGGACGGCGGCCAGTTCCCCGGAAGGAACGGCCAGCAGGAGCCGGAACCCCTCCCGGGCGAAAAGTTCCCGGTAGGGGCGGACCCGCAGCGCCGCGGCGAAGAGCGCCGGGTCAGGCTCCAGGACCACCGCCCGTCCCCGGGGATGCATGCGGAAGAAGGCTTCGATGTGATAGGCCAGCCCGAAGCCGTAGAAGACCGCCGCCTCCGCACCCTCAGGGGTGGCAGCGGCGGATTCCACCAGCCGGCGGGCCTCTTTCTCCGGATCCACCCGGCTGTGGAGGAGAACCCCCTCCCAAAGGGCCGTCACCGAACCGTTCTTCGCCGTCTGCACCCGAAGCTCCGCCGGGACGATGCCGTCCAGGGCCGCTCCGGCATCCCCCCCCGCCGCCGCCAGGCTCCGAAGGTTTTCCTCCAGAAGGCTCATCGCAGCTCCAGGGTCAGGGTCATTCCCGGGGTCACCGGGCTTCCCGGAGGCGGGCTCTGCCGGTAGACCCAGCCGGAGCCTTCGATTATCACCGTAATGTCCTCCCGCGCCAGCAGGGGGATGAGGGCCCGTTTGGAAAACCCGGAAAAGTCCGGCACCCGGTCCTTCATCTCCGGAGGACCCACCCGGGGGAGGGTGATCCTGCCGGGGTGGGTCACGACCCGTTCCCCGTCCCGGGGAATGCCCAGGTAGGGGGCCAGAAAATCGCCGACCCGGGCCACCACCGGGGCGGCCACCCGGCCGCCGTAGTAGCTGTCTCCCTGGGGGCTTTCGATGACCACGTAGACGATCACGTGAGGGTCCTGGGTGGGAAACAGGGCGAGGCAGGAGGCGACGAAGGCGGTGTCGCTGTAGGTTCCGGTCCGGGGATCGATCATCTGGGCGGTGCCGGTTTTCGCCGACACCCGCAGCCCCCGGATCGCCGCCCGCAGGGCGGTCCCCCCCGGCTGGGTCACTCTCTCCATGTAACGCAGGATGCTTCCCGCGGTCTCCGGGGACAGGAGCTGCTTCACCGGGCGGCGGGAATACTCCTTTATGGTCCTGCCCGAGGGAGAGACGATCTTCTTCACCACCAGGGGCTCCAGGAGAACCCCGTCGTTGGCCAGCGCCGTCGCCGCCTTCATGATCTGCATGGCGGTGACGGATATCTCCTGACCGATGGCAATGGTGGGTTTGGACCGGACCGACCAGCTTTCCGGCGGCCGCAGGGAGCCTTTTTCCTCCCCGTTCAGAGGCACCCCGGTGACTTCGCCGAAGCCGAACTGCCGCAGCATGTGGTGAAAGCCCACGGCGGAGACCCTCTCCGAGGCGTAGGCGGCGCCGGCGTTGCAGGAGAGGGAGAGGATCTTTTCCGCGTCCACATACCCGTGCCGGCCCAGGCAGCCGATCCGGATGGATTTGCCGTCGCCGTAGGCGGTCTCATAGGCCCCGTTGCAATAGAAGGTATCCTCCGGGCCTATGCCTGCCAGCTCCATAAAGGAGGCCACGGAAAAGACCTTGAAAACCGAGCCCGGTTCGTACAGGAGGGAGATGGGCTTGTTCTTCATGGTTTCCGGGCTCAGGGTGGCGAAGGAGTTGGGGTCGTAGTTGGGCAGGGAGGCGTAGCCCAGCATTTCTCCGGTTTTCGCCTCCATGACCAGGATCATGATGGAACTCGCCTTGTTGGCCGCCAGGGTCTCTTCGGCGATGGTTTCGATGGTGTGCTGGATCGACAGATCGATGGTGAGGAAGATCTGGTTGCCCAGCACCATCTCCAGGTTTTCCCCCACCACCGGCGGGGAGAGTTCCTGGTTGAAGGTGTATTCCAGGCCGTCCAGGCCGATATTGTCCGTTCCCACGTAGCCCACCAGGTGGGATGCCAGGGTCCTCCCGGGGTAGCTGCGGCCGAACTCGGGGTAGAGGGAGATGCCCTCCAGTCTGCCCTCCTCCAGCAGGGCCTGGACCCGGGAGCTTTCGGTGGGCGAAATCTTCCGCTTGATGAACACGAAGCCGGAGTTCGTCTTGAACCGCTCCAGGACCCTGTCCCTGTCCAGGCTCAGGGCCTCTGCCAGAAGCCGGGAGGTTTCCTCCGGGTCGGAGACGTAGGGGATCCAGGCGCTGACGGAGTTCAGCCTGGTCTGGATCGCCAGGATCCTTCCCCCCCGGTCCAGCAGGGGGCCCCGTTCCACCGCGGGCATGGGGATCCCGTCGGCGGCATTGGGGTCCGAGCCTCCCAGCATGATGAACGCGTAGCGTGCCAGGAGGACCGCGGCGCCCAGCCCGGCAACGACAAGAACGAGTTGAAAACGCCATTTCCCCGAGCCCGCCTTCATCAAGGGAACCTCACCTCGGGATCCAGAGTAGCACTTATACCGCCGTTTTCTCAACCCATGGGGGGTCGTGGAGGTTTTTTCTCCCCCCGGGGAGCTTATCTGTAATATGAGCCCTCTTTCCTGTCGATAAAAACTTTGATATGCCCATGATGACGGAAGTTATTCAACAGAAGGTGCGCCCCCGTCGCTCGGTCGGGGTGGAGCGGACCTCCCGCGGTGGTTTCGTCGCTCCCCTGGGTGCCGCCATCAGGGACCTGGGTTCCGCGGTGGATTCCTCGATCCGAGGGAGGGTGGCCCCGGCCCTCAGGCGGCGCAGGCTGAAGAGACTCTATTCCCGGGTCGAAGCCTCCCGCCGGCGCCCGTCGCCGTTCAGTCTGTCCCTGGCGGGGTCGGGAGGAGCGGCGGAAGCGGTGGCGGACGACCCGATCCTCGGCGGGATCCGCGCCTTTTCCCGGTATCTTTTTTTCCTGGGAACCGCCTTCGCCGCGGTCTTTCTTGTATATTCCGCCGTCGCGGGCGGAGCCTTTCTCCCCCTTTCCGGGACCGACGACTTTTTTCTGCCCCAGCAGGGGGAAATCGAGGACCTTCTGCGTTCCTACGTCGAGCCCCCATCGCCGGAGGTCCTGGCGGGGGATATGAAGAGTCCCGACCCCCTCCGCTTCGCCGCCCTGAGCCTCAGCAGCCGGAGCATCGGACGGGGCGACACCATCTCGGGGATAGCCCGGAGCGCGGGGCTCAACCTGGACACCATCGTCAGTCTGAACAAGATCGAGGACGTCCGAAGGGTCCCGGTGGGAGCGGCCCTGAAGATCCCCAACCAGAACGGAATCCTCTACACCGTTCGCCGGGGAGACTCCCTGAGCGGCATATCCCGGACCTTCAACGTCGGGATGAACGCCCTGGCGGACGTGAACAACCTGGAGTCCGCCACGATCCACCCCGGCCAGGAACTGTTCATCCCCGGCGCCCGGATGAAGCCGCTGGAGCTGAAAAAAGTCCTGGGAGAGCTTTTCATTTTCCCCACCCTGGGCAGGATAACCAGCGGCTTCGGCCCCCGGAACGATCCTTTCACCGGAGTGCGGCGCTTTCACAACGGCATCGACATCGCAGGGCCGATGGGCGCCCCGGTCAACGCCGCCATGGCGGGGAAGGTGGTGAAGATAGATTTCCATCCCACCTACGGACGCTACGTCATCCTCAGCCACCCCTCGGGGTATCAGACCTGGTACGCCCATCTGAACAAGGCCGAGACCACCCAGGGCGCCACGGTGGCGCAGGGGGAGATGATCGGGAGGATGGGAAACACCGGATACTCCACGGGGACGCATCTGCATTTTTCGGTGTTTAAAAACGGTTCTCCTGTAGACCCGATGACTTTTTTGCGATAAAATGGAAATCACCCTGTACCGGAGGTGTCCAGCGGCATGCGCAGATTCGTGATCTTCATCACCTTTCTGTTCGCTCTCTTCACATTCATAAACGCGTATACGAGCGAACGGATGCAGGAGCATAAAAGCCCCTCCGCCGGCATCGGCGAGGCCCCGAGGCATTGAGCCCTCGGGGCTTTTTTTACAGGGACCCGCCGTAAAAAGACCCGCCGGGATTCACCGCCCGTGACAGTACTTGTATTTCTTCCCGCTTCCGCAGGGGCAGGGTTCGTTCCGGCCCACCTTGGGCCGGCTCCGCTGGACCTGAGCCCCGTCCGGCTGGGCCTGCCGCGCCCCTCCGGGAGCCTCCGCCGGGCCATGGCCTCCGAAGGCGCTTACCCGGTTGTGGCTCGCGGTTCCCACCGGGACCCGGGCCGGCTTCTCCGCTCCGGCCCCCGGACCCTCCACCCGGATGATGAACATTTTTTTTGCGATGCCGGTGCGGATGTCGTAGAGCAGCTGGTCGAATATCTGGAAACCTTCGAGTTTGTACTCCAGGAGGGGGTTCTTCTGTCCGTAGGACCGCAGGTAGACCGCTTCCCGCAGGGCTTCCAGGTTTTCCAGATGGTCCTGCCATTTTCCGTCGATGGCCCGGAGGTACTCGAAGCGGATGATCATGTTCAGGTATTCCCCGCCCAGAAGCTCCGCCTTCCGGCCCAGATCCCGCCGCAGATCCTCCATGATCATCTCCCCCAGTTCCCGGGGGGGTGTTCCGATGAGGTCGTCCGCGGGTTTGGAGGGGCTGTAGTGGAACTGGGTTTTCAGGGCCCGGAGCAGGTCCGCCAGAACCGCGGCGTCCTCCCCCCGGGTCTTTTCATAGGGCTCCAGGATATCCGCCACCAGCTCTTCCGCGGTGGACAGCACCCGCTCCTTCAGATTGGGGTCGGTGAGGATCTCGTCCCGGCGGGAATAGATGAACTTCCGCTGTTCGTTCAGGACGTCGTCGTACTCCAGAAGATGTTTGCGAATTTCGAAGTTCCGCTCTTCCACCTTGGTCTGGGCCCTTTCGATGCTCCGATTCAGAAGGGGATGGTTCAGCGGCTCCCCGGGCCGCATGCCCACCTTGGCCAGGAGGTTTTTCAGATTGCCCCGGCCGCCGCCGAAGAGCCGCATCAGGTCGTCGTCCATGGACAGGAAGAACCGGGAGGTTCCCGGGTCGCCCTGGCGGCCGGAGCGGCCCCGGAGCTGGTTGTCGATGCGGCGGGATTCATGGCGCTCCGTTCCCAGCACGTAGAGACCCCCCAGGGCCTGGACCTCCCGGTACTGCTCCTGCCAGAGGGCGAACTCCCGGGTCCAGGCCTCCCGGTACTGCTCCGGCGTCGCTTCCGTGCCCGCCCTCCTGCGGGCCCGGAACTCGGGGTTTCCCCCCAGCTTGATGTCCGTTCCCCGGCCCGCCATGTTGGTGGCTATGGTCACCGAACCCCTGGCCCCCGCCTCGGCGATGATCATGGCCTCCCGGGCGTGGTTTTTGGCGTTCAGCACCTCGTGGCGGATGCCGCGCCGGGTGAGCATCCGGGACAGCAGCTCCGATTTTTCGATGGACACCGTCCCCACCAGCATGGGCTGGCCTTTTTTGTTGACCTCCCCGATCTCGTCGCAGATGGCCTCGAATTTGTCCGATTCGTCCAGGTAGATCAGGTCATCCTCGTCCGCCCGGATAATGGGGCGGTTGGAGGGGATGACGATCACGTCCAGGTTGTAGATCTTGCCGAACTCCTTGGCCTCCGTGTCCGCCGTGCCGGTCATGCCGGCGATCTTTTCGTACATCCGGAAAAAATTCTGGAAGGTCACGGTGGCCAGGGTCCGGTTCCGCTCCGCCACCCGGATTGACTCCTTCGCCTCGATGGCCTGATGCAGACCGTCGGAGTAGCGCCGGCCGTGCAGGATCCGGCCGGTGAACTCGTCCACGATCTGCACCTGCCCCTCCTGCAGCACGTAATCGGTGTCCTTGTGGAAGAGTTTGTGGGCCCGCAGGGCCTGGGTCATGTAATGGATGTATTCGAAGTTCTCGTCCAGAAACAGGGAGCCGGAGATTATTTTCCGCCCCTGCAGCACCGATTCCAGATGGTTCAGCCCCTGATCGGTGAAGGATATCCGTTTCCCTTTTTCGTCGATCTTGTAGTCCCCCACCGGGTCCTCGGGGTAATCCCCCGTGGCGGGGTCCTTGGCGCATTCGGTGAGAAGGTTCACGAGGCGGTTGGTCTCGATGAACTTCGTGGTGTCGTCCTCGGCGGCCCCGGAAATGATCAGGGGAGTCCGGGCCTCGTCGATGAGGATCGAGTCGATCTCGTCGATGATGCAGTAGTTGTGGGACCGCTGGACCCGGGACTCGAACTCGTAGCGCATGTTGTCCCGCAGATAATCGAAGCCCAGCTCGTTGTTGGTGCCGTAGGTGATGTCCCGGGAATAGGCGATCTTCCGGCTCTCGTTGTCCATCTGGGAGAGGATGACCCCCACCGAAACCCCCAGAAGGTCGTAGACCCCCCCCATCCAGGCCGAATCTCTCTCCGCCAGGTAATCGTTGACGGTGACGATGTGGACTCCCTTTCCGCTCAGGGCGTTCAGGTAGGCCGCGGGCACCGAGGAGAGGGTTTTGCCTTCCCCGGTTTTCATCTCCACGATGTTTCCCTGGTGAAGCACGATCCCCCCCAGGATCTGCACGTCGTAGAGCCTTTCCCCCAGAACGCGGCGGGCCGCCTCCCGGGCCAGGGCGAAGGCTTCGGGCAGCAGATCGTCCAGGCTCTCCCCCGCGGCGAAACGGCCCCGGAGGGCGGCGGTCTGAACGGCGAAGTCCTGGTCCCGCAGCCCCATGGCCCAGGCCTCCCTTTCGTTGACTTCGTGGAGCAGGGGCAGCAGTTTTTCCAGGTCCTTCTCGTTTTTCGAGCCGAACAGGAGTTCGATGACTTTCCGGATCATGGGGAAAATGTACCCCGGATCGAAATGGGGGTCAAGATTGACAGATTCCGGCGGCGCCGATAGTATGAGTCCGTGAGACGCCACCTTTTTCTCTCCGCCGCCGCAGCCCTCTGTCTCCTTTTTTTCGTCCGCTGTGACGGGAAAAGCCGGGACACCCTCCCCCGGGAGGAGCTTTTCTCGATTTCCCTGGGAAAGATGGAAGATCAGATCGACCTGTTCCTGCTCCCCCAGGCGCCCTTCAAACATAAAACATCGCTGTTCATGCGGGACGGGACCTTCTACATCGCGTCGGGGTCCTCCTTCAAGGTCATGGAATTCTCCTCCTATGGGGATCTCCTGAGCATGTACTACAACGCCGACGAAAACCCGAAACCGGTGATTCTGCAGAACCCCGCGGAGGGGGCGGTCACGAACCGCCGGGCCCACCCCTATTCCTTCCGGCAGGTGGGAGAGGTCGCCGTCTCCTCCTCCAAGGTTCTGTACGTGGAGGACCGTCTTCCCGACGAGAGGGCGGTGTACGACGACAAACTGGGGATCGTCCTGAACAGGATCGTCCTGCGCTTCCAGGGGGGGGAATACCAGGGCTACCTGGGGCAGGAGGGCCGGGGAGGGACTCCCTTCCCGTACATCCAGAGTCTGGCGGTTTCCAATCGGGACGAGGTCGTCGTCCTGTGCCGCGCCATGACGAGCTGGATCGTGTACTGGTACTCCCCCACGGGGGACCTCCTCTCCACGGTCCATATTCCGCTGGACCGGCTTCCCGCCCCGCCGGGGGAGAAGCTCTTCGCCAACCTGGAAACCATCGTGCCCGACCCGGACGAAAGGGTCCTGCATCTCAAACTCGATTACTATCAGGAAGGCGTGGACAGTTCCACGGGAATCAAGTACGGCGTGGAGGAAATCACCTCCCGGATTTACCGGCTCAACGTGTCCACCTCCCGGTTCGAGGGCTTCATCGACATCCCGAAAAACGTCCGCAAGGTGAAGGGGGGCGGCTTCTTCGAGACCCGGGAGGAGGACCATCTCTACGAACTCCTGGGGGTCGTTTCCGGGGGCAATTTCTACCTCCGCAGCCGGGAGGAGGGGAACACCCATCAGCTTCTCATCCTCCAGAGGGACGGCAAGGTCCTGCGGCGCCGGGCGATCACCGTGGAGGACTCCCAGCTCCTCTTCTCGGTCTTCCATCTCTCCTCCGACGGCATCCTGTCGGCGCTTCTGGCCTCCGATACGGGGGCGAAGATCGTCTGGTGGCGCGGCGACAGTCTCATACGGCTTCCCTGACAAGGAGCGGATTTATGAAGGTTCCGACCTGCGCCGATATGGCGGCCCTGGACGGGAGGAGCCGGACCGAGTTCGGCGTTCCCGCCATGATCCTGATGGAAAACGCATCCCGGTCCGCCGCGGAAATCATTCTCCGGGAGACCCGCTTCGGCCGGACCGGGGAGGGTTCCGCGGTTGTCGCCGTGGGCAAGGGGAACAACGGGGGGGATGCCCTGGTGGCGGCCCGGCACCTGTGGGCCTCCGGACGGCGGAACATTCGGGTCCTCCTGCTGCAGGCCGGCCTGGGCGAGCTTCCCCGGATGCAGTTCGAGATCCTCCGGCGCTGGGGAATCCCCTCCCTCCTCTGGGAGGAGAGCCCCGGGGAGGCGGCAGCCCTGCTGGACAAAGCCTCCCTGGTGGTAGACGGCCTTTATGGAATCGGTCTGCGGGGAAGCCTGGAGGGAGCCTCCGCCGGCCTGGTGGAGAGGATAAACGCCTCCCCCGGGGAGGTGGTATGCCTGGACCTCCCCTCGGGCCTGGGGAGCGGCTACCGTATGGGCATGCCTGCGGTCCGGGCGGACCTGACCATCACCTTCGAGCTTCCGAAACTCTGCCTCTACCTCCCCGCGGGGCGCCTGCTGGCGGGGAGGATCGTGGTGGCCCCGGCGGGGTTTCCCCCCGCCGCCGTGGCGGAGGTCCCGGCGGAGGCCTCCCTCGTCGGCGAGGCGGACCTGGCGGGTCTTCTGCCCGCCCCGTCTCCGGGGGATTACAAAAACACCCGGGGGCATGTGGCGGTCTTCGCCGGCGCCCGGGGCACCACCGGGGCGGCGTCCCTGGCGGCGGAGGCGGCCCTCCGGTCCGGCGCCGGCCTGGTGAGCCTTTTCACCGATCCGGACCTCCTGCCCGTTCTCGCGGCCGGCGCCGGGGGGGTCATGGTCAAACCCCTTCCGGAAGGACCGGAGGACCGGGACGGGGGCCGTTTTTCGGCCTTTCTCGCCGGGCCCGGCTGGGGCGTCACCGGGGAGAGACTTTCCCGTCTGGAAGCGCTTCTCCGCTCCGGTCTTCCCGGGGTCCTGGACGCCGACGGCCTGACGCTGCTGAACCTCCTCCGGCGGACGGCCCGCCCCGACCTGCGGGGCAGGATCCTCACCCCTCATCCCGGAGAGTTCGCCGCCCTGTCGGGCCGGTCCAGGGAGGAGGTCCTGAGCGACCCCCTTCCCATCATGGACGGCATCTGCCGGGAGCTGGGCTGTGTCCTGGCGCTGAAGGGGCACGTCACCATCGTCCGGGAGCCCGACGGGAGGACCCGGATCTTCGACGGGATGAACCCCGCATTGGGGACCGGAGGCTCCGGGGATGTTCTGGCGGGGCTGATGGCGGGGCTTCTGGGGCGGGGGCTCCCCCCGGGGGACGCCGCCGCCGCGGCGGTCATCCTCCACGGCAGGGCCGGACGGATGGCCCGGGAGGAGGGAGGCTTTTTCGCGGCTCAGGATCTCATGCCGCATATCTCCCGGGAGGCCTGGAAAGATGCGCCGGGGAAATAACGAAAGCGTCGGGGACGGGAATTACCATTACCACTACAACCGGGAGGAGCGGCTGGCCCTTTCCCCCCGGCTCCGGGAGGCCCTGGAATGCGGGGAAAAGAGAAAACGGGGCTTTCTCTCCCTCGTTCTCCGGGGCAACCGGGGCATGGTATTTCTGCTGGTGGATGTGGCCATCCTTCTCGTCCTGTTCCTGATCTATTCGATTCTCATGGCCGGCGGCGACGCGCTGTGGAACAAGGACGGATACTCCTTCCGTCTCTCCGCCCACGCCCACGGGGACAAGGTCCTGGTGGCGCTGCGGATCACCCGGCGAGGCTGGGACCGGGGCGAGGCGGACCCGCCGACGGTGGCCTTCCTGTCGGGGGAGACGAGCCGGCCGGCCGCCGTTCCGGAGATGCCGACCCGGAGGGATGAAAGCGTCTACCTCCGGGATGTGCTGCCTCTGCCCCGGACGGCCCGGGTTCAGGCCCTGGTGGAGTTCGGGAAAGCGAAAAAAAAGATGTCCGCGCCGGTGAAGGAGGAGTAGGCGGCCCGTCGCATTGACTCCGCCGAGCCTTTTCGGTAGACTCCCCGAGGGCAGGGAGCGGAATGTATCAGTTTTATTTTTTATCGATCCTGTGCAATTTTCTCATCGCCTTCGCCCTGGTCCCGGAAATTCTGGGGAGATGGGCGCCGGCCATCACGGAGTGCGTGGGAAGGTTCATGGAAAAAAACGGTTTCCCCGTCGGTCTGGGGATTGCCGGCATGGTGGTGGGGGTGTTCAAACTGCTGTCCGTTACGCCGGGGGATCTTGTTCTACTGGGGGATTTTTTTCCCGCCCTGGCGGGCATCGCCGGAGGCGGGACCCTTGTCTTCGAGGGGCGCGGCGGTGTTTCCGGGAGGGGATCGCCCGCGTCGGGCATTCTGGAAAACCTTCTGGTGAAGCGCCGGGACCTGTGGGGCATCGCGGCGCTGTTGTCGGCGGTGCTGCACTTCTTCTTCCCCTCGGTCCTTTTCCTCTGAACGTCATGCCCGAAATAACCACCGCCGGAATCATCCGCCATGACGGCCTGTTCCTGGTGGCCAAGCGGAAGGAGGGGGGCAGCATGAGCGGCCGCTGGGAGTTCCCCGGCGGCAAGGCGGACGCCGACGAAACGCCCCGGGACGCCCTGCGGCGGGAAATCCGGGAAGAGTTCGGGGCCGCCGCCCGGGTGGGGCGGCACCTGGTTTCCACCTCCTTCGAAAACCACCCCAAAACCTACACTCTCCACGTCTTCGAGGTGTTTCTGGAGTCCCCGGACCTCACGCTGCACGAGCATGCCGAGGTCAGGTGGCTCCGGTTTCCCGACATCGGGGCTCTGGACCTGGCGGATTCGGACCGCCGGGTCTTCGAGCTTCTGTCGGGTCAGATGACCGTTCCGGACTGAATGATCCCGTTCTTCGGAATGACGATGATGCCGTCCCGGATATAGTAGCCGTCGTAATCCCCGTCCCTGCGGGGGATGTCCTGCACCCCGATGAGGCATCCGTCGCCGATCCGGGCGTTTTTGTCGATGATGGTGTCCTTGATCTGGGTGTTCCTCCCGATCCCGATGTCCGGAATCCCCTGCCGGCGGTTCTCCTGTTTTTCCTTTTCCGTCTCGTAGTAGTCCGCCCCCATGGCCACCACCCCTTCCAGGTTGGCTCCCACCTCGATGATGCTGCGGATGCCTATCATCGAGTGGCTGAGCATGGATTTGGTGATGATGCAGCCGTCGCCGGTGAGCACCTCCGAGAGGGTGGAGAAGTTGAACTTTGAGGGCGGCAGGTTCCGCTTGTGGGTGTAGATGGGGTTGTTTTCGTCGTAGAAGTTGAAGTCCGGGTTTATCCGGGACAGGTTCAGGTTGGTGTCGTAGAAGGAGCGGATGGTCCCGATGTCTTCCCAGAAACCGGTGAAGACATACACATCCACCTTGTATTTTGCCAGGGCGGCGGGGATGACCTCCTTCCCGAAATCCGTCATGTCGTTGTCCAGGGCCTCCTCCAGCACCCGGGCGCTGAAGACATAGATGCCCATGGACGCCATGTACTCCTTTCCCGCCGCCAGCTGCGCCGGGTCGGGGTGGATGTCTGCGGGGATCTTCAGGTGGGAGATGTCTTTCGTGATGTCGGGCTTCTCGATGAAGGACTGTATCCTCCTCGTGCTGTCCGCCTCGATGATGCCGAAACCGGAGGCGTCTTCCCGGTTCACCGCCGTGGCGGCGATGGTGATGTCCGCGCCGCTTTCCACGTGCTGCCGGACGAATTCTTCCAGATCCATCCGGTAGAGCTGGTCTCCCGACAGGATGAGGTAGTACTCCGGAGCCTGGGTGTGGAAATGGTGCAGGTTCTTCCGGACCGCGTCGGCGGTTCCCTCGTACCAGCTGGTGCTCTCGTTGGTCTGCTCCGCCGCGAGGATCTCCACGAAACCCCGGGTGAAGGCGTCGAAGGTGTACACCCTGCCCAGGTGCATGTGCAGGGACGCGGAATTGAACTGGGTGAGGATGTAGATCTGTTTGAACCCCGAGTTGATGGAGTTCGAGATGGGGATATCGACGATGCGATATTTGGCTCCGAAAGGGACGGCGGGCTTGGCCCGCGCCTTGGTCAGAGGATAGAGACGGGTTCCCTTGCCGCCCCCCAGAACAACGGACAGTACATTCGATGCTGATCTCATAAGTCCCTCCCTGCGTCTTCCTCGCTATCACCAATTTTAAGAGACCGGACCGAGCGCGGTCAAGAAGGAAATGTTTTTTTATGGTAATATTGCCCCAGTTATGAAGAGCAGGATCGAATCTGTGCTGCGGGAACTGGAGTCGGACCGGAAGTTTCTCTCCTCGGTAACACGGTGGGAGCGGATCCCCCCCCGGGAGGGGAGTTTCGCGGAACTCCCGGAGGATCTGGACCCGCGTCTTCGGGCCGCCCTGACATCCCGGGGGGTGGACAGGCTCTATTCCCATCAGGCCCGGGCCTACGGCCTCGCCCGGGGCGGCCGGAATTTCGTGGTCGTCACCCCAACCGCCTCGGGAAAGACCCTCTGCTACAATCTCCCGGTTCTGCAGGGGATTCTGGAACGGCCGGACCGGAGGGCCCTCTACATCTTCCCCACCAAGGCCCTGTCCCAGGATCAGCAGTCGGAGCTGAACGAATCCATACTGTTCGGGGAACTCCCCGTGAAGGTGGCCACCTACGACGGCGACACCCCCGCCTCGCTGCGGGTCTCCGCCCGGGAGACGGGCCAGATCATCATCTCCAATCCCGACATGCTCCACACGGGGATACTGCCCAACCACCCGAAGTGGATCAAATTCCTGAAGACCCTGTCCTATGTGGTCATCGACGAGGTCCACACCTACCGGGGGGTCTTCGGCTCCCACATGGCCAATCTCGTCCGCCGGCTCAAACGGATCACCGCCTTCTACGGGGTGCGTCCCCTGTTTATCTGCTGCTCCGCCACCATCGGGAACCCGCAGGAGCTCTCCCGCCGGATCCTGGGGGAGGATCTGGACCTTCTGGACGAGAACGGAGCGCCCTCGGGGGAGAAGCATCTGGTGCTGTACAACCCCCCCCTGCTGGACCCGGTGCAGGGAATCCGCCGGGGAGTGGTGCTGGAATCCCAGAGGCTGGCCCTGCGCCTCCTGCGGGGCGGGGTCAAGACCATCGTTTTTTCCCGCTCCCGGATCCAGACGGAACTCATTGCTTCCTATATCAACGGAAAGCTGGCCAACATGTACACCGACCACTCCCGGATCCGGGTGGAATCCTATCGGGGAGGTTACCTCCCCAACGAGAGGAGGGCCGTCGAGGCGGGGCTCCGTTCCGGCGAGGTGGCGGGGGTGGTTTCCACCAACGCCCTGGAGATGGGCATCGACATCGGCGGGCTGGACGGAGCGGTGCTGGCGGGTTTTCCCGGCTCCATCTCATCCTCCTGGCAGCAGGCGGGACGGGCGGGACGGCGGCAAAGCCTCTCCCTGGCGGTGCTCATCGCCTCCGCCTCTCCCCTGGACCAGTACATGGTCAAGCACCCGGAGTATTTTTTCCGGCGGTCCGCCGAGGACGGCTTCATCGATCCCGACAACCCCTACATCGTCACGGACCACCTGCGTTGCGCCGTCTTCGAACTGCCCTTCCCGGAAGGGGAGGCCTTCGGCTCCGACGCCGAGGCGGCGCTGGAGGGCCTGGAAGAGGAGGGCACCGTCCGCCGGACCCGGGGGGTCTGGTACTGGGCGGACCGCTCCTATCCGGCGGAGGGGGTGTCGCTGCGCAGCGCCACCAGCGAGAATGTGGTGATCGTCGACGTCACCGGGGGGCGGAACCAGGTCATCGGCGAGATGGACCGCCCCTCGGCGAAGGAGATGCTTTTCCCCAACGCGGTGTACATCCATCGGGGGGTCCAGTATCTGGTCAGGCTGCTGGATCTGCAGGAGAGGCGGGCGGAGGTGGAGGAGGGAAGGGTCAACTACTACACCGACGGCATCGTCAAGCGGGACATCAAGGTCCTTCTGGAGGACGAGGAGGGGAGGGTCCCCCATTTCCGCTTCGTTCTGGGGGACATCCTGGTCCGGTCGCAGGTGACGAAGTTCAAGAAGATCCGTTTTCACAGCCACGAAAATGTGGGTTACGGGGACATCGCCCTGCCGGAGGAGGAGATGCATACCCGGGCCTTCACCCTGATCTTCCACCGGGAGGATCGGGCGGGGATGCTCCTGGGGGAAAGGACCGAGGAGGAAACGGCCCAGATCGTGGCGGGGCTGGGCTCCCTGCTGCGCACCGTGGCTCCGGTGTTTCTCCTCTGCGATCTCCGGGACCTGGGGGTCTCGGAACGCCTGAAAGACCCTCATTTCGGCTCTCCGGCGCTGTACTTCTTCGATTCCTACCCCGGCGGGACGGGGCTGGCGGAGAAGTTCCAGGAAAAGTTCCCCTCCATGCTGGAGGCCGCGGCGGACCTGGTCTCCACCTGCCCCTGCGAGGAGGGCTGCCCCTCCTGCATCGGCCCCCGGGACGCGGGCCGGGAGGTGACGGGCAACCCCAAGGCGGCCCTTCTGTCCTACCTGGCCGCCCTTCTCCGGGGCTGACGGGGGGCGGGGTGTCGTCGCTGCGGGACAGGCTGCGGAACCTCCGCCGGGGGGAAGGCCCCGCCGGCGCCGGGCCGGGTTCCGCCGGGGCCGGGCCGGACCCGCCGGGACCTGCGGCGCCGCGGCCCCGGTCCGGCGCATCCCGCCGGGGACCCTCGGGTTTCCTTCCGGGCTGGGAAAAAATGGAAGAACACCTGTACCGCCGGGCGGAAACCCTTCCCCTTCCCCCCGACGCCGGGGAGGACATCCGGGTGGCGGCGGATTTTTTTCTCCCCGGCGTCCATCCGGAAAACCTTCTTTTCTACGATACCGAAACCACCGGACTCTCCGGCGGCGCCGGCACCATAGCCTTCCTGCTGGGCTTCGCCGCACTGGAGGGGGACCGGATCGCGGCGACCCAGTTCTTTCTGACCGATTTCCCCGGCGAGCCCGATCTCCTGGCCGCGGCGGCGGGGGAGCAGGCCGGAAAATCCCACATGCTTTCATACAATGGCAGGAGCTTCGACGCCCCCCTTCTGCGGACCCGGCTGGTGATGAACCGCCTCCCCCCGGAGCTTCCGGCCCAGTTCGATCTCCTCTTTCCCGCCCGGAGGCTCTGGCGGCGGATCCTCCCCGACTGCCGGCTGGAAACCCTGGAGAGCCGGATCCTGGGCCGGGGGCGGACCGGAGACGTCCCGGGGTCGGAGATTCCAGGTCTCTACTTCGATTTTCTTGCCCGGGGGAACCCGGAGCCCATGGGCGCCGTGGTCCGGCACAACCGGGAGGACGTCCTATCCCTGGTGCACCTCTTCGTCCATCTGGGGAAGATCATCCGGGACCCCCTGCGGGCGGGACGGGTGGATGCCGCCTCGCTGGGGTCCATGCTGCTGCCCCGCCATGCCCGAAAGGGGCTTTCGCTGCTGCTCCGGGCCGCCGGGGAGGGGGATCCCCGGGCGCTCCGCTCCCTCTCCGCCTTCTATAAACGAAACCGGATGTGGGGGGAGGCGGAAAGGCTCTGGAGGGCCGCTCCGGAGGGGGATGAATACTCCCGGGTGGAGCTGGCGAAGCTCTGCGAACACCGCCTGGGGGCCCTGGACGAGGCCCTGGCCATAACCGACGGGCTTCTGGACCGTCCGGGACCCGCGGACGGGAAAGCGGGCCTCCTCCGGCGGAAAGACCGCCTGGAGAGAAAGCTCCGCCGCCTTCGGGGCTGAGAGTCCCGCCGGGAGAGCCGCCTCCGATGAAGGTGAGGCTGCCGGCGCCGCGGTCCGCGGGGCAGTGGCATGGCCGCCACGCCGAGTCCAGGATCAGCCGTCCCGGGGAGGCTCCTGCCGTCCCGGGGAGGCTCTTGCCGTCCCGGGGAGGCTCTTGCCGTCCCGGGGGACGCCGGGTCAGCTCCGGCGCAGCCGCAGCCCCTTCCGGTAGCCGGCCAGATACTCCTCCGCCGACTCCTTCCAGGAAAAATGCTTCTCCATTCCCCGGACCCGGATTTTTTCGATGTGGTCCTTCCGGCGGGTGTACACCTCCACCGCCCGGGCCACCTCGGCGTAGATGCTCTCCGGATCGGCCGTGTCGATGATGAACCCCGTGCCGCCCCCGGTCTTCTCGTCGTACCGCTCCACCGTGTCCGCCAGACCCCCGGTGTTGGTGACGATGGGGATGGTCCCGTAGCGCAGCGAGTAGAGCTGGTTCAGCCCGCAGGGTTCGTAGATGCTGGGCATGAGGAAAAAATCCGCCCCCCCCTCGATGAGATGGGCCAGGGGGTTGTTGAACTGCAGAATGACCTTCAGATTCGGAAGCTTCCAGGCCAGACGGGCCAGTTCCTCCTCGTATTCCGCCTCGCCGGTGCCCAGGATCACCATCTGGATCTCCATGTCCCGGCAGATGGAGTAGAGATTCCCCCGGGCGGGGGAGAGCAGGACTCCGAAACCCTTCTGCTGCGCCAGCCGGCTCACCATGCCGATGAGGGGGCGGTCGTCGTCGTCCGGGAGCCCCAGCTCCAGCCGCAGGCGGGATTTGAGCCTGCCCTTGTTCCGGAGGTCCCGGGACGAGAAATGGAAGGGAAGGAGCGGGTCGGTTTCGGGGTCCCAGACCTCGTAATCGATGCCGTTCAGGATGCCGGTAAACACGTCTTTCCGGGACCGCAGGAGACCGTCCATCCCGCAGCCCTTCTCGGGGAGCATCACCTCCCGGGCGTAGCCGGGCGACACGGTGGTGATCCAGTCGGCGTTTTTAATGCCGCTCTGCAGGAGGTTGATCCTGTCATAGAACTCGAAGCCGGAACCGTAGAAATGCTCCCAGGCCAGGCCGATGTGGACCATATCCTCCTTGGGCATCACTCCCTGGTAGCCGATGTTGTGGATGGTGAGTATTCCGGTGCTGCCGGAAAACTCGGTGTTCCGCTCCAGGGTCTTCAGGTACACGTTGCACAAGGCCGTGGGCCAGTCGTGGCTGTGGATCACGTCGGGGATCCACCCCAGGTGGCGGCAGAGCTGGAAGGCGGCCCGGGAAAACAGGGCGAAGCGGGCGGTGTTGTCGGCAAAAAAGGGCTCGTTCCGGGTTCCGTATATTCCGTCCCTGCCGTAGGACGCCTCGTGGTCCAGAAAGTACACCAGGACCTCCGAGCGAGGCAGCCGTCCTTCGTAGACTCCGGCCCATTCCTCCCCGGTTCCCATGGGAATCCCCAGGGGTGCAGGGTGCCGGAGAAGCTTTTCCTTCTCCGCATCGATGAAATAATAACGGGGCAGGAACAGCCTGACATCGTGTCCCATCCGGGAAAGCTCGACGGCCAGGGAAGAGACCGCGTCCGCCAGGCCGCCGGCCTTGGCAAAGGGTGCGGCCTCACTGGTGACCATGAGAATCTTGAGGGAATCGGGGATTTTTTCCATATGCCGTCCTTTTCCGTATTTGTCTTAAAAGTAATGGATTCCGAAGTTTCCTGCAATGCCGAAGCCGATTTTCCGGTACAGCCCGATGGCGGGGAGGTTGGATCTTTTAACGAAGAGGCAGGCGCCCTTGCCTCCCTGGAAAATGAGGTACAGAAGCCGCTCCATGACCCGGAGGGCGACTCCCCGGCCCCGGAAATCGGGAAGGGTGAATACCCCGCCGATCTGGTCGTATCCCATCCCCCGGGCGTTGGTCCCCCCCTTGGCCACCGCCCTCCCCCGGTGTTCCGCCAGGACCAGGATCTGGGTTTTCAAAGCCCGCCTCAGCTCCGCCCGGGTCAGCGCGGGGTCGAAGAGCTCCGGCCGCAGCAGGACTTCCTCCTTCTCGTAGCGCTCCTGAAGGGGAAGCAGGCGCTCCAGGTCATCCCCCGTGGCGGTTCGGACCCGGAATTCCTCCGGCGGCGGGGGGGGAAGGGGATTTTCCGGGCAGGGGAGCGTCATCATATGATAGGAGATCCGGGTCCCGGGCCGCAGGCCCAGGGCGGCCAGGAAGGGTTCCAGGTACTCTTCCATGCCCATGAGGCAGGCCGCGGCTCCGCCGGCTTCGTGGAACAGATCCCGGAGCCCCGCCGGGTCCCAGTCCGCCGGATCCTGGCAGCCCGGCAGGCAGGGGATGAGAAGCCCTCCCCGGGACAGGTAGGCGGCCTGCCGGATCCGCCCCTCCCGGACATTGATCGCCACCCCTCCGGGGAGGCCCCGGCCGATCCCGGAGCGGAGGCGGCCGGTCAGGGACACGCATTCCCACTCCCGGGGACGGAGGAAATCCATCAGGAGGGGGAGGTCCGCGGGGCGGGCGAAAGCCCAGCTCACGGTCCGGGCCCCAGGTCGATGGGCAGTCTTCCCTGGGGAACGAAGTCCCCCCGGAGGGCCGCGAAGCCCGCCTGGAAGGACTCGGCACTCCAGCCGTAGGCGGCGATGGAGGCGGAGACCCAGGGGACC
>Ga0302237_1001187_pt1 | contig 19269 bp, 8 predicted proteins | sample AAG_UR_Ala_MG_FD_193530 | JGI IMG/M metagenome (GOLD analysis project Ga0302237, IMG submission 193530) | Enriched activated sludge microbial communities from anaerobic digester in WTTP, New Holstein, Wisconsin, United States - AAG_UR_Ala | ecosystem: Engineered > Bioreactor > Anaerobic >... | reverse complement strand
CAACCGACAAGCGACAACCGATCACCGATTACCGATCACTCATGGACTTCCCCACCACGGCCATTTTGCTCGGCGTCTCCGCTGCCCTCCTGATCGGTTTTTCCAAGACCGGCATGCCTGGTGCCGGCATCCCGGCCGTGGCGTTGGTGGCCGAGGTTTTTCGGGAGAACACCAGACTGTCCGTCGGCGCGGTCCTGCCGCTGCTGATCCTCGGCGACTTGTTCGCGATCGCGTATTACCGCCGCCACGCCGACTGGAAACGGTTGTTGGCCCTATGTCCCTACGTCGTGGCCGGCATGGTGCCTGCCTATCTGGTGCTCCGCTTCGTGAACGATGATTCTCTGCGCGTGGCCATTGGCGTTCTGATCCTGGTGCTGCTGTTGTTGCACGTCGTCCGCCAACGGTATGGATTTCAGCAGTTGGCCGACCGCTGGTGGTTCACGGCGATCACCGGCTCTCTGGCCGGCTTCGCCACGACGGTCAGCAACGCGGCGGGACCGGTGATGGGCATTTATCTGGTCAGCCAGCATGCGGACAAGCATCAGTTCCTGGGCACCTCCGCCTGGTTTTTCTTTCTGGTGAATGTCAGTAAGATTCCAGGGTACATCACGTTGGGGATGATGACTCGCAGGACGTTGAACTTCGACTTGCTGCTGGCGCCCGTCGTCGCCGCGGGCGCGATGATCGGGGTGCGCATCCTGAAGCGGATTCCCCAGGCGGTGTTCGACGTCCTGGTGCTGGCCCTGGCCGGCGTTGCGGCGTTGCGAATGGTGTTTTTCTGAGGCGCAGTGATGAGCAAGACGAAATCCCGACCTAGGAAGCCCTCGGCATTCCGGCGGTTCGTGGCCGTGCTGTTGCTGATCGCCGTCGGATTGACGGCCGCTTGGTACGTCGAATGGAAACCGCTGCGGCCGGCGTTTCTCTCCGTGGAGGTTTTGTTGGCTCGGCTGAGCACGGACGCGGCCCAGGAGGAGCAGCAGCGCAAGCCGGCAACCGGGCATCCGCACAAGGCGCCCGCCGTCAAACCGCAGGCCGCGGCCCAGTCGCCCGCCGCGCAGCAGACGACGGTTTCCAGCGGCCCAGCGGCCACCGTCCCGCAGGCTTCGTCGCCGAGCGTCGCGTCGTCCGCAGAGTCCAACGCCGGACCTGCTCAAGCTTCCCCGCCGCCGCCGGAATCGCCGCCGCCGACTCCCACGCCAGCACCGGCGGCCGTCCCCCAGCCCTCGTTGGAGCCTCCGCCGTGGCAGGCCGCGTTGGACGCGACGGGCGCCCTGCCGGCTGCCTTGGACGTCTGCTTCGGCGATTTCAATTCAGGCCAATTCTTGCCCCAAGCCGACGACCTGAAGAAGTGGTTCGAACCGGTGCCAGGGCAGCGCTGGACGGTCGCCAACACGCGCACCAGGTACGGCGAAGCCGCGATGGTCGACGGGCTAATGCGGTTGCGCATGCCGTGGCGTGAAGATCTCGGCTTGCAGCTGGCGATCGACAAACTCGCGGGTTTGCGCATCCACCTGCTGCACGGAGAGGACGGCGTGACGCTGGCCTATTACGAGCGGGACCAGGACAGCTGTTGGGTCGCGTACACGTCGCGGCGCAGGCAGGGAAGCGCGACGCCGGAAGAATACGCCATGGCGTCCAGCGACGAAGGCCGCACGCTCCGCACGGGATTGGCGCGGGACGGCGGCACCTTCGAGTTGCGGTACGGCGAGGGCGAAGTGACGCTCAGCCGCGGCGACATCGTACTGCTTCGCGGGCCGCTGGCCGGCACGCCGCAGGAAGTGCTGTTCGAGGGCAAAGCGACTTTCTATGGAATCGCCGCGGTGCGCAGCGCCGGTTTTCCGGGTGCGGCGGACCGCGATGCTGCGGGCGCTGACGCGACCCCGCCCGCCAAGCTGGCGTGGACGGAGAAGCTGACGGCCGAGGCACATTTCGAACGCTCGCCGGAAGGCACGGTGACGCTCTCAGCAGACAAGGCGACGGCCGCCGGCTGGGTCACCACGCCGTTGCCCCCAGCGGGAATCCATGCAGTGCTGTTGGAGGTCGACCAGGCGACGCCGGGGGCCGGCGTGTTTCTGGGACGCCAGGACGGCACACCGCACGAAGTACTGCGGTTCGTCACGAATCCCGCCGGCAACCGCATGCACTTGAGCCTGCAGGCGGACGCCGCACACGAAGTGCGTCTGCCGACGGTCGACAAAGCCCCCGTCCCGCTGGCGCCCGGCAAAGCGTGGATTCGTCTGCTGTACGGCTGCGGCGTGCTCCGCTGGTGGATCAGCTGCGACGGGCGGAATTGGGCCCAGCCCGAGCGGCCGGCATCCTCCTCGGCCGGCCCCGTGACCACGATCGGGTTGCACCACGTGCCCAAGACGGCCAATTGCCGCATCCGCTTGCTGCGTTTGACGTTACTGCCGCTGGCGGAATTGGCTGGCTTGGCCGACGCGGCGCTGCTGCCCCGCGCGCCGCCGTTGCACGACGCGCCCCAGTTGGGCGTGTGGCTCACCAGGGTTGCCGAAGCCCAGCCGCCGGAGGCCGGCGTGGACCCGTGGCGGCGCACCTGTGCGGTCCGCACGCTGGGCGCCGGCTGCCAGCGGGATCTGGGCACCGCGCTGCTGGAACTGCTGCTGGACGGCGTTGCCGAACGCGGCTTGCCGCCGGAGCGGCAACTGGCGTTGCTGAACGAAGCCGCCTTGCTGTGGGACGTGACCAGCGACCATCAGCTGCTGCAGAAGCTGCTCCAGCGTTACCGCGACGTGGGGCTTCACGGTCAACAGCGCGCTCGGCTGCGGCCCTACTCGTCGATCCGCCGCGACCTGATGAGCGTGCCGCTGGTCACCCCGCACAACGTGCAGGTCGCCAACGAGCCCGTGATTCGCGCCGAATTGATCCAGTTGGCTCATGAGTACCGTTGGGCCGAAACGCGTGACTTCTGCCAGCTTTTGCGTTACTTCCGGCAAGACGAAATCTGCCCGTTGACGAGATGGGCCGAAGGCGGCGGCCCGCTGGCCGTGGTGGGGCGGAGGAGATGGCAGCGCCGCGCCACGGTGTCCAATGATTGGCAGGAGCCGTTGATCGAGGAGTTGAGCAAGGAAGCGTACAACACGGTGGCGGAACTCAACGCCCTGCTGGAAAGCGCCGCCTTTGACGACGCGGCGCGCCTGATTGCGTCGCTGGACGCCGAGTTGTTCCAGGGCGTGGCGCCGCACGTCCGCGACCGGCGACTGCTGGCGTCCTTGCCCACGGCCGTCGCCATGGCCTTGGACGTCTACCCCGATTTCCGCAACGCCGTGCAGAGACAGTACGGGGACACGTCGCTGTTTCGTGTCCGGCGAGCGATTCAGGAGAACAGCTTGGCGGCCATCCAATTGGCCACCGTCCAATTCGCCGGCTTGCCCGCCGCGGCCGAAGCTCACCGCTGGCTGGGCGACCGCGCGTTAGCCATCGGATGGTTCGACCATGCGATGGCACAGTACCGCCAGGCGGCTCAATCCGCGGATGTCGTCCATGTGCGCGACTTGGCCGCCCGGCATCGGCTCGCCGCCGCGATGCTGGGCCGCGAGCTGGGACAGCCACCGATGGCCGACGTCGAGATTGGCGGCGTCAAGCTGACGCCCGCCGCGTTCGAGGACCTGGTCGCCCAGCTCCTGCGGCAGAACGCGGCGCCGCCCGCCGCGGCTGCCGGCAGTCCGATGCTCGGTCAAGCGGTTCCCAAGCCCAGCGGTTTCACGGTCCAGCCGCGCAGCCGGCTGGACGGCCCCGCCGGTGGCGAGCCGAACGCGGAGATCGTCCCCCACGCCCGGCGGTTCGGCGTCGACTGGCCAGGCCGCCAAATCGCCGTCGTCATCGACCGCAACGCGGCGTACGTCAGCAACCGCTTCCAGGTCGCCGCCTATGATCCGGGCACTGGCGCACGCGTCTGGCAAAGCCAAACGCCCGGCGGCACTCCCATGCGCAGCCAGGATTGGGGCCTGATCCGCATGCGGCCGCTGGTCACCGCCGACCGCATCATCACGCGGCTGCTGTACGTCCAACCAACGTCCGACAAGCCGAAGACCGGCCAGTCGCCGATGCTCGTTTGCCTGGACCGCAGCAGCGGGCAGTTGGTCTGGAACGTCGAATTCAGCGACCACGAGGCCCCGGTGTCGGATCCGTTCTGGCTACAGGGCCGGCTGGGCCTGTTGACCCTGATGCGACAAGAAACAGGGGAGAACCTGTTACGCTGGACGGTCCTCGATCCTGCCAACGGCGCCGTCGTCAGCCAAACCGACTTGCTGCGATTGAACGATGTCTGGTGGCGGCGGGCGTGCTGTGAAGTCACACCGCTGGACGACGGTTTCGTGGCGATCCTGTCCGGAGTCACCCTGTGCTGTGATGCGGCTGGCAATTCACGCTGGATCCGGCGCGAGACCGTGTTGCCGCCGTCCGAAGAGCCGGCTTGGGTAACACAGACCTTTCAGCCGCCGCTGTTGGCGGGCAACGACTTGTACGTCCTGCAGCCTGGCGGCTGCGCGGTCAGCCGCCTGGATGCCCGGTCAGGGCAACTGGCTTGGAGCCGGCTGTTGATTGGCGCGCAGCGGGTACTGGGGGTGGCTGGGCAGCGGTTGGTGGTCCAAACCGAACGCGGCCTGCAGGCGCTGGCGCTGGACAACGGCGAACCGCAGTGGCTGCACGTGGTCGAGAACCCGCTGGACGCGTGCCTGTGCGACGACGCAGCCGTACTGTATTCCTGTCGTCGCACGGCGGAAGACGCACCGGGCAAGTTGCGCCCGCAGTTAGTCTGGGTGGACGCAGCCACGGGCCAGATTGTCGGCCAAACGCTGCTTCGCGGCCTGGAACACGAAAAACCCTTCCTGGGACCGCTGTTCGTCGCAGGCAGTCGCCTGTGGGCCTTTTTCGGTCGCGGCGATCAAGACCCCACGCGCGATTTGGTCGAACTACTTCCGCAGGGTCCAGCGGACAAGCCGCCGGCATACGTCGCAGCCGACCTGTGGACGCGGCACATCCCCCTGCCGCTGCGGCAGGAAACGGCGCGGTTGCTGGGCGACTGGTCGTGGTTCTCGGCGGAACTCGTCGGTCCCCAGCCCATCGAAGTCAATCGCTGGGGCGAAGCCGAGTCGTTGGGCATCCGCGCCCGTCGCTCAGCCCCCGCGACGCTTGCTCGCCGCACGAGTCTGCCCGCCGGCAGTTCGCCCCGACTCCGTCTTCGTCTCGGAAACGACCCGAACCAGCCCTGGATCCTGGAGGTGCGCATGAACGGCGCGCAGGTCGTCCGCCGTGAATTCACCGCGCAAACCGACCCCCAGCCCTGGAAGCAAGTGGAACTCGACCTCCGCCCCGTGGCTGGCGCCAGTGGCTGGCTTACCATCCAAGCCCAGACCCGCGAAGGCCAGGACACGGCTGACGTGTTCTGGAAACAAGTGGAAATTGTCTTCTGAAGCCGCTGACCCACATTCGAGTGAAAAAGCAATGCCGATCACCGGGATCGCGTCGATTCACCGCTGCTTCGGAAACAAGAGAATTGACGCAAGTCCTTACGGGATAAGTCGATAGAAATGGAAAGACGCATTCCTGTGCTTGTCCACTTGCGGAGGTGCCCGACAGTTGCTGAAGGACTTGACGGCAGCTTCGCTTCTTGAGCTTCGGGCCGGGCTCTTGCCTATCAATCGACATTTCGTACAATGTCAGATGGTGGTGGACTCAAGCGAAGGCCTGTGGGTGCCGATAATCAGCGGTTACCGGGCCGCGCCAGCACGCAGCGGAGAAAAAGGACAAAAATTCTTCGTCTGCTCGTTGACACCGCGAAGGTCCGTCGCTAAATTTCCGGTTTCCCACTGAGGGGAAGGCGGCCAATACGGCTGCCGGTTGTTCTTTGGCAATTTGGTTGTAGCGTGTAGATGGCATCTTCGGAGAATGATCCGAGCCGTCTGGGCGAAGGCTTGGACGGGGAGGTTCATTCGGAGCGCGAGAAGAAAGAACTCACTGCTTGTTCAGCGAGTATCCAAGAGCTTTGGATATTTGTGGTCAAGCTACTAAGGGCGCATGGGGGATGTCTTGGCATCAGAAGGCGAAGAAGGGCGTGGAAGTCTGCGAAAAGCCCGGAGGAGCTGACAAACGAGCGACAATTCCGGGGTTCCCGAATTAGCCGGCACTGAATCCATAGGTGTCGAGCGGCCAACCCGGCGAACTGAAACATCTCAGTAACCGGAGGAAAAAAAAGAAATCTCGATTCCCTGAGTAGCGGCGAGCGAAACGGGAATAGCCCAAACCGTAGGGGTTTCCCCTGCGGGGTTGTAGGGCCTTCCACATGGGAGTTACAAAGCGGTCTGTTAGCAGAACGGCATGGAATGGCCGGCCACAGCGGGTGACAGCCCCGTATGCGACAATGGCACCGCCTCCCGGAAGGTACCTGAGTAGGTCGGGTCACGTGAAACCCCGACTGAATCCACGGGGACCATCCCGTAAGGCTAAATACTCTCTGATGACCGATAGCGAACTAAGTAGGGCGACTGAAAGATGAGAAGAACCCCTGCTAGGGGAGGAATGTGAACCTGAAACCATGTGCCTACAGTCTGTCGGAGCACTATGGCTTTTGCCACTGTGTGACGGCGTGCCTTTTGCATAATGATCCGGCGAGTTACCGTTGTTGGCTTGGTTAAGGCCTTCCGGGCCGAAGCCGTAGGGAAACCGAGTCTGAATAGGGCGATTGGTCAACGGCGGTAGACGCGAAACTGCGTGATCTACCCATGAGCAGGTTGAAGCGCGGGTTATACCGCGTGGAGGACCGAACCCACTCGGGTTGAAAACCGAGGGGATGACTTGTGGGGAGGAGTGAAAGTCTAACCAAACGCAGAGATAGCTCGTTCTCTCCGAAATAGCTTTAGGGCTAGCCTTGAGCCACTACGCCTCGGGGGTAGAGATACTGAATTGGATGATGGCCATTACCCTGGTACGTCTCCGAACCAAACTCCGAATACCGAGGCGACTATCTCAGGAGTCAGTCCGCGAGGGATAAGCTTCGCGGTCAAAAGGGAAACAACCCAGACCATCGGCTAAGGTCCCGAAGCCATGCTCAGTCACTAAGGAAGTTAGGGTGCAGAGACAGCCAGGATGTTGGCTTAGAAGCAGCCACCATTTAAAAAGTGCGTAACAGCTTACTGGTCGAGCATCCTTGCGCCGATAATGATCGGGAGTAAGCATGGCACCGAAGCCGTGGGCACAGCATTTTTAGAGCGAAAGCTTTGAGACCAGCTGTGCGGTAGGAGAGCGCTGTACGTCAGATACGAGCCGTACCGTGAGGAGCGGTGTTGGGGCGTACAGGTGATTATGCCGGAATGAGTAGACGATAAAGCAGGTGAGAATCCTGCTCGCCGAAAGCCTAAGGTTTCCTGGGGAAGGTAATTCCGCCCAGGGTTAGCCGGTGCCTTAGTCGAGGCCGAAAGGCGTAGACGATGGATAGCAGGTTAACATTCCTGCGCCGTCTTGTGGAGCGATGGAGGGACGGCATCCGGATAGCGATCAGACAACTAGAAACGTCTGTAGGGCAGACTGAGACTGCGGGACTGGAAAATCCGCCCGCGTCCGTCAAGGTCTGAACTCGAGCGGTCCGTCCGCGAAGTCGTTGGAAGGATGCCCAAGAAAAGCTTCTAAGCGTTGAAGCAAGGCGACCGTACTAAAACTGACACAGGTAGGCGAGACGAGAAGTCTAAGGCGCTCGAGGAAACGGTGGTTAAGGAACTCTGCAAATTGATCCCGTAAGTTCGCGATAAGGGATGCCCTTGAGGGTGCAAGCTCTCGAGGGCCACAGTAAATCGGCACTAGCGACTGTTTATCAAAAACATAGGTCTCTGCTAACTCGCAAGAGGATGTATAGAGACTGACGCCTGCCCGGTGCCGGTAGGTTAAGGAAGAGGGTTAGCGAAAGCGAAGCTCGCGACCGAAGCCCCGGTAAACGGCGGCCGTAACTATGACGGTCCTAAGGTAGCGAAGTTCCTTGTCGGGTAAGTTCCGACCTGCATGAATGGCGTAACGACTGGTGCACTGTCTCAACCATCGACTCGGTGAAATTGTAGTTCGGGTGAAGATGCCCGGTACCCGCGGTTAGACGGAGAGACCCCGTGAACCTTTACTGTAGGCTGATATTGGTCTGAGGTATGTCTTGTGTAGGATAGGTGGGAGGCTGTGAAGCGGGAGCGCCAGCTCTCGCGGAGCCAACGTTGAAATACCACCCTGGATATGCTTTAGCTCTAACCTTGTTCCGTGAATCCGGACAAGGGACAGTTTCAGTTGGGCAGTTTGACTGGGGCGGTCTCCTCCAAAAAAGTAACGGAGGAGTGCAAAGGTGCACTCAGCCTGGTTGGCAATCAGGCAAAGAGCGTAAAGGTAGAAGTGCGCTTGACTGCGAGACTTATCAGTCGAGCAGATGCGAAAGCAGGCCTTAGTGATCCTGTGGTTCCGAATGGAAGGGCCATAGCTCATCAGATAAAAGGTACTCCGGGGATAACAGGCTTATCGCGTCCGAGCGTCCACAGCGGCGACGCGGTTTGGCACCTCGATGTCGGCTCATCACATCCTGGGGGTGAAGAAGCTCCCAAGGGTTTGGCTGTTCGCCAATGAAAGTGGTACGTGAGCTGGGTTCAGACCGTCGTGAGACAGGTCGGTCCCTATCTGCCGTGGGCGTACGAAACTTGAGGGTGTTCTTCTTTAGTACGAGAGGATTTAGAAGGACGTAGCTCTGGTGTCCCAGTTGTCGCGCTAGCGGCATGGCTGGATAGCTAACTACGGAACGGATAAACGCTGAAAGCATCTAAGCGTGAAGCCCGACCCGAGATTAGGTTTCGTAAGTGGGATACCACGAAAGTCCCCTGGAAGACTACCAGGTTGATAGGCCGGATGTGTAAGCACGGCAACGTGCTCAGCTAACCGGTACTAATGGACGAAAGCTTGACCACTTATATTCAGCGCTCTTGGAAGCGCCATCTACCGCTCAACCTTTGATGACGCCAGCGGTCTTACTGCCGCTGGCGCCCCTTCCCGGTGACCACATCGCAGTGGAAACACCTGTTCCCATCCCGAACACAGTAGTTAAGCACTGCGAGCCGATGATAGTGCCAAAAGCGTGAAAGTAGGTATCGCCGGGATTATTTGAATGCTCCGCCCCTGCACCTTGGTGCAGGGGCTTTTTTGTTTCTTGGCGTAAAATGGCCACTCGGAAAGTCGATATCCGGCTGTCAGCTTTGCTCCCTAATCTTTCACCTAATCTTTCACTTAGTCTTCTTTGGCAAAAGGAGATTAGGTGAAAGATTAGGTGAACGATTAAGGGGGCTTATCGGGGGGCCACGCGTATAATTGAGGCGGCGGGACCTGCCGTTCCTTAGTGCTTCTCGAAGACATTAACCTTCCATGGATTTGCCCATTGTCAACAGCTTGCCCCCCCTTGTCTCCGCAGCCTCATTGGCGGCGCACGGCGAGGTCCGTCCCCTGCCCATGACCGTTGCTGAAATGCGCGATCGATGTTGGGACGAAGTGGATGTGGTATTCGTCACGGGCGATGCCTACGTCGATCATCCCAGCTTTGCCATGGCGATTCTGGGGCGGGCGCTGGAGGCGGCAGGATTCCGCGTGGGAATGGTCAGCCAGCCGGACTGGCGCACGTGCGACGCCTGGCGAACGTTTGGCCGGCCGCGGCTGTTCTTTGCGATCAGTGCCGGCAACATGGACTCGATGATCAACCACTACACGGCCAATCGCAAGGTGCGCAACAGCGACGCGTACTCGCCCGGCGGCCGCATCGGATTGCGGCCGGATCGTGCGACGTTGGCGTATTGCCAGCGGGCACGGCAAGCCTACAAAGGGGTTCCCGTCATCGCCGGGGGGGTAGAGGCATCACTGCGGCGGTTGGCACACTACGACTACTGGAGCGACAAGGTCCGCCGTTCGATTCTGCTGGATTGCCGGGCGGATCTCCTGGTTTTCGGCATGGGCGAGGAAGCCATCGTCCAGATCGCTCGCCGATTGGCTGCGGGCGAGAACGTGCGGGATCTGCGAGAGATGCGCGGAATCGCCTACGCCATGGGAGCGTCCGAGTCGCCGCCGGAGGATGCGCTGGTCCTGCCAAGCTTCGAGCAGGTCCGCGACGACAAGTGGTCTTTCGCCGAAGCGACCAAGTTGATTCACAACGAGACGAATCCGCACAATGCCCACCGACTGGTCCAATGGCACGAACGCCAGGCGGTCGTGGTGAACCCGCCCGCGCTGCCCATTTCGCAGCCCGCGATGGACCAGATCTACGGCTTGCCGTACAGCCGCCGGCCGCACCCGACGTACACCGAGCCCATTCCCGCGTACGAGATGATCAAGGACTCGGTAACGATCATGCGTGGCTGCTTTGGGGGCTGCACGTTCTGTTCGATTACCGCCCACCAGGGACGCATCATTCAGTCTCGCAGCAAAGAGTCCGTGCTGGCCGAGGTGCGCGGCCTGGCGGAAGGCGCGGGATTCACGGGTGTGGTCAGCGATTTGGGCGGACCGACGGCCAACATGTATCAGATGCAGTGTTCGCGGCCGGAAGTCGAGGCCGTGTGCCGGCGACAATCTTGCGTGTACCCGACGATTTGCACCCTGCTGGGAACCGATCACGGCCCGCTGATCCGGCTGATGAGAGAGGCAAGGCAGATTCCAGGAATCAAGAAGGTGTTGATCGCCAGCGGGGTCCGCATGGATTTGGCTCGCCGCTCGCCCAAGTACGTCCGGGATTTGGTTCGACATCATGTCGGCGGTCGGCTCAAAGTGGCACCTGAGCACACCGACCCCCACGTGCTGGACAAAATGCGCAAACCGAGCCGAGATGACTTCGAGAAGTTCGCCGCGGCGTTCGCTGCCGAGTCCGCGAAAGCCGGCAAGAAACAGTACCTTGTGCCGTATTTCATCGCCGGTCATCCGGGCAGCGATCTGAACGCGATGATCGACTTGGCCGTATTCTTAAAGCGCCATGGTTACCGGCCGGACCAGGTGCAGGATTTCATTCCGGCGCCGTTTGACGTGGCCACCGCGATGTACTACACGGGCCTCGATCCGTTTTCCAAGCAGCCGGTTTACGTGGCTCGCCACCTGCGCGATCGCAAGCTGCAGCATGCGTTGATGCAGTCTTTCAAGCCGGAGAACTACTTCGCGGTGCGCGACGCGCTGGAACAAGCCGGACGGCAGGATCTGATCGGCAACGGCTGTGACTGCCTCATTCCCTCAGCACCGCCCCGCGAGGCGCTCGAAGCGCGTCGAAAAAACGCCAACCGCGCCTTGCGTGGCGACGCCGCCGCGGCGATGTCTGGTAAGCAGAAGAAGAAAGGCAAGAGCAAAGAATCCCGCAATAAGCCCGGACACGGTTATCGCCCAAAGCGAAAGTCTGCGGGAAATGCTGCAACTTTGCCGAAGAAGAAGCCATCCTAGCACCAACGCGGCGTTCGGGCGCGGGTGGGTTTTGGAGTGCGGCGCCTTGTCACCGCTTTGGGCAGCGGTCTGCGGCGCTGCAGAGGATTGGGTTCAAAAGACAGGCCAAGGCATCGAAACGTAGACTGCGGGTCGTCACATTGCCGACGATCCAAAGCGGCGCTGGTTGTTCTGCGGTCTCCCGACCGCAGAACGGCCCCGACCGTAGGTCTCCCAAAACCGTCGGGGAGACCTGCGGCCGGGGGTGTCGGCGAGGTCGGGAGACCTGCGCCGAACAGCGGTTCGGCATCCTTGCCATCACGCACAAGCCCGGCTATCATTTGAAATTGCAGAAAAAGAAAGGGGAATTGCGATGCGCATGGTGACCGGCGCCATCTTGATTGCGGCTGCGGAACAGGCATTTTCGCACGCGCATTCAATCGGTTTTCCGCACAGTTTTTTTGCCAGCGAAGTCCTCTTGCCGACCAGCCTGGTGCTGGCCGTCGTGGGGCTCGGTTTTCTCGTCTGGGGCATCATCACCGAGCGGAAGTAGTGGTACGCCATGCCGGACAAGCCGGAGGGTGACGTGGTGGGCAGATTGCAGAAGCTTTCGGTCGGATTACCCGTTCCCGGCCGATGGTGGGCGGTGATCGGACTGTTGATCGGTGCCGCAATCTGTCTCCGTCCCGTCTTGCTGCCCGGCCCCTCCCAGCGCCGGCTGTGGCAAGCGGCTGGCGCCCTGGTGCGGGAGCGGTACGAGGAGGCGGAGCGGCTGGCGCGGGCGGTCTTGGAGCGGTGGCCGGAAGACGCCCAAGCCTTGTTGATCGCTGGCGAGGCGGCGGCTGGCGCCGACCGGCCCGAAGACGCGGCGGCTTATTATCTGCGGGTGCCGGCCGAGAATCCGGCCGAATACGTTCACGCCCAGTACGGCGCGGCGACGCGGTTGCTGTTGATGGGACAAGCCGCGGCGGCGGAAAAGTGCTTGCGGAACGCGTTGGCCCTCGATCCGGGGCATGAAAAGGCGAACGAGAAGTTGGCCATCTTGCTGCAGGTCGAAGGACGCACGTGGGAGGCGCTGCCGTATGCCAAGGCGTTGCTGCTGGCCGGTCAGTGGAGCCGCGACCGGCTGCTGATGATCGGCGGGATCGACGCCATGATGGTCAACAATCCCCATCTGGTCGACACCTGCCTGCGGATCGTGCCCGAGGACCCGCTGGTGCTGCTGGGCCGGGCCCGCGTGGACACGATCGAAAACCGGCTCGATCGCGCCGAGTGGGTCTTGCAGCAGATCATCGAGCGGGATCCGCGGCAGATCGAGGCTCAGGCGCGGCTGGGAGAGCTTCTGCTGAACAAACCGCAGTCCGCCGGGTTCCTGCAGTGGCAGGCCGCCTTGCCCCCCGAGGCCGACGGGCATCCGCACATCTGGCACGTGCGCGGATTGTGGGCCCGGCGCAACAAGCAACAGGCCGCCGCGGCCCGCTGCTTCCTGGAGGCCCTGCGGATGCACCCCAACCACGCCGCAGCCAATTTCCAATTGTCCCAGGCGCTGATCTCGTTGGGCAAATCCGCTGAGGCCGAACCGTTTGCCGAACGCTCGCGGCAACTCTCCAAACTGGAAGCCCTGATGAACGACCTGAGGGCGGCGAACGATCTGGAGATGATCCGTCAAGTCGTCGAAATCTGCGGGCAAGTGGGACGCGAGTGGGAGGCCGCCGGCTGGTGCCGGCTGGCCTTGCTCATGGATCCCCGCTTGGAGTGGGCCAGGGCGGTGCTGACGCGGCGAACGCCGCCGGCAGGCGGGGCCGCCGACTTTACGCTCGTCTCCGCCCAACCGGCGCTGCGGTTCGATCCGGCGGCCTATCCGCTGCCCGACTGGCCGGACGCGACGCGCGAAGCCGTCGCCAAGGTGTCTCGGGAAATGGCTGACGGAAACGTGCGGCTGCTCGACGTGGCGGCCGAGGCAGGCTTGACGTTCCAGTACTTCAACGGCACGACCTCCGAGCGCGGTCTGGAGCACATTCTGGAGACGACGGGCGGCGGCGTGGGCGTGCTGGACTACGACGGCGATCACTGGCCCGATCTGTACTTCGTCCAAAGTGGGCGGTGGGAGCAGCGTGGTCAACCCACGACGCCCAGCGACCGCTTGTTCCGTAATCAGGGCGACGGCCGTTTCGTAGACGTGACGGACTTGGCCGGTCTGGTCGAACGCGAGTTCGGTCAGGGCGTGGCTGCGGGCGATTACAACAGCGACGGCTTTCCCGATCTGTACGTGGGCAACGTCGGTCCGAACCGGTTGTACCAAAACATGGGCGACGGCACGTTTTCCGACGTCACGCAGCAGGCCGGGATCGCTGGTCAGGAATGGACGACGAGTGTGGCGCTGGTGGACCTGAACGGCGACGCGGCGCCGGAGATCATGGAGGTCACCTACACGCGGCTGGAGGAATCGCTCAAGCGCCGTTGCGAGCGTGACGGTCTGCCCATCTCCTGTTCCCCCAACCAGTTGCCGGCAGAGCAGGACCGGCTGTACGAGAACCTCGGCGACGGCCGGTTTCGCGATGTGAGCCAGGAGTGCGGAATTCACGCGCCCGATGGCAAGGGACTGGGTCTGGTGGCCGCCGACTTCGACGGCTCCGGGCGCATCAACATGTTCGTCGGCAACGACACCACAGCCAATTTCTACTTCGTGAACGAGACGGCCGGACCCGGTCAGCCGTTGTCGTTTTCCGAGCAGGGGCTGCTGTCGGGGCTGGCCTTTAACGAAGCCGGCCAGGCTCAGGCGTCGATGGGCATTGCATCGGGGGACGCGAACGGCGACGGGCTTCTGGACTTGTTGGTGGGCCACTTCTACGCCGACTCCGACACGCTCTACTTGCAGACGCCGGACCACACGTTCCTGGACGAATCCCGCGGGGCCGGCCTGCGCGAACCGAGCTTCGAGATGCTGACCTTCGGCATGCAGTTCCTGGACGGCGACTTGGACGGCTGGTTGGATGCGATCGGGACCAACGGCCACGTGGACATTTCGGTCGACTCCAAAGTCAACCACCTGATGCCGCCGCAGTACTTCCAGAACTTGGGCGAGGCGAAGTTCCGCGAACTGTCGGCCCGCTCGTTGGGACCGTACTTCGAGAAGCGGTATCTGGGGCGTGTCGTCGCCCTGCTGGACTGGAACCGCGACGGGAAACAGGACGTGTGTATCTCGCATTTGGACACCCCGGTTGCCTTGCTGAGCAACTGCACCGAGGATGCCGGCCACTATCTGGCGGTAAATCTGGTCGGGGTGAAAAGCAATCGGGACGCCTTCGGTGCCGTGCTGGAACTGACGGCTGGCGGCCGAAAGCAGGTCCGGCACGTCGCGGCCGGCAGCGGATACCTGGCAACCAACGAGCGGAAAGTCATTTTTGGACTGGGCCCTGCCACTCAGATTGACCGTCTGCAGGTCCGCTGGCCGTCGGGCGCCGTCCAGACGTTCGAGGGGCTGGAGGCGGAACAGGAACTCGCCATCGTGGAAGGGAGGGAAAATCCGGTTCGCCTGAATCCTCCGCAATTCTAGGCGTCTGGCTTGACATGGCGTCAATGGGGGCACGATAATAATCGCGCTGTTCGGCTGGTTTTCGCTTTCTTGCAATCATCTGTTGAAAGGGGACTGTCATGGTCAGGCGAAAGGTCAAGCAGGGGTTCACCCTGGTGGAACTGTTGGTCGTGATTGCCATTATCGGCATCCTCGTCGCACTCCTCTTGCCGGCGATCCAGGCGGCGCGAGAAGCGGCGCGGCGGACGCAGTGTACGAACAATTTGAAGCAGATCGTTCTCTCTCTGCAGAACTACCACGACACCTACAAGGTGCTTCCCATGGCCGGGGCGGGTACGTCTGCCGGGAATTGGGGCGTGTCTTGGTGGGCAGCGATTTTGCCGTTCACCGAACTGTCTGCTGGATACGATCGTTTGACGTTCGTCGGCAGCCATCCGGGTTGGACCTACACGGGCTACAACGGCCTGTTGAACGGACAGGAATTCAACAACCAGCAGATCCCCTTCATGATCTGCCCCTCTACGCCTCTGGAAACCATGGTGCAAAGCGGCGGAACCGCAGTGAACATTTGGATCAGCCGACCGAGCTACACCGCCATCTTGGGAGCGACGGACGGGAACGGCTTCGTCAATAAGCCGGGCGAGCAGCGCCAGTGCTGCGACTGCTGCACCACGCAGGCCAACAATGGCTATATCTCGGCTGGCGGGGCGATGTCGCCAGTCGAGTCCAGGAGCTTCGGCGCGATCACCGATGGCACTTCCAACACGATGATCATGAGCGAGTGTTCGGACTTTGTGCTGGACACAGCCGGCGTCAACAAGAATCAGACAATCAACGGCGTCCATGGCTGGCTAATGGGAACGCCCGCGACGCAGAAGATCACCGCCGGAACCAGCAATTACCCGCGAGTTTTCCATGCGACGACGATCTGGTATCCACCGAATTCGGTCAGCGTGGCCATGAACGGCGTCGCGTCCAACGCCGGCCAGAACAACGGCATCTATTCGGCGCATCCGGGCGGAGTCCTCGCCGGGCTGGTAGACGGATCGATCAGGTTCATCAATCAGAACACCGACATGCTCACCCTCAGACTGCTGGCTTCGCGTGCCGATGGGATGCAACTGCCTTCATTCTGATGTGAACGGACAAAGACTTTCGATGGAGGTTCTGCTCATGCGATCTTTCTCTGCTCTGCGGTGGCGGTCGGTGGTGGTCTCAGCCCTCGCCGTGTGGCTGTTGGGATGGACTGGTTGCAGCGAATCAAGTCTGCCGGGGCCGACCGGGACCGTGATTGGCAAGGTGACCTACAAGGGCAAAGCGGTGCCTGCCGGTACTACAGTCACATTCGTCAATCAGGACAATGGGATGGCGGCGGTGGGCCAGGTCGCCGGCGACGGCACCTACACGCTGCTGATGCGCGGCGAGCGGAAGGTGATGACGGGACCGTACCGGATCGCGCTTGGCCCGGCTCAGGTCAGCGTGGACCCGAATTCAAACCCGGAAGCCTACAAGGCGATCATGGAAGGAACGGCCAAGATGCCCGAAACGACCACGAGTTTTCCGGAGAAGTACAAGGCTGCCGAGACCAGCGGCCTGACCTACGTCGTTCAGCCAGGGCCCAACATCCACGACATCGAGTTGAAGGACGAGTAAGATTACCGGCCGAGTTCTTGAAGCGCGGTGCCTTGTCACCGCTTTGGGCAGCGGCCTGTGGCGGCGCAGGTGAATGGGTCCACGACACAGCGCAAGCATCGGAACACAAAGCGGCCGTCGTTGGATCGGGATCGAGCCAAAGCGGCGACAAGGCGCCGCACTCCAAGGGGTGAGCGGGAAAGCACAAGACGCCGCCAACGCTCAGCTCTCGTAGCCGCCGAATTCTGCCGCCGCGGCGACCATGGCTTGGGGTTGATACAGAGCACTCGATGTGAAACTGGGGCAAATGCAAGACCTGGGTCATGGCAGCGCAGCAAAATTTTCTTGTGCGTAAGTCGTTGCCAGCGTGCTGATTGGGATGACCGGTTGAGATTCTCTCAAATTTCTAGTGCTCCATTTCCGGCCTGGGGCGTTCTAATACATAGAAACAATTGACGTTCGGACCCCGGCGGGTGGCCCCTGCCCTCGTTTTTTGGCCGGGGGCCACGCGCACGAACTCAAGGATTCCCGCCTTCTGACTCGGTTTTTTTCCCACCTCGCAGTCCCGGAGAAAGCGACATGATCACGCCGTCTTCCCCTCTCCGGCGACGAAGCCCGCTCCGCGTCTTGCTCGTCGAGGACGCGCCGCTCCACCAGAAGCTGGCAACCACTCTCCTGCAGCGTCAAGGCCACTGTGTGACTCTCAGCCAGAACGGCAGGGAAGCGGTCGACCTGCTGGAGAACGAACGGTTTGATCTGGTGCTCATGGATGTCGAGATGCCCGTGATGGATGGTCTGGCCGCAACCAGCGTCATTCGCAATCGGGAAAGCAAGCACGGCGGACACACGGCCATCGTCGCGGTCACTTCCAGTTCCGGTCCTGACGAATGCCTGGCTGCCGGCATGGACGCCTACATCGCGAAACCACTGCGCGTCGAGGCCTTCGACCAGACCGTGCAGCGGGTGCTGGGCGTCTGAGCACGAACTCACGAAGGCCTTGCACCACAATAGAGCCCGATTTGAAGCTCTACAAGCTGGCCGAGTTCCCGGAGGGGACGTCGTGCTGGATGAGGGGTTGGTGGTCAATCATAACTTCAGTCCGTTCATCGACGAGCGTCCCGGCGTGCCCGCCGATCAGCGTTACAAAGGTTTGGGCGGCCTGACGTATCCGTTAGACAACTGGCCGGGGTGGAAGACTCCCGGCGAGCGCGACGAGGTGCCGGGCGAGCACTTGTACACCAACAGTGATGCTGACCACCCAGCCGCCGTCGCATCCGATCCGCAGCGGGCAGCAGCAGCGATTGGATACGAACCACTTGTCCGCCTATCTCGACCGTCACGCTCTGGTGGAGAAGTCACAATTCGACCTGCTCATCGCCGCGCTCGCTCGCCAGCGGAGGCTGATCTTGCTGACCGCCGGCCAGGATTTCTGGCCCGTGAAGGGGCTCAAAGTCGAGAACCGGCTCTGACCGACGCACTCGTTTGCCGCCGGGAATCGTCGTTTTGAAATTCGTTCTGCTCTGGCCCACCGCGTCACGCTGCGCGCAGCGTTCGCGCTTGGGCAGCCCACTGGATCCATTGCGTGACTTCCTCCAGGTCCGGGGCTTTGCTGGTGCGGAGGATGCGTTTGCCCTGGGCGCTTTCGGCAAACGGCTGCACGGTCTTCCAGAACGTGGCCGCGTCCCGCTTGGCCAGCGTTTCCGGATCGGTCACGCCGCAGGCCACCAGAATCTGCGCGTCGTGGCCGCGGAGCCAGGGAACCCGGCACACCAGCGCGGCTTGCTGCTGCCAGGTGCGGATCACATCGGCATCGATGCTCTTGCGATTCAAGCGCGCGGCGGTCGCGGCCGGGTCGGCGTTCAGGAAATCGGCGACGGTCCGGATGCCGATGGCTTCCAGGCGCTCGGCCATCCGCGGGCCGATCGACGGCGCTTGCTCGATCGTGTTGGACAGTTCCAGGTGGAACCTTTTCGGCGCCGCGCTGGTTTCCATCTTCAGCACGACCGGCTGGGGAGCCTCGTGGCGGCCGGCGCGTTCCGCAGCCGCGGGCCGGCGGCGGTCTTCGTGCGGAGCCCGTGCGGCGGGGCTCCGCGTCCGGCGGTCGTCGTCGCGCTGGGGCCTCGGCAAGACCTCGCCCGCGGCGCGGCTTCGCTGCCGGTCTCGGCGCGCGGCGCGAATCCATTCCGTCAGCCGCGACAGTTCGTAGCGGTTGCCGGCTCGCAGCAAGACGTCGCCCGTGCTGGTGGTGGCGAAGTGCTCGACGCGACGAAGCAGTTCCTCGGCCTCCATTTGAGCCAGCTGTTCGGGCGCCGTGATCCCGCAGGCGACCAAGATCCGGGCGTCGTAGGGGCGCAATCGCGGGATGCGGCAAACCAGCAGCGATTCGGCCTGCCAGCGGCGGATCATGGGGGCCGTGATCCCGGCGTACCGCAACCGGCCGGCTGCCTCGGCCACGTCCAATCGCAACAGGTCGCCGGCCAACAGGACGCCAATCTTGCGGAATCGTTCGGCGGTGGCCGAGTCGATCGAGGGCGCCTCTTGAATCGGGCTGCTCTCCAGCAGAAAGTACTCGGCGGCTGACTCGGTGTCGAACGCCTTGACCTCCCGGCTCGGCTCGACGGGCGTCGCCCGCACCCGATCCGTCAGCTCGCCCGGGAACTCTTCCGAACTCCACGCCGGGCGTA
>Ga0302237_1001184_pt1 | contig 19316 bp, 14 predicted proteins | sample AAG_UR_Ala_MG_FD_193530 | JGI IMG/M metagenome (GOLD analysis project Ga0302237, IMG submission 193530) | Enriched activated sludge microbial communities from anaerobic digester in WTTP, New Holstein, Wisconsin, United States - AAG_UR_Ala | ecosystem: Engineered > Bioreactor > Anaerobic >... | reverse complement strand
GGAGACTCGAAACGCGGTCCTGCGAGCGATGGGGTTGGAACCGCACCGGCCGAGGCCGTTGGTCGGGCCCGACATACGTGTGCTGGCGCCCGGCGAGACGATGGCGGTTGAATCCACCGGCGACCTGGTCCTGGAGGATGGCACTCGGCTACGGGTCGAAAAACAGATACCGCCGGACTTGCCCTTGGGATACCATCAATTCCAACCGGACAACGCCGAGCGACGCGCCTGGATCATCAAGCGGCCGAGCAGTTGTTGGATGCCGCCTGCGTTGAAGGTCTGGGGATGGGCAGTGCAATTGTACGCGGCCCGCTCGCGTGCCAGTTGGGGGCTGGGCGATCTGGGAGACCTGCGACGGCTGGCGAGTTGGTCCAGACAGCTTGGCGCTGGCGTGCTCATGCTCAACCCCCTGTGTGCCGTCGCGCCACAGATTCCTCAGCAAGCCAGTCCCTACTATCCCAGCAGCCGGCGGTTTCGAAATCCGCTCTACCTCAAAGTCGAAGAAATACCCGGCGCGCAGGACGCGTCGGTCGATCTGCCTGCGCTCACTGCTGCGGCTCGGCAGTTGAACGAACGTCCGCGGATCGACCGCGACGCGGTATTCCGCTCCAAGATGGAGGCTCTGGCAAGAATCTGGCAGTTGCATCTGGAAGATCCGGCCTTCGACCGCTACTGCCTGGAAATGGGCGAGGGTCTTCGAAGCTTCGCCGGCTTTTGCACCCTGGCCGAGCGATACGGCGACGATTGGCATCAGTGGCCGCGAGAGTATCAGCAGCCAAACTCGCTTGCCGTGAAGCGGTACGTTCAGGAGAGGTCCGATCGCTTGCGGTTCCACATGTGGCTCCAGTGGCAGTTGGATGTCCAGTTGGAACGGGCGGCTGCTGAACTGCCCTTGGTGACCGATTTGCCGATTGGCGTTTCCCCTGGCGGCGCCGATGCGTGGCAGTGGCAGGACGTGCTGGCGGAGGGCGCCACGGTCGGAGCGCCGCCGGACCAGTTCAACATGGACGGCCAGGACTGGGCGTTGCCCCCGTTCATTCCGCACCGGCTGAGGGCCGCCTGCTATGCGCCGCTGATCGAGACGATTCGCGCGTCGCTGAGGCATGCCCGCGGGCTGCGCATCGATCACGTCATGGGCTTGTTCCGTCTGTATTGGATTCCTCGGGGACTGGGGCCGAAACACGGCGCGTACGTGCGTTACGCCTCCGAGGAATCTCTGGCGATCGTGGCCGTGGAAAGCCATCGGGCCCAAGCCTGGATTGCGGGGGAAGACTTGGGAACCGTGGAAAACAAGGTCCGCCGCCAGTTGGCCCAGAATCGCATGCTGTCTTACAAGCTGCTGTGGTTCGAGGACGATTTGCCCGACGAGTTCCCGGAATTGGGTCTGGCCGCTGTAACCACGCACGATCTGCCGACGGTCGCTGGGCTCTGGACGGGCTTCGATTTCGCGGCGCAAGAGCGGATCGGGCTGCAGCCCAGCGAGGTGGGATTTCAGCAGCTCCGCCGTCGGCTGATGGCGGCCACGGGGCTGACCGACAACGCCACGCCAGCCGAAGCCGTGGCAGAAGCCTATCAAGCGTTGGGGCGAGCACCATCAGCCGTGCTGGCGGCGAGTCTCGAAGATGCTGCGGCGGTCGAGGAGCGTCCGAACATGCCAGGCACGGTCGACCAGTGGCCCAACTGGTCCCTGGCCCTACCCCAGCCGTTGGACGAGATCGAGTCGATGCCGCTGCCCAAGCAGATCGCCGACGCGCTGCGGCGGGAAAAGCCCGAATCTCGAAATCCGAAACTCGAAACTGATCCAGGATCCGAGATTCCAGTGACTTAGGATCGGCGAATCAATAACTGTCGCGATTTCAAAGTAGCCATCACGCTCCGCGTGATGATCGCCAACAAGAACTGGACAGTTATTGATTCGCCGATCCTTAGACGAGAGCCGCTAGCCAAAAACGGAATAGCGAATACTGAATCGTGAATACTGAATGCAGAATAGGAACTGCCCGGCTTGTCCGCGAGCGCTCTTCATTCAGTATTCGCGATTCAGTATTCACTACTCTGATCCTCGTCCCCAAGCTCCTGTGAGGGACGCGTATCTGTGGAAGTTCCGCTTCCTGAAAGCGAAGCCGGGCTTCGTAACGACTCGGTTCCCAAGCGGAGTTTGGGAACCAGGACGGAAGCGGCAATCGGGAGCCAGCACGGAAGGAGCAAGTCCGTCGCTGCCGCCTACAGCCACTTCTGGCGTTGTTCCAGATGGACAAACGGCTCGGCTTCCGGCATGCCCTTGACCTTCAGCCCGTCGCTGTCCCACTCGACCGTTTTGCCCAATCGCATGGCGACCATGCCGACCATGGCGACCTCGGCCACCGTGGCGGACGTGTCGAAGCCCTGGAAGGTCTTGCCTTGGCCCTTGCAGGCGTCGAGCCATTCGCCCATGTGGTCCCTGGTTCTGGGCAGGGTCACAGGGATCGGCTTGCCGGCCTCGTGGTCCTGCACGCCGCGGCATTTTTCGTCGCCCTTCAGCCGCACCACGCCGCCCACGCCCCAGGCGTTGGAGAACAGAATTCCCTTTTCGCCGGCAAACAGCACGCCGTTGGTCTGCGGCTTGCCGTAGGTCGACAGCAGCAGTTCGCCGAGTTCTTCCGGCGGACCGGCTTTGGGCCCGTCGTGCCACCAGACGCTGACCGGCTCGAAGCCTTCGCGGGCGGCGAAGTCCCAACGGAAGTCGCAGGCCGAGGGATAGCTGTCCTTGAGCGGCTCGGCGATCGTGACCGACGCCCGGACCGGGGCGCCCAGCTTCAACGCCCGCCAGGGCAAATTCAGACCGTGGGCCCCCATGTCGGCCAGGTGGCCGTCGCCGAAGGCCAGCCAGCGTCCCCAGTGCAAACAGCCCACGGCGCCCGGAGCCGCGATGTAGTAGCTCTTGTACGGCAACAGCGGCGACGGGCCGCACCAGAAGTCCCAGTTGAGTCCCTCCGGGATCGGGTCGGCGTTGGTGTCGATCGGCGCGCTGGGCGGAAAGCTCCGGTTGATCCAGCAGTGGACCTCGCGGATCTTGCCCAGCAGGCCCGCCTGGATCACCTCCATGCTGCGGCGGAAGGTGTCGGTCGAGCCGCCCTGGGTGCCGAGCTGCGTGGCTAGCTTGCTCTGGCGGCTCAACTCGCGGATCTCCCGCGCCTCGGCGCAGCTATGGGCCAGCGGCTTTTCGCAGAAGACGTGCTTGCCGGCCAACATGGCCGCCTTGCACATCGGCACGTGCCAACGCTGCCCTGGGGCGACAATCACCGCGTCCACGGACTTCTCCGCTTCCAGCAGTTTGCGGTAGTCCTCGTACACCTTGGCCCGCTCCAGCTTGTCGCCGAACTTGCCCTTCAGCACCGCAATTTGCCGAGGGTCCACATCGCAGATGGCTACCACGTTGTCCCCCTGCGCCAGGGCCGAGCCGAGGATCTGCCCCATCCGCCCACCGCAGCCCATCAGGGCCAAGCTGAGCTTGCCGTTGGCCCCTTCTTCGGCCAACGCTCGCGCAGGCACGAGATGCGGCAACGCCCAGGCGCCGACGCCGGCCGCGCCGAGGGTCTTGAGGAGTGAACGCCGAGTGATCTTCAAGTGCTGGGACATGCGGGTGGTCTCCTGAAAGGCAGTGATCGTTGAGACGAAGAAACGGAGGGAAGCGCCGGGGGACGTTAATCCCCCCGGCGCCGCGTGATTCTAATCCAGGGAAAAGCAAGGGTCAAGCAACCGGGGCTGGAGGATCGACTTCAGAACGCGTATGATGGCAGCCAGTTTTGCACTTAACGCGGCCCCAGGGTAGCATGGCTCTCCGAGCCGTGCAAAGCATTTGGCACGGGTCGGAGAGCCATGCTACGAAGATGCGCGCATCATACAAACTGGGACTCGGAGGAGAAACGATATGGCTGGACATCTTGCCCGCCGGATGCCGATCCCCCTGATTCTGGCCACGTGCCTGTTGGCGACTGTCGTTTCCGCCGCCGACCTGCGCCCGCCGCACCGTACGCCGCCGCTGTGGTCGACGACAGCGCGCGGAAGGAAGGACCGGCCGGGTTCGGGTACGCCGAAAACGCCGGGCGCCGTGGTCCGCACGCAGTGGAACACCGGCGAGATCTGGCTTCGCCGCACGATCGAACTGGCGGTGCCGCTGCCGCCGCGCGCTGCGCTGCGACTGCACCACGACGAAGATGCGCAAGTGTACCTGACCGGCGATCTCGTGCTGTCGCGCAGCGGATATACGACCGAATATGAATCCGAGGAGATCGACGTCCGTACCCTGCGGCCGGGGCGCAACGTCCTGGCAATTCACTGCCGCCAGACGATCGGCGGCCGGTACATCGACGCCGGAATCGACGCCATCCTGCCGGATACCAAATAGACATGACCCTGCAAGAAGCCCAAGACCGCGTCGATCAGTGGATCCAGACGATCGGCGTGCGATATTTTTCCGAACTCACCAATCTCGCGCAACTCGTGGAAGAGGTCGGCGAATTGGCGCGGATTATGTCCCGCACGTACGGCGATCAGAGCTTCAAGAGGTCGGACGAAAGCTATCATCTGGCGGACGAGTTGGCGGACGTCCTGTTTGTGCTGATTTGCATCGCCAACCAGACCGGGGTCGATCTGACCGAGGCGCTGGAGCGGAACTTGCAGAAAAAGACGGCTCGCGACCGGGATCGCCACCGAGAGAACCCTAAGTTGACGGGAGAAACCAAGCCATGATGCTGACGATCATGCGGCGCATCACGTTCTGTGCCGGCCATCGCCTGCACCGGCACGAAGGCAAATGCCAGTTCTTTCACGGCCACAACTACACCGCGGAGTTCTACGTCAGCGGCGCCGAGACGGACGACGTAGGTCGGGTCATCGACTTTGCCGTGCTCAAGGCCCTTTTCAAAGGCTGGATTGACGAGCACTGGGATCACGGTTTCCTGCTGTGCCGCGAGGACGAAAACGGAATTGCCGCCGCTCGGATGGTGCAGCCCAGCAGGGTCTACCTGATGCCCTTCAATCCCACGGCCGAAAACATGGCCCGTTACCTGTTGGAAACGATTTGCCCGTCCTTGTTGGAGGGGACGGGCGTGCGGGCGACCAAAGTGGTGATTTGGGAGACGCCGGAGGCGTGCGCCGAAGCTTCTGTCGATGGACCTCCCAGGACGGTAGTTTACGGCGCGGAAAGCTGTATAATGAGCAACAGCCGTACTTAGCTTCGACACCCACGTTAAGGAGCAAAACATGTCGCGCATCACCTACCTGACTGCAGCCTTGTTGACTTTAGCCCTGCTCGGTGTGAGCATGTCGACCGCCCTCGCGGCACAGCCCGCCGATCCTGCCGCGTTGGACAAAGCGTTCGAGACTTTGAAGACGTACGACTGGGGTCAAGACCGCAGTCCGCTGAAGGCGTTGGACGACGCGGTAGCCGCCGCGCACGGCGACGCGGCCGCCAAAAAGGCGTTGGAGGCGCGATTGGTGACCGTGATCAAGAGCGACGCACCTCGCGCGGCCAAGGACGCGGTCTGTCGCCAATTGAGTCTGATCGGCTCGGCCGAAGCCGTGCCGGCGCTGGCGGAATTGCTGACCAATCAGGAACTCTCGCAAATGGGCCGGTACGCCCTGGAACGTATTCCTGATGCCTCCGCGGTAGCAGCGCTGCGCGATGCGTTGCCGAAGACGGAAGGCCTGTTGAAGGTGGGAGTGATCAACTCGCTGGGCGTCCGCCGCGACGCCGAGAGCGCGGCGGCACTGGCGGCCCTGCTGGAGAACCAGGACCAGCAAGTTACGGCGGCGGCTGCAGCGGCGCTGGGGGCCATCGCCAGTCCGGACGCGGCCAAGGCACTGGACGAGTTCCAGAAGAAAGCGCCGGACAAGCTCAAGCTGGCCGTAGCCGACGCCCGCCTGTGCTGCGCGGAACGACAACTGGCCGCGGGCAAGAAGCTGGAGGCGATGGCGATCTACAAATCGCTCAGCGGCGAGGATCAACCGAAACACGTGCGTCTGGCCGCCGTGCGGGGGTTGGTGGCGGCCAGGAGCAAACCATGAAAGCCGATGTCGAAAGGCCCGCAATTCCGTTTTGCGGGACGGGCGTGCGAGTGCGTCTTGGGGGTCTGGGGATCGTCCTGCTGGCGGTCCTCGCGGGCTGTAGCGGGAGTCCACCGCCGTCCGCCACTTCGGGTGCGCCTTCGCCGCCGCCCACCGCTGCCGAGAAAAGACCCAAGATCGCCCTGATCATGAAGTCGCTGGCCAACGAGTTCTTCTCGACGATGGCCGACGGCGCCAAGAAGCACCAGGCGGAACACGCCCATCAATACGACTTGGTCGTCAATGGCATCAAGGACGAGCGCGATCTGGCCCGGCAGGTCGGCCTGGTCGACGAGATGATGGCCGCCCAGGTGGACGCGATTGTCATTGCGCCGGCCGACTCCAAGGCGCTGGTCTCGGTGCTCAAGCGAGCCCAAAACGCCGGCATCGTGGTCGTGAACATCGACAACAAGCTGGACGACGGGGTGCTGAAGGAGACGGGAGTCCGGATCCCGTTCGTCGGGCCCGACAATCGTGCCGGAGCGAGGATGGCGGGCGAGTACCTGGCGAAGAAACTTGCCCAAGGCGACAAAGTGGGCATGCTGGAGGGCATCAAGACCGCCTTCAACGGCCAACAGCGGCGACTGGGGTTCGAGGATGCGATGCAGGCGGCGGGCATCGAGATCGTTGATGTCCAGAGCGCCCAGTGGGAGATCGACATTGCCAATCGCGTGGCTTCGGCGATGATCAGCGCGCACCCCGAGATCAAGGCCCTGCTGTGCGGCAACGACAGCATGGCCTTGGGCGCGGTGGCGGCGGCCAAAGCGGCCGGACGCAGCGGGCAAATTCAGATTGTCGGCTACGACGGCATCTCGGCCGCGCGGGACGCGATTAAGGACGGCGCGATTTTGGCGACGATCGAGCAGCACGCCGGCCAGTTGGCAGTGTTCGGGATCGAATACGCGCTGCAGTTGCTGCGGGGCGAAGCCGGGCTGCAGGACAAGCAGACGCCGGTGGAACTGGTCACGGCGGAGTCGCTGCAATAGGCGCCAGACGAACCCGGTGACTGCAGCCGTTTTGGAGTGCGGCGCCTTGTCGCCGCTTTGGCTGAAAGCCGGCAGCGCGGCGGAACGAGGCTAGACGAGACACCTGAACCCAGTCCGCCGGCGCGTTGTCAAGTCGGCTCCAAAGCGGCGACAAGGCGCCGCACTCCAAGACTTCGATTCGCATGGACGAGCCCCCGCCTTCAACCGAACTGACATTCGAGGATGCGCCCCAGCGAACACCGCCGTGGGGCGCGACGGCTTTGGTCAACTACCTGGGCCTGCTCTTGGTCCTGTTGTTCCAGGTAGCCCTGTTCAGCGCGCTGTGCGACCACTTCTTTACGCTCCAGACGTTGGCCACGGTGGCCAACCAGATCCCCGATCTGACGGTGATCGCCGCCGGCATGACGTTGGTGCTGATCATCGGCGGCATCGACTTGTCGGTCGGCTCCGTGCTGGCGCTGGGGGCCGCCGTGCTGGGCATCGCCATGGTGGATTGGCATTGGCCCTTGTGGGCCGCCGCGTTGCTGTGTGTCGGCGCGGGCCTTGGCTGCGGCCTGGCCAACGGCGTGGTCAGCGTCGGCTGGTCGATTCCGTCGTTCATCGTCACGCTGGGAATGCTGGAAATCGCCCGCGGCTGCGCTTATCTGGCGACGGAATCGCAGACCAAGTACATCGGAACCCGGATCGAAGGGATCGCCGCGCCGCTGCCGGGGCTGGGCGTCTCGGCGGCCTTCCTGGCAGCGGTGACGGTCGTGATCGCCGGCCAGTTCATTCTGTCCAGGACGGTGTTCGGCCGCTACATGCTGGCCATCGGCAACAACGAACAGGTGGTGCGCTATTCCGGCATCCAACCGTGGCCGACCAAGATTGCGGTCTTCGTGCTGGCCGGCGGGCTGAGTGCGTTGGCGGGCGTGTTCCAGGCGTCCCGGCTGGGCTCGGCGGATCCCAACGGCGCCGTGGGGATGGAACTGTCGGCGATCGCGGCGGTGGTCATCGGCGGGACGAGCCTGATGGGCGGCCGCGGTTCGGTGATCAACAGCTTCCTGGGCGTGCTGATCATCCGCGTGCTGGAATCCGGCCTGGCGCAATACGGCGTCAGCGACCCCGCCAAGCGCATCGTCACCGGCGGCGTGATCGTGGCCGCCGTGATCGCCGACGCCTACCGCCACCGCCTGAGCGGGCGCCGGTTCCGATTGCTGAGGAGATGGTTTCCGCCCGCACATTCCCCGTGAACCTGATGGGAATGGAGGCTACAACCGAGAATCCTCTGTGCGCTCGAAGATTCCTAGGGTGCCGGCTCCAGCGTGAGCGACTTCATATTGAACGGCTGCCAGCCTTCGGGGATGGCTTTGACCTCGATGGAGACCTTGCCGGTTTGCCCGATGTTCAGCTCGCCCAGGTCGACCTGTTGGAAGCGGCCGTAGTTGCCCGTGTTGGGCGCTTTGGCTTGCAGCGATTGGTCGCCGGCGACGATGCGGAACGAGCCGCTGCCGGTGGCGGCGATCTCGGCCGAGACGGCGAACTTGCCGGGCTGGGTCACCTTGACGGTCCACTCAAACCATTCGCTGGGATTCAGCCAGAAGCCGATGTTGTCCCGTTCCGGTCCGGATTCGTAGCGGATCTGCTGGCCGTGGCACGTGGCGTCGATCGCGGTCAGCTTGATCGTGCCGTCCGGCTGCTGGGCCGGGACCGTGCCTTCGATTTCCAAGTCGCCCGCCACCTTCAACACGACCACGCTGCAAATCGAATCGGGGGCCGCCGGCGGGACCTGTACAGAGACGCCGGACGCGACGGATTCGGCCGCCAGGGCTTTCTTTCCGGCGTCGGCCAGCAGATAAGCGCCGGTGGCTTTGTTGCGCAGGCCGGGGACCAGCAGCTGTCCGTCGCTGGGCCACTGGAACACGTGCAGGTACAGCGTCGTGCCGCCGCCGGTCACTTTCTTCGTGCAGCGGCCCCAGGGCGTCTTGGCAAACGGGCTGGCCTGCGTGCCCCAAATCGACTCGCCGTTGACTTTCATCCAGCGGCCCATGTCCCGCAGACGTTCCACGGAGGCTTCCGGGATCAAGCCCTCGGCCGTCGGCCCGACGTTCAGCAGATAGTTGCCGCCCTTGGACGCGATGTCGATCAGGTTGCGGATCAGCGTTTCGCTGCTCTTCCAGTTGTGATCGTCGCTCTTGAAGCCCCACGTGTCGTTCATCGTCATGCAGGATTCCCAGTCCACGCCGGGCAGGCCGGTGCCCGGAATCTCCTGTTCCGGCGTGCCGAAATCACCGGCGTATTCCCGATCGCCCTTGCTGATGCCGTCCATGCCCTGGCGGCCCTTGCCGACCCGGTTGTTGATGATCAGCTGCGGTTTCAGTTTCCGCAGATAACCGTACACGTCGCGGGCGTCTTCCTCGGTGTACCAGTCGCACCATTCGCCGTCGAACCAGAGCACTTCGGGATCGCAGGTATCCAACAGTTCCTTCAGTTGCTGTTTCATGTAGTCCATATATTCCGTCTTGTGGCCCGGCACGATTTTGGTCGGGTTGTAGCTCTTGTCGTTGGGGCGAGTCTGGGCGGGGTGGTGCCAGTCCATGATCGAGTGGTAGACGCAGAACTTCAGGCCCTGTTTGCGGCACTCGTCCGCCAGCGGCTTCAGCAGGCACTTGCCGTAAGGCGAAGCGTCCACCATGTCGTAGTTAGTGGCCTTCGAATCGAACAGGCAGAAACCGTCGTGGTGCTTGGATGTGATCACGATGTACTTGATGCCTGCTTCCTTGGCAAGGCGAACCCACTCGGCCGGATCGTACCTGGCGGGATTGAACTCCTTGGCCAGTTGCTCGTACTCGGCGACCGGAATGTTGGCGCTGTTCATGATCCACTCGCCGATGCCCCTGACCGGCTGGCCCTTCCAATTCCCGGCTGGCACAGCGTACAGCCCCCAATGGATGAACATTCCGAAGCGGGCGTCGCGCCACCATTTCATCCGGGCATCGCGCTGCTCCGGGGTCTCCCGATTCCACTTGGCATCGTCCGCCGCCTGCAGAGGCGCGGCGATCGCCAGCCATCCCGACAAAAGAACCAAACCGCAGCCGAGTCGTCTCGTGTTCACGTGCTGTCTCCTCGTGGTGTAAGGTTGGGGCGAATCTGGCTTGTTGAACCGCGGCCGGGTACCCGGTCGCGGCTCAACGAGTACGTGTCTTTGCGAAGGGTAAGCGGTATAGTATACCAAAAGCTGTCGCCGTGGCGAGACACGGCACGTACCTCAGCCGTCTGCCCAGGAGCGTCAATCGCCGTGCATGAGATGTCGATCGTCCAAGCCCTGATCGAACAGGTCGAGGCCGAGGTGGAAAAATCCGGCCAGTCCGGCCGCGTCGTCGGATTGGATCTGGTCATCGGCCGGTTGTCCGGCGTCCACGTCGAGTCGATTCGCTTTGCCTACGAAGTCCTGGCGCCGGGCACGGTTTTGGAGGGCGCGACGCTGCGCATCAGCGAACCGACGGCGTACAGCGACTGCCGCGCCTGCGGAGCCCGGCAGGCGATCGACGAATTAACGATGTACTGTCCCCGCTGCGGCAGCGGCGACATCGTGATCGACGGCGGACGCGACTTGCTGCTGCAGTCGATCGAGTTGGAGCAGACGTGACGCGGCCTGCGGCCGCGACCACGTTTTGGAATGCGGTGCCTTGTCACCGCTTTGGACAGAGGCCTGTCGCGTCGCTGATCCTTGGGTTCAGAGACACACCAAGGTATCCGAACACAAAGGATCATCGGGGATTGGGAAGCGAGGATCATGACGGAACGCAAACGTTACGATTGTGTCGTGATCGGCGGCGGGCACAACGGCTTGGTGGCGGCGGCCTACCTGGCCAAGGCCGGCAAGTCGGTGTGCGTGCTGGAGCGGCGACATGTCCTGGGAGGCTGCGCCACCACGGAACAACTGTGGCCGGGGTACAAGGTATCGACCGCCGCCTACGCGGTCAGTTTGTTGCTGCCGGAGATCATCCGCGAACTGCGGCTGAATCACTACGGGTTCACGATCCTGCCGCGGAATCCGTCTTCGTACACGCCGCTTCTGGACGGCCGTTCACTGTTGATGGGTCCGGACCGTCAGCGGACACAGGAGGAGATCGCCAAGTTCAGCAGGCGAGATGCGGGCGCGTACCCAGAGTATGAGGCTCTGCTGGAACGGATCGCGGCGGCCATCGAGCCGGTGCTGGCCAAGACGCCGCCCGACGTGCTGCCGCTGTCCAAATCATGGCGCAGGATCGGCGTCGCCAAGCGGGTCCGTGACACGTCCCGGTTGTGGGAGCTGTACCAGGCCCTGGCGGAGTTGGGCGACGACTTGCCGGAGGCCGTCGAGATTGCGACCGGCGCGGCCCGGCCGATCCTGGAACGTTGGTTTGAAGCGGAGGTGCTGCGGGCGACGATCGCCACCGGCGCCATCATCGGGGCGTTTGCCCCGCCGTCGTCGCCGGGAACGGCCTACGTGCTGCTGCACCACGTGATGGGCACGGCTGGCGGCGCGCGGGGGATCTGGGGCTACGTCCAGGGCGGCATGGGCGGATTGGCCGATGCGCTGGAAGCCGCCTGTCGCGATCTGCACGTGGAGATCCGCCGCGAAGCGGAAGTGGCGCGCATCCTGGCAGCGGGCGGCCGCGTGATTGGCGTGTCGCTGGCGGATCATACGGTGATCGAGGCGGAGACGGTGGCTTCCAGCGTTGACGCCCACGTGACCTTCGAGCGGTTGTGCGTGCCGGCCGAGTTGCCGGAAGCGTTCCGCAAAGCGGTGGCGCGGATCGACTACAGTTCGGCTTCGGCCAAGATCAACCTGGCGCTCGCCGAGCCGCCCAATTTCCGTGCGGACCCGTCCAACGGCATCGCTCCGCATCATCACGGGACGATGCACATCTGTCCCACCTTGGACTACATTGAACGGGCGTATGACGATGCCAAGTACGGCTGGCCCAGCACCGAGCCGGTCCTGGAGTTGACGCTGCCTTCGAGCGTCGACCGGACCATCGTGCCGGAAGGCAAGCACCTGATGTCGATCTTCGTCCAGTACGCTCCGTATCGGCTGGCGAGCCGCAGTTGGGACGAGATCAAGGAGGATTTCGCGGACCGCTGCATCGAACTCCTGGCTCGTTACGCCCCGAACGTGCCGGGAGCAATCGAACACCGTCAGGTCCTTAGCCCTCTGGATTTGGAACGTACGTACGGCCTGACCGGCGGCAGCATCATGCAGGGGGCCATGCATTTGCACCAGATGTTCGCCATGCGTCCGGTCGCCGGTTGGGCCGACTACCGCACGCCGCTTTGGGGCCTGTACCTGTGCGGTGCGGCTGCTCATCCCGGCGGCGGAGTGATCGGCGCCTGCGGCAAGAACGCGGCCGAAGAGATTCTGCGGGATGGCTAATATGAGCACCGTAACGTTGCCCGAACTCGGACTGTTCGCGGACTGGATCCGGGCCACGGACGACCACGCCGAGCACCACTTGACGCTGCTGTCGCGAGTCGAACGGGCCTGGGACAGCACCGCCGCGGGGGCGCCGGCCGAACGGATTAGTCTGGCGCAGAAAGTCGAGCGGTGGCGCTATCAGCACCTGCACGAGCACGCCGGGGCGCTCACGCCACAGGACGAGGCGTTGGTCGACGCGCTGGACGGGGCGGCGCGGCAACTCGCCGGGCGAGGTCACCTGGCCCCGCGGCAAACGCGGCACGCGGTCCACGATCCGAAACTGGACACGGAATCCATTCGACAAGCCTGTGCTGCACTCGATCCTTCGTACCCGCTGTCGAAGTTGATCGGACGAGCGAGGCAGCTGACGCAGTTGCATTTCCCCGGCGCGGCGGGCAGCCGACCCGAACATGCCGCGGGCCATCGCACGCTGCTGTACGCGCCGGTGTATGTTTCCAGCGACTGTGTCAATTACTGCCTGTACTGCGGATTTCGCTATCCGCGGCAGATCGCTCGGAGGCACCTGAGTGCGGCGGAGAGCCTCGACCAGGCGCGGATTCTGGGCCAGCGGGGTTTTCGGCACATCTTGATCGTGGGCGGCGAGTTCCCCAGCCGGACGACGCCAGCCTACTACCGGGAGATCATCAGGGCGCTGGCGGCCGACGGCTTCGAAGTGAACATCGAAACCGCGCCGCAGACCACGGATGCCTATGCCGAACTGGTGGCGGCCGGGGCCTGCGGACTATCGCTGTACCAGGAGACATACGACGAAACGTTGTACGCCAAATATCACATTCGCGGCCCGAAGACGTCGTATCACTGGCGGTTGGAAACGCAGGATCGAGCCGCCGAGGCGGGCATGCCGCGACTGGGCTTCGGCATCCTGCTGGGGCTGGCTGAGCCGCGTGCCGACTTGCTGGCGATGCTGCGGCACGCCGCGTACCTGGCGGACCGGTTTCCGGATCGGATCTTGGCGTTCAGCCTGCCGCGGATTCATGAAGCTCCGGGAGGTTTCCAGATTCCCCATGCCGTCTCCGACGAGGATCTGGTCCGGTTCTACTGCTGCTTGCGGATCGCCTTTCCACAGGCCTTCCTGGTCCTGTCGACCCGCGAACAAGCCGAACTCCGCGACATGCTGGCGAAGATCTGCATTACGCAAATGAGCGCCGGCAGTTCCACGGCGCCCGGAGGTTACGCTGCCGACGGTTCGGCGTGCGCCGACTCGGACGCGCAGTTCCCTCTGTCCGATCACCGCTCGCCGGCCGAAGTCGCCGCCCGGTTAGAGCAAGAGGGGATTGAGGTCACCTGGACGACGAGCCGCACGTAGCACGGCGTCATCCTCGTTGGTCATCCAAGCACGAAGCGCAAGCAAGTGAATGGCTCTTACGCCTGCCGCAGCAGGTTGTGCGTCATCTGCTGCACGCGCGGTGCGTCTTGTGGCTCCGCGGGGCGTTCGTCGCGGACGATGAACACCGTATGGCTCTGCCGGGGATTCGTGCCGTCCGCATCCGAACTTCTCGACAGCCGTCCCAGATAGACGCCGTTGGGCCAGTCCGCCGGGATATAAAGACTCGCCGCCGGTTCCCAACGGCACTCGCGCCGCCGCGGGCGGACCTCGGGCAGCGGTTGAGGCTTGCCGCGGAAGGGGCCGAGCGTGGTCATCAGCCGGGCGCCGCAACCGCCGTAGTAGCCCATGCGGAAAACTTCGATCACGTACTGGGCCGGCGGATCGGCACTAACCATGAATTGGATCGACTCGCCCGCGGCCAGCGATTGCCGCCAGCAGAAGCCTTCGATTCGGGGGCACCGGTATCCGCCCGGCTCATCGAGACGGACGCAGGTCAATTGCCAGTCCAGGGGTCCGGTGTTTGCATTCTCCTCGCGAGTTAACGAACGCTCTGACGGCGCCGCACGGGAGACGCCGCAGACGTCCGCGCCCAGCACAAAGGCTGCCGATGCGCCCAGCGCGCCCTTGAGAAGATCTCGCCGATCAAGCCTGGTTGAAGGGTGATTCGTGGTCATGGTAGCGGCTCCTTGATCAGCGTTCAAGATTCCGCAACGGCCTTGTCTGGCCCGCGGGTTTGCCGCAGGGACTCGACGGCGTTTTTGCTCGATGCACAAGCCGTTGAACCACCGGGGCAAGCCCCGTGGCGAACGATGGGGACTACTTTAGCAGATCATTTGTCGCCGAGGAACTCGAGGATCCGAAGCGCGATGAATCGGTTGCCCGCGTTGGTCAGGTGTACGCCGTCGTTGGGGTCGAACAGGCTGCGTTTGTCTGGGTGCGTGCGGGTCGGCTCGTACACATCGAGATAGGCGGCTCCCGACTGGGCGGCGATCTCCTTCGTCATCGCGTTGTAGCGTTCGAGTTCCTCGGGCTTGCCGAACAGCGAGTGCGCCCGGTTCGCGGCCGTGGCCTTATGGGCATTCGCCCGGCAGATCTCGAACGCCGACGAACTGGCGGACAGCAGAATGATTCGGGCGTCGGTCTCGGCACGGATCTTCGCCAGCACCGTACGGTAGTCCGCCTCGAACTTGTCCGGCGGCACCGCCTGAGCGGTGTAGTTCGAGGCGCTGCTGACCTTGCTGTCGTTGTGGCCGAGAAAGATGAACACGTGCGTGGGGGGCGACTCGAACAGGCCGTCGTACATGGACAGGCGGTAAGCGGTGGGCTCTCGGTTCAGACGCTCCAGCACACGGGAGATGAAGTCGCCGCCCACTGCGGCGTTGCGCAGCGTGACCTTGTCGCCGAAACGCCGTTGCAGCCAAAACGCGACCTTGTCCACGTAGTTGTAGCCGCGCTGGAAGTCGGTCAGGCTGTCGCCCAGGAACAGCAGGCGGGCCGGCAGCGGTTCCAGTCTCACCCTGGCGGCGGCCCGCTCGAAAGCATCGACCACCTCCTGCTCTGCAACGTCCGCATACGCTTCGGCCACCGCACCGGACTCGACGTGCAACGCGATCAGGCGATGGATGCCGGTCGGCGCCGTGGCGGGCAGCGGCCACGGGTAACGGGCCGTTCCGGTGGCATGCAAGGGCACATCCTGGCACGTGATGGCGGCATCGGGGCCGCTGAGGAAGAATCTCAGCCTGCCGCGGCTCAGATGCTGGCCGCGCTCTTGGACGAGGATATCCAGGCAAGCCTCGCTTCCCGGCGCGACCATGGCAAACGGCGGGGTGATTCGCAACGTGACGTCGATCGGCTCGACCCGAACCAGGGCCGCGTCGTCCAGGAGAACTCGGCTGTTTTCGCCGCGGACCTCGACGGCGGCGCCGAAACTCTGCACTTGCGGGTCGAGCACTTGCAGTTCGTAACTTAACTCCTGCCAGTTGTCCGTCAGCCGTGTGGGTTTCTCCTGCCAGGCGTAGGCGTAGTGGATCTTGCCCGGTTGGGGCGGCGTGTACTGGATCAGCCCCAGCAGGCACTCGCCCTGGCCCTTGGCCCACACGGAGAAGCGGAAGCGTCGCGCCGTGATCGCGGGCGGCCGCACGGGCTGGAACACGCGGCCCCAGGCTTTGCCGTTCTTCGTGACGGCGGTCAGTTGGACGCAGCGCTTGCCGGCGTGAGGAACGCCCGCGTCCGTCGCCGTCTGGAGCGAGCCCTGCCACGAAGGAGCCAGCTGCCAGTCGGCGACTTGGCCGGCGTCCCCCTGCTCGAATCCGGGATTCCGCAGGAAGTTCTTGGCCTCGTCGCCGAGAACCAACGAGGCCTCCAGGGCCAGCAACGCTAAAACCCAGCTGTAACGAACCACGCGTTTCGTGGTGTGGAACATCTTCCTGTCCTCCATTTTTCTGTCCTCCGTTCTCGCGTTTCCCTGCGTCTACCTCTGTTCGCGGCAGCTGGTCTCGAAACACCAGCGAACAGAAGATTGCCGCGTTTCAAGGTAGCAAGCGTAGGCCCGCAGGGGTAGAATGGGCGAGGAGGTAGGCGGAATGAACATTCAACTCACAGCGCAGCAGTTCCTTCCCTTGACCGGAGAGCAAAGGCGGATGCCTATTCCTGGCTGCCGTTGCTCTGCCGTATCCAGGCCGCGATGTTCCGGCGGTCTTCCTCTTCCAGCCGCCGGCGTTTGGCGGAGTACCGTTCGTGCTTCGCTCGCTCCTCGTCTGTCCAGGTGTTGGCTTCCACGTAGTCGCCGCAGTACGGCACGCCCAGGTCGATCCAGGCGGACAGTTTGCCCAACTCCTCGCGCGACAGCCGCACCTCCTCGTGGCCGCCTTCCAGCAATTCGATCAGCCGGCTGCGATTGGCGCCGGCGGCGTACGGCGGTTGCACGGGCGGCGCGGATTGGGCGCTTACCCAGTTGACCATCGCGTGGTCGGCATCGCCCCGCCACAATCCCTCGGTCGGCTTGTCCTCGCGGGCGTGCGTCAAGGCCAGGTACGACCGGCTCCAGCGCCGCTTGGCATGCGTGTCTTGCACCCCGTGCGCGGTCAGCGCGTAAGGCACGTCCGCCCGGCCATCGTGGCAGCGGACGCAGTGGCGATCGAGGATCGGTTGAATCTCCTGAGGAAAACTGAACCCGCGTGGAGAGCCGTAAAAAGGATGGAGCGTTTCCGCCCGCTGGCGCAGGGCCTGCGCCAGCGGCAGGCCGGCCACGGGGCCGCTGTTCTTGTGCTCGTGGCAGCCCACGCACGAGGCGTTCTCGCCCGGCTGCAGCGTGGACCAACTGCGCATCGTCTGGACCATCCGGCCGCGCTCGTCCAGCAACTGGAAGTAGACCGGCGTCCGCGCCGGGACTTCGACGAAGACCGAGCCGTCTTCGCGTACGGTGGCGTCACCGAGAATCCGTTTCGGGTCCCAGGCTCCGTTGCCGATCGCGACCGGCGTGCTGATTAAGGCCCCGCCGCCCGGCCCGCCGTTGCCGTTCGAGCCGATGCCTGCGATGCGGAATTCCAGCGCCACCACGCGCATCGTCTTGATCGTCCCCCGCTCGACGCCCGCCAGGCCGGGCCCGGCGTACACGTCCTGGACGTAGAACGTTCCGGTTGTCTGGCGGTAATCGACCAGGCTGGGACGCATCCGGCGCGTGGTGCGCTGCCGCACGGGGACGCTCTGGCTGCAAGGCAACCGCGGATCGTCCACCAGCCGCTCCCGCGCCCCGCTGCTGGTCATCCAGTAGACCCCGAACAGCGGCCCGAACCCACCTTCGGCCCAGCGCCAGCCGACGGGATGATAGGTCACCAGGTACTCGGTCTCGCTCAACGGGTACGGATATTGAAACAACTCGCCTTTCTGCCCGAACGCATCAACCCTCACCGCGGGTGTGTCCCGGACCGGAGCGATCAATTGCGCGCCGGAGTTCTCCTGGCGGCCTTTCGCCGGGTCGATCAGAATCAGTTTGCCCGTCTGCCGCGAATGGTGCCCCGTGGCGATAGCCGCCACTTTCTGAGTTCCGGGCACGCCGCGAGCGTGCAAAATCGTGGTGGGAAACCACGAGTTGCCTCCGTAGAAGTCGCACTGGTTCGTCCCGTCGGGGTTCATTTGCAGCAGCGGCTGCGGATAGATCTGGCCGCGATCGTTGTACTCCCAGCGGGTGTACAGGATGCGGCCGTCGTCCGTGACCGTCGGATAATTGTCGTGGACCTGGTCAAACGTCAGCCGCCGCAGGAAACGGCCGTCGCCGTCGCAGCGGTACAGGTTGCTGACCTCGGTCCACCAGCAGTCCACGATCTGCACGCAGCGGGTCGAGTTGAAAATGATGTCGCCGTCCGGCAAGTAGGCGGCCTCGTAGTCGGCGACACCCAGGCCGTGGGTCAGTTGCCGGATGACGCGCGACTCCAAGTCCATTTCGTACAGGTGGTAGTCGTCCTCGCGGTCGGACTTCTTCCAGGCGAACAACACTCGGCGGCCGTCGTAGGACACGTCCGGGTCGCGGATCACGCCGCCCGGATCGTCGATCAGTGTTTCGACACGCAGCTGGTCGCCGTCCCAGCACGCCAGGCAGAGCGCCGCACCGGGCACGAAATGACGTTCCGCTTGCGCATCCGACTGGCCTTCGGTGTAGGCATAGTGCGAGCCGCCCAGAGTATAGTGCTTGGTGAACACGAACTGCGGCACTTGGCCGCTGAGAGATCGCAATCGTACCGCCCGCCGCAGACGGCACGCATCCGCGTACAGGTTCAGCCAGGCGGGATCATCGGGCGACGTCGCGGCTTGGATCAACGCCTCCAGACGGGGCGCCAGCGTCCGGCCCGCGTCGCCTAAGTCCTCCAGCACGCGGCGAATCAGTTGCTGCTCAAGCCCCGCGTCTCGTCTGGCCTCGAAGAACCAGCCGAACTGGCGCTGAGCATCGAAATCGTCCGCGGGAGTACGAAACGGACGATCTTGCAGCGCCCAGTCGGTTTCCGGCCAATCCGTCCAGAAACGCCGATACAAATCCTCCCAGACGGCTGCCCAGTCCGTCCCGTCTGCGGGCAGCTTGAGGTTCTGCGCTTGCAGCCGAGCCACGTTCCGGCGGGTGGCCGCCATGCTCTCGGCCCATGTTTCGCGCCGGTCGTAGAGGTTCGGCTCCGCCGCCTGCGCGGCGCACGCCGTCAGCCAGGCCAGCAGGGCAAATCGTTCCATCATCAGGCAGGCTCCTCGTGCGGTGCGATTCTTCGTAGCATGAGCGGGTAAGGGAGTAGTGGTGAACCACTCCCTCCCCGTTGTCGCAATGGGGTCAATTAGTACGATATTCGCCAATAACGGCGAAATCACTCCTCCTTGAGGTGTACCGATGGTCGTCGGCTTAAAGACTCCGTTCTCCATCACCCCAGCCTTAAGGAACTTCTCCACTAGATTGAGGATGTTTCCGTCCGCAATT
>Ga0302237_1001182_pt1 | contig 19331 bp, 22 predicted proteins | sample AAG_UR_Ala_MG_FD_193530 | JGI IMG/M metagenome (GOLD analysis project Ga0302237, IMG submission 193530) | Enriched activated sludge microbial communities from anaerobic digester in WTTP, New Holstein, Wisconsin, United States - AAG_UR_Ala | ecosystem: Engineered > Bioreactor > Anaerobic >... | reverse complement strand
GGAATCTGTTACTATAATGCAGGGTTCGCCAACCGATTATAAAGTAGGAAGTAGAGTTAGAATTGTTGGTGGTTTATATTCCAATTCTTTTGGAAAAATCACAGCAATGAATGAAAATGAAATAACGGTTGAAACCGAAGTTGATGGAAAGAAAGTTAAAGTATTACCAAAACAAATTGTTATGGCTGAAGCTTTCACTAATGTTATGGAAGCTTTAAAAGAAGGAATGAGTAAATATAATCCAGCAAAGGTTGTTAGAAAAGAAGGCATTAGTAAAGATACAGAAGATTGGATATACCAAGTATATCAAAAAGGAGCAACCGTTGATGACATTAAGGATTTATTAAGAATAGAAAAAGATATAGTAATGCCTTTAGAAGGAATTAGATATATTATACAAAATTACAAGGAAAGTTTTAAGGAAGCTGTCGTTGGTCAAAAAATACTTGTTGGTAATTTTGATTCAGATTATCCCGCTATTGTTACTGGAGTAGATAATGGGAAAGTAACAACAGCTCAAGTTAAAATGTATGGTGTAACAAAAGAAATAATAATTGATAATGATAAATGGTGGGTTGCAAGTGAATCTTTAAAAGAAGCTAATCCTATTTCAGATTATGATGATAAAGAATTAAATGATAAAGCAATGGATTTATTTGGAAAAGGGTTTCAATTTTTAAGCAACGCTGAAAGAAAACAAGTGTTAGATAGTTTTAAAGAAGTAGTTAAGAAAGAAATTATGTGTAACACTTGTAAGCAAGATGCTGAAACAGTTAATGGAAGACCATATTGCAATAAGTGCCAAAAGTTTTTAGATGAGAGTTTAAAAGAAATGGCTAATGTTAATAAAATTAAGCTAACTGGTGCTTGGAATATTCCTAAAATTGTTAGTAAAGTTCAAGACCTTGCAGTAAATTATGGAACACATTTTGCTGATGGTGTTATTGATACAAAAGGATTATTAGATAAAGAACTTAATGGGTTAATGGGAGACCTAAAAGGAATGGGATTAACTTATACAACTGAAAGTTTAGATGAAGAAGACGAGGAAGATAGAGAAAATCAAGAAATAGCTGAAAATGAATCTTTAAAAGAATCAACTGATAGAGAAGTGGAAGCTAAAAAATTATTTGGTAAAGCTTACAAAGATTTAACAGAAGAAGAAAAGAAAAAAGTTTATGAAGCAAATATAGTTAGTTTAGCATTAGGTATAGAAAGTTTAAAAGAGTATGCACAATATTCAGACCTTCCAGCCGACTTAAAGAATTTAGATTCCAAATATTATTCTGATAATAAAAGTGAAGATGAATTATTAAAAATGGTAAGAGCGGATTTGCCAGCTTTAAGTAAATATTCTGATAGTGAAATTAAGAGTGCAATAAGTATTTTTAGAAGTGATTAATGTTTATGTCATTAAAATATTTGTTAGAAGGCTTGAAAGTGTATTTTCAAGAAAAGGGACAACCTGTAAAAAAGCGTTGGGTATGCAAATATAATAAAGACACCTGCGATTTTTGCAAACGTTTGCATGGTCAAACAGTTAAGTGGGGAGATGTGTTTAGGCAAGATGGTTATGAAATGGTTGGACCTCCTGCACATAAAGGTTGTAATTGTAAAATTGAAAGGGTGAAATGATATGCAAACATTTAGAGAAAGAGTTAATACAATTTTTAAGGAAAATAGAAAATCTGTCATTGGTGGAAAAACCACAAGAGACATGGATTTATTTAAAGAAAAATATCTTTACCCTCACGAAGAAATGGAAAAATGTAGAAAGGCTTATAATTGTAATGGACTTATTTCAAGTGCAGTAGATAATTTAACTGATTTTTTTATTGGAAATGATTTAATTTGTGAATCAACAAATGAAGCAACCAGAAGTTTTTTTCAGAAAAAAATAGATAATAGTTATCCTGATATGTTTGAAACCGTTAGAGAAGCGGTTGAACAAACTATAAAAACAGGTAATGGTTATATTGAAGTAGAATTTGATGAAAACAATTTACCAGTTAATTTTTATTCTATTCCAGATAGTAGTAGAATTTATATTAATTGTGATGCTTTTGGACAACCTTGGACTAAAAAAGTTTTTGACCCAGCTACTGGTAAAGAAAAAATAGTTTATGATACAGAAGAATATTATATTCAAAGAGTTGATGATAATTTTAGAAGTGATGGTTCAGTAAAAGTAAAGGATTATTCTTTAACTTATTCTTATGGTGGATTTAAAGAAATAAAAATTAGAGGAATTCCAATTCCTAAAAGAAATTTAATACACTTAAAATGGGGAACAGGAGATTTTGGTTTGTATGGTAGAAGCTTTATTGCAAGTGTTTTAGATGACCATGAAATTTTAAAGAGAATGGAAAAGGCAATGGGAATTATTGCAAAATATAAAGCGGTTCCGAAGAAAATAATTATGCCACAAGAAAATGAAAATTTTTCTCCTGAAGATAGTGAAGAATTAACAAGATATTTTCAAGGATTAGAAGATGATGAAAATGCAGTTTTAACTAAAAGAGTTGAAATGGCGGATTTATCTTTTTCAGGAAAATCTGAATCCTTCTCTGATGGTATTGACCATATTAGAAGAAAAATAATTTCTGGTTTAACACCTGAATTTTTACTTGGTTATGGAATGGATACAAACAAAGCAACAGCTGACCAATTATTAATTGCTTTCATGTTAAGATTAGAAACCAAGAAAAAGATTTGGGAAAAATCAATAACAAGAGCTTTTATACAACCTTATATCGAAAAATATAATTTGGATAAGGAAGCTAAAATTAGTTTCGGTAATATTGATTTTAGAACTAATACAGAAAGAAATGCGGAAATTAGAGCTAAATGGCAATCTAATCAAATTACTTTTAATGAAATGAGAAAAGAATTAAAATTAACTACAATACCGGAAGGAGATGTTTATTATAAAGATTTTATGGCTCCAAAGGTAGAATCTATTCCTCAAGAAAATTTTATGCAAGAAAAGATTAAAAAGCGAGCATCACAATTAATGAAGGAGATGAAAAAATGATTAATATAGAAACTATACAATCATTTTTAAAAAAAATAAATCCTAATTGGTCATTTGTAAAAATAGCTTTTATTTCTTATTTAATGCTTAATCTTTTGAAAAGAAATGAAAGTTTAAATTCAAATTATATAGTAATAAAAACTGGTTCTAACTATAAAATTTGGCAAGACAAAGTTTCAAACACTTTTGCTTTAGAACAAAATGAAATTATTACTCCTTTTGATAGCTTAGATGAGCTTAACAAATTCATCTAAGATAATATCTTTTTTCTTAATTTTTTATTAAAAGTATTAAAAAAATACTATTTAGGTTGTTAATATTTTACCTATAAACTAATCCTTTATATATTCACAAACAGTAGTACTATTATATGACAGATGTTGATGCTTTAATTTTGAATTCAATAAAAAATGATTGGAAAACTATATCTGCAATATCTGTTGAGTTAAATCAACATCGGAATTACATTACAAAAAGAATGAGTCAATTAGAAAAATATGATTTAGTTTTATGTAGTTTTGAAGAAAAACAAAAACACAAAAAAGGCAAAATAGCCAGAATATTTAAGAAGAAAGGTGATTGAAGTGATTTTTAAAGAACGAGTTTGGCAACCAGTAGAAAGCTTTACTTTAAAAGAAGAGTTTGATGGTGAAGGAACCAGTGATGGAATTATTATAGAAGGTATAGCTTTAGATACCTCTAAACCTTCAAGAAACGGAGTTTTATATGATTATAATTCTGTTGTTAGAACCCATAAGATTTTAGAAGGAAAGCCAATGTTGTTAAACCATGATGATAAGAGACTTCCAATAGGGCATGTTGAGAAGGTTTGGATGGATGGACCTTTAATGAAATATAGAGGTAATTTAGACCCTGAGGAAAAAGATTTAATTAGAAAAATAAAAAGACAAGATATATATAATGTTTCAATTCAAACATTAGTTGATGATGTAACTCACGAAGAAGATTTAACAGGTAAAGGTTATACAAGAGCAATGCCTAATGATTGGGCAGAATTAAGTGTAGTAACTATTCCTGGATTTGCGGATACAACTATTAATATGTTAGAAGCATTACAATTAGAAAATGTAAAAACAGAAAATCTTTCAAGTGTTTCTGTAAAGAAAAAGGATGAAGAATTTTTTGAAAGAATTATTAAGAAAAATAAATTAAAGGTTCATTCCAAAATTAGAGAAGGAACAAATATTAATTATACATTGGATGATGGAATTGAAGAACCAGAATTAGTAACACAGAATGGTGAAGATAAAGTTGTTAATGAAATAGCAACTGAAACTCCAGTTAAAGAGGATATTAATACTTCTAATGCTAATGCATTAATGGGTACTGTAATGGCTAAAAAAATTAAACCAGCGGTTGAACCTTTTAATGTAAAAGACTTTAAACCTCTTGAAGAGGCATTAGATATTATTAAACTTATTGAATCCATGGAGGTTAGATAATGGGTAGAAAGAGATACTTGATTGAGCAAGTAGAGGAAGAAGATGAATCTAAATTAAAAGAAGCATCTCCTGAACCGAAAGCTGAACCTGTAGAAACTCCAGCTGCTGAAGCTCCAGAAAAACCAAAAGTTTTATCTGAAGAAGTTCAAGAAGGAGAAAATGTTTCTGAAATATTGAAACAGATTCTTGCTAAATTAAATGATTTTGATGCAAGAATTGCAGGATTAGAAAAAACAAAAGAAGAAGTTCCTTTAACTGAAGAAGTTAAAGCTGAGGAACCAGTTGTTCCAGAAGAAGTAAAGAAACCAATGGAAGAAGCAGTTGAAGAAGACGAAAAGAAAGCTGTAGAACCAATGGTTGAAAAAATTAATAGAAGAAGAACAATTATTGATTCACAAAGAACAGAATCTGTTTTTGAAGGAATTAATAGTTTTAAGGAAGCAATTTCAAATTACGCTAAGGGGGTAAGACAATGAAATTCGAAGAAACAGGAAGTAGAGCACTTTGCGAAGCTGCAGGTAAAATGATAGTTAAAGATGCTGTTAGTAAAGGATTTTTAAAAGAGAGCATGGTATTTAAGGAAGATATAACAACAACAAATTCTAATGACTTATATACAACTGCTTTAGCAACAATAATTAGAGAAGCTGTAGAACCAAATTTAGTTGGGTTAGAGTTATTACAAGTTAATACCGACCTAATGAATGGTGGTGGAAAAGGAGCAATTAAATTACCAAAGGATGCAAGAGTTGTAGCTGCAGAAGTAGAAGAAGGTGGAGGAGTAAATTACACAGAAGTTGGATATGATTCAATAACTGTATCTCCTACAAAGAAAGTTGCTGCAAGTAAAATCACTTGGGAAATGATGAAGAGAGGTATGGTATCAATGGTATCAGCTGAAGCAAAGAGATGTGGAAAAGCTTTAGCAAGAAAAATTGATTCTGATATCTTAGCAGGAATAGAAGCTGTAGTAACTGCTGGAAATGCAAACAGACTTCCAACAGGTGGAGCCGCAACAAGAATAGATTATAATAACGTAGTTGATGTTATTAGTTACCTACAAGATGATGACTATAAAGCAACTCATATTATAATCCACCCAACTGATTATGCAAACCTATTGAAGGATACAGACTTCAAGAACGCTTTGTATAGAGGAACAGTTGTAACTGGAGATGCATCAAAAATTATGCCAGTTCCTGAATATTTTGCAGGAGCAAAAATAGTTGTAACTTCACAAGTATCAAGCGGAACAACTTTGGTTGTTGATGCAAATGAACTTGGAACATTTGTAAAAGAAACAGATGTTGAAGTTATTGATGGAAGACTTCCTGGATATTTGGACACAGAAGTAATTGCTGTTTGTTCTTATGGAATCGGCATTCAAAATGTCAAAGCTGTTGCTGGAGTAGTAATGGCAGCAAGTTAATGTTTTTAGTATAGTTAAAATAAGGGATTTAATATCCCTTATTTTAATTTTCTTTTTCTTAAATACATTTATAAATAGAAAAACCGAAATTAATTTTATATGACTGATTTAACTATTTATAGAGGAGATTCTAAAACATGGAATTTAACTTTTACAGATGCTGCTGGTACTGCAATAGATATTACAGGTTATACAATATTTTTTACTGTTAAAAAGAAAAATAGTTATAGAGATGATACAGTAGATACAGATGCAATTGTTCAAAAAAATATTACAGTTCATACTAATCCTACTGGTGGAATTTCACAACTTACATTACAACCAAGTGACACAAACACAATTGTACCTGCAATATATGTTTATGATATGCAATTGAAAGATTCTGGGGGAACTATTCTAACTTTTATAAAGGGTTTATTTACTATAACTGCTGATGTAACAAGGAGAACATCTATATGACTGATGATATAAATGTAACAATTTCTGAAGAGCAATCTATTATTGTTGCTTTAGAAAATGGTGTTGGGCAAGATACAAAATCTGTAAAAGTTTCTTCTAATGATACAACTGATAATTTTTTGCAATCAAAATTGGTTGCTGGAAATGATATTACTATTTCTGTTGATAATGAAGGAGCAAATGAAACTTTAACTATTTCAACTACAGCTCAACCAGCAGGAAATTATTTTAATAAAACTACAGATACTACAGATGATATAACAGATACTGCTACAAATAGATTTACTAATGATACTGATATTGCAAGGTTAGCTAATACGAGTGGTACTAATACAGGTGACCAAGTATTACCAACAAGAGACAGTCTTGGTTTAGGTATAACTGATACGGTTGTTTTTGCAAATTTAACAGGCACAAATACTGGGGATGTTTCTGTTGTAGATAGTTCAGAAATTGATTTTACTTTAACAGGACAACAGATAACTGCTTCAATTAAATCAGGAAGTATTGATGAAACTAAACTTGATATAAGTGTGAATGCAAGTTTAGATAAAGCTGACACTGCTATTCAAACAGAATTAGACCCAGTTTTTACAGCACATCCTGCGTATGGATTAACTTCTCAAGATTTAATTGATATAGGTAATTTAAGTGGCACTAATACAGGCGACCAAGATTTATCTCCTTTTGAATTACTTTCTAATAAATCTACTAATACAAGTCTTGGAACTTCTGATACTCTTTATCCTTCTCAAAATGCTGTTAAAGTTTATGCTGATAATGTTCTTGGCAGTGCTAATGCTTTAGTTTATAAAGGCGTAATTGATTGTTCAACTAATCCAAATTATCCTGCGGCAGATGCAGGGCATCTATATGTTGTAAGTGTTGCTGGTAAAATTGGTGGTGCGTCAGGGATAGATGTTGAAGTTGGGGACATGTGTATTTGTAACACTGATGGAACAGCAAGTGGTGACCAAGCTACTGTCGGAACTAAATGGAATGTTATCCAAAAAAATATTGTTGGAGCTGTTACTGGTCCTGCAAGTTCAGTAGATTCTCATGTTGCTTTTTTTGATGGTACAACTGGTAAAGTAATTAAAGATAGTGGTTTAACTTTAAGCGGAACAAACACTGGCGACATTACAGTTACAGATAGCGCCGAGATTAATTTGGTTTTAACTGGTCAAGCGTTATCAGCTTCTATTGTTGAAAGTAGTATCGATGAAACTAAATTAGATGCAAGTGTTAATGCTAGTTTGGATTTAGCAGATAGTGCGATTCAAACAGAATTAGACCCAGTATTTACTGCGCACCCTGCTTATGGATTAACAACCCAAGATATGATTAATATAGGAAATTTGAGTGGTACTAATACTGGCGACCAAACTCTTCCAACAAGAGATAGTTTAGGGCTTGATACTGATGATACCGTCACTTTTGCAAATCTTTCTGGAACAAATACTGGTGATGATGCTAATGTTACAAAAACTTTTACTGCTGGAGAAAACCTTGTTGCAGGGAATGTTTGTTATTTAAAAAGTGATGGTAAAATGTGGAAAGCTAAAGGTGATGCAGAAGCGACTATTAAAGGAAAAATAGCGATGGCTTTGGCGAGTATTTCTGCTAATGCATCAGGTTCTTTTTTAATTGATGGCGATTATACTACGAGTGGTTTGACTGTTGGAGCAACATATTTTATTAGTACTTCTACTGCTGGCTCAATAACTTCTACTGCTCCAACAACTGGTAATTTTATTAGGGTAATTGGGGTAGCAATTTCAAAAACTGTTTTAAATTTTAATCCAAGTCAAGATTATGGAGAGGTTGCATAATGGATATAGAAAAAGCTATTGAAATAGAGAAAGAATATTTGGCTATAATGGATAATAAAGAACAGGCTAAATTTAATTTGAAAGAAAGGTTAGAGTATTTAGGTTTTACTCTTGAAAGTTTTTTTATATCAAAACAAGATTATTTGTTTAAGCAAAAGAAGTTTAAGATTGTTGAAACTACTCCTGCGACTATTGTTAATGAAACTATGCAATCTATTAAGAATGGTGAAGAAACTTGTTTTATTATAAGTCAAGATACTGATTGGGTTTTTTATGGTATTGATGAAGCTAATAAACAATATGTTGAAGATAACAAACTAAATTTTCTTGACTTGGGTTATCAAGGTGGTACTATTGTTTCTACTCCGAGTGATTTGGAGTTAGTTATTGTAATGAAGCAACATGATATGAATAATTATGTTAGGGACAATATTAGTAGGTTGTTGAGTGAAATGGGTGTTGAACATTTGAGTAATGGTAATGATTTGTTAATTCATTCTGATATTTTGTTAAATGATTTTAAGATTTGTGGTTTTGCTGAAAAGAATTTAGGAAACGATTATAGTATTTATTATGTTCAAGTTAGTTTTAAGTTGAATAGAGAATTGATTGAGAAGGTTTGTATTACTGATTCAAAGAAAGTTCCTATGGGAATTAACGATTTTTATCCTAAATTAAATAGAGGACAGTTAGTGGAGTTGGTTAAATCATGGCTGTCGTAACTATTAGACCTACAAGTACTTATATTCCTTCTCCTGATTATCAGCATTGGAGTAATTCAAGAGTTCCTAATGGAACTACGGCTGATAAGACTTGGTCTTTAGTTGATGAAGAAGTTGCTGATGATGATACATCTTTTTTTCAATGTGCTTCTAGTAATCGTAGTTTTGAGTTTTTTGGAATGAGTGCAACTGGAGTTAGCGAAGGCACTATAACTAATGTTAGAATTAATTTTAGGTGCAGACATGCAACTGCTACTGGTTATTCAAGAGCAATTATTGGAACTAATACTGATTTTAGTTATGGCGATACAAAAACTTCAACTGCAAGTTATCAGACTTTTACGCAGGATTGGACTACTAATCCAAGAACTTCAAGTGCTTGGGTTTGGAGTGATTTTACTAATTATTATTTTGGGGTTGAAGGTTGGGCGAATGGTTCTAAAGCTAATAATCGTTGCACTCAATTTTTTATTGAGATTACTTATTCTGAACCATCAGCAGGAAAATCTTTTAATGGAGTTTTGATTAGTAAATTAAATGGAGTAAGTGTAAGTAAAATTAATGGTGTTTAAATAAAGAATTTAAAGAAATTGTTTTGAAAGACTTTGAAGAATAAATACATTTATAAATTAAGAAAAGGAGAGTATTGTTATGGGAAGTTATATTACAAATGAAGAATTTAGAAACAGAACAGGTTTAACTACTTCTGATATTGATGATACTCTTCTTACCACTTTTTTAAATAGAGGTGCAGAAAAAATTAGAGATGAATGTTATATTTTAAGAAGAAGAGAATTAGTTTCTAAATCTACTGTTAGTGATGGTAGTGTTAGATATTATTTAAATAATCTTTATCTTGCAGACAATAATTTAGATAATACTATTGATGAAGATGATTTAGAAGTCTTAGAAAGAAATTCTGATGGAACAGTTGAAAATGATATTACAAGTCATGTAGCATCAATTGACCAATATGAAGGTTATTTTACTTTAGATGCAGGATATCCTACAAATTCTTCTTATAATATTTTTGTAACTTACAGATGGACAAGATTTCCACTTGCTGAAATAACTGATGAATTAGAAGAATTAAATTTAGCTTTAACTATGAATTATTATAATATTTATCAAGTAGGAAATGTTTTTAAAAGAGGAGTTACAAATATTTCAATTCCTGGAATGAGTGTTACCAGAGGTTATGATGCATTTGAAAATATGGCAAAAAGTTATAAACAAATTGAAAAAGATATTTTTTCTAAAATAAAACCAATTAGAATGTTAAATTGGAAAGGTAATACTGGGGCAACCCAATATCCAGGTTCAATGTCTAATCCAATTAAAAGAGATAATTTATTTTCTGATGATACTATTAATGAGAAAGTATCCAGATATAGGTAGTGATTAAAATGTTAAATCCTAATCAAGATGCAATTGATTTAATTAATGAATTTGGAACCAGTGCTACTTTAAGAATTTCAGTAAAAGAAGAAGATGCACAAACTGGTGACCCCATTTTTTCTTTTACAACCAAAACTATTTTAGTAATTCCTTTTAGTTTAGATAAGAAAGAAAGAATACAAAATCCAGTTTCTTTAACTAAACAACCAATTAATGTAACTACAAAATATTCTGATGGTGCTAAAATAAATGATGAAATAATAATTGGAGCTAACACTTATACATTAATGGAAATTACAGAATCTCCAATTTTTAGTTATATACCAAGTGAAATAAATAATTCTATAGCTATTGTTACTTTTAGGGCTGAACTAAAACAAACAAGCGCGTGATTAAATGGTTGAAAAAGAATATAAAGCTGAAGAATCTGATAAAATTATTAAACAATATATTGAAAATTTATTAGAAGCTTTTTGTAAAGAAATGGTTGCTCAAGCTAAATTAAATATACAATTAAATGGGCATATAAAAACTGGTAATTTAAAAGATAAAATTGGTTGGAGAAAAACCGGTGACCTGCAATATGAAGTTTTTTCAGATGCAGAGTATTCTGGATTTATAGAATATGGAACTAAATCTCATGAAATATCTGCAAAAGTTGCAAAAGCACTTCATTGGATTGATAATGATGGTAAAGATAAATTTGCTAAAAAAGTGTTTGTTTCAGGAATTAAAGCTTCTCCTTTTATGGAACCAGCTTATTTAGAAACCCTTCGTAAAGCGGAGAATAATGAATTATAAAATACATTTATAAATAGAAAAAAGGAAGAGATTATTATTAATAATATTCTTACGGGTTAGAATATTATTGCCAGTGGGTGGCTATTAATGGAAAATCTTAAAAGAGGAATGTTAAATTTGTTTAGAAAATACTTCTATGACCCAGCAAATAGAGGAACTTCTCAAGTTGATTCATTTAGTGGAAATGGAGTTTTAACTACTTTTACTTTAACTAAAAAACCTTTAATGTATATTACTTCTGTAGTAGTAAATGAAAGTACATTAAAATTAAATAGAGATTATTATGTTGATTTTGGAACAGGAACTGATTACGGAAAAATATTATTTGTAACTGCTCCTACAACTGGAACAAATAATATTGTTATAACTTATAAATATGGTAATAATTGGATTTATCCAGGAACTCCTCAAACTGATAATAAACAATTACCAAGAATAGGTTTCTTTTTAGTTGGGGCAAATCATAAACCAGCTGGAATTAGTGAAGTTGCAGAATTTATTGATGCTACTTTTAGATTAAGTATTTGGGTAAAAAGTGGTGATGAATATACAATAGGTAGTTATACTTATTCAGGAGATAAATTATTAGATTATTTGTATAATGATATTTCTCAAAAAATAATTAATTTTAGAAGGGATTATTATGAACCTTATAATGTAATTACAATGAAAATTATAGGGGTTATAGATATTCCTTTTGATGAAGAAAATAAATTTAATCGAAAAGAATTATCAATAAATGTAAATTATAAAAAGGTGTATGCATGAATTGGAATGAATTAATAAAAAAGAAAATAAAAGAACAAAAAGAAATTATAGTTAAAGAAGATAAAGAAAAATCTTCAACTAACAAAAAGAAAAAACATGAGGTGTTTTAAATGGGAATTTCAGGATTAAGACAAAGGCACGCTTTTGTTAAGGAAGCTTCCTATGGGACCGACCCAGGCACAGGTTACGCCTCAATCGGTTCTATACAAGGTGACCCTTCACTAAAAGTGGGAAATAAATTAATTCCAGTAAAAGCTGCTGGCAGAATAAATACAAGAAGTATTTTTGAAGGACAAGTTGAAGTTGGTGTATCAATTGACTGGTTTGTTCAAGATGGTGCTTTCCTTGCAATGTGTTTAGGAGATTTTGATACAACTTCTCCAGTAACAAATGGAAGTAATTATCAACATTTAGCAGTAACAGAAGATACCACATCAACTACAGCAGTTCCGGTTGAATATGAAGTAAATTCATTTTCATTTAACATGGGATTAGAAGATACAACAGATGATGTATTAAAATTAACTGGTTGTAAATGTAATAATCTTACATTAACATTAGGAATGGATGAACCATTAAGAGCATCAGCAGATATATTTGCTAAAACAATAGATTATGAAACAACTAATGAAACTTTTAATGAAATAGCTTATGGTCCTTGGATGTATCACAATAAAGGAACTGTAACAGTTGATAGTGAAGCGGTTGCAGATTTAGTAAGTTTATCAGTTTCAATAGCGCAAAATTTACAAAGAGAATATGGTATATTGCCAGATTCAGATAAAAGATGTGTAACAGCAATACATCAAGGTCAAAGAGATGTTTCAGGAACTATTAGATTTAATTATGATAATTATACAAATCTACAAAAGTTCTTTTCTGAAAATTCAGGTGCAATATCTCCAAGTGATAGTAAAGTAAAAGAATTTAATGTAACATTCCTTTTAGATAATATGGAAACCACAACTGCTGCAGGGTATAGAGGAATTTATATAGAAATAATTGGAATGAAATTAGGAGATTTAACAAAGACTTTCCCACAAAATGGAAGTGTTGTAACAGAAGAATATTCTTTTACAGCTAAAAATGTAAAAGCAAGTTGGTTTGATGCAACCGCTACGGATACTTGGTGATGTAAATGAGTGATTTAGAAATAGTAGAATATAAAGCTCCAAGTGGGGATTTATATAAAATAAGAAGATTAACATTCAGAGAAAGATTGAATGTTATGAAAAAAGCAACTTCTACACAAGTTGTTTTTAATTCAAAAGGTCAAGCAGTGTCAGTTCAAAATATAGATTATTATTCAATACAAGAAGATTTATGTTTGAAATGTATTGCTGGTGCACCTTGGTTAGAATCAGGTAAATCAGTTAAAATAGAAGATTTGGATAAAATAAAAATTGATGATGCAAATGAATTAATAAAATTCATGGACAATTTAAACTATCCAAAGAAAGAAGTGGAAGAAAACTCAGATGGGCAGTCCGAACCCAACAACCAGTAGAGGATAACGAAACTGCAGAAATTATAAAACAATATAATTTTTGCAGAAAATTTCGGTGTCTGCCCAGTAATGGTTCATTAGCAGAACAGGATTGTGTGTTAATGGATTATTTTGGTATAATAATGGACCAAGAAGAAAAAGAAAAGAAAATGAAAGAGGATGAAGGTAAAGCAAAAGGAACAGTTGGAAAATTTAAAAAATGGTGAATGATATGGCAGGAATACAAGTACCAATAACATTTAAATTAGGTGTTGAAGGAAATGTATCTGGAGCTATTTCTAACGCTAAAAGTAATTTAATGCAAAGTCAATCTCTTTCAAATCAATCTCCTGTAGCTGGAGCTGGTGAAGCTGCTAAAAATACAAGTAAAATGTCTTCCGGTATAGGTCAAATGACAGGAGCATTAATGAAAATGGCGGGTTTCGCTTTTACTTTATTGGCGATTTTGCAATCAAGTAAAATGTTAATAAGAGTAATGGAACAAGTAGGAAAATTAATTAATATTTTATTAAGACCAATCGGTGATACCCTTGCTACTATTATTGCACCAGTAATAATGTTACTGAAACCATTTGCAATAATGATGAATGCTTTAATGAGACCATTTTTACAAGATGCAAGAAAGATATTTAGAATGGGACAACAAGCAAGAGCAGCAGGAGATACAGAAACTTCAAATGCATTAATGATGAAAGGTGCAACTGTTTTAGGATTAGGATTTGTAAATTTATTAACTGTTGTTATTGGTGAAGGAATGAAATTCATGGTAGATATAGTTACTTCACAAACTAATATGTTAATTGAAGGATTTCAATTATTAGGTTCAGTATTATTAGGAGTAATCGGAGCATCAGAAGAAACCCAAACTGCTTGGACAAATTTAATGGATGGATTACAAGGAACCGTAACTCAAACTGGAGAAGTAATGAAAGCATTTATTAGTGTTGGAGTGGCAGGGATTAGTGAATCCATAACAAATTTAAAAAATCAGTTAGTTGAAGATGCCAAAAATTTATCAGCAGGAATAGTTCCGGTTCAACTTTCATTTGCAGATTTAGAAGGACAATTAGGAGCAGAAGGTTCAACTACAGCTTCTGTTAAAAAGTTTTATGATGAATTAGAAATATTAAAAAAGAAAACAGAAGATAATATAACCAATTTAGGTTTATTTGGTACTTCTTTACAAAAAGATGTTTTTGCAATTTTTAAATCTGGTATAGATGATGCGGTATCAGATGCAGCTAAATTTAAAGAAATATTTAGTAATTTATTTCCTTCTTTCGGTGGTATGCCAGAAGGAGTTCAACAAACAGCAGCTTCTGGTTTAGCAGCTTCTGGACCTTTTGATGAAATATTTTCATTATTTGATAGTACTTTAAAAGGAGATATTGATGGTATATTTTCAAGTATGACAGATTTAATAAATCCTTTACATAATTTATTTGAATGGTTTGGTTTTTTACAAGATGCAACAAAATTATTACATGGAGAAGGCGGAGCTGGATTTAAAGAATTACAAGTAGAGGTTGCAAAAAATATAACTTCTATGGAATCATTTGGAAATACAACAAGTAAAGCTATTGGTGCAATAGATAGTGCAGTTGGTAGTGCTAAATATTTTATGAATCAATCTCAATTCTATGCAAATCAAGCGGCAGCAAGTGCAAGTAAAGCAGCAAGTGCTGCAAATTCAGTTTCAAAAATATCTTCTCCTAAAAAAGTAAATGATTTAATAATAACTAGTGATGGAAGAACATTTGAAACATCTCCTGATGATAATATTTTTGCAACAAAAGGAAAAGGAGTTGGAGGAACTAATATAACATTAGGTCCTGTTTATATTCAAGCTCTTGATGGTAATGATATGAAACGAAAATTAGATGAATTAATTAGAGATAATTTAAGGAAATATGCGTGATTGGTATGGGTTGTAGAATATATTCAGTTAGTGGAGATTTTCCAAATATGGCAAAGAGTACATTATTATACACTTTTGAAAATGAACCTGAATCAATAAAAGAAGATATTAGTAAATCTCCTGAAGCAGATGAAATTTTAGGGCAAGTTTATAAAGAAGGTTGGGATACATATGCTTTAGAAAAAACTTTAAATATATCTGGAAAATTTGGAACTGATGTCACAACTTTAATTAGCACAAGAATGCAAAATTTAGAAAAACTACAAGCATATTATCCAATAGCTACTACTTATCCAACAGGCGGACAATTTGATACCTTCAATGCGTCAGAACAAGTTTATGCTTTTGAATATGATATACCTGATGGAACCACAAGAACAATATTTGGTATTTTGAATAAATTATCATTTGAACCCAAATCAACTTATGTTGAATATTCAGCCAGTATAATAGGATTATCTTTGGTGGCAATAATATGACGCAATATTTTGTAGCAATAAATGGAGAGAAAGTTCCAAAAGTGCAATCTACTTATTCAGAAAAAAAATTAACTAAAATGAGTGGGAATTTTACTTCTAAAATTATTGATAGAGATAACACAATTTATGATTCAACAACATCTGGTGATGAATTTGAAATAATACAAAATAATAAACAATCAACTGTTGAAGTACAATCTAATTACGCAACTGCAACTGCAATTAATTGGTATAAATTTAATGATAATTTAGATGATAGTGCTGGAGTGACAACACCAAGTATATTAGTTAGGGCTACTGGCTATTATCCTTTTAATGGGAATGCGAATGATGAATCTACTAGTGGAAATAATGGGACTGTAAGTGGAGCTACTCTTACTACTGATAGGTTTGGAAATGCGGATAAAGCTTATGATTTTACAGCATTAACTGATTATATTAGTTTAGGGACTTCTTCTGTATTTAATGTTTCAACTGCTCAAAGTGTTTTTGCTTGGGTAAAAACAACTGATACAAATTCTAATGGAAGATATATTTTTGTTTCAAGAGATGCTTCAAAAGGAGCTTTTTCAATTTTAAAATTATCTTCAAATAAGATTCAAGTGGTTTGTGGAACTACTGAACAAACATTAAGTGATACAACAAATATTAATGACGGTAACTGGCACCATGTTGGTTTTGTTTTTGACGGAACAAATGTAGTAACTTATTTAGATGGTGTCGCTATAAAAAGTGGAGCTTACAAAGGAACTGCTATAGATAATACTGTTGATAAAAGAATTGGAACGAGGGTTGGTGGAAATTTTAGTTGGATTGGTTCAATAGACGAGGTTACTATTCTTCCTGTTGCTTTAACCGCAAATGAAGTAAGTGCTTTATATGAAACCACTTCTCGTCATGATTGGAATGATGTTTTTGTTGATGGAAAGTTTGGTAAATGTGCTGATTTTGGTGCAACAAATAATTATGGTCCTTATGTTTCTTTAGGTTCATTAGCAATTGATTCTCAAACAGCTCATTCTTTTAGTGCTTGGGTTTATTTAAATTCAACTTGGGAAGCTTCAGGAGCGATTGTCGGGGGTAGAAGAGGAGATACAACATCTTTTGCAGTAACTGTAAATAGAACATTAGAATGCAGAGAAGATGATTATGGTATAAATAGTGTTTCAACTATTCCTCTGGAAACTTGGACTCATGTTGTTTATACTTATAGTGGCGGAACTATGGGTACTGTTTGCACTATAAAATGTTATATAAATGGTATTTTAGATAATAGTTATTCTCAAATTCATACCGGTGATTTTTGGACATCTGTAACATCTTGGATTGGTTATGAATCAAGATTCCATTATCATTTCAATGGCAGAATTGATGATGTTAGAGTTTTTAATTCTGAATTAACTGAATCTGATGTTAAAAATATTTATAATAATTTTTCTGAAAATAAAGTTTTTGGTGGATTAATTGAAAATATTACAAGAGATGAAAAAAGAAATTATTTATTAACAATATCAGGTGGTGATTATACAACTAAATTAAATCAAGTAACTATTGATGTTCAAGCATATGATGATAGAGAATATTCAGTTATTGTTAGAGATTTAATGAATACTTATTTAATGAAAGCAAAAGTTATAGATGATTTTGAAGCAACAACTGGCTGGACAGCAGCTGGTGATTTTGGTAGTTTAAGTCTTCAAACAGGAACTGAAGATGGACATAAAATTGCAAGAGTTGGTAATGGTGCAATTCAAGTGTTAGCAAATTATTCAACTGGAACTGGTACTCTTACAAGAACATTTGCTACTAGTAAAGATTTTTTAGAAACAGATTATATTACACTTTATATTTATGTAGATGATATTACAAAATTAGGAATTAATTTTAGATTAAATATTGGTCAGGATTCTTCTAATTATTATACAATTACTAAAGCAAGTTCTACTTTAGTTAATGGTTGGAATTATGTTGAATTTGATATGGCAACTGCAACTCAAACTGGTAGTCCTACTTTAACTGATATTGATTATTACCAATTTAGTTTTGATGTAGGAGCAACTGCTTCTAATGTAACTATATTATTTGATGACATGAGAAGAACTCCTCATGGAGCTTTAAATTATACTTTAAGCAATGTGGATTTTACAGAATATTATACAACAATATTATTTAAAAATGTAACCATACATGAAGCAATAAAGAAAATAGCTAATATTAGACCAACTAAATATGACTTTTTTGTAGATATAAATAAAGTCTTAGATTTTAGTATAATGGGAACTCAAAGTAGTGGAGTGACTTTACAAAAAGGAGTTAATATATTATCAACTAATTTTTGTGATGATGACACAAATCTTTGTAATGAAATAACTGTATATGGTGGAAGACAACAATTTAGTTATGAGGAAACTTTTAATGGTGATAGTAGTACTTTAGAATTTACAGTAGCTTACGAACCAGTTGATGCTTATGTTACTGTTGGGGGAACAAAGAAATTAGGGTACCAGGAAGGAATGGCAAGTAGTGATTATGATTATAAGATTGACCAGAAAAATAGAAAGATTATTTTTGCCACAGGAAAAGCTCCAACAACTGGAACAAATAATGTTGTAATAAGATATACTTATTCTGTTCCAATTATTGTTAAAAATACTAACCCAACCAGTATTGCGGACTATGGTTTAAGAAGTAAAAAAATTGAAAATCCACAATTATTAACTAAAGAAGATGTTCAAGCGGTTGCAGTTGAATATATTAATAAATGGTCATATCCAATAATTAATGGAAAAGTAGTTGGAAAAATTGAACCAAATATAGATGTAGGAGAAACAATACAATATATTAATGATAGAAATTTTTCAACCCCTCAAACATTTGTTGTGGCAGGAATTAAGCAAAATTTTATTGGAAGTAGATTAAACACAGAATATACATTAACAAGTTATCAAAATGATTTAGAACAATATTTAAATGATTTATTTGATAGATTAAATGCTTTAGAAGAAAAAGAGAAAGGACAATCTGAAGTTGTTTCTCAATTAACAAGTTTCTTAGATTCATTAGATGTTAATGATGACCCAGAAAATAATTTGGCGGTAAAATTCAAAAATATTGCTGGAGATACATTAATTTGGGGAAGTACAGATTTTGGTATTTGGGGAACTTTTAAATGGGGTTCTGATGCAAACACAAGTTTTATTTTAGGATTATCTAAGCTTGGAATAAATGGTTTAGGTAGTGTTTCAAGTGATTGGGGAATTAATCAAATTATAAATCCAAGTGATTAATTATGAGTGTAGAAGAAGAATATATTGAGTTAATGCAAAACAGAAAGAATCCAAGTTTAGAAATGGAATTAAAAGATAAAGACTTTGCTTTGCAATTAGAAATTATAAAAAATAAATTTAAAAATGAGTATGGGATAGATATTAATGATGAGATAAATTGGTTTAATATTATTAAAGTAATTAAAAAGGTGATTGAAAATGTTAATAGAGAAAATGAATCCGAAAGGACACTTT
>Ga0302237_1001166_pt1 | contig 19592 bp, 18 predicted proteins | sample AAG_UR_Ala_MG_FD_193530 | JGI IMG/M metagenome (GOLD analysis project Ga0302237, IMG submission 193530) | Enriched activated sludge microbial communities from anaerobic digester in WTTP, New Holstein, Wisconsin, United States - AAG_UR_Ala | ecosystem: Engineered > Bioreactor > Anaerobic >... | reverse complement strand
CTACGCGGATATCTTCACTGAGCTCGGCAAACTGGAAATATTACCGCAGAAATTTGTCAACACTATGATTATGATGGTTCGATTCAGAAATAGGGTAGTCCACATGTATTGGAACATCGATCCTGACCAGCTCTACACCATACTGAATGAAAACCTCGGGGATTTTACAAAATTCAGAGAGTATATTGTCGACTTTATGAATTCGGAGCACATCTGATCGATTACCCCTCTCCAAAATTACTCCCCCGCAAAGCACAGGAGAGGGTCACCCAGAAGGGGGTCAGGTCTCGACATATGACACAAGAAATGTCATATGTCGAGACCTGACCCCCCTTTTTGTTATTCAAGCCTGAAGCGGTCGAAATACACCACCCGCTCTTCCCCGAGCCGGTAAGCGAACACGCAGATGTTCGTCACCCGGCTCATGTCCATCTCACGCCCCTGCGGGGCCTTCCTCACCTCGTCCAGGTCGATCCTGATCCGCTGGGCGCCTGGATGCAGGACGAATCTCCTGTTGAACCGGTCTGAGTAGCTCTGCACCTCGGATCTGCCATGGATCTCGTCGTGTATCCTCACCGTGACCGCCAGAGGACTGTCTCCATCCAGGAAAGCATCAAAGCATAGTTCGTCATACTCCCGCCAGTCGCCCTCCAGCCATCTCATCGATATCCCCGGAAACTCGCCCGGCGCGAGCCGCGCCATCAGGGCATAGGCCCCGTGCGAGGCATGCTCCTTTGTCCTGTTCACCAGGCATTCCGTGGTTTCCCACCTGTCCATTTCGATCCGCGTCTCGAAAGACGCGAGCAGGGGAAACGCCCCCTCCATCCGCCGGACATCCAGCGCAGTCAGGGCAACGGGCACTGCAGCAAGCGCGATCAATCCCGCGCATGCCGCCTTCCACCCCAGAGCGCTCCTTCGGGACAAGCCTGAAAACGGGTAGGCGAGTGCCAGGAAGGTGAACGCGCCCAGCGCATCATACACAATATCCTGGATTTCGAAATACCGCTCGGGCGTATACAGCTGAACAAACTCCGTGACCACGCCCAGGCCCAAGGCTGCCGAAAACGAAACCGTGTACTTCCTTTTATCCCGCACCGGCCAGGTGCGCCCGCCAAGCACCCAGAGGATTACGAGCGCCGTCACCCCGAACAGGGGCAGGTGGCCGAAGTTGGATATCTCGTGCGCAATCCGCGAGCTCTCTCCGCCGAAATCGACAAAGAGCAGCACGGAGATTACAGCCAGGAGAGCGGCCAGAACGCCGGCCTCGAATATCATGCCCTGAAACCTCATAAGCATGGATTACGTCACAACCTCAAGGAAATCAACTACAAGGCTGCCCAACATCGAGAATATCCTTGATAATGCTGATATTTTCGGTTAAAGAAAGGCCAATTTTCCGCATCAAGTTTCACTTGATCGATGCCGAACACCCCTATATATTTTGAGGAGTGGCAGCAATCACAATGGTTTTTTTGTTATCCTGTCGGGAAGCGTTGGAGACACCCGCAGTGGCGGAGCTTTTGACTGATCCATCTGATTGGATGGGCTTCAATTCCATTTAAATGATTGATATCAGAATAGCAGAGCATACAGACAAGAAGCACTGGGATGATTTTGTACTCAATCACCAGATGGCCGGCCCCTATCATCTTTTTGCGTGGAAAGAAGCGATTGAATTCGCTTACCGTCATAAGTCGTACTATCTCATCGCCAATGATGAAAAGGGAAACATTCAGGGCGTCTTGCCGCTGATCCTTGTCAAAGCACCCTTTCTCAGGGGTATACTCGTGTCCCTTCCTTTTTGTGATTATGGCGGGATACTGGCTTCGCATGCCGATACAAGGAAGAGATTGGTGGAGTATGCCCTTGATCTCTCAGATTCCTTGAAGGCAGGCTTGGATATCCGTTGCATAGAACAAAATCCTGAAATTTCTTCTTCGGGATCTTTCAGTGTATCATCCCACAAGTCGCGCATGTTGCTTGCCCTTCCTGAGAATCCTGATGTTTTGTGGAACCAGTTTAAATCGAAACTCAGAAGCCAGATCAGACGTCCGATAAAAGAGGGCCTGGTAGTCAGAATGGGCACGGGAGAATTGATTGACGATTTCTATCACGTCATCTGCATGAACATGAGAGAGCTCGGCTCTCCGGTACATTCTCGCACGTGGTTTGCTTCAGTGGTAGAAGCCTTTGGTGAAAAGGCGCGGGTATGTGTAGTTTATAAGGATGGCTCACCCGTGGGTAGCGGCATTGTCTTGAGCTGTGGAGAAACACTGACCATTCCCTGGGCATCCACTATCAGCAGATACAACAAGTTCAGCCCGAACATGCTCCTTTATTGGGAATTTCTCAAATATGCCGCTGGCAGCGGACACCGGTTCTTCGACTTCGGCCGGTCGACCCCGGGAGAAGGCACCTTCAAGTTCAAGGAGCAATGGGGTGCAGAGCCGTTTCCTTTGTTCTGGTTCGAGAAGAGCACACAGCCCATAAGCGATAATGGCCCATCTACTCTACGCACATACGGAGAAAAGGTGTGGGCGCGCTTTCCGGGGTTTTTCACAGACACCCTGGGACCTCGGATAAGAAGGTTCATCACTCTATAAGGTTTTTCTATGACATTCAAAGTCAGGAGCGCGATAGTGATATGTATCCTGTTGATCACAGGATACATCGTATTCTTCAGCCTCGATCGCCTGCAGGAAGTCCCCATTTTAAAATCTCTTGATGAACTCCCAAAGAACATTGGGGAATGGGAACTCGCAGACCGCATCTACCTCAAGGATGAGATAGTCGACATGCTGGGTGTCGATGAGTATGCAGAGGCCGTTTATACCTCCCCGGGCAAACCGGCTATAGATTTATATATAAGCTATTTCAATGTGCTCAAAGAAGGGAAGCAGTTTCATTCTCCCAAGAACTGCCTGATTGGGAGCGGGTCTTACCTTGAAAGCGCAGAAGTAATTCATATACCGCTTGACGATTCCGGTAATACTGTGCCCGTCAGCTTCATGGTTCTTCAGAAAGGCGACACAAAGCAGCTTATTCTTTACTGGTTCCACTGCAGGGGTAGAGTTGTGAGCTCTGAATATATGGAGCGTATTTATCGGATATTCGACGCCATTTTCAAGAAACGGACAGATGGAGCATTTATTCGAATTGTGGCACACGACAACGACAGGGATATTCGAGACACTCGCGAAATGCTGACAAAGTTTTCACATGAGGTTATTCCCTTACTGGATTTATACATACCGGGAAGGTGAGATTGTAGTCGTGAACGCAGCTACAACAAAAATCCATTATGCTTTCTGCTTAATTATTGCAGCCCTTATCACTCTCGTCTATTTGCAGGTATTCCGAGGTCTCATCTATGACTGGTCAACAAACCCTGATTATTCGCATGGTTTCATAGTGCCGTTTATTGCCGCATACATGGTGTGGAGCAGAAAAGATGTCTTGAAGAAAGACGTTTACGATCCGAGTAATTGGGGGCTGTTGATACTTGTCGTTGGATTAGTACAGTTTATTTCAGGATACATCGGTGCGGAGCATTTTCTGCAAAGCACGTCACTTCTTTTTGTGCTTATGGGGGCAGTAATATTCCTTGCAGGTTTTTATGTTGCGCGTATTGTGCTTGTACCCATTGTGTTCCTGATCTTCATGATCCCCCTTCCTGCAATTATCTGGAATGACTTCGCCTTCAATTTAAAACTATTCGCGACCAAGGTGGCGGTATATTTCATTGATTTTCTCGGGATGGCAGTACACAGGCAAGGAAATGTCATTTATCTGCCAGGCAATGTCCTTGAGGTGGTGGATGCCTGCTCGGGGCTGAGGTCATTGATCTCACTTTTGGCATTGGGTGTTCTCATAGCCTACTTTTCTCCACTAAGAGCATGGAGAAGATGGGTTCTGATATTTTCAGCCATTCCGATCGCGATACTCTCAAATGTAATTCGATTGATAACCACGGCTTTTCTCACACAAAAAATCGGTTTACGAGCAACGGAAGGGATATATCACACACTTTCGGGAGTCTTTGTATTTGCTATTGGTGTAGCCATGTTCCTTCTTGTTTACTGGCTGCTCTCTTTCCCGAAGAAGAGGCAAGTAACCTGAGCATTCGTTATTGCAGTTGTGTGTAGAGGATACTTGTATGCCATTGGTATATGACTACCATAACAAGTAGCTGGAGAATGATACATGAAAACTCGATTTATACTTTTAGTAGTAGCCTGGTCATGCTTGTTGCCGTCTTGTTCAAATGAGAATAATAGACAGGAGTCTGTAATGCAGATAAAAACATTGGATTTGTCCCAATATTCGGACAAGGGTCCAGGGGATCCGGTTCATTTATTATTTATCCACCACTCGTGTGGAGGGCAACTTTTCGCAGATAAGGGGCCGGAAGAAGGTGAGAACTGCATATACAAAACTCATCCAAACGGGGGAGGACTGAGGCAGCTGCTGGAAGAAAATAACTACATTGTACACGAGGCATCGTATGGTTCGCTGATAGGAGACAAGACCGATATATGCCATTGGAATGTCAAGTTTAGAGATCATATGGACAAAATACTTGCCTGTAGGAATCAGGATGAGATCTTCCAGGACCATACAAGGAACAGCGTGGTCATGTTTAAATCATGTTTCCCGAACAGTTGGATTGAATCAGAGGGAAGGGCACCCGGCGATCCTGATTCATGCAAAAAGACCATGGAAAATTACAAGGCTGCTTATAATGCACTTCTTGAGTATTTCAGACAACAGCCGGGCACATTGTTTGTAGCGGTAACGGCCCCGCCTCTGGCGAAACCTGTTCTGTACAGGAAGGGAAAGCTGATTGAGCTTGCAAAGACCATATCGGGCAGGCCCGACACGATAGAAAAGGTCGGCCCACGCGCACGGGCATTCAACAACTGGCTCAAGGATGTAGAGGGCGGTTGGCTTAAGGGGTATGAGCTTGATAATGTGGTTGTCTTTGACTATTACGATATTCTCACCGAGAACGGCAAATCCGACTGGGCGAAGTATCCGAGCAGAGACGGGACAGACAGCCACCCCAGCAGTGAGGGAAATCGGAAGGCAGCAGAGGCCTTCGCCCCCCTGCTGAACAGGGCCGTACACCGCATTGGGTTATAACCTGCAAATTCATTGCAAACCAAAGCCTATCCACTGATTTTAATCGTACAAATGGATATATCATTCATCATACTCACCTGGAATTCGGCCAGATATATCGACACATGCTTGCAGTCGGTAATCGACGACACTTTGGATGCCTCCTACTCATTTGAGATATTCATAGTGGACAATGGGTCATGCGATGAGACGAGAAATATTGTTCAGCAATACAAAAACAAGTATCCTGAATCCATCAAACCTATTTACTTAGAAAAGAATACCGGCACGACCTATTCCCGGAATTTGGCATTGAAAAAGGCTTCCGGCAGATACATCGTTATCATGGATTCGGATATTCGCATGCAAAATGGTGCGATGAATGAGTTGATCAAAACGCTGGAGAGCGACTCCCGGCTAGGCCTGGTTGTGCCAGCCCTCAGGTATCCCAGCGGCAACCTTCAGAAATCGACTGATAGATTTCCAACACTACCATCCAAGCTTATGCGTTATTTCTTTCTTAAATTGATGGAGAGCCGTCAGAATCAATCAAGTGGATCTGCTGACGGCATAGGATTGATTGAATATGCCATATCTGCATTCTGGCTGCTTCGCAGGGAGGTTGTTGAACAAGTGGGTTATCTGGACGAGAAAATATTCTATGCCCCGGAGGATGTCGATTATTGCATGAGGGTATGGAAGAAAGGTTACTGGATAGCAATAAATCACGATGTAAATATTATTCACGACGCCCAGGAGATAAGCAGGGGCTTCAAGATAAACCAGGCAACCATACATCATATCCGTGGCCTTATTTACTATTTTTCTAAACACAAATACCTGTTTCGACGGCCACGTTTCAAGGCTCTCGGTAGTAGCCATTAACATCCTATATACCTCTATTCATGAGCAATATCCGAGTCATACTGCGTAATATATTCTCCAACTGGGCCGCGTACTTTGTTTCCGTGGTTATCGGGTTGGTTCTATCGCCCATAGTCGTCCATTCGCTTGGTAACAATCTCTACGGTATCTGGACCATCATCGTATCTTTCTCCGGGTATTATGGCCTGGTTAATTTCGGCATCACGCCTTCGATATCATATTATCTTTCGCATTATTATGCCCGTGGCGATGTGGAGCAGATCAATCGTGTCGCATCAACAGCGCAGACAACACTGACCCTGCTTTCTCTATTGGTGATGCTCATTGCGTTGCCTCTCGCATTCTGGGGCGGCGCGGTATTCTCCATCGAGCCGCAGCATGCCGAGGAGTTCACATGGGCGGTCCTGATCATGGCGCTGACGTTTGTGCTGGGCTTTCTTTTTGCCGTGTACCAGAGTTTCTTCGTAGTACTTCAGCGGTATGATTTGCGTAATGCTGTTCAGATATCCACGGACATACTTCGAGCATTGCTTATTTTTCTCGCACTCAAGAACGGTTATAAAATCATCACCATTTCGCTGATAACGTGCGCCTGCTCTCTTGCCACATATTCCCTATATGCATTGATCATCTCTCGAATGTATCCCCAGCTGCGTTTGAGAATTGCCGATGCCAGCAGGCAGACACTTGGCATGATCATGAACTATGGGCTTTTTGCCTTATTTGGAGAGTTGGCGCGGCAGATCTTGTTTTATTCAAGTGCAATACTCATCGGTATTTTTCTCAACACCGCCATGGTAACCTTCTTTGCTATTGCCGGTAATCTGATCGATTACGCCAGGAATTTTCTTGGCACCATGACCAGAGTGTTTTTCCCTGTTGCCGCCCAGAGCCATAGCCGTGCCGAACACGATAATCTTCAAACGCTCTTTTTTGAAGGGACGAAATATTCATTTCTTATTACTATTCTCATAGTAGTCGGCTTCATAACAATGGGAGAGCAGTTTATTGTTCTCTGGATGGGTCCCGAATACTCTAAGAGCTATAGAGTACTTTTCATCTTGAGCATTGGCTATATTCCATTTTTCCTTTCATCAACTTCAAATCAGGTTATGATGGGGATGAAACAAGTAGCATTCATGGCAAAAATAAATGCAATGGCAGCTTTTGTAAGTATAGCTGTTAGTATTTTATTGATACAAGACTTCGGAATTGAAGGCGTGGCAATTGGGACAATGGCTGCCTTGTTTGTAAACTCATGGTTCGTGATAAAACGATGCATGGATCTCTTGGAAATCCCGCTTAAGCTTTTTGTCGGAAGGGTGGTTTTAGGGCCTATACTGAGCGTGGTGCCGGTCTTGATTGCCGGTATGTGTTTCAGGACAATATCCTACGCCGAATCATGGCAAAAGTTTGTAATCCAGGTGGGAATAATGGCATGTATATTCTTGTTGACCGCTGGCTTTGTCTGTATCGACAAGGAATTTAGGACCAGAATCTTGCGTGCAGTTTTCCCAGGGTAGCATGATTGATTTCATTCCATTCTATATCAGAAAGAAGAAATCAGCATGAATAAGGTACTTTTTATTGCATACCAGATCCCACCTATTGCCGGACCTGCCGCACAGAGACACCTTCGGTTTCTTTTCAATCTTCATGACCTTGGATGGACTCCTGTTGTGTTGTCCGTAAACCCAAAATATTCTGAGGACTACTATAATAAAGATTATTCACTAACGGATTACTTGGATAACAATATAAAAATTTATAGGACCATGGCCTTCAATCCGATGGATCGCCTTCTTGAAAAGCGAAAAGCCAGCCAGGATAGGAATGGTTTGACAAAAAAAGCAGGCACAACTGAATCAGGTATGGAAGATGAAAAGAAGTGGCGGTTTTATCTGCAGATATTCAAAGATATTGTTTCTGAAAGCTTTCGCATACCTGATCGGCAGATTGGTTGGCTCCCCTTTGCTGTTTTCAAGGGCATGGAATTGATTCGCAAAAACAATATCGATGTCATCTACTCATCAGGAAACCCCTGGACAACGCACTTGGTGGGGCTCACCTTGTCAAGGTTGTCTCGCACTCCTTGGATCCCGGATTTCAGAGATCCTTGGATGAACAATCCCTATCACGAGCGTCGTTTCGGTTTTATTGAGAGAATCGAGCGACGGCTTGAACGAATGGTTGTTGAAAAGGCTCGATTCGTGGTCTGCAATACACATCCGTTGAAAGAGCAATTCCAGGTGTCCTATCCAGATCTTGATTCAGCGAAGTTTGTTCATATAAGCAATGGATATTTAAAAAAATTGTTTGATCATCTGGATTATAGCAAACAAGACAACAGGCTGCGTATTACCCATGTAGGAAACCTTTATTCCAGACGCTCTCCGGAAAGACTGCTTATTGTCGTCTCCAACTTGAAGAAATCAGGTGTGATTAATGCTTCAAACTTTGTTTTGAGCCTGGTGGGGAAAATCGATATGCCTGGTTACAACCATTCCCTGCTTGAAGAACTTGATATTGCCGACATCGTGGAACTGGTGCCCTTCGTCCCTCATAACGATGCACTCAATCGGCTGGCGCAATCTGACATTCTCCTCATCATACAGCCTGACACCGCCCTGCAGATCCCGGGGAAGCTTTTTGAATACATAGCAATAGGTCATCCTGTTTTTGCGCTTACCGGTGAAGGAGCCACAGCCGACTTCATCCGTAGCGAGAATTTAGGAGTGGTGGTTCATCCGCAAGACACCAAGGAGATTCAAGCAGCTTTAAAAGATTATGTGTTCCAGCATGCACAGGGGTTGCTGCCCAGGGGGCCGGCTGGATCGGATCGCATGAAGTTCGAAAGCCGATCACTCACGGAGCGTTTGGTGGAATTGTTTAAAATTTGTGTGTGGGAAAACTGAATCATGTCTGTCACTTTAAAACCGACAGTGGTTGCACATGTTTTATATTCCTTTGATGAAATAGGCGGGCTCGAGAACGGTGTGGTAAACCTGATCAATAATCTCCCCGCTGACCGATTCAAACATATCATCTGCGCATTGACCCGCGCCGGAGAGCTGAAAAACCGGGTTAAGAGCAACAACGTCGAATATTATTCTCTCAATAAACGGATCGGTAATGATCCATTTCTGCCGCTCAGGCTTTGGAAGATATTCAGGAATCATAACGTCGGCGTTGTTCACCTGAGAAACTGGCCTACTATGGTCGAGGGATATATCGCAGCTCGCATGGCAAGAGTTAATAAAATCATCTACTCCGAGCATGGCAGGCATTTCGACGATCTTGAGGAAGGCAAAATATTCAACACTCTCGTCAAGAAACATATCTTCAGCCGTGTCGAATGTCTCTTGACAGTATCAAACCAGCTTGCGGACGAGATGAAACAACGCTATGGCATTCAAAAAAGCGTAAAAGTGATCCCCAACGGTGTAGATTCAAGAATGTTTTGTCCCATGCCAGGGCCGGTGATGAAAGCACGGCTCGGTCTCGATCCGGATGATTTTATCGTGGGCACGGTAAGCAGACTGGATAAGGTGAAAAACCTTGATCTCTTTCTTGATGCAGCTTTTCAAGCAGGATTCCCTGACAGGATTCTTATCGCCGGTGACGGACCCGAAAGAGAGAAACTCGGAGGGATCGTGGAGCGGCATGGAGCGAGAAGCCGTGTAATGCTCTTGGGCAACAGATCGGACATTCCGGATGTGCTCAACTGCCTGGATGTCTTTGTCTTGCCCTCGAAGAGCGAGGGAATGTCCAACGTGGTTCTTGAAGCAATGTCATGCGGTATCCCTGTCGTCGCTTTCGATGTAGGAGGCAACCGGGCACTGATCGATAATGAACAGGGTGGGTATCTGATCGAGCCATATGATTTCGGCAAATTCCTGAATGCCCTGAACGAACTGGCGTGTTCTCCCGGGAACAGGGCTAGCATGGGAGCTTATAACAGGAAAAAGGTCGTCGATGCATTCTCAATTGAGCATATGGCAAAGGCTTATGCTCAGTTGTATGACCTGACCGCTGCCAACATTAACCTTCAACAGGATCTAGAAGCGACCGGATCATGCGCCTGATCGCCTTTTCAATTTTCTGCGTTTTGATTTTCTGGAAGTCGTGCAAGACCAATCCCGCCTATTTGATGGTGCTCCTTATATTCATGTATTTCTTTTATCCCGAAAAGTACATCTGGAGTATAGAGGAGTACCGGATAGTGCTGCTTCTGAACGCAGCCCTTATCATTGCCGTATTGATAAGATATAAAACATTGAGCATCTATAATGATCGCTATTCCGTGCTAATGATTTTGCTTGCCGGTTCGTTTTTCCTTTCCGCGATATACGCAACGATGGATTCACGGATAGCGATGGACGGCGCAATGCAGTTCATCAAGGCAGTGGTGTTCTGGATAATGCTCAAGAATATCCTTTCAAAAGACATCCGCAACGTCGACCTTTTTCTTTGGGCTTGCATGGTATCTTTGAGCCTGCTTGCCTTGTGGGGGGTTCAGCAATATTACTTGGGCAACATCAGGCTCGAAGATTTTGGCGGGCCGCAAATTGAGGGATCGAACCAGCTCGCTTCGGCTTTCATATGGGGGCTGCCGATCGCTTATTATAAAGCTTTTGGTGAAACAGGCTGGAAGCGCTATGCTTGTTTCGGCTGCCTTATCATTTTGCTCATGGGGATAATTTTTACCGAATCCAGACAGGCCTTTCTCGCATTGGTCTTCTATGGCGTATGTTTCTTTGTAGTAACACGAAAAAAGATGTTTTATGTAACGGCTGCTCTTGTTGCTGCTTTGGCGGTTCTTCCTTTCGTGCCGAGCTCCTATTGGGATCGCATGGGATCTATCGGAGAATACAGTCAGGACGCCTCGGCATCGGGCAGGCTTGAGATGTGGTCGGCTGCAGTAGAGATATTTGCCGATCACCCTGTCTTGGGAGTAGGCCCGGACAATTTTATTCTTATTGCCCGTTATTACGTCGGATTAGGACAGCATGTGCGAGTTACCCACAACACCATCATGCAGATACTTTCAGAACAGGGGATTATCGGCATATCCATTTTCTGTGTCCTTATATTCTATACTCTCAGAGGGTTATGGCGATTATCCCGTGAACAAGCAGAACATGGATCGCAATCAAATCCATTGTCGTACTATTCATTGGCAATGCTCGTGAGCCTTGCCGGTGTGCTTGTCTGCAGCCTGTTTCAGAACAAGGCCGATCATGAATTTCTCTATTGGCCGGCAGCTGTTGCAGCGGCGCTGGAAAGCCTGCGCCAGAGAATATCCGAGAAGACCACTGACCAGCATGGAGAAATCTTGCAGCTCAATGGATGAATGTTCTGAAGAGGGCACTGCAAAAGAGATATGTGTGGAATAGTCGGCATCTTTGATCCGGGCAGCAAAACCTTGGACAAGGATATCATCGCCATGAGGGATCTGATAACCTACCGTGGCCCGGATGGAGCCGGATCGATGGTTTTTCCGGAAGTAGGTCTTGCCTTGGGACATCGCCGCTTGAGCATCCTCGACCTTTCGGACGCTGGCGCCCAGCCGATGCAATATGCGGGTGGCGCCCTCACCATTGTCTACAACGGAGAGGTGTACAATTATCGGGAGCTTCGAACCGAGCTAGAACAGGGCGGATATCGTTTTCGCAGCAACACCGATACCGAGGTGGTCCTGGCCGCTTATGATTGCTGGGGTAAGGACTGCCTCCGCCGATTTAACGGGATGTTTGCGTTCGCCATATGGGACAGCAGATCACGGCACCTCTTTCTCGCACGAGACAGGTTGGGCATCAAACCGCTGTATTACTACCATGATGGATATCGTTTCATCTTTGCCTCGGAGATCAAATCAATACTTGCCGTTCTTCCTGACAAGCCGTCAATACATTCAGCATTGATTGATGAATACATGACCTTCGGCTATCTGCCCGGCGAGCGTACGCTATTCGAGGGTATATACCGCCTATTACCGGGGAACCTGCTTGTGTATGAAAAGGGAAAAATCGGGAAGGAACAGTTCTGGGATTTTCAGTTCGATAACGACAGGGACCTGGGCTTGACATACTATCTGGAGAAGTTCAGCTTTCTGATCAATGATGCCATAGACCTCAGGCTCCGCAGCGATGTGCCTCTGGGAATTTTCTTGAGCGGCGGCCTCGACTCGAGTGCTGTGGTGGCGCTTTTGGCGCCCAGGGTTGCCGAGCCTCTGAAGACATTTTCCGTAGCCTATGATTTCGGAAGTGATTTCAATGAGACGAGCTATGCACGTCTTGTAGCGAAACAATTCAATACCGACCATCACGAGTTTTTCGTGAAACCTATAGAGTTTCTCGATTTCGTTCCTGATTATGTCTGGTACATGGATGAACCGGTAACAGAATCAGCAGCGATCTCACTTTATTTCATTGCCAAGCTGGCAAAAGAGCATGTTACAGTGGTCCTTTCCGGAGAGGGATCGGACGAGATCTTTGCAGGGTATGATTTCTACTTTTATAACAAACTCATAGAGAATTATCGTTCGTTGATCGGATCTTCTCTGGCAAACCGTATTGGTAGCGCTCTCTCATCTTGCCTGCCAATGAATAAGCTGGGGAAATATCTGCGATTAAGCTCCATGAGCCTGGAAGAGAGGTATAGAGGTATATCTACATATGATGATCACATAAAGCGATCTTTGTATTCATCTGGATTCCAGGAGTTCATCGATCGTGGCCACCAAAACGATGGGTTTCTCAACTCTCTATTCACGCAGACAACAGGGCGGGATGCTTTAAGCCGCATGCTGTATTTCGATACGCGAACATGGCTGGTGGATGATCTGCTCATAAAGGCGGACAGAATGAGCATGGCTGCCTCTCTTGAGCTGAGGGTTCCTTTTCTGGATTATCGTTTAGTAGAGTTTGCGGCAAGTGTTCCATCAAAGTATAAATTCCATGGGAGAACTCCCAAATATCTTCTCAAGAAGCTCATGGAAAACAAACTGCCAAGAGAGATCATTCATAGAAAAAAACTTGGTTTCCCGACTCCTTTAAAAATGATGTTTCAGGGAGATTTGTACGAGTATGCCTGTGATCTCCTGCTATCTGCCAGCTTTTGCAATCGGGGATATTTTCAGTCGGACAGGATCGAGAAATTACTGAATGAGCACAAACAGAACAAGAACGACCACCACCGCCTTATCTGGCAACTCGTAGTCCTCGAAGAATGGCACAGGAGGTTTGCAGATTGATGCGGATACTGGCAATCAGCTATCTCTTTCCAAATCCTTGCCAACAGAATAATGGCATTTTTGTTCTTAACAGATTGAAAGCTTTGTCAAAGTTACACGAGATAACCATAGTTGCTCCAATTCCATGGTTTCCTTTTCGCCACTGCTTGCCCGATTACCCGGACTTACGTTCAGTTCCATTGGTTGAGGAAATTGATGGTATCCATGTATACCATCCTCGTTTTTTTGTTATACCGAGGTTTTTTAAATGGCTCGATCCCTTCCTATTCTTGCTGTGTACTCTGCCAATTCTATTAAAGCTCTGTACTAAAAAATCATATGATATAATTGATGTCCATTGGGTATATCCGGACATTCTATCCGGGTTGTTTTTGTCGAGAATTACCAAGAAACCTTTCATAACCACTATCCGGGGAAAGGAAGCGGTGTGTTACGAAGAGAAGAGCATGCGCAAGAGATTGCTAGATCGATGGCTCAAGAAATCAGATAAGGTCATTTGCCTCAGTGCAGAGCTTGCTGATATAGCACATGCGATTGGAGTAGATTCCGGGAAGATACATGTGGTATCCAATGGTGTTGATATAGAGACATTCCGCCCTCTTGATCCTTTGAGTTGCCGCAGGAAACTCGGTATTCCTCTTGATAGGAAAATTATTCTTTCCATCGGATATCTGATAGAGCGAAAAGGATTTCATCATATAATTGACTCAATGCCAGGATTAATTTCTAAGTATAATGATGTACTTCTCTACATTGTCGGTTCTCCTGGTGCGGAAGGAAATTACTTGCCTCAACTTGAAGAGAAGATCACGAACATGAACCTTGAAGATAGGATATTTCTTGTTGGCGCTAGACCAAATAACGAGCTACCTCTTTGGTATGGTTCAGCAAATGTATTCTGTCTTGCTACAAGCGGGGAGGGAAGTCCGAACGTCGTGATGGAGGCTCTGGCATGTGGTTGTCCGGCGGTTGTTTCATCGGTAGGGGGTATCCCTGATATCATGTCAGAAAGGTTCTTGGGCAATGTGTTCAATTTAACAGATAAGAATGGACTTGCAGAAGCCTTGGATAATTTTTTTTCGAGGGAGTGGAACCGTCAGCGCATCCGGAAACATATGGAACGATATTCATGGAACTGGTGTGCAGAAAATGTAGATAACGTATATCGGGAAGTAAGCAAATGAGAATCCTTTATCATCATAGAACTCTTGGAGATGGAGCCGAGGGCATCCATATCGCGGAGATGGTCAATGCTTTTCGCAAGCTTGGCCATGAGGTGCAAGTAGTATCCCCTATAGGCGGACAAACGAATGTAGTGAACAAACATGTTAGCCGAATGGCACAGTTGAAAAGAATGGTTCCTTCTTTTGCTTATGAGCTAATGGAGATTGCTTACAATCTATTCGGATACGGGATTCTAAGAAAGGCTGTACGGGCATTTCATCCTGACTTTATCTATGATCGGTACATTACCTTTAATGCGTCCTCCATTCTGGCAGGCAAGCATTTCAATCTGCCGGTTATTCTAGAAGTTAATGCCCCCCTTGCACTGGAAAGACAGAACGAATCGGATGAGAAACTCTATCTAAATAATGTCGCACACCGCATGGAAAGATGGATATGCGCAAATGCCGATAAGACCATTGTTGTCTCAAGCCCTTTAAAAGATTACCTTGTTTCGATAGGGGTGCATGACAACAAGATCACTATCTTACCCAATGGTGTAAATCTCGATACGTTTAAGCCAGAAGAAAAAGATAAAAGCATAATAGATAGATTAGGCATTCCAGATCATAGACTCATTGTAGGCTTTGTTGGCATACTAAGACCATGGCATGGGCTGGACATCTTGATTGATGCATTTACGAAGTTGAAGGGAGATATTGAAAACGTGCATCTTCTCCTTATTGGAGACGGCCCAATAAGAACTAGTATCGAAGATAAAATCAACAGGCTTAACATCGCACGAGATGTGACAATCACAGGCAGAATAGAACATAGTTGCATATCTCGTTACGTAAACGTAATTGATATTGCCGTGAGCCCAATGGCTACCTTTTACGCTTCACCAATGAAAATTCTTGAATATATGGCATTACAAAAGCCTGTCATTGCTCCTGATACGGATAATATTCGTGATATCATTGTAGATGGTATTGATGGCTTACTGTTTGCTGCAGGGAATGTGAGTGCCTTATCCTCTGCAATGCGAAGGTTGGCCGCTGATAAAGATTTGCAGGTATCACTGGCTGCTAATGCCCGCAAAAAGATTGAGTTAGAAAGGAACTGGCTGGAGAACGCAAGGAAAGTCTTGTGCATGGTACAGGAGATGCTGAAATAATTTTCATATATATCAAGAACAATGTATTCTTGAACTGTGGATAAAGAGATTCATGGATACAATAACTAAGACAATTAACTTGGTGACATCTTCTTACGCCTTCGGTAACTTCTTTTCGTACAGCACGCTAGATAATTTTTATCAATAATATTTGGTCTAATTATTGCTTAGGAATGTTTGAATAAAACGTTGGGGGAGAGAATATGAAAACTGATTATAAAAGAGTACTTCAATTTACCTTATTCATTTATCCAATTTTATTCTTTGGATGGGCAACTGTCTCTTATGCTGGCGATATGCTTTGTGATTATGATTCACCATGGTCACTTAATTCAGACGCAGGTAGATTAGAATATGGACCAAGTCAACGTGATTTATGGACATTACTTGATACAGGACACGCTGTCCAAAATATTTCGATTGATAACAATGGACGTACGGGTAAGGCATGCAAGGTTGATGTCACAGGATACGGTAGTGATGGTGATTTTAAGATTTATACCCTTTATTATTATGATAAGTTGCATGTATGCCCAATATCTAAAGGCAATAATAGAATGATATTATATTCAAGAGTGCCTAATGGTAATTTCACCTGGCATATCGGTACGTATTCAACAAATCCTTCAAATCCTGATCGGGAGGGTGTACACTATTATCATTATTATGAGAACGTTCAAGGTAATGGTAATAGATATTGGACAAAATTTTATATGGATGAGCATCCGCAGCATCTTGTTGAAAGCAAATCAGATCCAGGTAGCAATCCTACGCTCTCTAGAGGGTGGGATTATTTTAGTGGCTTAAGGCGGATGTATTTTGAAATGAAATACTCTGAATGGAACGGCGATTGGCAACCATACACAGTATGGATTGATGATATAGAATTCTACAAAGAAACACTAGAAGAAAATACTACTTCAATTAACAGTGTATCAATCGTGTATATGGGAAGTGGCAAGTTTACTATTAATTGGGCTGGTATTAGCCAGTATCTTGTTCATAATGAACGCTATCAAGTAAAATATTCCTTAACACCAATTATCAGTCTTACCGATTGGAATAATGCATCTTTCGTTCCCGGTATGCCACAAGGAGGATATGGTTCGGAGAATGTTGGTCATTATTCTAATGATTATCATGCAACTTTCATTGTGCCAGCTTTCAACGAAGACAGGATCATCTATTTTGCAATAAGAGATATCACCCCTGGAGGTGATAATAGATTAAAGCGGGTAGATTATTCAGTCTCTTCGAATAACCTGAGAGATACTACACCGCCTAGTTCAGTAACCGGCCTAAAAGTTAACGTTAATAATTAATTAGACCCCTCCATGGGTTAACCACTTTTAATGTAAATTGAGATGAGTGATTGCTATTTGAACGAAGGAGAGGAGGTTTGGAAGAGTATTGTCAAGGTCGGGATACGAAATGAAGTCATCGAGCGCAGCACTAACATGACCAATCACGGTATGCACAACGGAACTTGTCAATGAGGATGAGACACTTTCATGAAACAATTAGAGTAGACCTTCGTTGTCTACACTAGGTGCTGTACGCAAATCGTTTTGATGGATGGATCATCAATATATGAATGGTAAGGCGACACGAACTAACAGACGAGCAATGGAAGCGGTTGGAGCCTTTGTTACCGCCGAAGAAGCAGGCAACGGGGCGACCCTCAGAAGACCACCGGAGGATCATCAACGGTATCCTATGGAAGCTCAAGACCGGAGCCCCCTGGCGGGATCTTCCCGAGCGATATGGTCCTTGGAGCACTGTGTACAGCCGGTTTTTCAGATGGAAGCGGCAAGGCATATGGGATCAGATATTCTCTGCTCTTATTGCCAGGGCACAGGAAGAAGGATCTGTGAACTGGGAGATCCATCTGGTAGACAGCACGGTTGTTCGAGCGCACCAGCATGCTGCTGGGCTAAAAAAGGGGCTCCTGAGGAAGAGGCGCTCGGCTACAGCAAGGGCGGGTTCTCCACCAAGGTTCACTTGAGAAACGAAGGCAATGGGAGGATGATCACCCTTGCGCTCACTCCCGGACACCGCCATGAAACGATTGCATTTCATGATCTTATGGAAACCGGTGCCGTGAAAAGGCACGGACGAGGCCGCCCGAGGATCAGGCCTGATCGACTCTCCGGGGACAAGGCATATAGCAGCGGCGAGATCCGAGAATACCTCAGAAGACATAATATTCGCATCACAATCCCCAGGAAAAAGAATGAAACCAGAACCGGTAAATTCGACAAGATCATCTATAAACTCAGAAATCGTATCGAGCGCTTTATCAATCGGATGAAACATTTCAGATCGCTTGCTACCCGCTATGATAAATCCGCATCAAGCTATCGGGCCTTGTGGATCATCGGCGCTATGCTGCTATGGCTTCAATGATCACTTTGCGTACAGCACCTAGGTATCGGTTTGTTAATCCAGACGGCATTGGGCAAGGGCAGCGATTTTGGGAGATTGCCCTTAAATCGCTCGGGGTGTTCTTCGAATGCGGCATTAAGAACAGTCTGTCGATCTTTGACGATCTGTTGTGCCCGTCCATAATGGACATCCTCAGGGGTGAGGAAACCTATTCCGGAATGGTAATGTTCGGTGTTGTACCAGGAGAAGAATTGCTGGCAGAAAGACCTGGCGTCTTCGATGCATCCGAACCTGTCGGGGAATTGAGGCCTGTACTTCATTGTCTTGAAATGGGCTTCCGAGTAGGGATTGTCATTGCTGACATGAGGCCGGGAAAGGCTTTTGGTGATGCTCAGGTCAGCAAGCAGGAGAGCGACCGTTTTCGAGGTCATACTGGTGCCCCGATCGGAATGGATGCACAGTTTGTTTGCCTGGATCATCTGTTTCTCGCAGGTTTGTTCGATCAACTTTTTTGCCAATGATCCGGATTCCCGGGAGGCAACCATCCAGCCGACAACGTATCGGCTGAAGATATCGAGGATGACGTACAGGTAAAAGTAGGTCCATTTGGCCGGTCCTTTAAGTTTCGTTATGTCCCAGGACCAGATCTGGTTAGGCCCTTGCGCGAGGAGTTCCGGTTTGGCGTATATGGGGTGCCTGAGCTGGTTTCTTCTTTCCTTGACCTCCTGATGTGCTTCCAGAATCCGGTACATGGTCCTGACCGAGCACAGATACGTCCCCTCGTCCAGAAGAGAAGCATACACCTCTTGGGGAGCCTTATCGACGAACCGTTCTTCATGAAGTGCATCGAGAACCCGCTGCTGCTCTTCCCGGGACAGGGCCAGGGGTGGCAACGCGCGGACAGATGCAGGCTTTTCGTTCTCAGAAAGATTTCTCCAACGATAAAAACCGGCACGGGAAACCGTCAGGGCATGACAAGCCCGCTTGACCCCCACGTCCTGAGAAAGAGATGCTGTCATCTTCATGAGTTCTCCCCTTTCTTCGGATCGAGGTATGATTGAAACAGCTCCGCCATTTTTTTTTGAGCCTCGATGATGAGCTCGGCCTTTCTCAGGTTCGACCGCAGTTTTAAGATCTCTTTCTCCTGTTCCGCAAGCCGGCGGGCAGATGGATCGGGCCTCCTGGCTTTGGGACCTCTTTTCTTTGAGGAAAGGGCATCTATCGTACCCTTTTCCACCTGCTTGCGCCACGTGGCCAGATTTGAGTGATACAGGCCCTCCCTGCGGAGCATTGCGCCAAGCTGGTGCTGTTCTCTGCAATCCTGGGCCTCCCTGAGGATACGGAGCTTGTATTCCGCAGTAGATCTCCTGCGGGTTGCCTTTTCCGGAACCTCCGGATCTGGGACAGCAGCGATCCCCCTGGATCTGTGGGGGGTCAAAGATGAGGAAATTCCAGTCGCCCTACGGGCTCCTTCCATTTCCTCATCTTTAGAAACAGAACCGTTCATCATGTCTTCTTTCTTTTCCACGTATGTTTTCCCTTCCCGCCCTACACTAAACTATTGGGAGGAAAGTGTCTCACTCTCATTGGCACAGAGGGGGGACT
>Ga0302237_1001157_pt1 | contig 19649 bp, 16 predicted proteins | sample AAG_UR_Ala_MG_FD_193530 | JGI IMG/M metagenome (GOLD analysis project Ga0302237, IMG submission 193530) | Enriched activated sludge microbial communities from anaerobic digester in WTTP, New Holstein, Wisconsin, United States - AAG_UR_Ala | ecosystem: Engineered > Bioreactor > Anaerobic >... | reverse complement strand
ATGTCGGTTGGGGTGTGGAAAATTATGGAACCGATCCCGATATTGAAGTGGATATTATGCCTCAGGATTATGTTCAGGGAAAAGATCCGCAACTGGATGTTGCTATCAAAACCTGCCTGGCAGAAATAAAGAAAAACCCTCCGCTGAAACCCGATTTTGGGAAAATCCCGCGTAAGACATTGCCCTAAAATACCGAAAATATTTCACGCAGATTTAAGCTGAGAAACAAGGATTTAAGGATTAGAGGATTAAAAGGATTTATTGATTAGCCACCGAAAACACCGAAAACACCGAAAGTACAACTAACTATGCAAAACGGCTGTAGCTCTTTACTGCAGCCGTTTTTTCTATTGCCAAAAATGGAATTATATAACAGGCATTGTTTTGTTATTATGCTAAAGGTAATGAATAAGAGAATATATTTCCCGCAGATTTGAGTTTGGAAACAAGGATTTTAGGATTTGTTCACGAAGATTTAAGTTTAGAAACAAGGATTTCAGGATTTGTTCACGAAGATTTAAGTTTAGAAACAAGGATTTTAGGATTATAGGATTTAGAGGATTATATATTATATATGATGACTGTCTAAGTGATTATTTAAGCCCCAAAGGGCGACACAATCATAGCGACGGTGGCGTAAGTCCTTCGGAAAAAAGATAATAGGTAAGGGATGATCAGGATTTTAGGGATTTTTTGGATTTAAGTTTAGAAACAAGGATTTTAGGGATTTGTTCACGAAGATTTAAGTTTAGAAACAAGGATTTCAGGATTTAAGGATTAAGAGGATTCCGAATAAAAGCTCCGTTAGGAACGATACATACTAACGACGGGTTTTAACCCGGCGCAATGTAGAACAAATAAATTAGTCCCATCGGGACGACAGATATTAGCGACGGGTTTTAACCCGGCGCAAATAGTAACAGATAATATTATTCCCATCGGGACGACAGATTTGAGCGACGGGTTTTAACCCGTCGAAAATACAGAAAGGTTGACTTCTTCGTCAACAACAACAAACAAACTATCAGGCAATTATAAAAGAAAGCGGAAACTGCATAACTCGGTTGTCAGGGGAACGACACCCTGTCGTTCTTCCTGAAAAATATTCTCTCACAGATTGCATAGATAACACAGATAAAGGTCTCACGCAGATTTAATAGGTAGGGGATGAACAAGATTTATGGGATTTTGGAGATTTTAGATTATAATTAAATAAGCTGGTTTTCTGATTGTTATATATGGAAATGGAATTTTAAAATGCATTAGTTTAGCAATGCAAAAGAATCAAAATCAAAGACGAAATTAACAAAAATTGTGTATTTAGATAACTTCCATACAGCTTAAGAAGTTGAGGTTGGGATTAACCTCCAGGCCTCTCGACTTCCAGACCATAAATTCATACTTGCTTCAACATCTAATAATATAGTAACAGTTCTTTAACATTGCCGTTACGAAATATGAGAAGTGTTACTTCTATGTTAGAGAGTCGTGAGACAATAAACTATATAACAAGCAGTTATGGGCACGCAAGCAAAAGAAGCGATCTGCACAAAGATGAATATTATGAAAGCATTCTAAAACAAGCCGTAAGTGAAAATGAAAATGCGAAAAGTTAGTGAATTTGTAGCGCAAGAACAATCTCTACTTTGCCATAAATATTGGATAGTTCTGAAAAAATTAGCCTACCTACATCAGTTGAATTAGCAGTTAGTAACCTATAAAAGAAAAATGCCTTTACTCTCAAACACAGGTAAAGGCATTTTACAATTCAGGAATTATGAAAGTTAAATTACCACCTGAGGTGGGCAAATGCTTTATTGGCCTCAGCCATTTTATGGGTATCTTCCCTTTTTTTAATGGAAGCACCTTCTTTTTTATAAGCGGCAATAAGTTCGGCGGCAAGTTTTTCCGTCATTGTTTTTTCGCTTCTGGCTCGTGCATTGGAAATTATCCAACGAAAAGCTAAAGCTCTGCCGTTTTTTTCATTAACCTCAAGAGGAATTTGATAACTGGAACCACCAACGCGTCTAGAAACGACTTTAACTAAGGGGCGCACATTTTCCAAAGCAGATTTAAAAACGACAAGGGGTTCTTCTTTAGTTTTTTCTGCGATAATATCGAAAGCACCATATACGATTTTTTCTGCGATGCTTTTCTTACCTTGGTTCATCAGACAATTCATAAATTTGGTAAGGGTGATATCGTTGTATTTTGGATCCGGAAGGACTTCCCGGACAACAGCTCTACGTTTTCTGGGCATAAATTATATCCTCCCTTTATTTTCCCGATTTAGCTTTGGGACGTTTAGTTCCATATTTGGAACGAGATCTTTCGCGTTTTTCTACTCCTGCAGAATCAAGAGCTCCGCGAACAATATGATAACGAACACCAGGAAGGTCTTTTACACGACCTCCGCGCACTAAAACAATAGAGTGCTCTTGTAGGTTGTGACCTTCTCCAGGAATATATGCTGTAATTTCAAATCCGTTTACAAGACGGACACGGGCAACTTTTCTAAGAGCCGAATTAGGTTTTTTGGGCGTAGTTGTATATACTCTTGTGCATACTCCGCGCCTTTGCGGACATTCCATAAGCGCCCTGTTCTTTCTTTTCTTTTCGACATCGGCTCTACCTTTACGAACCAATTGATTAATGGTTGGCACTGATTTTCTCCTTTTATCTTATTGAGTTATAGTGTATTTTAGAAATTAAGGTAATCTTCACTTTCTTCCTCTTCCGCATGATGAGCATATTCATCGATTATTTGGGCAACGGTTTTACCTTCATTCACTGCTTGTTTAATCATATTATTATAGAGTTTTGCCCCTGTTCCTACAGGAATACGGTGACCAATAATGATGCTTTCTTTCAGACCTTCCAGATGATCAACTCTTCCTTCAATAGCAGCTTTTGTGAGTACTTTTGTGGTTTCCTGGAACGAAGCGGCTGAAAGCCAGCTATCGGTTAACAAAGAAGTTTTAGTTATTCCCAGAAGCAATTGTTCAAATTGAGCAGGTGTTTTACCGAAAGATATTGCTTCCCTATTTTCTTTCTCCACCAGAATCTTATCTACAATATCACCTTGTAGAAAACTGGTGCTACCACTATCGGTAATTCTAACCTTTTTGAACATCTGACGAATGATTACGCTAACATGTTTATCGTCAATTTTCACGCCCTGTTTACGGTATATTTCTTGAATTTCATTCAGAATAAGAATTTGAGCTTCGATAACACCTTTCACTAACATATCGTGAGGATCTAATGGACCATCTGATAAAGCGTCTCCACTTTCCACATAGTCACCCTGGTGAACGATAATTCGTTTTCCAGAAGGTATGATATACTTTCTACCAGCAAGCGGCTGGTGAATAGAAACGCTATCACCAGTTGAAACGATACTTTCCTGTTCAGGTGGAACTGCGTATAGTTTACCGCAAAGAGGAGTTCCCGTTTTAACGGATTCACCTTCCTTAACTAAAATTTGCATCCCTTTGGGTACAGAATATTGAACCGGTTTCTGACCGCGTTTAGCTACCTGAATTATCTTCTTGCGATTTTCTTCTAAGATAGTTACTTTACCATCGTTTTCACTCAATACTGCTTTATCAGAAAGCACTGCAATATACTGATTTTTATCTTCATCGGAATAAATAGATACTTTTCCATCAAATGGAGCAAAAAGTCCATTAGGAGGAGTAACGAAAATATCTCTTCCGGTTTTTTTCAAGCCACCAATTGTTACAATTCCATCAATATCGGAGATCTTGGCTTTATCTTTGGGAACCCTTGCTTCAAAAAGTTCCTGCACTCTGGGTAACCCACCTGTTATATCACGTTGTTTTATAGTCATTCTGGAGGTCTGGCCTAAAATATCGCCGGTATGCACAAAGCTTCCATCTTCCACGCGAACAATCAATCCTGTTGGTAAAGGAATTAACCGTACAGTTCCATCTTCGCCAACAATTCTGAACTGCGGTTGTTTTCTACGGTCTTTGGATTCAATAATAGTAAGCTCTCGAGCAAGAGTTATATCGTTATATTCTTCTTTGTAAGTTATATCCTTAATAAAGTTTTCATAGTGCAACACACCCTTTGCTGTAGAAATAAGGGGATTATTGAACTGGTCCCAAGAAAGGAGCTTCGTATCTTTGGCAATTTTTTGACCATCCTGAACATGAACAGTTGCCGCATATTCTACTTTAAATTCTTCTAACACTTTACTATCGTCCTGTTCGTCCACAATCAAAATTCGACCTAAATGGCTAACGGAGATAAGCTGATTTTCGGGATTGGTAACTGTATTCATCCTATCGAATTTTACAATACCATCATGGCTGGCAACAACTTCTGCCAATTCTGTAGCTGTAGAAGCAGCTCCTCCAATGTGGAAGGTTCTAAGTGTTAATTGTGTTCCAGGTTCACCAATACTTTGAGCGGCAATAATACCTACTGGATCACCTAATTTTGCAGGTTTCTGAGTGGCAAGATTGCGTCCGTAACATTTTGCACATATTCCTCTTTCAGCTTCACAAGTAAGAACACTGCGAACATGTACAGAAATTATACCATGGTTTTGGATAGTTCTGGCCATCTTGTTGCTTATCTCTTCACCTGCAGAAACTAAAACTCTTCCTGTGATGGGACTTACAACATCATCCACAGCAGTTCTTCCCTGAATTCTTTCGGCCAGGGTTTGTACAATTTCGTTGCCTTCTTTGAGGGCTGTCATATTCACCCCTCTGGTAGTATCACAATCTTCAATTGTGATAATAGCATTTTGGGCAACATCTACTAACCTACGGGTTAAATATCCTGCGTCAGCTGTTTTTAACGCTGTGTCTGCCAATCCCTTACGCGCTCCGTGAGTGGATACGAAATATTCAAGGACAGTAAGCCCTTCTTTAAAGTTACTCTTGATCGGAGTTTCAATAATATCGGCTCCACCCGTGGCACCTATTTTTGTAGGTTTATCCATCAAACCACGCATTCCACCCAATTGTTTAATCTGGTCTTTACTGCCGCGCGCTCCAGATTTATACATCATATAAATAGAGTTCAAGCCATTTCTTGTTCTGGAGAGTTCTTCCATCATTTCATCTGTAACCCGCACTGTAGTTTTTTTCCATTGGTCAACAACTCGTCCAAAACGTTCGTTTTCGGTAATTCCACCTTTTTGATGAAGGTCGTTTATTTTTTTTACTTCCCCTTCAGATTGAGCAACTATATCATTTTTCCGTTCAGGAACAATTATATCTTCAAAACTGAATGTTACTCCTGCTCTTGTAGCATAGCTAAAACCAAGTTCTTTAACTTTGTCCAAAATTTGTGCAGTTCTCCATTGTCCAACAGCATCAAAACATAACATAGCCAGATCGTTCAGTTTTCCTTTGTCGAAAACATAGTTCTGAAAACCTACTTCTGGGGGCATAATCTGATTGAAAATAACCCTGCCTACGGTTGTGATAATATATTCGGATTCCAGTTTTAAGCGAATCCAAGTATGTAGGTCTAAATTCCGTTCAAAGACAGAATCACCTTTAGCTATGCTTAATTGTTCTTCTTCTTCGTAAGCCGCAATAACTTCATCAGGACCATAAAAATGACGCAATTTTTCAATATCTTTGGGAGCAGGAGTTTCTTCCATTGTTAGATAATAGCATCCCAAAACGATATCTTGGTTTGCAGCCATAGCTAAACGTCCGTTTGCAGGTAATAACAGATTGCGAGTAGAGAGCATCAATACTCTGGCTTCAATTTGAGCTTCCAGAGAAAGAGGGATATAAACCCCCATTTGGTCACCATCAAAATCAGCATTAAAAGGAACACAAACCATTGGATGTAATTGGATAGCTTTGTTATCTGTTAATACGGGCATAAATGCTTGAATACCTAAACGGTGAAGAGTTGGAGCACGGTTTAGCATAACAGGATAATCTTTTATTACTTCTTCCAGAATAGACCATATTTCTGGTTGTTTTTTCTCTATTAGTTTTTTGGCATTTTTTACTTTATCTACTTCCCCCATTTTTTGTAGTTTTTCAATAAGATAGGGCTTAAAGAGCTCAACTGCCATTTCTTTGGGAAGCCCACATTGATAAAGTTTTAGTTCGGGACCAACCGTAATAACGCTACGGCCAGAATAATCTACTCGCTTACCCAAAAGATTTTGACGAAAACGCCCTTGTTTACCCTTAAGCTGATCTGTTAATGATTTTAAGGGACGATTTCCTCTGCCCCGTACTGGACGTGCTTTTCTACCATTATCAATTAAAGCATCAACTGCTTCTTGTAACATTCGTTTTTCATTGCGTAAAATAACTTCTGGAGCACGGATTTCTAAAAGCTGTTTCAAACGGTTATTTCTGGTAATAACTCTTCTATATAAGTCATTAAAATCAGCAGTTGCAAAGCGGCCACCCTCCAAAGGAACTAATGGTCTTAAAGTTGGCGGAAGCACAGGTAAAACTTCCAAAATCATATCTTCGGGACGATTACCACTTTTGATAAAGGCATCTACTATTTTAAGCTTATTAATCAGCTTTTGTTTACGCAAGGCTGATTCTTCAAATTTAAGACGAGTCCTAAGGTCAAGCGCTTCATTTTTTAAATTAATCCGCTTGAGCAATTCTTGGATTGCTTCTCCACCCATAAGGGCCAGGAAGTTATCTCCCAATTTGTCTTTAATCTCGTAATATTCATCAACTTCCAGCAGTTCCATTTTCTCATAAGGACTATCGCCCGGATCAATAACAATGAAGGACTCGTAATAAAGAATCCTTTCGAGGTCTTTAACTGTCATATCAAGTAAAGTTCCAATTTTGCTAGGAGCACTTTTCACAAACCAGATATGAGCAATAGGCACTGCTAATTCAATATGTCCCATACGAGTTCTTCGTACGCGAGAAGTTGTTACTAAAACATTACAACGATCACAAACAGTGCCCTGAAAGCGTTTCTTTTTATATTTTCCGCAAGCGCATTCATAATCCCGTTCCGGTCCAAATATTCTCTCACAAAACAAACCATCTTTTTCTGGTTTAAGAGTTCGATAATTTAGAGTATCGGGTTTTGTTACTTCTCCGTGGGACCATTCATGTCTAATAGTATCAGGAGAAGCAATCTTTATGCGAACTGCATCATATTCGTTTGGCTTAATTTCATATTTATCTTTTAACATCCTATTTCCCTCCGTTACCTTCTCTCTTCTTCTTTGATAAATTCAATATCAAAGCCCAGTGACTTCAGTTCACTGATGAGAACATTAAAGGATTCAGGCACTCCGGGAGGAGGTGGATTTTCGCCTTTAGTAATAGCTTTGAATGCATTGTTACGACCATCCACATCATCACTTTTGATTGTTAGCATTTCTTCCAGAACATGAGAAGCTCCATAGGCTTCCAAAGCCCAAACTTCCATTTCTCCTAATCGCTGACCACCATGCTGAGCTTTTCCACCTAAGGGTTGTTGAGTTATAAGTGAATAAGGTCCCGTGGAACGTGCATGCATTTTATCGGCTACTAGGTGATTCAGTTTCATCATATAGATAACTCCCACCGTTACCCTTTCTTTAAAAGGCTCACCAGATTTACCATCATAAAGAACTGTCTTGCCATCTTCTGGTAGACCTGCTTTTCGCAATTCGGAACGAATATCTTCATTGGATGCGCCATCAAAAATAGGGGTTTCAACTTCGAAGCCAAGGGTCTTTGCTGCCCATCCTAAATGAGTTTCCATAATCTGACCGATATTCATACGAGATGGAACACCTAAAGGATTTAGTACTATATCTACAGGCGTGCCGTCTTCCATAAAAGGCATATCTTCGACAGGGGCAACAATAGATATTACACCTTTATTACCATGGCGTCCAGCCATCTTATCTCCTACTTCAATTTTGCGTTTTTTGGCTACATATACCTTAACCATTTTACGGACGCCATATTGAAGTTCATCACCATGTTTGATTCGTTCCCGTGATTTTTTATAAATGTTGTCGCTTTGTTCGAGTGATTGTTTGATTTTCAGGACTATCTGGTAATAGATATAATTATTCACTTCACTATCTTCAACTAATTCAACATCCAAATCGAGTTTTTTGAAGTTAATGCGTTTGATATCTTCTTTAGTAATTTTCTTACCAGGAGCAATAAAGGGTGCATTGGTTTTCTCATCCCAGATATTTTTAGCAATCTGTCCCACAAGCACCGATGAAAGTTTTTCTTCCTTAAATTCCTCAATTTTCCTACGCCGCAAAGCTAATTCTTCTTTCAGCTTTTCAATTCTATCTTCATTCTCTTCTTCCAAATCGCTGCCTTCTTCCAAACGGGAAAACACCTTAACATCGATAACCACTCCTTCCATTCCCGGTTTGGCTTTTAAAGAGCTATTGGTAAAATCACCTGCTCGGTCTCCAAACAAAGCACGCATCAAATTTTCTTCCGGAGAAGGATCAATTTCTACACTTTTAGGAGTAACCTTACCTACAATTACATCTCCAGCCCTAATCACACTACCTACTCTGATAATGCCAGTTTTATCAAGATTTTTCAATGCCTGAGCAGGAACATTAGGAATATCGTAGGCCAATTCCTCACGCCCGTTTTTCACATTCCTTACCAAGACTTCCAATTCTTCAATATAAATGGAAGTGAGAGAATCATCTCTTGCTACTTTTTCACTTAAAATAATAGCATCTTCATAATTATAACCATACCAAGGCATAAAGGCAACCATCATATTGGTCCCTAAAGCCAAACGGTTATCTTCTACACAAGCTCCATCAGATATAGGCTGCCCCTTTTTAACATTATCACCTATGCGAACTATAGGACGCTGGTTGATACAAGTATCTTGATTAGTACGGACAAACTTTTTCAGATAAATCCGGTTTCCGATGGATAAATAGAACGCTTCATCTTTCTCACTAATTGGTTTTAGATCAATAAAAGCAGAAGTTACTTGAGTAACAATTCCATCATAGGGAGCTACAGCAATTGCTGAGGTATCCATAGAGACGATTTTTTCCATACCAGTCCCAACAAGAGGTGCTTGAGGATTTATCAGAGGAACTGCCTGTCGTTGCATATTTGAACCCATCAATGCACGGTTTGCATCATCATGCTCTAAAAATGGAATCAAAGCTGCCGATACTGAAACCATCTGTTGAGGTGCTATGTCCATATACTGAACATTTTTAGGGTTAACTTGAACAAAATCACCTCGATCTCTGGCAAAAATAACATCATCGGTAATTCTACGGTTATCATCCAAATGAATATCGCTTTGGGCTATAATATATTTCTCTTCTTGGGCAGCATCAAGATATTCAAATTCATCAGTTACACATCCATCCACAACCTTCCGGTAAGGAGTTTCTATGAAGCCAAAATAGTTTATCCTGGAATATAAAGCAGGAGAAACTATCAATCCAATATTTGGTCCTTCCGGTGTTTCAATTGGACACACACGTCCATAGTGAGATGAATGAACATCTCGAACTTCAAAACCAGCTCGCTCACGAGTTAAACCTCCAGGACCTAGAGCAGAAAGAGCACGCTTATGTCTTAAAGCTGCAAGTGGATTAGTCTGCTCCATAAATTGAGATAATTGACCTGTTAAAAAGAATGATTGAACTACTGAAATAAGAGCGTTACTATTTACAAGATCGTGCACAGTAACTTCATCAATATTGGAAATGGCCATCCGTTCTTGAATTATTCTGGATATCATAGCCATTCCTGAAGTATATTGTTCCTGCAGCAATTCACCAACAGTTCGTACTCTTCTATTTGATAAATGATCGATATCATCCACTTCATCTTCATCGTGATAGATGTTTATTAAAGTTTTAAAGATATATACAAAATCCTCAACCGTAAGAGTCATCACTTTGGGATCTACATTTATACCTAAGCGGGTATTCATTTTGTAACGACCGACCTCTCCCAAGTTGTAACGCTTTTCATTGAAAAACATTCTATCTACAAGCTGTTTAGCAACTTCTATAGGCGCATCTTCACCAGGGCGTATTAAGGCATAGATTTTTTTCAGAGCTTCTTCTTGGTTGGTGGTTGGGTCTTTTGCCAGAGTATTTTCCAAAACCTTTCTGGCAATTTCATAATTATAATCAATCACTTCCACCTTAGTGATTTTTCTTTCAGTTAAAAATTTTATCAAGGAATCAGTGATCTGCTCGTTTGCTAAAGCAATAGGTTCGGGATTATCGGTTTCATATATATCTGCATAGAGATGGCGACCTTTAGCACTTTTCAAATTCAGCTGCTCGGTTTTGTAAAAGGTCTTTCGCAAATCCTCATTAGTGGATATCCCGATAGCACGAAAAAGTGTAGTTACTGGAAGCTTACGACGTTTATCGATATGCACATACATCACATCATGAATATCTATATCAAAATCCAGCCACGAACCGCTGTAGGGAATCACTTTTGCAGAATAAAGTGTTTTTCCACTGGGATGTTTCTCTTCAGAAAAGAACACTCCGGGCGAACGTTGTAATTGTGAAATAATGACACGTTCTGCTCCATTGATAACAAAAGTTCCCTGTTCCGTAATCAGAGGGATTTCTCCTAAGAAAACTTCTTGTTCTAAAGTGTCTTTATGCTCCCGAACACCTTCATTATTTTCAAACACACTTAGACGCATTTTGGCTTTAAGAGGCGCCTGATAAGTGAGGTTTCGGTCCCGACATTCCTCAATGGTATACTTTTCCTGCAAAACGCTATATTCAACAAATTCTAACAGAAAATTACCTTTGGCATCTTCCAAGGGAAATGCATTTTCGAATACGGCTTGCAGGCCTTTTTTCTCTCTGCGTTGCGGGTGAATATCCTTTTGCAGAAATTCGTTGAAGGAATCCACTTGCATAGCCAGAAGATTGGGTATTTCTACCTCCGGAATCCCGAGTTCAGCAAATCTTCCGGATATTCGTGAATAACTTTTAACCTTTCTCAAAAGCTCTCTCCTTTTAGGTGTTTATTTCCTAACATTTTGGGCTCTTTTTGTTAATCTCAATTTTGCTCACGCTTGTTGTTGCGCCATTGATGTATGGAAAATTGGTTTGCTGGCTTATAGTTAAAAAAACCATCATTTATGGATAATTGGATTGGGAAATTAGGCCAAAAAAAGTCCCGCAGGACTTTTTTTGGACCTTTATCCTGATTATGGTTCGATTATTTGACTTCGACAGTTGCACCGGCTTCTTCGAGTTTTTTCCTAATTGATTCTGCTTCTTCCTTGCTAACTTTCTCAGAAACCATCTTGGGTGCACTATCAACAAGGTCTTTTGCTTCCTTGAGACCAAGCTTGGTTATCTCTCTTACAACTTTAATCACATTGATTTTTTTCTCGCCGGCACTGGTTAATATAACATCGAATTCTGTCTGTTCTTCTTTTACTCCACCTTCAGCAGCACCTTGTGTTGCGGCAACAACAGCTACAGGAGCAGCAGCGGAAACACCAAAAACCTCTTCCATCTCTTTTACCAATTCAGAGAGCTCAAGAACTGTCATCTCCTTAATTAGATCAATTACTTGTTGCTTTTTATCGGACATTGTTCCTCCATCGGATATATGAATAATTTTTTTTTAGCTGGCTTCAGCTTGTTTTTTTACTATGGCATCAAGAGCATAAACAAACTTGCGGATGATACCCTGATTAATACTTACAAAGTTGCTAAGCGGAGCATTCATACAGCTTAACACTTTGGCAAGTAGTTCTTCGCGGGATGGAAGTTTTGCCAAAGCAGTCAATTCAACAGCATCAAATATATGCCCTGCAATATAACCGACTTTGAACGAAGGATAATTCTTATTCTCCATCACCTCTTTTAAGAATTTAGTAAGCTCGCGGGCAGGGGATACTTCATCCATTTTACATACTGCCACAGCGGTTGGTCCGTTGAGATACGGATCTAATTCTGTAATACCCAAACCATTTAAAGCAATTTTAATTAGGGTATTTTTTTGGACAAAGTAGTCCACTTGACTTTCTCTGAAGCGGTTGCGCAATTGATTCACTTGCTCGATGTTTATTCCCTTGTAATCTACCAATACGATCGCTTTTGCGCCACTTAGTCTTGCTGTCAAGTCCGTCACTATGTCATACTTAATACTTTGAACCATCTTCATACTCCCCTTAGCTTCTTGCTTCCAAGGTTGCGCTTGCGACCTGAATTTTGATTCCAGGACTCATAGTTGTGCAGAGGGTTATGCTCTTAATATAAATACCCTTTAAAGTAGAAGGTCTCTCTCTAAGCACAGCAGCAATAATAGCTTTGATGTTTTCTTTTAGTTTATCTTCATCAAAGCTAAGTCTACCTGCAGGAATATGTAAATTACCAAACTTATCAACACGGTAAGTAACTTTTCCACCTTTAGCTTCCTGCACTGCTTTACCAACATCCATTGTAACAGTTCCTACTTTAGGGTTGGGCATTAATCCTCTGGGGCCTAAAACGCGTCCCAGTTTTCCGATGCGTCCCATTAAATTGGGAGTGGCAATCACCACATCAAAATCGAACCATCCGCCCGATATTTTTTCGATGAGATCATCCACACCAACATAATCTGCACCAGCTTGTTTGGCTTCTTCTGCCTTGTCACCTTCAGCAAAAACTAAAACTCGCATCTCTTTACCAGTTCCATGAGGCAAGACAAGAGAGTTTCTAATTTGCTGATCTGCCTTTCGAGGATCGACACCCAAATTAAAATGGACCTCAACTGTTTCGTCAAACTTGGAAGCAGGTAAACTCTTTATAAGTTTAACAGCTTCGTTAAGGTCTAATCTTTTTTGACGATCGAACATCGAATAGGCAACATTATACCTTTTACTATGTTTCATTGACTCTCCTTATGAATACTATCTCCTGCATCGAAGTATCAGTCTTCAATTGTAACACCCATACTTCGTGCAGTTCCAGCGATCATATTCATAGCAGATTCAAGGGAAAAGCAATTCATATCTTTCATTTTCATCTGAGCTATATTTTTAAGCTGTTCGCGGTTAATTTTTCCAACTTTTACTTTATTGGGGGTAGCGCTACCGGTAGCCAGACCTGCTTCTTTTTTAATCAGTACTGAAGCTGGAGGGGTTTTTATTTCAAATGTAAAAGATTTATTCTTCGCTACATAAATTACTACCGGAAAAACCATGCCCGGCTGATCAGCTGTTTTTTCATTAAACTGACGGCAAAATTCTGGAATATTCACTCCTACTTGCCCTAAGGCAGGTCCTACAGGAGGTGCCGGAGTTGCTTTTCCAGCTGGAAGTTGTAGTTTTATCATCGCTACAGCATCTTTAGGTTTAGCCATTTATTACCTCTATTTTATCTTCTTTATTTCTTAATTAGTTCTACCTGGTTGGCATTAAGTTCAACCGGGGTTCTGCGTCCAAACACTGTTACTTCTATAATCAGTTTAGTTCCGTTTTCCGTGGTCTTTTGTACAATACCCTCAAAATCTGTAAAAGGACCAGAAATAACTTTAACCATATCTCCTGGCATATAAGAAAAGACCTTAACATCACGGTTTGGATCAGTTATCCCTAAAAGGCGGTCCACTTCTTCTTGTGATAAGGGTATGGGTTCTTTATGTTCTTTGCTGATTCCTAAAAAACTAGTTACTCCTGCAATTTGAAGAATATAAGCTTTCAGCTCAGGTGTCATATCTGCTTCCATAATCACATAGGAAGTAAAGATTTTTTTATCCCGTTCTATCTTTTTGCCTTCTCTAATCACAAAGGTCTTGCGCACTGGGACTAGTAAGCGTCCTACATTTTTTTCCATAGGAGTGCCAGACAGACCTTTTTCGATGGCTGTTTTAACCTTATTTTCGTGGCCTGAATAGGTATGAATCACATACCATTTCATTTGTTTTTCATCCATTGTTTTAAAATACAAGTTCCATAATTTTGGTAAAACCAAAATCTACCAAGGATAAAAATATAGCTACAATTGCAGACATAATAATAACTACTAGAGTCCCTTCCTTAAGGTCTGCTTTTGTAGGCCAGCTTACGCATTTCATTTCGGAATATACATCTCGAAAGAAACGACTAATTTTCTCGAATTTCATAATCTTTATTCCCTTTCATCCTGGAGGTAGAACCTGCCTCCGATATAGTATTTCTATAAAATGTTGTGGCAGGACAGGCAGGAATCGAACCCGCAACCCCCGGTTTTGGAGACCGGTGCTCTACCAATTGAACTACTGTCCTTTGCAACATTTTAAAGAGTATCTTTAACGCTGTTTATGAACAGTATGCTTCCGACAGGTGGGGCAATATTTTTTTAGCTCCATTCTGTTCGGATGCTTACGTTTATTGCGAGTTGTTGTATAATTACGGTTCTTGCATTCTTCGCAGGCAAGTATAATTATATCTCTCATTATCTTGTATCCGGTCCTCTATTCAATCATTTCAGAAACAACACCGCTACCGATTGTATGTCCACCTTCACGAATTGCAAAACGCAGACCCTGTTCCATAGCGATAGGTGTAATAAGTTCTGCCTGTATTTCTACATTGTCACCAGGCATAACCATTTTTACTCCTTCGGGAAGAGTTAAACTACCAGTAACATCAGTAGTGCGGAAATAAAACTGAGGGCGATAACCGGTTTGGAAAGGTTTATGGCGGCCACCTTCTTCTGCAGTTAGAATATAGGTTTGACCTTTAAATTTGGTATGAGGGGTAATGGATTTAGGTTTTGCTAACACCATTCCGCGAGCAATATCATTTTTACCAAAACCACGCAAAAGCACACCAATATTATCTCCAGCTTGGGCTTCGTCCAGAAGTTTACGAAACATTTCCACACCTGTACAGGTTGTTTCTACCGTTTCTTTAACACCAACGCGTTCAACTTTATCGCCAACTTTAATAATTCCTCTTTCCACGCGGCCTGTAGCCACAGTTCCTCTGCCAGGAATACTGAAAACATCTTCCACCGGCATAAGGAAGGGCTTATCAACAGGACGTTCAGGTAGCGGAATATAGCTATCGATTGCGTCAAGCAGTTCTTGAATCCTTTTTTCGCCTTCGGGATCCCCATTTAATGCTTTAAGTGCAGAACCGCGAATCACAGGAACTTCATCGCCTGGAAATTCATATTTATCCAGCAATTCACGAACTTCCATTTCTACCAGGTCAAGCAATTCAGGATCATCAACCAGATCGCATTTGTTCATAAAGACTACTATTGCAGGCACTCCAACTTGGCGGGCAAGCAAAATATGCTCGCGAGTTTGAGGCATAGGACCATCATCAGCACTTACCACTAATATGGCTCCATCCATTTGTGCTGCACCAGTAATCATATTTTTAATATAGTCAGCGTGCCCAGGACAATCGATATGAGCATAATGGCGGGTTTCTGTTTCATATTCAACATGAGATGTAGCAATAGTTATCCCACGGGCTTTTTCTTCCGGTGCATTATCAATACTATCAAAGGTACGGAATTTAGCTCCGCCCTTATTACTCAGATACAAAGTAATCGCTGCTGTGAGCGTTGTTTTTCCATGGTCAATATGACCAATCGTTCCCACATTCAGATGTGGCTTAGTTCGAACATATTTCTCTTTTGCCATTGTTCCTCCTGGACTTGATTCTCACAAGCCCATCTCGTATTCTTAATTTATCAAAAAAAATATATACCATAAGGCATATACTATCCTTTCTTCATTTTTTCAAAGCAGCGGATAAATTATCAAAAGAACTATCCATTTAGCTTTTAAAAAGTGGAGCTCAAGACCGGACTTGAACCGGTGACCTCCTCCTTACCAAGGAGGTGCTCTACCTGCTGAGCTACTTGAGCTCTCCTTCACAAAATTTGGAGCGGGAAACGGGGTTCGAACCCGCGACCCTCAGCTTGGAAGGCTGATGCTCTAGCCAACTGAGCTACTCCCGCTTTTTTAGTATTTAAAAAACTCTGGTGGAGAGGGGAGGATTCGAACCTCCGAAGTCATCTGACAGCAGATTTACAGTCTGATCCCTTTGACCACTCGGGAACCTCTCCACAAATTTTCAAACCGCTGGAGCCGATGAAGGGAATTGAACCCCCAACCTATTGATTACAAATCAATTGCTCTACCTTTGAGCTACATCGGCAATAAGTTTTGCCACTAAATTTTCAGTCCTCGATTTTGTCAACTGCTTTTTTGCTTATTTCTTAACTAATCTAAATACGAGGATTATGAAACACTATACTTATAAATCATTATCACACTATATTCACTGGGAGCAAAAAAATTTTAACCCTTATCTCTGTCAATCCTTTTCGCTCTTTTTTCAAAACTGATAAAATAATTAGCTGATAATTATGGAGCTTATAACATAGCAGATATTCAAGAATCCGTGTAGTCTTTTTGTTTTTTAAAAGCCCTATAGCGCTTATCTCTCAAATTTCCCATTTGTTGATAGTGATATAAAAAAGACAGAGTTCAGTAGCTCATAGGGATTTTTCAGTTAAGATAGTTTAATAATTCTTATAAATTGGGGTAAAGAGTTTTGTATCAAAAAAGGTAGAAAAATCAATTACCTCAACGCCAGCAATTTTTCGTAGTTTAAAGAAATCTGGCTCACTTTGTTCCAAATATACCTTTCGTAACAGTTCCGAGCAATATAATTCAGAAGAGTCATTTAGGTTAAAATCGTTATCAAAAGGAGTTTTCTGTTTCAGAAGGACGAGGCATCTCTTTTTCATAGCAGCTGAATTCAGTTCTTTATGATAGCGGATGATACAGATACGATTTTGTTTTGCTTCGTTGATAAAATCTTCTAGAGTATTCATCCGGATACCATCTATTCCTGAGATGGATTTGGAAATTGTATGAATTACTTGATATTGATCCTGAATCTTAAAAATAAATCCGCAATGAGACATACCTTCGGCTGCAGGAAAATTTCTGGATATAAGTTCGGATAATATACTGTTTCCTTTTCTGAGGATTACATCTCCATCCTTCAATTCCAGAGAGGAAAGCTGGGAAAATTCAAAAGTGCTTTCCACAAATAAATTGGCAGTTCGAATCGAACTTATTGCCGAACTGCCAGTTAATAAAATTAGGGAAAAGGTTAGACCCCGTGAAAAAAGGTCTATTAAAGACATTACTTACCTTTAATATCTACCAACCATTTACCGTCTTTCTTTACCATATTCATATCAAATTCGTCTTTATTTCCTTCTTCGGTAGTATAGGAAATATTCACTATAGCACTGTCTCCAGAAATTTTAGTTTCGCCAACGGTAGCATCTTTAACTTTGAACATAGTAAACATTCCCAGCATATCTTTGCTCTCTGGAGTGGAAAGTTTTTCCATAGAATTCATATCTTGATTCTCCCAAGCATCGATGAACTTTTGAGCAACACTTTCGGGACCCTTTGCACAGCCCACAAGAACGAAAATTAGGGCAAGAGCGCTAATGGCAATTAATAATTTTTTCATCATAACTCCTTTACATTGTTATTGTTAATTTCCTATATTCCTAAATAGAAAAAAATGTCAAGCGTTTTCAAAGAAAGTAACTGCAATATTGAACACTAAAACAAGCTTGGCACAATAGCAATAGTAAAACAAAATGCAATAATGAAAACTGATATAAATTGTTGATAGCTTCAATGATGCCAATAAACAAAACGAGAAGTAATAGATAAATTAGAAAGTATAGCCAGTAAAAAGCAAATGTAACTTCCATATTTAACGTAAAGATAAAACATCCCTACCTAAAAAAAAGGAATAACCTGGAGGCACTTTTTTATCCAAATCTCAAAGGAAAAACTCCATTCTTACTCAATTAGTTGCAGTGCAACTGTAGTGGTGCTCCTTGGGAATTTGCCGAGAGGCACTACCGTATCTACACCATAACTCATTAAGCAACATTCAATCCTGTTTCTAAAATTTGTAGAGTGTGATAAGTTATTATAACATAATACAATTGAGTATTTAATAAGCTAAAACACCGAGTTATATAGTGCATTAATGATAAAATAATTGGCTTTTTCTCAAAACTGTATATAATATTAAGTATGAATATAATATACAGTTTAAGGAGCGAAAGGATGACCCAGTATTTATGTAAAACCTTTTTAGTGATATCGTTAACTATAATGCTATTTTTTTCAGCGTGTATCTGTGTGAGAAAAGATAACATTGAACAAGGTGTGAAGGTTAATGGAGTTACTTTGAACTATGAAAATGAAGTAACTCTTTCTGAAGGATATGATTCTAATTTTCTAACAATAGATGGAGAAACTCTTTCTTTGAATATTAAGGGAAGCTCTGAACCGAAAATTAACTTACAGCTAAAATATTGGGAATATAAACCTGGTGATGCAAAATTTAGCTTGAAGAAAGAAAAATTAAGCTACGAAACTAAATCTGGAAAGCCTGTATCTTTGTTCAGTATAACTGGAAGTATACCTAAAAACCTGAATCTCAATATTTCTACGGGAACAGGAAAAGTAAATTTGTCAGATATGATAGGAGAGCAAACTATTACAATTCAAGCTGGAACCGGAAGTATAATAGTTTCCGAAAGCAAGCTTAAAAAGCTCTCTGCAGAAACAGGAACAGGATCAATCATAATCGATAAATGCAATATTGATACTACTTTGCTGGAATCTGGAACAGGTTCTGTTCACTTGAACAAAAGCAACATAGATATGGCTTCAGTGAATACGGGGACTGGAAACATTATCCTGGAAAATAGTAATATCAATAAGCAATATTTTGAAACAGGCACAGGTAAGGTGATTATAAACAAATGAACAAAATATGAAATGATGATAGGGAGATTTGGTATATAGGGAAGCGATAAGTTATATTAGTTGAGATTCATTCTTCAAATCCCTATAGCCTATATAATCCTGTTCTTCTCACAGCTAATTTTTTATCGCCACTAAGCTCTCTGGTGAAGGAATTCTTTTAATTCCAGGCTTATTTAATTTGTGTAATCCTTGTGATCCTGTCCTCTTTTTGGTAATTACTGTAATTTTCCGCCCATCATTCTTTCCAAATGTTTCATTCCCTTCGGTGTGCTCACTTTTTTCATCATTTTTTTCATTTCATCAAATTGTTTTAAGAGTCGATTAACTTCTGTAACGCTTCGTCCGCAACCTTTTGCTATTCTCAATCTTCTGCTACCATTAATAATTTCTGGATGTTCGCGTTCTTTTTCTGTCATCGATTGGATAATTGCCTCAATATGTTTCAGTGCTTTCTCATCGATATTCAGATCAGCGGGGAGTTTATGTCCCAAACCTGGGATCATTCTGATAATGGATTCCAGCGAACCCATTTTTTTAATGCTCTGCAATTGTTTCAGGAAGTCGTTTAAGGTAAATTGGTTTTTCAGCATTTTGCGGGCAAGTTTTTCTTCCTCTTCCATATCTATAGATTCTTCCGCTTTTTCGATGAGGGTTAAAACATCACCCATTCCTAAAATACGGCTTGCCATACGGTCGGGGTAAAAAATTTCCAGATCGCTTATTTTTTCTCCGATGCCAACAAAAGCAACAGGTTTACCTGTAACAGCTTTAATTGATAAAGCTGCTCCTCCGCGTGCGTCGCCATCCATTTTTGTTAAAATCACAGCATCAAAAGCTAGTTTATCATAAAATTCTTTGGCA
>Ga0302237_1001149_pt1 | contig 19723 bp, 18 predicted proteins | sample AAG_UR_Ala_MG_FD_193530 | JGI IMG/M metagenome (GOLD analysis project Ga0302237, IMG submission 193530) | Enriched activated sludge microbial communities from anaerobic digester in WTTP, New Holstein, Wisconsin, United States - AAG_UR_Ala | ecosystem: Engineered > Bioreactor > Anaerobic >... | reverse complement strand
TCTCTTCTTTTTCCGGTTCACCAGTTGGCAGAGGGACTTTAATTTTGGACTTCACATATTCTTTTGTGGCTTTATCGTTGTGGTGGAGTAAAAAGTGGATGATGTCGCCAGAAGCCTTGGGGCTAAAACCTTGTTGTTGAGCTTTACCAAGTAAAAAAGTACTCATTCTATCGTCAAGGCAATCCTCAAGTAGGTCATTAATCAGCAAGCTGTTGTATCTTTGAGCCTCATGATCAACCAGTACATCTAAAGTAGCAATTACTTCATCAGGGGCATGCTTATATGCAAGAGCAATTATCTTGCCGTTCTCTCGGTCATTGGACACAAGTGGCATTCCAAGAGTAATGGGAGCCCATTTCTTCCAAAACTCGGGGCCCTGCTTTTCGATAAACTCTGGTTCTCTTTCATGAAAAGCCTTAATTGCTCTAAACCCCGCGATAGCAGGGAAATAAATCTTTCCCTGACCTAACCACATTTCTGGTTTACACTCCTGTTCGGTGAGAAACCTTCTGCCGCCTTCAATAATACGTTTTCGTATGTCCTCATCAATAATTTTCCAACCAGGGAGGTCTTCAAATTTGCAGTCATCAAGTTCGTGTTGATACATACACATTGCGTTGTTTAGTCGCCACCAACTATCCATGTCTCCAGCCTCACTTTTTTCCAGAAGCTCAGTAATTTTGTCAGGCGAAAGGACTTTTAGAATTTCCTGCTGTTCATTTTTCTCGCGTTTTTCTTGCCACTTTTTTTCGTCCGACCATCGCTCGCGTTGTTCCTTTGCAGATTCTGAAGCTAGCTCAACCGGCTCAAACCAAAATCTAGTTTCTTCATTCAAAAAAGAATTGCGTTGTCGGGCTTTGTATACCAAATCAATGTGAGACGTATCGTTAACCCTAAAGGCACTAGAGATAATCTCTGCTATTATTTTTTGCATCTCCTCGTCTTTTTCACCCTCCAACCATTGGATAAGCCACTCTAAATCCTTGGGAAGAATCAGCTGAACATGACTTCTGTGATACAGGATAAAAGCTTTCCTTCCTGGTTTTTTGTCTTTTTCGTGAATGATCTGAGCAATCTGTTTGATAAGGCTTCTTCTACCCTCATCTTGATCTTCAATGGCCTTCTGAAATTTTGCTGCAATCTTCTCACTTAACGCCCGGTCACCGACAATGCCTGCAAATTCATTAAGCCGTTCGTAGGAAATATGTGCAAATTTTTTCAAGACCTGTGGATTAGCAATTTCCTCCCACGCCTTCAACATAATGGCATCTGAGAGTGTTCCTAGAAAATATTCCAAGCGTTCGGGTGTTAAGGCATTTGCTTCGATCCATGACAAACCTGGTAGCACATCTTCTGTGCGCAGAGATTCGGCGAACTCTTTATCGACAAAACCGTAATAAGCACCATGAAAGCTCCGCTTTTTAGGTGGAGTGATCAAAGAGAATACTTCTTGGTTTGAGATGTGATTGGGCCACAAAGCTCTTAATACGGCGCCTTTAAGTTCGTCTTCTGGATCATCTGGGAAGCCAGCATCTGCAAGTGGCTTCAGTGCTTGTTTAGACTCTTCTGATCCAATGTGGGCAACGGTAAGTGCAGCATGAACCCGGATTAAGAGATTATCGTCACCGTCTAGTGCAATCTTTACTAACAATTTCTCCAATGAAGAAACCTTGCAAGCTCGAGCAATATCGATTGCAGCTCGCCTCACAACCATGTCTTTACTAGAGTCTTCGATGTAGGGCTGAAGTTGCGTTGCAATATGTGAGTGATTTAATTTTTTATAATTAGTGTCGTTAAATGTTTCCCACCTATCGACCAGTTCTCCTCGATCAAGTCTAATGAGGAGTTGTTCCACGAGAGCTTGTTTTTGTTGGTCAGTAATAACGTTGGCATCACTGAGTAATAAAAACTCAGGATCAAGCAGAACGGCATTGTCGAAAAATGATGGCTCAAGACTGGCGAGCCAAGCGCCCACTTCGTAGAGTTGAGGGACTACTTGGAAAATACCGATTTTCAAAGGATCTTGAAATAAAAGGCTTTGGATCTGTTTCCAAGGCAACTGGTGCCTGACGATGTATCGAGCAGCTAAGTATTCTCCATAGGTTTGATGGGCCCAGCCAATTTTCCCATTTCCTCTTGCTGAGAATAAGCCAGTATTAAATACTTCTTTAATTTCTTCGTCTCCCAGTGTCACTGGAGCATCATCAACAATTTCTCGACCATGAAGTTGGGTAATGCCAATTTCGTTGTCAAGCAATTTATCCTCATTCTCAATTACTATCGTTGGCTTTCCGCCAACGAGTGTGGCAATGGCGATTCTTTGTGCGATAGCAATTTTTTGTGGCAGGTTCAGTTTCGGTTTAACAGAAGGATTAACACGCCTTGAAACATCTGGTTCCAAGGCAAGAAGTTCACAACCCCGCGAATAAATATCAGATTTCTTGTCAGGCAGATGACCTTTATTCTCTATAAAAACGTCCATCAGAAAATTCAAAGTCAATGGCTTGCCGGCTAGACCACTAACTTCTTTACTCTCTACTTCTGCTAAAAACGCTTTCTTATCAATACCTTGGGTGTCCAACGCCACTTCCACGTCTTTTTTTGTCAGAGGGCATAACTCGTGTGTTTGGCAATTTTCATCTTCCCACAGGACAGCAAGGCTGCCTTCCATATACGATGGCCACAAGGCAGTTCGACAGGATATCCTGAGGTATAAGTTAGGAATGTTTTTTTGGTGGTCAGTAAGAAGTGTTGAGAAGGCATTGGCAAATCGAGGAAACGAAAAAGTTCCTTCATCAAAGCTATCTAAAAACAAATAAAGAGGCTCGTTACTTTCCGACCAGTTCTTGTATCGGGGGTCGTTTGTCAGTCGGTCAATAAAGCTATCCGGCGTCATCACACTCTTCAAATCAATCCAGAGAGTGTGATCTTCTCCAACTTCTTTTTGCGTTGAGTGGTAGATGTCTTCAATCTCAGTGCTTTTTCCAATACCTGGTTCACCAACCAGAATAAGGCAACCAACCTTTTCGAGATTCTCTAGAGTAGTTAAATTAGAACTGGCATACTTTCCAAATTCACCAGTGGGGTCCTCAAGAAAACCGTGATCAGTAAGGCTGATGCCATCATTTTTGAATGGTACCCAATAACGTTTCCATTGATATCTTACTTTTTTCATAATCAGTACAATAATCCAGTGTGGCGGTATTGTTAGGGCAATTCATACCAGTTCAATTATAAATCTTTTCACTAGATTATTCATGGTTTATTTCGGGAAAATATTGCCTCAGATCTTCACTTACTGCCCAAACATGTCGAGGGGCTTTGTCGGCTTCATTTTTGAACCAGACAATGGCGTCGATATGTTGTCTATGGTCTCCTGAAAGGAGCATCCCTCCTTTAAAAATTCTATCCCTGTGCTCTGGTGACCACTCGCCAGTCCAAACACTATAAATATCCTCCCTCACGATTTCATCAGAGTAAACAATGACGATATGCCTTTTGCTGTGACTTGGATCATAAGCGCAAAACTTCCTGGCCGCATCGCGAAGATTATTTTTAACAGCGTTGTAGGTGGAATCATTGCTCAAACCCTCAACCTCCTCTGGGGTAATCTGCTTAACCTCAACTAAGATATCCTCGCCCTCGAAGTCAGGAGTTTTTGTATCCTTCTCGGGGATTTTTGTTAAAGCAAAGCCAGAAGATGTGAAATAGTTTTGGGTATGTAACTCAGTTGTATTCATGCTACTCAAGCTTCTTAAATCTCATAACCAAGAAGTAAGGAAAATGATCAACTCCTTTGTTTTGTAAGAAACCATTACTGCTTGGCTCTATCATCTTTTCTACGAATAAATGATTGGCGGCAAACATGTTAATGATGTCTGAAATTTTATAGTGCCAATGTTGGTAATGATTTTCCTCATCCTTAACCAGTCCCGTCTGAAAATAATTTTTAACAACTCTGCCAGTTTTGTTTCCTTGGTCATCCTTAAGTGATTGGGTATTGGGTGGATTTTCAAAACAGGGATGTGTTGTGCTAACAATGACTTTCCCTCCTTGTTTCGTAACCCGGGCAATTTCACCGATTGGGGTTGATAAATCCTCAAGGTCAAGAAGTACCATACTCATCAAAACAACATCGAAGGTATCCTTCGCCAGTAGCAGCCTTTCTAAATTGCCAATAATAAACTCAGCATTTTTAGGAACCCCTCTCGACCTAGCTCTTTCTATAAGCTCTTCAGTAAAATCTACGCCAACAACTCTCTGAGCTGTTTCTGCCATTCTGCGGGTCCAATATCCATTGCCACAGCCAGCGTCCAAAACACATTTATCATTAAGGTCTCCCAATAACTCTTGAACCACAGGGTTGATAATTAACTGCTGAGACTGGTCACCGGTTTCCTTAACAACAGCGTCATATTTGTGTGCGATTGATGACCAATAGGCTTTAGTTTGTGACATATTTCAATACTCATAGTGTAACAAGAAGCGATAATGATTTGCTAGATAATTCTTACTTTTCTTATGCTGGGCTTTTTTCACGAAATTTTATATAATTCAAGTACACCCTATGGAGCAAAAAGCCGACACTATGGAGAGAGAATCACCTACAGTACTACATGCACTGCGCAAAGATAACCAAAATGAAATTCTTGGCCATTTTTCTCCTGAACAACAGATAGAAATTCGCCATCGACAACAAGTTCTTTCATCCCTGGCGTACTTCATTGGCAAAGACTTCCAGATTCCCGTTGAACTAAATCAGCCAGGCGCAGGGTGGCATTGGGATTTTGGTCAAAATAAAATTCGCATCGATCCGCAAGACTTGGTAGAAAAGCCAATGGATTACCTCCGTTTTGTTATCTCCCACGAAGGTGGTCATCGAAGAATCTCTCGAACTGAACAGATTCCACCTGAAGTTTGGAGGCAACCTGGTTTCTCATTCATGATGAACGCAATTGAGGATCCGCGAACCAATAATTTTGTTGCAGAAGCATATCCAAGGTTTGGCGACCAAATGGATGTTGCCTATCAAGAGGATCTAGATTTCGAGGGAAAAGCAAAAGGCAAAGCCAAAGAAGATCTGGGCTATACTCCCAGATTTATGCAAGCAGGGTTTGAATATATACGACAATGGTATAAGGAAACGCAAGGTGACACTAGCCCATTGAGCGAAGATCTGCCAGATGAAGTGAGAGCTGTTGTGGAACAAACAGTGAACAGTGCCCGCGACTCCTGGCTTCGTTACCCTTCCAAAACAGAAGCCGATGAAAGTGAAGAATTAATCAAGCAATACGCAAATGTGAGTTATGAGATAAATCGAGACGAGGTTTGGCCAGAGTTCAAAAAACTCGTAGACGCTGATATGGAGGATCAAAAACTTCAGGAGTTAATGAAAGATATGCAAGGGGATGGCGAAGGTGGAGAGGGACAACAAGGACTTCCTCAAGACCTAAGAAACAGTCTGAGCGAAGAAGAACAACGAAAACTCGAGGAGGCAATGCAAAATGGCCAACCTGGCAATCAGGCAGGTCAAGAAGGCAATGGCCAACCACGAATAATAGACCTAGATTCCTTGTCAGAAGGATTAAAACAAAAAATTAAAGACTACATTGATTCTCTACCGGAGGAAGTGAAAAGAGGACTCGCTGAGAAAGCGAAAAAAGCCCTAGAAGATTTTGAAAGAGAAGTAAACGCTGAGTTCGAAGGCAAACTTTCGGACAGCCCTGAAAAGAAAGCTGAGAGAGGAGAAATGGCGGATGCTAAAAAAACAACTCGTCCCTCTAACAGCGAAGACCAACAAGAGCGCCAATCTGAACAAACCCCTGACCAAAAGCGGTTCCGCGATCTCATTGAGAAGACTTTACGAGGAGATGAGAACGTATATGAAGAATATCGCCGTGATGTTTTGCCTCTAATTGATGCGCTCGAAACAGATTTGAGAGAAATATTTGTCGCTAGACGTACTCAAAAATGGCAAACTGGCTTTAAGACCGGCAAACGCATTGATATCAAAAAGAGAATGCAGGAAAAAGCTCTGGGGATTTCTGCAGTAGAAAGTAGAGCTTGGCAGAAACGAGAGCTTCCCTCTGAAAAAGATTATGCCATAAGCCTACTGGTGGATTTATCCGGTTCAATGCAAGGACAAAAAATACGAGAAACATTCAAAGCAGCAGTTGTTCTAGCTGAGGTGCTTAACAGGCTTTCAATTAATACTGAAATTCTAGGTTTCAATGACAGACTTTACGAATACCAGCCATTCGGACAGGATATGAGCCGTGAGGTAAGAGAACATATGGGTGGAATCTTGCAGGAAGTAAATACTCCAGCCGCAAGATACAACGATGACGGTTGGGCAGTAGCACAGGCTTCCGAACGCCTAGCGGGACAAAAAGCCGCAGAAAAATTCCTCTTTGTCCTCTCTGATGGTTTACCTGAAGAATCGGGAGCTCATCCCAAATCACAATATGAACTTGGAAAAATAGTCGCTAGAATTATGCAGGACACAGACCAAAAATTAATTGGTCTAGGAATCGGTCCTGGAACAGATCACGTAGAGCGTTATTATCCGAATAGCGTTGCCAATATAGGGGTTAGAGAGATGTCTACCAAATTAGCTGATGTTATAAGAGAAGCAATCGCTAATTACGACACTTTTTAGTATACTATACATAGCATTATGACAAACACTTTTGATGATTTCTTAAAATTCGTAAACTCACAAAAAGAGGTATCTCTAGCTATCGCTAAGGATGAGACTGAGCTTGCCCAACTAGCAAGCAAGCTCGAAGAACATAAGTTTCGACAAGCGGTAGACACATCCGATTTGTTTAAACAAATAACCCAACCTTCAAAGTCTTTTTTCATTGCAAAGGAAAGTCTATCCAAAGATATGTATGACTTTGCGGTGCAGTACCCTACTGGTCAAGTTGAAATTTATGACAAATTCAACCTCAAATCTCAGACAGTAACCCCTAGCTATAAAGACGTTGCAGTAGTGTTTTTATTAACGAAAGACACCCTTAAAAAGGCTCAGGAAGCTGGTTTTATGCTTCTTGAACAAGTAGGTATAACTTACCAAAACTAAAAAACTATGCCAGACGAATCATCTATGGAACGACATCAATTTACTCCACCACCAGAATCTCCTGTTGAGGAGACACAAGACACTGTTGCTTATCTAGGAGTTCGTTTGCCTAAATCTCAAAATCCAGAGAGCCGTTTTGTTCCAAGACGAGAACAGTACGCTGACTACATTAACGATAAATTCTCACTTGGAATGCAGAAAGATATTGCTGTGAGCTTTCTTCAGGGAGATCCTGTGCTGATTGAAGGAGGCACAAGTATTGGGAAAACTACAACTGTTAGAAAAATGGCAGCTGATCTTGGATGGGAGGTCCACTACGCAAACTTAAACGGCGCTACAGATGTTGAAGATCTCATGGGTCGGTATATTCCTAACCCCGACAAACGCGGACCAGAAGACCCAGAATATGTCTTTGCTGATGGAAAAGTCACTTCGGGCTTACGTCAAGAAGAAGGAAAAATAAAAGTCGTTATTTTAGATGAATTCAATTCGGCCGCACCAAACATCGTTATCAGACTTCATGAAGTTCTGGATGCCGTTAATCGTGGAGAGTCTGTTGTGCTTTCTGAGGACGCCTCAGAAACAATCCCTGTAAGTAAAGAAACCACTAAAGTAGTTGCCCTTATGAACCCACCAGGAAAGGGATACTTTGGTCGTGAACCACTAGATCCTGCACAGCTAAGGCGTTGGGTATATTTAAAAGCTCCTACCGACCTTCCCGATGAAACCTTCTCATACTCAACCGATGCTCTCTTTACGCTTGCATCTCAAGACGAGGAAGTTTCACCAGATGCTTACTTAGTCTCTCAAGAATACGCTTTACTTCCTGAACAACTACAGGAAATTCCAGGTATTGATTCTATTCTTGGCAGATATAAAGAATTCCACAAAGCTGCCAAGGAATTAGTGAAGGGTCGTAAAGTGGCTGCAGACCAGCCTCAACCATTCACTTATGACGATAGAATGGAGCCCAGACGTGTCCGTGATTTCATTTTAAGGTTTTATAATGGCGATATTAATGAAACCTTTCAATCTGCATTGCGCTATTACTACTCAAACAAGCTCGACTCTGAAGTTGATAAGGCGAAACTTGATGAACTTATTCAACATGTAGAATATATCGCCCCTCAAAACACAAGCCAGAGGCGAGGTTTTGACCGTAACTCAACTGCAGTCCCCGAAAGACAACGCGCAGTTCCTGAAGTGGCAACACCTGAACAAAACGCTTGGCAAGAGGTATTGGGTACAAATGTCGAAGTACCACCTTTACCTGCAGTGGTAACTCCTGAGGTTAAACGAAACTTGGAACGTCTTGGCTTTGAGTTGCGTTACATTCCAAAACTCGACATGGATACTTTGGATGATCTTAAACGCAAAGGTGAAGATAAATTCCTTGATGATCTACAGCGCCGATATCCAAACTGGCGAAGATACGAAACCCTATCAGATACTGAACGAGAAGATCCTGCTGTTACAAGAAACCTTGAGCAATGGTTTTGGGGGTTAGCCAAAGAAGACAGAATGGACTTCCCTAGTATGCCTGGAAGGTGGATTGCTGTAGAAACGATGCCAAAGCCATCATATGGCGACACTTATGCCAAAACACCTGTAGGTGAAGGTCTAGGGTTGGAAGATCGTTTTAATGTCTCTTGGGACGATGCCAACCAAGCAATTCAAACTCATAAAGGTGATTTACTAACAGAAGCGGGGCTTCCAGCATCTATGGATGTACGAATGCTTGAAGCAGTTGAATGGAATATGCTTGCTAATCGTGAAGGTTGGGGTTCAACTAATACCTATGAGTGGACTAATACAGAAGCACGTGCTGACGGCGATCCTGTCCGTGTCTTTGTTGGTAGCTCCGTCGGTGGTGGTGCCGCCTACGCCCGTTGGCATCGTCCGTCGCACTCGGATGCCCTCGTTGGCTTCCGTGTCGCTGTAGTTCTTGGAACTTGATCTCTTGAATTCTTGGTTCTTTTGGATTCTTGTTACTTGGTCCCTTGACCCGCGAAGCGGGTCGAGCCGTAAAAATTTTCCCCTACTTAATAAATTGATGTCTATAAATAGCATTTACCCTTGATTTTTCTTACTTCTCTTATTTATACTTCACTTAGATTTTGTTAATGAAAACACAAGTACGCTTGCGTTTCACAAAGTCGCTCTTCTTTAGAGCAAAGCCTGAGTCCTTGTGGTTACGGCTACAAGGAGAGCGCTGATAAAGGAGGGATAAAACTACTTGCTTGCTTTCGAAGGTCTCAAGGAAACTTGAGCCAATTCAAATTCAGGAGAGAGTCTTTAGGAAACTAGAGACAATCTTGGGAAGCAAAATAAAGGTTGTAATCGAGCAATAAGATGCCGGTGGCAAAAATGAGTCAGAGCTTATGATCTGCCTCAGGAAAGAAAGCGAGCAACGCGAAACGTGATGACGGCGATCCTAACCGTGTCATTGTTGGTAACTCCGACAATGGTGGTGCCGCCAACGCCAATTGGAATCATCCGTCGAACTCGAATGACAACGTTGGCTTCCGTGTCGCTGTAGTCTTGTCCCGATCCAAATACAAGACCTGCCCGAAGGTAACTTTACGAGCGATAGGTAGATGCTTTTATCCAACCACCAAGCATCTTACCTATCTCTTGTAGTTGAGACTCAAGAAGGAGGTAGTTCTTGTTATCAATAATCTTTAAATCTTTACAACAACGTATGAGAACCTTAAGCACATCAAGTTTAATACTGGCACTCTGCAAGGTCGGAACCTTTTCAGATTTAGATAATTGGCTGGCCGTTATGATGCCCTCAATTAACTCCAATATGCCATTTTCAATTTTTTGCCCAATGGCATATCGATCTTTTTTAGGAAAATGAGCTACCAACTGATAGAAAGCCTTATAAAGCTCGTATGTTTTCTGAAAGACCGGTATGTCTAAATTTAATCTGCCTGGTTCGAAATCAGTATGAGAATCTGGCATAGTAATTACACTGAAATTATATCACTTGAAAACCTGTTCCAGGCATGGGAAGGTTTCTTGAGTGGAAAAAGAAAGAAAGCCGATGTTGGAATATTTGAAAGGAGATTGGAGGACAATATCTTTTCTCTTCATCAGAGCTTAAAAGATAAAATCTATAAACATGGAAGCTATGAGGAGTTCTATGTTCGAGATCCTAAGATCAGGCATATACACAAAGCTTGCGTTAATGATCGTGTGGTCCACCATTTAGTCAGCCAGGTTCTGGAAAATATTTTTGATCCCACTTTTTACGCACACTCCTATTCATGCCGTAAAGGAAAGGGTACTCATAGAGCAGTAGTAGCTTTTACCAAGCTGGCCAGAAAGGCCAGTAAAAACAACACCTCCCGGTTATTTGTACTCAAATGTGATGTAAAAAAGTTTTTCGCAAATGTTGACCATCTAGCTTTACTCAATCTTTTGACCAAAAGAATAGAGGATGAAGATTTCATCTGGCTACTTCAACAGGTTATTAATAGTTTCAAAACAGATAATGAGTCAAAGGGTATGCCAATTGGTAATCTGACTTCACAGCTTTTTGCCAACATCTACTTGGATCCCCTAGATCAATACATTAAGCATGAGTTAAAAGTAAAATACTACATTCGATACGCAGACGACTTTGTAATTATGTCCGAAAATCCAGGATACTTGGAAGGTATTCTCTCTCAAGTAAAAGATTTTCTTACACAGCAGTTAAAACTTACTTTGCATCCCAATAAAATATCCATTCGAGACTACTATCTAGGTATAGATTTTCTTGGTTACGTTATTTTTCCCAAGTTTATATTGCCTAGGACAAAAACTAAAAGGAGAATACTGCGTAAGCTGAGGGAACGAGCTAAACTTATAAAGGAGGGGGTAGCCCCTCCAGAATCATTCGATCAGGCCATGAATTCTTATTTGGGGTACTTATCACATTGCAACAGCCAAAAATTAGCCCAGGAGGTGAAGAATCAGAAGTTATTTCTACTAACAGACTAGAAACTAAACAACTCCTTCATTTCAACTCTTAAGGCTTTAGCTAGCCTGAAGATATTGTCTAGGGAGACGTTTTGTTCTCCCCTTTCAACCGCGCCAATATATGTCCTATGGATGTTGGCTTTAAAACCCAACTCCTCCTGGGACAAATTTGCGGTTCTCCTTATCTCCCTTAACCGCTTGCCGAATTTTTTTCTCACATTTGTGTTTGGCATACTACGTCTAAACTTAAGCGTAGTATTTATGCAGTCTATAACTCTACAGACGATAACTAGCATTTATGCTACAATTAGCCTTGAAATGAAGAAAAATACAGCTATCGAGTTCTATGAATTTAGTCCGATAGAAGGCATAAGCGATGAGGCCTTGCTCAAAGCAGTAAAAAAAGCACAATATAGCTTTTTCCGGAAGCAAAAAGGGTTCATCAGTTGCGAAATACTAAAGTCTGGTAAGAACTGGATTAGTATTAGTTATTGGAGTGATGTAGAAGAAGCAAGAAAAGCCTTGGACGAATTCTTAAATCATTCAAGTAGTTTACCCTTTATACAGATGGTCTCCCCTAGTAGTGAGCGAAGACTGTACATGCATCGCGAACTATCGTCTAAAGTTCAATCTTGAACAACTTATTTTAAATCACCACAAACTGACAGAAACTTTATTGCGAACTATTTTCCTCTTTACTAGACTGTAGCTATTAGGAAGTAAAGCCTAACGAAACAATCGGGGCTGTGACTTCTGAATATACGCCAATTAATGCGTGTGTTTAGAAGTTGCAGCCCTTTTTAGTTGGTTTTCTAAAAAACCAAATCTGAAATAAAAATGAAAACACTAAACCAGAACATACATCCCGCCACCCTTCTCCCTATTGGAGCTATCACTGAAACCACCCAAGGTTCAGCAGTCGATACATATCTCTCCGGTCGACCAGCTTATGACACCGGTCTTGTAGACATTGCCATCGGTGAGCTTGGTGATCAAACCTCCACTAAAGTGAAGATCGAAGAATCTGATTCTTCAACTTTTGCCTCAGGAGTAACTGTGGCCAAAGGTGGAGAGGAAATCACTGTTGCCGAAGATACTGGCTACAAAATGCAAATCGAACGTAAAAAGAGATATCTGCGAGCGGTGGTAACTATCACCGGTGGCTCATCTCCCTCAGCTGAAGTCTATGTCGGAGCACTATTGTGGGACGCACAAAGGCCGTTCCCTGTTACTTAAAGGGGAAAATCTATGGAACCAGATCAAAACAAACAACCAAAAGCACCAGCGGAGGATCAAAAGCCTAAAGATAAAAATCCTGAAGCTGGAGCGTCAACGCAGCCAAACGAAGCTCAAATGTGGGACAAGGTTGATTCGTTATTTACAGTCGCCCGCAACACGTTTTTCCAGGGTAACTCTACTTTTGTAGAAGTGCTGGAGAGTTTGATCGCTACTTTGCAAGACATGAAGGAAAACGAGGTCCGCCCTCTTGGTGGGTTAACTCAAAAAAACAAAATGAAATTAGAAGATCAGGAACAACCGGAAAAAGAAGAAGAACCGGCTAATCCGAATTTATAAAAACTATGGCAAGCAATATTGACGAAAAACTAGATCGAGGCCGAGCAGTTTGGGAAATGACTCAAACCGAAGGTTGGCAGATTATCAAAAGCCTAATTGATCAGGAGTTGGAGATTGAAAGCAAAGATTTACTGGACTGCCCCATAGAAGAAGATCTTGAACACAAACAAATGATCAAGGCTTACCGAAAAGTCTTGAGCATGGTCGACAGCGTTCTTAAAGAGCGAGACGAAACTGCTCAGGATTTACGAAAGGAATAAATATATGGATGAAGAACAACTGAAACAAAAAGAACAAGAAGAACTACGAGCCCTACTCGATTCACCAGACGAGGAGGATTCTTCTGGCGAAGACCAAAAAAATAAAGATACCACCCCACCTGCAGATAATCCTGATGGGAAAGAAACAAAGCCTGAAGATGGCAAAGATGATAAGCCAAAAGAAGAAGATTCTGAAGCTGAAGGTGATAAGGACTCGAAAGATAAAAGTAAAGATAAAGACAGCAAAGATCGTTGGAACGGAAAAAGTCGTGAAGAAGTAATTAAAGAATATGAAACTCTGGAGAGTCGTGTCGCGGCCTTAGAAAACAAAAACCCTGACAAAAAAGACCAACCAGAAGATGGCAAGAGCAAAGACGAAGAGGAAGAAAACTTAAATCTTCCTTCAGCAGATGAACTTCAGAAAATGACTCCTTCAGACTTCGCTAAATGGGTTATCTCTCGCATTGACGATGGAGTCAAACAGACTATCGAAACTCAAGAAAAGATTCGTGAGTCAGTCCGCAAAGAGATTGCAGAAGCCAAGAAGGAACATCCTCTGCAAGATCCTGACTACCGTAAGATGGTCCAAACTATTATGGATGCAGCAAGTGCTAAAGGCACAACTGTCTCTCTAAAAGAAGCATGTGTTCAAGTCGATGCTTTCCTCGGCAAGCATAAGGCTAAAGATGAAGCCGAGAACAACGATGGATCTGAGGAATTATCAGATGAAGAAAAGAGCCGGCTCAAAAAAGCCAAAGCTCAAGTTGAGAGTGGAGCGGGCGCTCCGACTCAGCCCGACGGCTCGGATGCCGAAACAAAACGCATCCAGAAAGCCCTCGCCGGAAGCGGGTCAAAAAGCCCCTTAGGAGGGTTAGGAATCTAACTCCCTACATTATTAAAAGAAGGGAGGTGAAAAAAATATATGCCAGCATCAGCAACAGGAATCAGAGGTTCAGGTAATTTAGGGGCAACCCGAAAGTATGACGTCGCAGACGTTGTATCGCTATTGGATGTCAACCGATATCCATTGATGGCGATATTAACAAACGCTGGTAAAGATCCAGCAACCGGCGAGGGCGAAGCACTTAAAAAGAAAGAGTCTACAGACCCAGAATTTAAATGGTTTGAAGATGAGTTTGGAAAGCGACAGCTTACCGGCTCAAGCACTGTCGATCCTGATGGCGGTAACTTAACTGTCACAGGGCAATCGCAGTATCTTCAAGTTGGTGACATCATCTTGGTGTCCTCACAGAAATGGGTCTTTCAGGTAACCGCTATCGTAGACGCAAACACAGTAACAGTTGGTCCCGAACTCGGTGGAGCAACAGGCTCGGCTGCATCAGCAGTCGGAGACGTCTGGCTCATTGGTAACGCCAATGAGGAAGGTGCAGGTTTGCGAGATATCAAATCGACCACCATTGCCGAAGTAGCCAACTACTGTCAGATCTTTAGAACTCCAGTCGGTATCACTGAAACTGCCCGAAACACGCAAGGATGGGTGAAAGAAAATGACTTTGACTATCAGAGACGTAAGAAAGGTATTGAACACTATGTCGATATCGAGCGCACATTTATCTTTGGTAAAAAAGGCATTCTTACTTCTGGAACTCACCCCAAGAGGTTTACAAGCGGAATCCTCGGAAGGATTGCTACCTACGCCACGGCCAACGTTGACACCGAGTCTGAGTTTGACTCATGGCTCGAAAGTCTCTTTGCGCACGGCAACACCGAAAAGTATCTCTTTGCTTCAGCTTCGGTCGTCTCGATGATCAATGGCTGGGCTAAAGGGAAACTCCAAGTAGTCAGCCCTACCAAAGCCTATGGACTCAGAATCGTTACTTACGATTCTCCACACGGCACACTGCACATCATCAAGCATCCACTCTTAATCGGAACAACCTACGGAAATTATGCCGTTGGGTTGGATATGGAAGCTTTGACATACCGCTATCTGACAAATCGTGACACCAAGCTTTTGACTAATCGTCAAAACCCTGGTGAAGATAGTCAGGTCGATGAGTACCTAACCGAATGTGGACTGCAAATGGAGCAAGAGCAACGCCACGCCATTATGAGTATCGGCGCTCTTTAAACCTAAGCATTACTGAAACCTATGAATAAAAAGGCAACGCAACGAAAGTCACTACACACTTTCTTACTCAGTGTAGTCGCCTAAGAAGGGGTGAGCATTATCACCCCTTCAGCCCAAGTCTAGGGTTGTTAATCAGACAAAAAAGAAAGCGAGGTGAAAAATATGACTGAAGAAAGAAATACAAAATCAATAGACGAAATGTCAATGGCAGAACTCTGGAGCGTTGCAAAACTGCTCGGTGTCTCCAAAGACGGCAAGCGGAATGAACTGATTGCACGTATTAAACAGGCTCAGGAGCAGCAAGGAGATACCCCTCCAGCACCAACACCTCAGCAACCAAAAACTGCTAAGGCTCAAACTCCAAAGGAAACTGTTTATATCTCTCGCTATTACGAACTCAAGTTAGTGATGTCACCTTCCTACTTAAAAGAGGTTGGTGGCAAAGTGCTTATTATTCGAGGGACTTACATTCAATTCCATGAGGGTGTGTACAAAACCACAAACCCTGAGGAAGTTGAATATCTCGATAATCACCCAAATTTCGGTAGCGTCTTTAGAAAAGTTGAAACCGCAGACCTAAAGGGCGGTAAGAGTGTTGATCAAATCTACCAAGATAAATTCAAAACTCTTGAAGAACGCGAAAAAGAAATTGAGGCTCGAGAAGCAGCACTTCGTAAACGAGAGGTCGAAATGAGTGGTGCAGAAGAAGGAGCTACTCAGCCTACGGCAAAGTCTGGAATTAGAAGTACGGCAGACCAGCCGAAGTTTTAAAAGTAAAGATTTATGGCTATACACAGTCGACCAACCTTTACGACTGCTCAGGTAACCATGACCAACCAAGATGAGTGGTATCCACTCCCTTCTATCAAAGTTGGTGAAGGCTGCGAGGTCGTTATTAAAAGCAGCGCAGGTAACACTGCGCCTATAAACGTGGCTCATAACGATGATGACAGTAAGGCTGCTCCTTTTGTTTTGGATAACGCAGGAGACAGCATTTCATTGTGCATCAAAGGGACAGAGCAAATTGTGGTCAGCTCCGGCGTTGCAGGTCAAGTTGTCGAACTTATAACCGAAAAGTAAATCTATGGCTAAATACAGAAGCGCAACATCATCAGCAAAACTAAAAATGCTTGACTGGCAGGATTCCGTTCTGGATAAGGACTTGAATACACCGCCAGGAAGCCCAGTTGAAGGTGATCGTTATATTGTCGCTGCTTCAGCAACTGGCTCATGGACCGGTCAGGAAGGCAAGATCGCCGAATACAACGGATCTACTTGGAAGTTCACAACACCCAACGAAGGCTTTGCTTGTTGGATTGAAGATGAAAACAAAATTTACGCTTTTAATGGTTCAGCCTGGGTAGCAATCGATCCCACTGGTGCTGCTTCCGCAGCAGTCGCCGGTCATGAAAGCTCTCACAACCATGCGAACCTTCCAACATCCAACGAAAAGAGCGCACTTGCCAGTACCGGTACTCCCTCAGGAGCTAATCCTTATGCGACTAAGGATTATGCAGATCAAAAACTAGAACGAGTAATACTCACCAAACTCAAGGTGCTTAGAAACAGTGATGATGGCGAAGAAGACTACGACACCAGCTGGTATCCAAATGGCTTCGGCTCCAACCAAATCACTGTCGGCAATGACAACACTGGAAGCTGTGATGCAGGATTCCGATTCTTGCGGGCATTTATTCCCAACAATGCCAAGATCACAAACGTCGTACTCCGAGTAAGAGCGGCCGTTAACTCAACAAAAAGACCAACTTTGAAAGTAAGAGGCGTTTTACAGCCTAGTCCCAATACTTTTGCAGGAGACGGCAGTGACCGCCCTTCAACAAGAACAAAGACTACAGCCGCAGTTGATTGGGATATCGCAGAGGATTGGGTGCTTAACACTTGGTATCAAACTCCCAATATAGCTTCAGTCATTAACGAGATTATTCAACAAGCGGAATTTACAGGCAAAGCACTGACACTAACCCTCGAGGATGATGGAAGTCCAGCAAACCAATACGAGAATATTTGGGACTTTAACAGTGCGGCTGCTAATGCAGCTGAATTAATTTTGACGCTCGAACCGAACGTACCGTAATGAAAGTAAGGAGGTGAAAATTATGCAAGAAAGCGATGTAGCACTACTAGAACAAATCATAAAAGCCATAGTCGCAAAACCAGAAAAAGTTGTTATCGAAAGAAAAGTAGACGAAATGGGAGTCCTATTGTCTGTCCGATTAGATGACAAAGACGCGGGTGCATTAATCGGCAGGGGTGGAGAAACCATAGCAGCAATTCGAAGAATTATGAAGCTCGTGGGGGTCAAAGCCAATGCTCGAATAAACATCAAGTTAGATGTTCCGCGCAGAAGCAAAAACGACTATGAAAAACCAAGTATTGAAGATCAAAGTAACAATCCAAGAGAACTCTGATGATGGCAGAGAAGCCGGGTCTTCGACTTGGAATAAAGATGGTAATGCGTCAAACGTTATAACTTTGGGAAACTTCACCGGTGCTCAAACTGGTGCATTGCGATTTCGTGCTATCGATATTCCAAAGTTTTCAAAAGTTCTCTTAGCCAGGCTACGTTTTCGCCCTGCAATCACCGATGAAACTGACTTTACAGTTAACCTGAAGATTAAGGGAATTAAAGAACCAGACCCTGCCCCATTCAAACCAAACGGCTCAAATCGTCCATCCACTAGAACCAAAACAATCAACGCAGTCGATTGGGACATTATCAGAAAATGGAACGTCCACGAATGGGTTCAAACACCAAACTTGAATCTAATCGTGGAAGAACTCATTTCTCAAAGTGGCTGGAGGCCAGGTAATTCATTAGCCTTTGTCATTGAGGATGATGGTAGCCCAACCGATCAATCAAAAACCTGTTACGACTCCAGCAAGGGTGAAGGTTACCAGGCAGAACTTGAAATCTATTATCTACCTCAAGGATTACATGAACAAATCACGATCGGATTAATCCAAGGCAACGATCGGGATGGTGAAGAAGATTATAAAAGCACTTGGTATCCCAGTGGTTTTCAGAACAACATGTCCACCTTTGGAGATGACGGCAGTCTGGATCCAGAGCAATCACCCAACGATGCTGGTTTTATTTTTAGTCCGATTGCAATTCCTAAAAGAGCAGAAATTATCTCTGCAAAGATACTTGTAACCAGTCCTTTCCAAAACAACGGAATGCCGAATGTTTTAATTAAAGGTCTGGCTGAAGATGATACTGCAGTCTTTGCCTCCAATGGCTCAAATCGTCCTTCGCTACGCAATAAGACGAACGCAAAGGTTCAGTGGAACTTAGGACATGCCGAAGCAGGTGTGCTTATAGGAGATCACTGGACTGCAGAAAGTGCCTACGAATCACCAGAGCTCAAAGACATTATTCAGGAGATTGTTGACCGCCCCGGTTGGGCAGGAAGCAAGCTCGGACTTGTGCTGGAGAACTATAACTCTGGTCACGGAAACACAAAATACATTTGGGACTATAACCAAGATTCAGGTAAATACGCTCCTCGACTACTTATAGCCTGGACAAAAGAACGCAGAGTTACCGCCAGAGACAAAGACGTAGAGACTTTCAATAAAGCTAACTACCCCGAGTTTATTATCGTCCACCATTCAGCCACTCCTCGGGATAACACCCGCTTTGAAACGATTAAGAAGGCTCACATCGGCTTTGGTTGGGATGATATCGGATATCACAAATGGATAGCCGGAGCCCTTGACGGAGATGGTGTGTTGATCTTAGGCCGACCAGACAATGTTATCGGTGCTCACTGCGACAGCAACAAAATGAATTACCGCTCATTAGGAGTAGTTTTGTGCGGCAGCTTCCATAACAGTGAAACCCCTACCTCTGCCCAACTGACAACTTTGCAGAAAGTTCTAGATGACTTGCGCCAAGAAAGAAGCATTCCAAAAGAAAGAGTTTTTGGTCATGGGGAAGTTCCTGAATCAGCCACAGACTGTCCAGGTAACGCCATCTTGCCCAATGTCCAGAGATATAGAGTAACCGGAAGTTTGCAATAAAACATATGCAATTACAAGAATTTAGACAAGACTTAAATGCCAGAATGACCGCCTCTAAAGTAAGCGGTTTCTGGAAAGATGCTGATAAAGATCGCTGGATTAACAAAGCGATAGTACGGGCGTGCAATTTTGCTCGTTTTAAGTTTCTAAGCAAACACGCCAGTCAACTCACAGAACTAAATCCTGATGGGTCAGGGAAAGAGTCATACTTTCTTCCCTTTGACTTTAAGCCAGGTGGCATGGTTTTCCTCTCTGTGGATGGCGAGGAGTATCACAAGGCTTCCGAGAACCAATATCTAAGCCGTAAATCAGATAACAAGATAGCTCCTACTTTTCATCCCTCCCTCGACATAGTTCACCCCTCTATACATACAGACTGGCGATGGCAAAAAATCTACGCCGTAATCGGAGATCAATATTTTATAGATCCTCCGGCTAATGTGGCTGGCAAAGTAATCGACCTCTTTTATAAACGTCGCCCTGTCCGACTCGTTGAAGAAACCGATGAACCAATTACCCCAGAAGAACTTGATGAGCCGGTTTTGAAGTTGGCATTGGCAACCTGTTTGGCAAAAGAGCCAGGGAGAAAAAACGAAGCAGAAAAAGAAGTTATTGAAGCTCACGCCTTATTACAACAAACCAAAGACCGCGAGGACGAGGAACCATCGGCCGTCTTCGTGGGACAGGCTAAAAGCACCC
>Ga0302237_1001141_pt1 | contig 19794 bp, 16 predicted proteins | sample AAG_UR_Ala_MG_FD_193530 | JGI IMG/M metagenome (GOLD analysis project Ga0302237, IMG submission 193530) | Enriched activated sludge microbial communities from anaerobic digester in WTTP, New Holstein, Wisconsin, United States - AAG_UR_Ala | ecosystem: Engineered > Bioreactor > Anaerobic >... | reverse complement strand
TTGACGACAGTGCTCTCACGGGCATCCGAGCACGACACGGGGTATTTTCAGTATGTGGTGATCAAGAGCATGCACACCAGGAGAATGCTGCCGGTGGTATATGCGGACAAGGGGTATCATGGGCAGCCCAATCGTGAGTTTCTGCACATCAATGATATGAAAGACGGAATCATGCGCAAGGACGAGAGGAATGCGAAGCTCACCGAGCTAGAGATCACGCGCAACAAGATGATCTCCAAGGTGCGTTATAAGATCGAGCAGTACTTTGGGGTGACGGCGCTTCACCAGGGGGCGTCGAGAGCCCGGTTTACCACTCTTGCCAAGGAGGGATGGGACCGGATCTGTCAGGTGATGGCCTTCAATATGAAGCGGTCGTACCTTTCGGGGATGAGGAAAGCGTCACCTGCGATGGCGATATAGGGACTGGTGTGTCCGGGGCATGGGAATACCGCCGGATACAAGGAGCTGGAGATGATTCTGGCAGAAAAATGAGCCCCCTTACTTGATATTTTGATGAAAAAATACCAGCCAACCCCAGATAAACACTTCTTGCCGGATTACGCAAAGGTCTCGAATACAGAATTTTTTTAAGGAGAATCGTGACAATATCAGGCGGGAGCCGGTTGATAGGATGCTTCTTGATGTATACCCAGTGGGGAAATCAGTGGCAGGCAACCGTACCCATCCTCCGGTAATGCTGATAAGGGGTATTATGGGAAGGGGAGCCGTGAGTTTTTGCACATCGATGAGATGAGGGACGGGATCATGCACAAGGATGGGAGGAATGCGAGGATCACGGGGCGAGAGATTTCTCGCAACAGGGTGATATTGAAGGTGCGTGATAAGGTTGGGCAGTACTTTGGGTTGGCGGTGTTGCACCAGGGTGCTCCGAGAGTCCGGGTTACCACGCTTGCGAAGGGGGGTGGGACCGGACCTGTCAGATGATCACCTTCGATATGACGCACTCGTACCTGGCGGGTATGAGGGAAGCAGTCTCTGCGATGGCGGTATAGGGAGAGGTGTGCCCTTTGGCATAGGAATGCCGCAGGACACGAGGAGAATGGGGATGGTTTTGGCAGAAAAAAGAGTCTCTTTTCTTGAAATGTTGGCGGAAAAATACCAGACAACTACAGATAAACGCTTCTTGCCGAATCACGCAAAGCCCTCATTATATGAACAAGGAATAAGGCCATATATTTTGCCTATCTTATTGATCGGAGCTATTTTATCTGAGATAAACGTTACACTTCTCGAAGGAAAAATATCGGTCAAGCTAAGCGTAGGTGATATTCTTATTTTTATAACTATAATATTTTATTTACTTTATTCATGGAAGGATCTCATAAAGCTAGCTGGTAATCATATAACAATTACTGTCATCGGGTTGGGATTTATTTTGGTTTCTCTGAGTACCAGTTGCATACAAAACGATTACTGGCTTATTTCACTCAAGTTCTGCATAAAGATCTGCATTCTGTTCTTCTTGCTCGTTTTCATCTATCAGGACTCGCATGTTTCAAGCGGCACATTGTCGGTACTATTCTTGATCATGGTTTTTATCAATGCAGTAGGAATATTGGAGTATTTTTACTATGACAGAATGGAAAAATTTCTGTTATTGTTCAAATCCGAAACCAGTCTGCCAACATATAAATATTCCTATGCGAGTTCAATCTTTCCGAACACAAATACATTTGCTGTTTTCAATGCGATATTTATCGTGACGATGTTGTCCATAACATTTAACCACCCTCATCTAGTAAATAGATATTTATGCTGCCTCAGCCTCCTGCTTTGCACGGTGGGTATTTTTCTTTCTTTAAGCAGGAACGCATTGCTGACTGTTACCGCTGGAATATCTTTCCTGGTGATTTCACTGGTAAGAAGCAGGAAGGCTTTTCTGCCGGCCTTTACTGTGTTACTAGTCACCTCGGGTATACTATTTGCCGGTTTATACATCCAGAAACCTCTGGCGAAGCGGTTTTCCGAGGTAATGTCATTCGAGTCAATGGTAGATAACGGGGAGTCCTTCAGGATCGGAGATATTGTGTCAGCTTTTGATCTGAAAGATAGACCGGATATATGGGCAAGGGGAATGGATTTATTTATTGACAATCCAATCTTCGGTGTTGGTGCGAGCCAGTACATTATGAGAAATGGGTTTATTAATGGTGAAACCATACATATGCATAACATATTTGGCGAAATTATAGTAAACCATGGCATTGTAGGATTTGCATTGTTCATGATTCTTATGGGAGCCTGGCTAAAGAATACAAAGAAAGATTGGCATGTGTATCTGATTATAACTCTTATCATTTCTCATCTGTTCGACTGCTTTGTTCCTTACAATGTGATATGGCTCGTATTTGTTCCCTGGCTTATCGCAGTTACTACTAGAGACTCCGATGAGTTGTTTATACCCGGGAAATGTGAATCCGGTTCGTGATACAATATAGTTCACCTTGAGAGCAGGAGCAGGGCATGGAGTATATCTCTGAATGCAATCTCTGTAATTGCAAAGATCTAGAGTTTTTCGATCCAATCAGTAATATCTGCAGGTGTTCTTCGTGCGGGTACGTGTTTGATAATCCACGGCCGGACAAGAAAGATTTGATAGCATATTATTCGAAAACTACAAAATATGACTCGTGGTTGCGAAAAGAAAAAGCACGGGACTCTCTCTGGAAAAGAAGATTGCAGAAGATGAAAAAAATTCGAGATGGAGGGTCTTTATTAGATATAGGAGCCGGCATTGGCCAGTTCCTGTTTCATGCAAGAACGCAGTATGATGTAGTAATGGGTACCGAAGTATCAATAAGTGCGATAAGCATAGCGAAAGAACGATATGGGATAGATCTTATAGCAGGAGAGGTAGAGACGCTGGAGATCGGTAGGCAATTCGATTGCATCACGATATTCCATGTCTTGGAGCATGTGTATAATCCAAGAGCGGTGATCGAAAAATGTAGGTTCCTCCTCAACGATCACGGCTGTATGGTGATAGCGGTGCCGAATGAGCTTTTAAGCTTGGAAAGTAGAGTAAAGTTTTTATTAAAAAAATTGGGGTTTAAGAGGTTCAGAAATGTTTCTCCATTGGGGCTATCCAAGATAACCCTAGATGGATCCTTAACCGAGATCCACGTCTCTCATTTCACTCCCGACGTGTTAAAGAACATGCTGGAAGGGTCAGGATTTATAGTGGTGGAAAATACATTGGATCCATATTTTGCAGCGAGTGGTCTGTCACTGGTGTTTCATTATTTGTATTACTATTTGCATGTTCTATTGTTTTATGCAACAGGCAGGAATTGGTATGATACTATTTGGATGGTGGCCAGGAAGAATAGCATGGAATCGTTGTGCCTTAAAGCATAGCCAGAATATGGAATGTTACGATTCCTGTACTTCCTAAGGCAATATGGATGGAATAAGCAGCAAAAGTAAATTGGATATAAGAAAAAATATATTATATCAAGCCCTTGCTCAAGTGGGAGGTAGGGGCTTGATGTTTTTTGTATACATGCTGCTTGCCAGGTTTCTGGGGCCTGCACTCTACGGAATATTCGGCTATACCTTGACAACAGTTCAGATTATCAGCGGGGTTTTATTTGATGTCGGGCTCTTTCTCATTGTTACACGGGAACTTTCCGTAGGTAACGATTCAATTTTCCTTCCCTCGATCTGGCTCAAGATGGCCGGATGCCTGCTGGGGAGCGTTCTTTTCCTAATCCTGGTTCCCATTCTCGGGCTCCCTTTTATTCTTGGACTTTCACTGGTGATTTGGGCTGTCTTCAACTCATTCACTGACTTTTATTTCTGCGTGTTCCGAGCAAAAGACACTATGCACGCAGAAGCTATAACTATGATAAGCCAGCGGATTTTCCTTCTGGGCATGGTTCTTCTCCTGTATATGGGGTGGATACCCCTTTCCTCATCCTCGTCACTTCATGCGAGTGGGGTTGTATTCTGTTGCTCGGCCCTATTGGGGTTTCTGTTAGCGCTCATGCTTAGAAGGCTTCTGATACCCCCTTTTATATACGCTACCGGATTTACGTCTATGATACTCAAGGCGAAGGTGCTGATGGAAAAGGCCCTACCCCTGGTGGGAGTGAGTTTTTTCGGCTTTATATACTACAAAATCGATATCGTGCTTTTGGGCATTCTTTCCAGCAGCGAACAGGTGGGATTTTATACCGCATCATACCGTATTATCGAGGCGTCCTTTTTAATCCCCATAGTCATTACCAATGCCTTGTATCCTCGTCTTTCGCTTTTATGGGCGGATGACTATAAAGGTTTTGCGAGAGTATTCAGGCGGACAATCCTTGCCCTGACTCTGGTATCTCTGCTGGCAGGAGCAGGTATCATCGCCTTGTCCCAGCAAATCATTGATATCCTGTTCGGCTGGGAGTTTCTTCCCTCAGCCGGTATACTCTGCCTGCTCGCAGGTGTCCTGTTCATGGTATATCCAGGATATATGTTGATCTATTCTCTGGTGATTATGGGCAGGCAGAGGGGATACTTCTATATTTCACTAAGCGCGGCTGTTATTAATATACTACTGAATTTCTTTTTCATACCTATATGGCAGGCAAAGGGGGCAGCAGCGGCCACCATAGTAACAGAGGCCATGGTGACAGGCATTGCCTCACTGATAGTCATGCGCCAGATGAACAACAGGAGACACGAATGAGGATTGGCATCGATGCACGGGTGATGACCCTGAAGGCAAGCGGTATAGGACGCTATGCGCTGGAAATGATTAAATCCATAGCCAGCCTGCCTGAAGCGGGTGATCACGAGTTCATCCTATATCCCGGGAGAATGACCGAAATTCTTCAGCTTCCAGACAACTGGACGTATTCAACCAGAAAGATCTCATCCCGGGGCATCCTGCGCTCGCCACTCTTTAGCCTGATAGCGGAGCATGATGGCTTGGATGTATTTTATTCCACAGACTACCTGGGGCCTGTACTGCCCATGCCCTGCAGGACAGTGATAACGGTCCATGATCTCATTCCTATAATATACCCTGGAATTATCAAAGGATTTCAGCACCGGTTGGTGGGGAACTACCTCCTGCCCCATGCCATTCGGCATGCCTCAGTAGTCGTTTCTGTTTCTGAGGCAACGAAAAAAGATATCCTGGATTATATACAAATTCCTGAGGGCAAGGTCACCGTGGTATACGAAGGTAAGAACCCCTCTTTTTATCCAAGGCTGGCAGACAACCTGACTGTTCGCGAGACACGTTCCTATTATGGGGTGGGAGACTGCCCGTATATTCTGTGTCTGAGCGTATGCGATCCTAAAAAGAATGCTTCCGCAAGCATTAAGGCCTTTGCAGAAATGATCAGGAGGTTGGAGTGTGAGTGCTTGCTCTTCATGGCAGGATCTGCCGAAAAAGGCGAACGAGAGCTGGAACGGATGGCAGGTGAGCTAAAGGTGCGAGACAGGGTTATATTCGCGGGTTTTATACCCGATGAACAACTCCCGATATTAATGAGCGGGGCTCGGGCTCTGTGCTTTCCTTCCCTTTACGAAGGCTTTGGACTGCCGGTGTTGGAAGCCATGGCCTGCGGTTGCCCAGTAATCACCTCAAATATCTCTTCTTTGCCAGAGGTGGCAGGCGATGCAGCTCTACAGGTGGACCCGAATGATATACAGCAGCTTTCACGGGCCATGGAAAAGCTTCTAACAGATGATACGCTTTATGACGATCTGAAAGCCAGAGGCATTTCACGGGCAAAAAGGTTTTCCTGGGAAAACGCAGCTTCTCAGTTGCTTGATATTCTGATTGCCACAGACACATGAAAATATCGCTGGTTATCGATTCCAGAGTCATTCATGGCTCAGGCATTGGTACGTATCTGCAGAATCTTCTGCCATATGTCCTGAAAAATCCCAACTTTAGTGTTTGCCTTATAGGACGGAAAAAGGAGCTTGAACCCATCATTGGGAAAAATGAGATGAACAAAGCTGTGATCATTGAATGCAGCGCTAACATATATTCTTTGTCTGAGCAGGCTGTTATCCCTTGGAAGGTGCCGCAATGTGATATATTCTGGTCACCCCACTACAATATCCCACTACTCCCGATCAGGGCAATACACCGAGTCGTCACCGTCCATGATGTCTACCACCTTGCCTATCAACACACCTTACGCCGAATCGAGAGGATGTATGCCAGGACAGTCATCCCTCTGGCAGTCTGGCTTTCCAAGAAGGTGATAACGGTTTCGGTCTTTTCAAAAAGTGAGATAGTGAAATACACCGGCATCGGGCCGGAGAAGATAGAGGTTATTCACAACGGAGTGGATTCTGCCGCATTCCGAGATACAAAAAGAAAAAATGATGATGGTGCAAGTCCATCAGGCTCCTATCTTCTCTATGTCGGAAACGTCAAACCCCACAAAAACGTCATCGGGCTCATCGATGCATTTGCTCTGGTTCGGAAATCTTTTCCCGATGTAAAATTGGTGATTGTGGGGAAAAGAGACAACTTCATCCATGGTATAGATAACTTGGACGAATATGTGACCAGTCTGGGAATCGACCGGCAGATAGTGTTTACCGGGTTCGTAGGGGACGATGAGCTGTACGGGCTGTACAAGAATGCCAGGGTGTTCGTGTTCCCCAGCTTTTATGAGGGATTCGGCCTTCCTCCTCTTGAGGCCATGGCATCGGGCGTACCTGTCGTAGTCTCCAGGTCGGCCTCTCTCTCCGAGGTATGTGGCGATGCCGCGATATATGTGGACCCTCACGATCCTAAGGATATCGCTCGGGGGATCATCAGGGTTCTTCGTGATGGCTCACTCTGCAACGAGCTAATCGACAAGGGCCTTGTACGGGCGGCAAGTTTCTCCTGGAAGGCATCTGCAGAAAAACACATGAAGATTTTTAAAGAATTATGTGATACAAGATAACATACTGAATGCTTGACCAATTCCAAACCCATCAGACTATGCGAGAACGAAGCAGGGCATTGGAGAAAATCGATCATAACTCACCATAATATATATAAAGGAACACTATGAAAGTTGCGTTGATTCATGACTGGCTAACCGGCATGAGGGGGGGAGAGAAGTGTCTTGAATGCTTCTGCGAGCTGTTCCCCGATGCCGACCTCTACACGCTGCTCCACGCAAAGGGAAGATGCTCGGATACCATCGAGAGGATGAATATCATCACCTCTTTCATCGACAGGGCCCCCTACAAGGAGCGCTGTTATCGACATATGCTCCCCCTGTTCCCGGTTGCCATCGAGCGCTTCATCCTGAAACACTACGACCTTGTCCTAAGCTCGAGCCACTGCGTTGCAAAGGGCGTTATCCCGGGCCCAGATGTCCTGCATGTCTCATACGTACACTCACCGATGAGGTATGTCTGGGATATGTATGGTGATTATTTCGGGAAGGGCAGAGTAAACTTCATCATGGACAAGGTCATCTCGTTCTTTGCCACGTACCTCAGGACATGGGATGTCGTTTCGTCGTCCAGGGTGGATCATTTCATCGCCAACTCGAACCATGTCGTTCGCCGGATCGAAAAGTATTATCGAAGAGAGGCTTCGGTGATCTATCCCCCAGTCGATCTCGACAGATTCAGGATATCAGACAAGCTAGACGACTATTACCTGATCGTCTCCGCCCTTGTTTCCTATAAAAAGGTCAACCTGGCCATAGAGGCGTTCAATCAGCTGGGCCTGCCTCTCAAGATAGTGGGCACAGGCCCTGACGAGGCAATGCTTAGAAAAATGGCGGGTCCAACGATAGAGTTTCTCGGCTGGGCGCAGGACGACACATTGTCCGATCTGTATTCCCACTGCAAGGCCTTTGTCTTTCCAGGAGAGGAAGATTTCGGCATCACCCCGTTGGAGGCGATGGCGTCAGGGAGGCCGGTCATCGCATATGCAAAAGGCGGCGCCCTGGAGACGGTGCGGGGGCTGGGACAAGGCAATCCGACCGGGATCTTCTTCAGAGAGCAAACCAGGGATGCCCTGGTTGCAGCCATCGAACAGTTTGAAAAGAACCCAGACTTCTTCAAACCAGATGCCATCCGTAGGCATGCCTCTGCATGGAATAGAGACAGGTTCAAGGAAGAAATCGCCGGAACCATCGAAGATCTTTTGAAAGGTCGGAAATCAGGGATTCAGGTGAAAGACCTGCATATGGACAGGAGCGACACGATCAGGGCATGATTTTTCCCGATGCCACACCTTTCGTTTCCCTGCATTCACGAAAACCCACCCGGAACCAGCTCTCAGAGATGACAGGCGCAGAGAAAAGGGACTTTTTCATTCACAGGCGCGCGAAAACTGGTGAGAAAACCCGCTGTGCAATCTGAACTGAGCATTCCGACCGGGCATGTTTCTCGGTCCAGAGCGGATTCAGTCTCCACACATACAATGATGTGGATGATGTCCGCGGCTGCCTTTCTCTCGCTTCTGCCGCTGTGGCTTCACTATGACATCATCTCACCGGATGGGGCCTTCCAGTATATCCCTACGGCCCGGCTCTTTCTCGAAGGCTGTTTCTTCGAGGGGTTCGCACGGCCCCAGCCTCTTTTTCCCCTGCTGATAGCGGGTGTTTCATGGGCGACCGGTGCCGGTCCCGAGCTCGCGGGAAGACTGATTTCCGCCGGCGCCTTTATCATTGCAGCCTTGGGCATGTTCAAGCTCGGCGAGCTCATCTTCCACGACAGGTGGACGGCTCTGATTTCCGTACTCTTTCTCATCACCAACCGCGAGCTTGCGGAAGATTCAGTGGATTGCCTGAAGGAATCCCTGCTTGTAGCCTGCATTCTCTGGGGGAATTTTTTTGTGCTGAAAGGCCTCGAAGAAGAGACCGGCCGCAGAAGGGCTGATCTGTTTTTAGCCGGGATCCTGTTCCTGCTCGGGATGTTCATCCGGAGCACTGCCTTGTTTTTTCTCGGGGCGTGGCTGCTCATCTGGGTGTTCAGAAGGAATGGCGGCAGGATGTTGAGGATGGCGCTGCTGGTTGTCCCGGCAGTGCTGTTTGTCATTCTCTGGTTTGTGAACCCGGATCTGCCGTTGTATAAAAAAAGCTATAATCTGGGGCTCATATTCAACAACCCGCACACGATACCCGGAGTGCTTCAAGCCGCGGGAAATGCAGTGGTCGAGCTCTTTAGCACCGGGAACCTGCTCGTCGTTTCCGCAGGATGCGCCGGATTCTTCTTTTGGAAAAAAGATCGATACATTACACATCTCTGCCTGAGTGCGCTCATATTCCTGATTGTTCTCTCCGCGTGGGGATTCACCTCAGGGCGATATCTCCTGGCGCTCATCGCATGGTTATACCCCCTTTCCGCCTATGCCGTCGTGAGGATGGCCCGCTCCATGAACAGAGTGGGAAAAGTCGCCTCCTTTCTGGTGGTGCTGGCAGCATGTGCCTTCTGGGCAGATAAGGCCATGGATGGTCCTGACCCCCATAAGCTTGCACGCAAAGAGGCAGGCCTGTACATCCTGGAGCATGCCGGACCCGATCAGAGGATAATCACCAATCGCGACCGGCTTGCCTTTTACGCCCAAGGCACATATGTTCCCCTCAAAAAGGCTTCGGATGCGAAGAAATACAGAGGCATACTCGCCATAGACATTGAAAAGGAAGATGGTGAAGCCGGGAAGGCGTACATGGAGGGCATTGGGAAAAGCCCTGCCCGTGTTTTCGACACCATTTATGTATACCTTCCGGATTCTGTTCATGGCATCCCTGCTCAGTGATGGATGATCAACTGAAGAGACTAATGGGAAAACAGGGTGTTACAGATACTGTTTTAGACAACGCCGGTATCCTGACCCACGGGCACGTCATCGCGCGCAATACGGTCTGGAACCTGGTCGGTCTGGGCGCGCCTCTGCTGGTCGCACTTTTTGCCATCCCGCTCCTGATAAGGGGCATGGGCACTGACCGCTTCGGAGTGCTGACACTCGCGTGGGCGGTCATCGGCTACTTCAGCCTGTTCGATTTGGGACTGGGCCGCGCTCTGACCAAGCTTGTGGCCGAGAGGCTGGGTACGGGACAGACGGGAGACCTCCCCCGGCTCATCTGGACGGCACTGATGATCATGGGGATCTTCGGCACCATCGGTGCACTGGTGGCAGCAGCACTTTCCCCCTGGCTGGTGTACAGTGTCCTGAAAATTCCACGGGCGCTGCAGGATGAGACCCTGAAGTCCTTTTATCTGATCGCATTGTCCGTTCCCGTGGTGATTGTCACGATCGGATTGCGGGCGGTGCTCGAAGCGCATCAGCGCTTTGACCTGGCCAACAAGGTGCGCATACCTTTCGGCGTGCTCACCTTTTTGTGCCCGCTCTTTATCCTGCCCTTCTCGAACAGCCTGTTTCCAATTGTGGGCATGCTGGTCGCGGGCAGCTTTGCAGCGTGCGGAGTCTTCCTGATAGTATGCCTGCACCTGGTGCCCGAGCTGCGGCACAGCATCAGGCCAAAGCGGTCCATGATCAAACCGCTGATCAGTTTTGGAAGCTGGATGACGGTAACCAATATCGTCGGTCCCCTGATGACCTATATGGACAGGTTTCTGATAGGGGCATTCATCTCGGTCACGGCTGTTGCGTATTATGCAACACCTTACGAGGTGGTGACAAAGTTCTGGCTTATCCCCAGCGCGCTGGTCGGGGTGCTGTTTCCCGCCTTCTCGACCGCCTTGGCCCATGACCGTCAGCGCGCCGGACAGCTCTTCGGCCGGGGGATAAACTATACCTTTCTCGCCCTGTTCCCTCTGACCCTGCTTGTAGTCGCGCTGGCACACGAAGTGCTGACCGTGTGGCTCGGCAGGGAGTTTGCCGATAACAGCGCCTTTGTGCTGAAGTGGCTGGCCGCCGGGGTGTTCATCAATGGCATCGCCCGGGTTCCCTTCGCCCTGGTACAGGGTGCCGGCCGTCCCGACCTCACGGCCAAGATGCATCTCATCGAACTGCCGGTTTATCTGTCGGCCCTGTGGTGGCTGATCGGTGTCTACGGCATACAAGGCGTGGCCATTGTATGGGTGGTGAGAGTCTGCATTGACAGCCTGATCCTCTTTGTTATGGCCAAGCGCCTTCTGCCTGTTACGAGTGCCATGGTACGCGGCAGCCTGGCCAGAATTATCGCAGCCTCGGGGATTCTTGCCGTTGCCGGGTGCCTGACCGGTCTGCTTGAGAAAGGGCTGTTTCTGATCGTGGTGCTCGTATGTTTCCCGGTCATCGCCTGGGTCTGGCTGCTGGATGAGGAGGACCGGGATCTTCTCAAGGGCTTTCTTCAGCCCCGGTATGGAGGAAAGGACATGCATGAGCCATGATCTCAGGCGAGAACCAGGAAATCAGAACCCGTCCCTGCCCCGACTGCTGTCTCTGCGGCACGCCCGGGCAGCTGCTGTATGAGGGGCTTGAAGACCGGCTTTTCGGGTCCCCTGGCCGATGGAAGCTGAAAAAGTGCCCCAACCCGGGGTGCGGTTTGGCCTGGATGGACCCGATGCCCATCGAGGAAGACATCGGCAAGGCATACCGGACGTATTACACCCATGAAAGGGAAACTTTTCTTCGCCGGGTGTCCCGGGGATTGTATCGGATTTTCCGGGTTTTCTTCGGGATTGAGCAGCGATGGCGGCGTGCTCACCTGATGTATCTCGATCGTATGCCGCCCGGCAGGCTGCTTGAGATCGGCTGCGGTGACGGCCAGCGTCTCGCCCTGTTCAAGTCGTGCGGGTGGGAGGTGGAAGGCCAGGAGGTGGATCAGAAAGCGGCCGCACAGGTGTTTGGGCGGTATGGGATCAAGGTGCATCTGGGAGGTATCGAGCACCTCGGCCTCAGAGAAGCAAGCTATGATGCGATCATCATGAATCATGTCATCGAGCATGTCCACGACCCGGTCGGCCTGCTGACCGAGTGTAGGCGCCTGCTCAGACCGGAAGGGGTGCTGGTGGCGAGAACGCCGAATATTGAAAGCCGGGGACACCAGGTGTTCCGATCATGCTGGCGTGGGCTGGAGCCGCCGAGACATCTATGGATCTTTTCCGGAAACGCCCTTCGGTCGTGCGCCGAAAAGACAGGGTTTCCTCTTATCGATGTATGGGCTGAAGCGGTAAACGCCGGTGGCATGTATTGGATGAGTCACGGTATTGTGATAAAGGAGAAACAAACTGCGTGGCCGGTTGTTCAGTCTCTCAGCGGTCTGGTCCGGGCCGCCGGGTTCTTTTTTGTTGAGCTGCTGTTGTCGCGCTGGCAGCCGTGGATAGGCGAAGAACTTGTGCTCAAGGCAGGCAAATGAAGAAATGCTGGCTCACTGGATCAGCGCCGATAGGATCCGCCGGTAAGCGATTCAGGGCCGACTGCTGCCCAACCTGCTTTTCCGTGCCTGCCCAGAGGCAGTGTGTTCAGACCGGGCAGGTCATAGGGTTCATGATGGTTTTGTGATCGAAGCAGCTGATGAATTGTATGAAAGGGGCTTGCATTTGTTGCGCATGATTTTTTCAATGAGGAGAGATCTCACCATGCAAGGGCCGCTGAACCGTAAATCCTTCTACGGTTGCTGTTCTTCCGGGTGAACCCCTCAAGGGGCATGCTGATGAAACTCTCAGTCATCATACCGACTCTGAATGCAGGGAGATATCTGCCGAATCTGCTTGAGAGGCTGTTTTCTCAGACAGTCTCCGACAAGGAGATAATCGTCATTGATTCTGCATCAGATGATGAGACGGCCGAGGTTGCCCGATCGTTCGGCGTGACCGTCAAGCCTATCTCCCGAAGAGAGTTCAATCATGGGCGGACAAGGAATGTCGCTGCGGATGATGCCTCGGGTGAATACCTCGTCTTCCTCACGCAGGATGCGCTCCCTGTGAACGGCCATCTTCTGGAAAATCTCATCGCTCCGTTGGAAAACGATGGGCAGATTGCCGCTTCATACGGCCGGCAGATAGCCTACGAGCATGCATATCCCATTGAAAAGTTCATCCGGGGATTCAACTATCCGGAAGAAAGCCGGACAAAAGAAAAACGCGATATTCCCGTCCTGGGGGTAAAAACCTTTTTCTGCAGCAATGCCTGCGCCGCATACCGGCGCGATGTGTTTCGCGCCTTTGGCGGATTCCGAGGCGACACCATCATGAATGAAGACATGGAGTATTTCTACCGGGCCGTGATGGCGGGATACAAGGTCCACTATGCCGCGGATGCCCAAGTGTGGCACTCACACAACTACACCCTGTTCGAGCAGTTCCGGCGCTATGTAGACATCGGGGTGTTCTTTTCGAACAACCCGGACCTGGCGGCATATTCCCGGAATGAAACCGAAGGGATAAGGTATATCCTGGCGGCGGCAAGGCACCTCATAGATAATAACGAGCCCTGGCAGTTGCCGCATCTCCTTCTTGACAGCCTTGCGCGGTTTCTCGGATACCGGGCCGGAAAGAATTATCGGTTGTTGCCTGTAAAATATATGGAGTATATATCGATGAATAAGGCATATTGGCTCTCTCAGGAAGGATGTGGAAAAATAAAGGACCCAGAGCATATGAGGCATCTCGGTCGCTCATGATAAACGGGGTCATCAAAAAGATCTTTCTTTCGCTCACGCTGATGGCAAGCGATCTTGTCGCCATCATGGTGAGTTTTGTCTTGGCATACTACATCAGGTCGTGGCTTCTGGTGGATGTGATCCCTTTATTTCCGGAGATGATCCACGGCATCGATGTATATCTGAAAGCATGGGCGCTCGGCTCGCTGTGGGTGCTCATATTCGCTTACGAGGGGCTCTATCCATCCATCGGCATGGGCTTCTGGGATGAGATAAAGTCTCTGTTGAAAGGAAACATGCTGTGCTTCGTGATTCTCATCCTCCTGACCTTCGTCACCAAGACCACCGTTGACTTTTCCCGGCCGGTCATCATCATGGCTCTGTTCCTTTCCATCGGTCTTCTGCCCCTTATGAGACGGTTGTCGCGCTGGGCTCTGAAAAGTTTCGGGCTATGGAAAAAGGATGTCCTGATCATCGGGTCTCCGGAAGCCGTCGGGCAGGTTCTCTGCAATCTCAAGAAGCATCCAGACTGGGGACTCCACCCGGTCGGGGTAGTCTCGTCCGACGGTCGGGATGGGACGTTGGACAAGGCATTGCCTGTCTATCGGGATATCAGGCAGGTGGATGATGCCTGGATCAAGCCCGAGGAGATAATCGTCGCGGCTCCTCATGTATCGCGGGCAGAGCTTCTGGAGATCGTCGAAGACGCCATGAAGGTATCGCCGGTGGTGAAGATGTTGCCCGACCTCTATGGAGTCGCTTCCGTGGGAGTCAAGACCTACGATCTCGACGGCATGCTCCTCCTGGAGATGGAAGACCGGCTGGCCCTGAAGCGCAATTCCGTCACCAAACGTGCATTCGACATCCTCTGTGCCCTGGCCGGGCTCCTGGTCCTCTCGCCTCTATTCCTCCTGATCGTGTTGATGATCAAGCTCGATTCGCGCGGCCCCGCATTTTTCGGGCACAAGCGGCTGGGCAAGGGTGGGCGGTATTTCACGTGCTACAAATTCCGCACCATGCGGCCTGACGCTGAACAGGTGCTCAAGGATCTGCTTCGGCGCGACCCAGAGGCAAGGGCCCAGTGGCAAAAGGACTTCAAGCTGAAGAATGATCCCCGGATCACGAGGATAGGCACGTTCTTACGCAAGACCAGCCTCGACGAGATCCCGCAACTCTGGAACGTCCTGAAGGGAGACATGAGTCTGGTGGGCCCCAGGCCTATCGTGACCGATGAGGTTGAGCGGTACGGAGACAAGGCGAGATACCTCTTCAAGGTTCCTCCGGGGATAACCGGTCTCTGGCAGGTCTCCGGCCGTAACGACATCGACTATGAGGAGCGGGTGCTCCTCGATGAATACTATGCGAAAAATTGGTCGCTCTGGCTCGATATCGAGGTGATCATCCGCACCTTCGGGGCGGTGCTGAAAAAGCAGGGCGCCTACTGATGAGGCAATTGTTTTCGGGTGAGCGGGAAAGGCATGCGTCGGTGCAGCCGATGAACAGGGAAGACGATCAGAAACCAGCACCCCGCGGGCCGGGTGAAAACCGAGGATTCCTTGCCGGGATTGAAGAGGCCATCCAAGGTATATCATCGTCCGCACTCCTCATGTTGGCGGGAACGGGAGCCTTTCTGGCTCTCCTGCCTGCTTGGCTGAACTACGACATCATCTCCCGGGACGGCGCATTCCAGTATGTGCCCCTGGCACAGGTATTTCTCGAGGGACGGTTCCTCGAGGGCCTGATGGGAGAGGTCGATCCCTTTTTCCCCCTTATTATCGCAGGCATCGCCTGGCTCACCGGGCTCGAACTCGAGCTCTCCGGAAGGATTGCCTCCTACCTCGCCTTCGTGCTGACAGCCGTGGGCATGTACAAGGTGGGGGAGATCCTTTTCAGGGATCGCATGGTTTCCCTTCTGGCCGTTCTCTTCCTCATCACCAATCGGCAGCTGGTGGATCGCTCCATCGACTGTCTGAAAGAGTCTCTCCTACTCTGCTGCATCATATGGGGAAATTACCTGGTTCTCAAGGGGATATCCTCAATCGACAAAAAGAAACTCTCCCTTGTCCTCGGCGCACTGATGTTCTTTGCCGGCGGGCTCTTCAGAAGCACCGCCCTGGTATTTCTGTGCGCATGGCTCATCGTATGGGTATTTCATGAAGAGAAGGGGCGGCTTGCCCGCGCCGCGCTCTTCATCGCGCCGGTATGCGGGGTTCTCGCAGTGTGGGCCGTCAATCCCGAACTGCCGGTGTTTCGAAAAAGCTACCAATTCGGCTATTTCTTTGTCTCTTCTCATGGCGCAGGCCATATCCTGCGGTCCGGTGCCAGTGCCGTGACCAAGTTCTTTTCCACAGGCAATCCCTTGATCATACTCCTGGGGCTGACAGGCCTGTACCGCTACAGGAGAGATTATTATTCCGGCCACCTCGTCCTGGTGCTGGTGATGTTTCTCCTGGTTCTGACATTCTGGGTCTTTGCCTCGGATCGGTATTTTCTCGCGCCCATCATGTGGATCTATCCTCTCGCCGCTTTCCATACGCTCGAGATCATTCGCTCAGGCACCATGCTGCCGAGGTCGTTTGCCGTAATCGCTCTCCTCTCGTGCATGGTGTTATGGGCACATCTTTCCTTCACTCCGCCCGATCCCGATAAACTCGCGCGGAGAGACGCCGGAGAGTGGATCCTCAGCCGTGTTGGCCCCGGACATGAAATTCTCTCGAACCGCGAGAGGCTCGCCTTTTATGCCAAAGGGACTGGGCTTCCTCTGGATGCATTCAAGAAAGCACCCTCGAGCAAGGTCCTGGCGATCGACACCGGTGAAGAAGACGGGAAGATGCTTCAGGAAAGTCTTGATAGTCAGGGCATCCTTCCAGACAAGCGGTTCGGATCTATACTCATTTATCTTCCCCGGTCAGGAGATCTTGACGAAACAGAAAGGTAAGTGATAGATGATTTTTGAACCGGACGACTGCTCTTTGATGAACATGGCCTTGGAAGAGGCGAAAAAAGCCGCCGGATGCGGCGAAGTCCCGGTCGGCGCCGTGCTCGTGATAGGCGGAAGGATTTTCACGGGCCATAACCGGGTGATAACGGATTCCGATCCCACCGCGCATGCCGAGATCGCGGCAATACGCTCGGCAGCCCGGGAAGTGGGCAACTACCGGCTGCCCGGGTCGTGTTTGTACGTGACCCTGGAGCCGTGCATCATGTGCGCTGGCGCCATCGTGCAGGCCAGGGTCGAGAGGCTGGTATACGGAGCCCGGGATCCGCGCTACGGCGCGGTGGAATCCATGGTGAAGATATTCGATCTCGATCTGAACCACAAACCGGTCGTGCATTCGGGCATTCTGGCGGAGCAGGCCGGTGAGCTTTTGACACAGTTCTTTGAAGCGAGAAGAAAAGGAGAGGTACCGAAGTGGTCATAACGGGGCCGACTCGAAATCGGCTGTCCCCTTAACCGGGGACCGTGGGTTCGAATCCCACCCTCTCCGCCAAATTACCTTATAAAATCAATAAGTTGGAAGCCTTAAAAAAATTACTTTAAGGTCACTTTACGGTAGCCTTATTTTCAGTGGTCTTCCCGGATCTTTTCGGTAGGTGAATCACGTTATCCACTGCCACCTTCAGCGGCTCAGTCTTGAAGCTGTAATACCTTCTCGTAGACCTCCGATCCTTATGCCGTAACAACCTCGAAAGGATCGCTTCATCCACCCCACCATTTGCAAGCTGTGAGGCGAAGCTATGCCTTGTCGCATTGTATAGCTTCACGTATCCCGCCTTTGCTTCTTTGCACGCTTTCCTCCACAGCCGGTCAAAATTCTTCGTATAAGGCTTGCCAGTGCGATTATTCACGAAGACATGGATACTATCATTGCCCGGAACGGTATCAAGAAGATCTCTCAGAGCATCAGTTAAAGGTATAGTATCCGGTTCTCCATTCTTCGGAAGCTTCAAGTCTTCGTTCCGGTCAAAAGTTACTGCAATCTCAATATGATCCTTTTTAATGTCCTGCCACCTTAATGCCCTTGCCTCCGCTGTCCGGCATCCAGACAACATCATGAAGAGCACGAGTCTTTGTGCGTATTCATCCAGATGATCGACAATTTTCATCTGTTCGCTCATTTCGTACCACCGATGTGGACCCTCCGGCACTTTGACAACCGGGAATATTGGTAACTCTGAAATATCTTCCCATCTTTTGGCGTCTCTCATTATCTTTTTGAGGCACCCCATGACATTTTGAACACCTGCGGGTTTTCTTTTGACATCTTTTATGAAGTCTTCGAGATCCTTGCTGCCTATATCTCCGAGGTATCGGTTTCCGAGCAGCGGGACAATGTAATTTTTGATCGAGTTATCATAATCATGATAAGTGGCGGCTGATATCTCATCCTTTCGCCTCTTAAGCCAGTCCTTCGCATATTGTTCAAGGTGCAGCTTCTTTTCTTTTTTATAACGGTCAGGATTAAATGTTCCTCTCAGGATATCATTATTGATGATAAGTTTGAGCTGTTTTGCTGTTTCTTCGGATTCGCAAGGGATTAAATGTCCGTCGAATACAGGTATTTTGTATATGTCGTGACGTATACCCTTCCACCATATACGTACACCCCATCGAATGGTGACACCATTTTTCTTTTTCCATTCAGTCGAGATGGTCTTTCCGACATTAGACATGGCCAAAATACCTCCCCCAAATTGATCACTAGGAGAGGTAGATATACTACTCTTAGAGAGCAACGGCAAGTTGTTGCTCTTGTTTTCACCATGTCTACGATCGTGTGTGGGTTTATTTGTCCCCATATTATCCCCATTCTGTGCGGGGGAAAAAATCGGGAAAAAGGAAAAAATTGTACAGACGATTAAGTTTATCAGCTTAGCGATTTATGATTTTGTTGAATGAATAAAAGAAAATAACGAAAGATCAATTAATTTTACTCCTGGTAAACTTGTGGATCAGGAGTAACAGATTGATCTTAATACCACATGTGACTCAAATCCTTCTATCTCCCCCGAAGGAGGCTTGCTGGCCGGCTTTTGGACGAAGTTGAGATCAGAGAGAGAATCATTGTCATCCGGGGACGATGAAGGGAAACGACCTCTTATTTTTAATAATCCAAGGAGTTGGTCGGGATTCCTGGTTAACTTGTGGATTGGGAATATCTTGGAAGTTTCTTCAAAAGCTATAAAATCTCCAGAAAGGGGATGCGTGCCATGGGTCATGAATCTGCGTGCTATGAGTCACAGTCCCCCCCGGGGGATATCTTTTCATAGAGCCGGTTTACAGGAATAGTAAGTATTTTAAGGATATAATGCTCCAAACATACACCTTTGGTGTGTTCTCTCCGCTTTTCCCCAGGGGAAAGACAGATAACTTCACTCCCTCTTACGAAAATGAATGCCTTGAGTAGCATTATGATCTTCGAGGCTTTTGTGCCGGAGGCACCCTTGCTGGAGAGATCTACCGTCTGAGCAGCTTATCCCACCATGTCTTGGCTTTCTCGGCCCTCAACTGTCTCTTGAGATCCTTGATGGTTTCATTCTTTTTGATGAGATGCGCACTCATTTTTGTAAGAAGGTAGAACACCCAAGTTGACTTCAGTGCCTGATCCAGGGACTGGTAGAGCTCTATTTCCATGAAAGAAAATCTCCTTTCTTTCTTTGTTGCTAATACTGTTGCATGAGGTGCAGGGCTTCTCTACATGCTTATATATATCTGTTCGAGGCGGCATTTTTTCAGGCAAATATTTTGTAAAAGGTGGAACTATCTGATAACATTACTCATAATGGTATATTCTGTGCGGGATGTCCAATCTGTTCTCCAGTAAAAAACATGTAAAGAAAATCCACTGACCCGACAGAAAAGGTCTAGCGTAGAACCCTGAACGGGGCCTGCTGATCTGCTGGAGGCCGCCAGGACAGAGGACCTCTGAAAACTTCATGCCAGCCATGAAAGAAGATGTTGCCGGCGTTTTTCCTGATCTACTTGTTGACCGGGAGTGTCAGCCGAGATAGTACCGGGTGACATCCACTCTGCTGTGGCCCAGTTCTTCAGAGATCTCCAAGCGGATCTCTCTGTCAATCTCTTTGATTTGGTCCATGCTCAAGCGGGTGGCATTAAACGCATACTCCCGCCATTCCCTTATACCCAGGCCCATAACAGCCGGACACTGGAGACCTTCGCCGGTCTTCTCCTGCCAGAGGCCCTGGAAACGCGCGTGGGCGTAATAGTGACGCTCGCCGTGGAAGTGAAACTCGG